>Ga0193718_1000105_pt1 | contig 18030 bp, 15 predicted proteins | sample U2a1metaG_FD_144918 | JGI IMG/M metagenome (GOLD analysis project Ga0193718, IMG submission 144918) | Soil microbial communities from a riparian zone of the East river system, Colorado, United States - U2a1 | ecosystem: Environmental > Terrestrial > Soil > Riparian zone | place: USA: East River... | reverse complement strand
ATAATATATATATATTATGTTATACATTTAAATTTAAGTATATACTCATACTTAAATTTAAATTAATATTGGACATATAAACAACAGGTAAACCATAGGTTAATATACCCAGCTCCTTTCGTACGATGGGCCAATCTTTATTTTATTTAAACTACCTCTAGAAGATAGAAACCATACTGTCTTACGACGTATTTAACCCAGCTCGTGTAACTTTTTAATCGACGAACAGTCGAACCCTTCATGACTTCTACATTCATGTGGATAAGTTAAGCCGACATCGAGGTGCCAAACCCCGCACTCAATTTGTACTCTCTGGCGCGATTAGCCTGTTCAATATTTGTTAACATAAAGGTTCTTTATCCTTTATTTCCATCCTTTACAAAATGGTTCAGACTATTTCTTCATTTTTACTACATATAGATAATTAATCCAACGCGAAAATTACTAAATATTTTTTTATATTAAAAAAATACAGTATCATATTTGATAATAAATATATAATTAAAAATATATTTATTTTTTACCGCTAATTCAACCTTTAAGTCCAAAAGACCCATTACGAGTTTTTGAATTAACTATTGAATATTCTACATTTGACTTATTATGGCCTCTTAATAGCACTGAAGATAATCCTCTATAAGAAGAATCTATATTTTTTAAACTACCTTTTCATCTTATTTTAAATACGGATCTTGAAGCAGTCAAACGTCTAGTTAATCTACCTTTAGTCTCTAATCTAATACCTCCCATTTTTTTATATTTCAAGCTATTTAAAACATTAGTTAATAAACTTACTGTTTTGTTTCCAATATTCTGTTTATTAGGTATATGTTCTTCTAATTTTTTAATAAAATTAGAACTTTTAAATATATTTAATAAAAATTTATTTAAATTATCTTTATAATTATTATTCATAATTAAACGATTAACCCTAAAGTTTTTTATTTTATTATCTAATAATGTTTTGGGATTAATATAAGCAAATTTTTCTTTTGAAATATTTACTTTTGGTAATTTAACCATATATAGGAAATAGCTTAAAATATCTAGTAATTTATTTTTTCTATTTCTTAATTTTAAAGAAACAACTTCTGTAAGTAAATGACTATTTAGATATACAGCCTTTAAGTCAACTATATTAAATTCTACTTCTTTATTAAATATTTTACTAATTAAATATTTTAATTTAAAAAGAAATTTATCTTCAAATTTAGATTGATTTAAATTTATTAATAACTTATAATAAGCAATAATCAACATTTCTTTCTCTAAAATTGTATTTCCTAAAAGTTTAGTATAAAATTTATTATTATAATATTTGTTAAAACTAGAATATTTTTCACAAAGGAGCATAATAACATTTAAATACTTCAACTTTGTTTCTAATATTTCTAATTCTAATTCTTTCTCTTTCTTACCTTCTGGATTTATTATTATTATTAAATTTTTATATATTTTTTTAATTTCTTCAGAAACTGAAAAACTTAATTCATTTAAATATTTTAAAAGATTAAAGTTTTTCCTAATGTTTTTAAAAACATTTATCTTTTCTTTTAAAGACAAAACTCTTTTTTTATCTTCTGGTAAATCAACGTAAGAAAAAAGCTTAGTTTCAATTCCATTAATTTTATTAAGTAAAATTCTTCTTTCTTCATTATAAACATATAGTGTAATAATTACTTTAGAGCTAGTATGTTTCAACTCTGTTTTACTAATAAAAATTTTATCCATAGAAGATCGTCTAAATCTAGTTATTATACGTTTACTACGCAAAAGTTTATTGCTAAAATAAAGATTAAAATAACTTCTTATTAATTTAGTCAAATTTTTATCAACAATAGTTATATTTTTAATATAATTATTATTATATGAATAAATACTATTATACCATTCCTGAATGGTAGGAGGAAAATATCTCATATGACCTAAGGTATTTATTATTTTATTAAAAGGTATTACCTTATAATTATTATTTAATTTCTTAATAAAAATTAAAGGTTTATTTATTTTAAACTTATTATTATACATAATATTTGTATATTTCATATATTTTCAAAATCTTATAAGACATTGCTTTATTATATTAAGTTTTGAATTAAAACTTCAATATGTTTATTAACATTCCTATTATTAATAATAAAAATGCTGTATTATAAATAATAATATTATAAATAATAATATTATAATACTATTATTTATGCTTAACTATCTATATGTTTGTAAAAAGTTGGGCATTATTAAAAGGATTATTATTAGCACTATTCACCTTCTAGTCGTTGAACGATTTTACTAAAAATAAAAAAAAATGTATCCTTCATAATAAAATATATTAAAATGATAAGTAAACAGTTTTTTTTGTAAAGAGCTAAAGTAAATTTCGCTTCAAGTACACATTATATATATATATATATGTTATTCTTGAAATTAACCCAATAAATTACTAATGAATTTTAATCTTTACTTAAAAAAAATTAATCATTAGAGGACTAACATCCCTAGCGTAGCTTTTTCAAAAATCCAAGACCTTTCCTTTCTGCATCTTGTGATCATATGCCCCGCTTACGCGACTGATAGATATGTAAATCAAACAGTAAAGCAAGATTAAGCCATTAAACTTGACAAGTAATACACATAATTATTTGATTAGATATAAACCACTGATGTCCAATTTTTTAATATATTTTATATTATTATCTAATAATAAATCAAAACATTAATATGATATTAATTTTAATATTTTGATTACATCTATTCTCCATATAGTTAAAATCTTACTTGGATTAAATATATTAGTTCTAACTTAATAGATATATAGCTGGATAAATTATAGCTTAAGCCACAAAAAATAACAAACTAAAACTTTTATTTTACATAATGTAAAATTATCTGTTGTTTTAAGTTAATTAACAACAAGTTTACAAGATTAACTTTGGATACACCCAGGTACTTTTTATGGGATCTGTGCCCCGCATAAACTGCCTCCTAGTCATTGTCCCCTATGATAAAAAATATAGGGTTATACATCATAAATAATACAATTTTTCAAATAGGATTAGCAAAATAAAGGTGTTTCAATTACGCAATATATGTATAAATTAGAACAAATCTTTATTTATAAAATCAACTACCTTATACACTAAAATTCGCAAATCATATCCAATAACTAGCAACAGTAAAGCTGCATAGGGTCTTCTCGTCTAACTAGAGGTAAACTGTATCTGCACAGTTATTCCAATTTCACTGAGCCAATCATTGAGACAGCTGTTGTATCGTTAAATCATTCATGCAAGACCGCATTTAACGGCCAGGGTATTCCGCTACCTTAGGACCCTTATAGGTAAGGCCGCCATTCATCGGGGTTTCCTTTAATACCAAATTTATCTTAATCAACTTAATATATCCGTTAACCAGCCGACATTGGGCAGAAATCACACTTAATACTTTGATTTATTATCTTATTGCAAAGTGCTTTGTTTTAATTAAACAGTCGTACAACACTATTCCATGCTTCCTATTCTTTACCTGATATTAATCAGGAGGAATGGCTCTCCTTATCCCGAAGTTACGGTAGCTAGTTTGCCGAGTTCCTTAATGATTGTTCACTCAAACGCCTTCGTATTCTCTACTTGCTTACTTGAGATAGTTTCTAGGTACGGTTATTTTATTAATTTTTAACACTACTCATCTATTTAGTTTATTGTAATGAAAAATACTTATTACTGTTTTTCCAGAACCCTTATTACTTTTAATATTAAAGGTTGTTACTATGTAAATAAGATTTTCTCATCGTTTAGTCCTTTAGGTTTATAAACTTAGAGGCCGTTACTTTAATAAAACCATAAGCTTTAGGCGAGGGATATATAATTAAAATTTTAGTTTTTATTATAATCAATTATTATTAAATTAGCCTAATTAGACTAACCTAATCTTATTGAAATTTACCCCTTTTTCGTTACTCATGTCAGCATTATCACTTGGGTTATCTAATAACTAATCTTTTTAAGAAAAAAATCTAAGATTTACCCAACGTTCCACTACCCCATTATAAATAATATTATAAATTTACTTTTTTATATTAATATATATGGACAAGGTGTCGGTATATTATTTAGATCCGTTGAATTTTCGGTGCTAATATCAATGTAAATATTATAAAATATCTACTATACTAGTGCTCTGTTACGAGATCTTCAAAAAATGGCAGCTTCTAAGCCTATTTCCTAGTCGTATACGATACAAACTTCCTTACTTTCACTTAAGAATAATTTTGGAACCTTAACTCTTGTTCTGGGCTGTTTCCCTTTAGACATACAACCTTAGCGTACTATGTCCGATTATTCAAGATCCATCATTGCCCTTCCGAGTGCGAATACTCACCGATAAAATCTTCACGATCCCCCGATATATGCAAAAATCTAGGTTAAAAACCTATATAAATTGCCTGAGATCACAGTTCTGTACCTGCTATGATGTAACTTAAATTACCTACTTATATAGGTTTCGCAGAAAACCAGCTATCCTAGTCAGTATTGTCTTTCACTAACTTACCACAATTCATCGGATATCTTTACAACGATAAACCGTTCGGGCTTTTATAACCCTGATCGTGGTAAGATCACTAGGCTTCGGGTCTAATTTTAGATACTAATTCATTATTTCATAATTGGTTTATCTAGGCATATATCTATAAAGTATATGCTTGCATCTAATATTAACTTGCTGACCCATTATGCAAAAGGTACGCTCTCACTATTTATTTAAACATTGCTTGAGCTGCTTATAAAACTACTAATTAATACCGTTCTTTCACAATACTATATGCTATCGCTTATATATTATATTTAGCCTTAGAGGAAGGTTCCCCTTGTTATATATATATATATATGTATATATATATATATATATATGCTTTTTCAAACAGGTTTATAACCCATTTTACTTTTTTAGTAAATAATCTTTATTTACTTCAGGCTACTCTACTTTTATTCACATTAATCATAGAATCTCGTTTGATTTATTTTCCTAAAGCTACTAAGATATTTCAATTCACTTCGTTTATTACTTAATTTATCTAAGAGCGCATGTGTTATCTACTCCAGTTACAAACACAAGATAATCGGATACTCTCTTTAATATATAGCAAGGTATCTTTAATAGTTTCTTTATATACTTGTCTATACTACTATACAAGCAGTATAATAACTTTCATTATATATCATTCACATTACTATTGTATATAAACACTAAAACATAATAGCTTTTCTTATATTCGGATTATTATGATTCATTAATCAGATTACTACTATTACTCGGGTTAATTAGATTTGCACTAATAATTTCCTTGACCCTAACAAGGCGTCTCACTACTCGACCTTAACCCGTTATATAAGAAATAAGTGATTCGAACACTTAACTTATCACGTGTAAAATGATCACTCTAACCTATTGAGTTAATTTCTCTTTTGTAATTATAAGCTATTTATTAATTTTACAAAAATAAAACTTATTTTTATATAATTTACCCGTTTCTATATATCTATATAAAGTAGTCCTGGGTATATTATATAACTTAGATATTTTCATAGCATTATCTAATATTTCAATTAATTTAAGGTTATGATCATAAACTTTTATTTTATTATTTTTTATTTCAGATATAAAAGTAAGACCTTTATATTTATTATCATTATTTATATACTTACGCATAAATGATATGCTGACATTAAAGTGTTTTGCCACCTTTCTAATACTGGGAAACTCTCTTATAAGGTTATTTGAATTATCATAAACTTTTATAATTAAACCTATACTTGTTAAAGATAATCTTAGTTTAGTTTCAAATGTCATATTATTATGTTTTCTATATAGCTTATTAGATTCGGATATCTTTTTTATGGTTTCTTTTGTATGATGCTTACCTAACATAGGGCTTATACTAAAACCTTTACTTTTTATAGCCTTTATAAGACTTATTTTAATTTTTAGTTTTGTTTCTTTGGTATGGTACTTACCATACATAGGGTTATTAGAACCTTTATTTTTAATACTCATATTAAATCTTGTCTCACTCGTATGAGTTTTACCATACATAGGATTACCTTTACCTTTATTTTTAATACTTAGGTTATTTCTAGCTTCTTTGGATAGCTTGCGACCAAATGTTGAGCCGGCTAGTTTCAATATATTATATTCAGGATTTAACAAATCTAAATAATATTGCTCTCTAGTTATTATAACATCTTTATCACAATATTCTAATATATCTAACTTAAAATTAAATATTTTATATTTAAGTATTGCTTTACTTATTAAACTATAACCTCTAGTTCTTATTTTTCTAGATCTATCTATACAGTAATAATCAGATAATCTTTTATTCAAATTTATAGAAGAACCTATATAGCTTTTACCATTTATCTTATTAACTCACCTATAAATACCACTTTTATGTGCATTTTCCTTATAAATATAATATTTATGTATATCCGGGTTACTATACGTAATTATAGGAACTATTTCTATATTTTTCTTAGGGTTCATATTATTATTATTATTATTATTTTATAAAAGAGACTAAGTTCTCTAAAAATAGATATTTTGTATCAATATCGTTACTATTGTGTATTAAGTGTATAAAATACAATGTATACAGAGAATATCCGATTCGAACGGATGTGATTTATTAAATCAAATAAGTTTCAAGCTTATCGCTATAGTCCACTCAGCCAATTCTCTTATATAAGCTTATAATATTTATATATACCCAATTTTTGATATAAATACTAAAATTATAAAATAAAAACATATATCTTTAAAAATATTATATTATTATTATTACTAAAAACAATAGTATAAAATATATACTATATATATAAAGAATAAGTGATTTGAACACCACAATTAAAAAATAATTTAACCATTTTAAGTAATTCAGCTTCATTATTTAACATGGATATTTTATACTTTAAACTAACACTAATTTTAAATTTTGCTTTATCATTTTTTGGCGTTAAGATAGAGAAACATCCCTCAGCATCAGTTAACCCTGTTATAAAATAAGGGTTTAAAATAACATTGTTTTTACTATTAATAATATTGTTGTTATGTTCATTATTTCTCATATTATGGTTTATATTATAAAAAAGAGGCTCGATTTCCCTGAAAATTACATATCTTTTTGGTATAGTGTTTTAATAGTAAATATTTAAGTCTAATTATTCATATCATTTTACTGAATTAGGACTTACGAAACTAGGGTTTAATTTTTTTATTCCTGCTTCTGTAATACGAATTTTACTCATATAATATTTAATATGGGAAAGACAATTCAATACATGTTTATCTAATAATTTTTCAAAACTTGGGTTTCTTATCGGTTGATTTATAGCTTCTCCATATAAATGATGTCAATATTCATACTTTGCACTTCAATCATTAACCTTAACCAGATCATTAACATAAAGAGTATTTAAAGCATTTAATCTTTCATTAATATGATGAGGATTACTTAGCGAAATAGCTTTTAATTCTTTTAATCTTTCACCAATCTCGGGGTCCACAACAGTCTGTTGTGTTTCCTGTGTTGACTGTGTTGCATAAGATAACATAGTATCGTTCGTACCTGCGACCCCGCTAGAATTAATATCTTGACATAATATAGGATCCGTGAAAAAATAGATAAATATTAGGGTGTATGATATCATTATAATTAAGTATAATAATAAGGGATGACTTATGAGAAATAGCCTATAAATGAAGATTTTAATATGAAATTTATTCATGTATATTTTATATTAAGATATATTAAAAAGAGGCAATTCCTCTATAATATCGTATAAAACTTACCCATAATTAGATTCAAACCAATTTTAGACTTAATTTATAGTAGTCTAACATCAAGATGGGATATATATATATATATATATACATATATTGTACAACACATTCCTATAAGCATATAAAGTTATAAATAAAACCTGTTTTATTTATTTAAATTTATAGGTAACAATAAATCAGTGTGCATTTTTAGAATATTGTTTAATATATATTCTTTTTGAAAAGAAAGATATTTTGGATCTATTTTCTCCTCATTAACAACACTTATATATAACCCTATTAAAGATTCAGTGTATGAACAATATTCTCTATTTTTTAAGTGTATAGATACATAAGCAACTAATTTATTGTAATAATCCTCCATACAATCTTCATTATCATTTAAACTAAATAACTTAAAAGGGAACTTACCTATAATTCTGGCATTAAAATCAAACAAATGAATATAATAAAGATTATTTATACTAAATTCATACAAGGGATCTTTGAATAATGAAATAACTTCTTTTTTAAACCCAAAAAGAGTTAAATCTTCTGGGTGAAAATATACAAAATAAAATTTTAATTTAGTTTCATACATTGTTGTGCATATTATTTTTAAACTTAGAAAGAGTCATATTTACTCTAAACACTATATAGATATATATACATATAAAGTCTAATTATATGGATATTATTGGATAATTATACGACTAATATCTATATATTCTACAATAATATCATGTAAGTCATATAATAAATTTATATAATTACTATTGTAATAGTCAAACATATAATTTGGATATACATTTATATTAGATTTTTCTAAAGATAATCTTTCAGGAAAATAAGAACCAGATGATATTTTCACCGAACTATCTGTAAAATAACTAGGAAAATAAATATATCTTGAATTATTCTTATTGAACAATTCAATTAAAGGATTAAAAAAATCATTTTTAATGTCTTTAATGGTACTCTTATTTACAATTTCCTCTGGAACATTTATAAAATTTTCTGTATTACCTATAATTTCATCTAAAATATATATAAATAATATATACATATATATGTTGATAATTAAACTTATTAATAAAAAAGTAATTAAAAAATAAAGATTATATGGTTGTAAACATGCTTTTTTGAAATTTACTTCAACTTTTTTATAGATTTTCATCTTTAGATATTCCTACACTATAAAAAGAGACATTTATTCTCTCTTATTACCTATTTATTTAAAATTTTGACTGATATCAATTTATTTTAAAAATCAGTTTTAACATACTTTAATTTAAAATTATTGAAGTCAAGAGTATCTTTATTTAAACATTTTTGAACAAGATCAGAATGGTTAAGTATAGTTAATATTTGTGCACTTAGTTTTACTCTTTCAAAATATACACTGAAAAGAATTCTGAATTCTTCTAAATAAGTTTCTTTTTCAGATAAAGACAAAGAAGCAATTTTACCAACCTGTTCTTCACTTAACCTTCAAGTATCCTTATACTTATAATCTACTTTTATACCCTGAATATCTTCCACACTGATATTAGATAAATGAGTTTTAAGTACAATTTCATTTTCATTTTCTACCTCTATCAATTCTACTTTATTTACACTGAAAACATCTTTATTATGAAACAGTAAGGAAGAAAAAGGAATATCATCCTTAGTAAGGATTTCACCATCGTAAATAACAACTATTCTATAACTAAAACCTGGTTCTAAATTACAATTTATTAGATCAAATAATTTAGAATCATTAAAAATAAAATAATTATCAAAAGGCACTATGGACAACTCCAAATTATTGTTTAAATTTTCATTATCAAATAAATTCATATTTATATTAATATGGTTATAAAAAGAGACAGATTCTCTAGGTAATCAATTATTTATTAATTACTTATGAGTAATAGTTAAATAACAAGAATAATAAAATTATCCCCTACATATATTCATTAAAAATATTTATATCATTTATCTTTAATTTTACTAATAAAACTAGAATCAAACTGTTTAATAACATTTTCAGTTGAACGAATTTTATTTAAATGACCCCTAGCTTCTTTGCTATAAGACACGGATTTATTCAGAAGATACTGTTCTAAACCATTCTTTTTTTCTGGACGAAGTTGTGCTTGCTTGAATAAGTCATTATACTTATTAAAATTTTTCATAGCATCTTCATGTTTATCGATATCTTTCTTTAAAGAAGATTTTAAATCATCCAAAAAAGAATCATCACATAGAGTAACCTCGGAAAACCCCAAAAATAAAAAGTAGCTTGTGCTTATAATTATAATAATTAAGTGAGGATTAAGTAATAAATAAATATATATTCTATTTATAAAAAATTTAATACCAAAAAAGAGCGTATTCATTTTTAAGTTTATTAATCTAAAATAGACCTATTGTCTAATTCCAATAAGAATATGATTATATTTTGCATAATCTACTATTATACATTAAATCATAATGACTGTAATTATATAATTTTATATTATAACTCTTTTTTATTACTATGTGTATGTCCTTGACGATGTTTATGGACATGGTCATGTCCATGTCTATGTCTATGACTATGTCTATGACTATGACTATGACTATGACTATGACTATGACTATGCCTTCTATGCTTACTTTCATTTTTATTTTGTGTATCAACAGATTCATCCTCTTGGACTTTAGCAACTTTACTCACATCAGCAACATCAATATTTGCTTTAAGTTTAGCATTTCTATCTTTAAGCCTCTCATAAGCACGTTTCTGTTCTATTAAATTATCTATAGGTCTATTACCAATAACACCCCCTTTACTTCTCATACCTAATAATTCCTCAACGTCCCTCTTAATATCTGTTTTAATACTATCTTTTATATGTTTTCATAGACCTTTATTACTATCTCAAGACTTCTTAAACTCTGTATAACTTTCATAATTACCTGTACCTACTTCAAATATGTTTCAATATATTTTACGTTTACCTATACCTTCATATTTAATATAAAGACTTTTTATTTTACGTACACCATTATTAAACGTGTCACCAAAATCTTCAAAACACAACTTAACTTTACCTAATTTCTTATCATTAAGAATAACTACTTCATTGTTATTTATTGCCAAATCAGCTTGTACATACCTTTCTTTCATTTTAGTTAATACAGCTTCTCTAGCGTCTACATAATTAACACTTCTATGGTGCTTACTTCTATAATTTGGAGAACAAGGGTTATCAGAACTATGAGAACTCTTCATTCAACAACCAACGCGATGATAATAATCAGATTCAGGATCTCTAGGTGTAATAACATTAACACCAGCATTAGTATCAATATAAGGGCTAGAATATACTGATTCTGTGTATCTTTGTGATGAATTAGGAACACGAGCTAAAGAACGCCTGGATAAATTAGGCTCTGAATCAGTGGGTAATATATTATGAAATCCAGGCTTAATCTTTGGATTTCAAAGGGCTGAAGGACTAGCCACTCTATTTCTAATAGTTAAAGGAGCTGGATAATCATTAGCTCTTACGTGATAAGAGCTAGTTGTACTAACCGGACGCATACCTGTACTAGTTTGCACTAAACCCGTATATCCTGCATTTGGATTTACAGAATAAGTATTAAATAAAGGAGACATAGTCGCAGGAGTTTGGAAACCCGAACCTTCCGAATCATATAAATTAAAATCTCCTCCTCTTACAATTTCATCTCTTTCCATAGAATAAGGATAATGATCAATTGAAGATTCTACATTTCTATTAGGGCTAACTAACAAAATATCATCCCCTCTTCTTATAGTACCAGAATGAAAACCAATTTCTGAAGCAGTAATAGTTACACCAGATCTATTAGGATTATTACTAGAAATAACTTCATTAACATCCGTGTTACCTGTATCATTACTACCATTCAATTCTCCCGTATTTATATTAGGATTATAAACTTTAGATGATAACTTTTCTCCATTATCTGAATCTTTATTAAAGACATTACTAATCTTAACTTCTTTTGAAGTATTAAGAAACTTACTAATAACACTATTATTTAAATCATTATTAGTAACTTGAGCACCTAGAGTCATCTTACCTATATTATTATTAAATATACCTTTAATAGATAAAATCCAAGAAGATATTTTAATATCTCTTAAAATATAACCAACACCTTTAGTAAATATTAAAGAATACATATTCTTATTTACTGAAGAAACAGTTTTACCTATATCCACCAACAATTCTAAAGCATAAGTAAAACCTCTTATAACAAAAGTATAACTATTTATAAGAGATGAAGGAATAATATTAATTTCAAAATAAGTTACTACTTCACCTAATATAACTACGAACGTAGCCATTAACATATAATAGATACAAGATACATTATTAAAATATTCTGTATAAACATTAATACCATAAAAATGGCAAACTAAAACTCTGGAAACAAAACCCACGACAAAAATAATTATTATCTTACTAATATTAGATTTACTAAAAATTTTATTTAAAAGCTGTGTGGTTCACAACTTACTTTTAATATTTAAAATATTAATACCTATAAGGTTTTTTATTTTGTGAAACATATTTTAATTTATTATTATTATTATTAAAAAGAGGCAGTTCCTATAACTAGGGAAAACAAAAGTTCTTTTGTTTTTATAATCCTCTACCACCACTAGGGTTACTAGGTTTTAAAAACCAATTAACAATACGTTTAACTAAAAATATTTTATGAAATTCATCTTTAATTTCAGTTCTCAATTCGTTTTTTATTTCATCAAACACTTTTGTATTTGGGTCTCAAGATTCTTTAAAATTCTTATATGAATTAAAATTTCCTTTATTATTATTATAACAAGTATATCATAAAATTTTACGTCTAGCTATTTCTTTATAGTGGGTAAAAGCGGTAAAACAATTAATATTTGTATTGGAACAAATATCTTCTTTAGACTTATGAACATGATTAAATGCTTCAGATAAATCACTCGTATTACTATCACAATAAAGCACATGACCAAATAGATACTCATTAAGTATTAATAAGAAAATAAAAACTAAAGCTAATAAGATGTAAATACTATATATATCTTTTTTGTTCATTATTTTATTTATTATTTTTATAAAAAGAGGCAAATCCTCTAAGTTTATGACTATATTATTTAAACTGTCATTCAGAGAATATAGGATTCGAACCCATGATGGAGTTAAGCCATAATTAGTTTCAAGCTAATCACTTTAAACCGCTCAGTCAATTCTATTTTTATATTGTTTAATTATATTATTAAACAATATAAAACAGTTATTATAAAATTTATTCTACTTTAGTATCAGACTTCTTTCTATAGAAGCATTTGAACGTAAATAACTCAACACTAAATTTATCTAAGTCATGGTAATAAGGATCATTAAAAAACTCTAACGTTATGTTATACATTTCTTCAAACATATTATCAACATGTTTAACATATTCCTCTTGATTTAAAAGAGATATTTGTAAAAAAGTGAAATAAGGTAAAATATCGAAACGGCCTGTATCATTATTAAGTATTCGTACACCAAAAGCATACTTAGTATTATAATAAAATTCTGATCCTGTTACAGAATTGACAAAAGATTCTTGGTCAAATTCATCTATATGAGAATAAGTAATTAAACTATTTGTTTTTATATATTTCATAATTTTTAATTTTTAATTTTTAATTAAAAAGGGACAAAATTCCCTAATTACGACTAATCGAATTCGAATCGACAAATATTACTTGATAGATAACAAGTTTATTATTAACCTATAGTCGTTAGTTATAAATACGATATTAAAGTACACTCTATTGTCTCTTTAATACTTAATATTAACTATTAATAAAAAGTTTTATTGTAATAATGGTTAAAAAATAAACCCTATTATGCTAAAGTCCCCTTAAATAAATTATCATAATCTATATCTATTAATATATACTAGGTGATAATTTATTTATTAATAAATATAATATGTTGGATTGATAATTTAATAATTCCTTATTTTTAATATCATCTCTTAAGCTAAAAGTATCTAATTTAAGAGAATCCCTATTGTTATTTATACCCAAAGAATTATTTGATTCAACAATATGAGTTGTATCTTCAATTATTTTATTAAATACTTTATTAATATCAATTCTTTCTATAACAGGAGAAGAACTAATTTCCGAAAAACTGGTTCTAAAATCTAAATTAATTTCGTTAATTATAGGTTGATATATGTTATATTTTAAATTTGAGCTTTTATAACTATGTATACAGTCAAATTCCAATCCATTATAAAAATTAACTGATTTATAAGCAAATATTCTTGTACTTATACTTTCAATACAACCTTTATTATGCGATAAAGATCGATGTTCTAACATCCTATTTAAATAATTAATTTTTATTTCACATATAGTATATAAATACTCATAATAGATATCCTTAAGTGTTATTATTAAGTATAATATATATTTATATAAAATTATACCTAATATAACTCAAAATAAAATATACATTATTATTGCTATATTAATCCTTATTGTTTTATATATCCTAGTAAGACACTTAACACACAATATATATAATAAATTAAATATTCCTATATCATTTAAGTTAATATAATCCTTTGTAATTATACTATAATGCTCTAAATATGGTTTATCCTTACGAATTATCCTTCGTACTTTGTTAGGATACACACCAAGCGATCTGGCTGCTTCAACTATAGATAAATATTCAAATGATTCCTTAGTCTTTAAATTTAAAACTGTAACTGGAATTCCTCTTGTTGCCTTGTACTTCATAAAATCAAAACTATAATTAATTTTAATGAACTTAGATCTTCAAGTATAAATAGAGTTTATTCATCGAACAACACATTTTATTAAAAAACAATTTATTATATTATACTTTACAATAACTATATACTTACATAATTTCATATTTACTTTTTTTTTATTAGTTGTATACAACCATACTTAATCATTTTTTTATTACCTAAATTATCTAATCTATCTTTTATTAGTAGACGCTAACATTTTTGAGTACAATAATCTATTACTTAAAACCAACTCAGAGAGTACATGATTCGAACATGCGAAAGATTTTACCTTCAACTAGTTTCAAGCTAGTCGCTTTAAACCACTCAGCCAACTCCCTTGTTTAATATATTTACTAAATGTAATATATAATCGAAGATTAGTTTAATAAATTTAAGCTATATTGTATATTATTACAAATCAAACAAGACAATACTAAATTCTTATAAAACTATAAAATACTAAACAAACTTACAACCAATATACAATCCTATATTGGCTTAAAAGAAATAACGAATAATTCAACAAAATCTGGCTTAGAAGAAGAAGAGGTACATAGCTCCAAATTTTTATCCAAATCAGATTTTAAATAGAATAATAAACTTTTAAAATCTTTAGGTTCTTCATGATTAACACTAATAATTCTAGGCTTATTATCAAAATTAGAAATATATAAAAATCCAAATTTAAATCTAAAAAACAAACAATACATAACACCACTCTCTAAACTTTCATAAAAGAAAGCCCTAAAACTATGATCAAAATCATTTAAAGGTAGAGTAACAAACCTAGTATTAAAACTCATAATATAAATTATTATTATAATAAAAAGAGGCTGATCCTCTAAGTATTTAACTATATTACTTAAAGTATGAAAAATTTATATTTAATAAACCTAAAAAGAATTCTTTATTTTCTACTTTATTAATATCCAAAAACTGGTCAGATATTGAAACATATTTTAAAACTAATAATGCTAATTCAAATATTTCTGATACATCATTTAAATTATTCATATTATTTAAGAAATGAATCTCATAAAAATACGGATCACCCTTCATAGTAATAAGTTTTTCATTAAGACTAATAGATACAAGATAACAATCTTCCACATTTATATTATTTATAATACGTTTATAAAGTTCTAAAGTATCTATTTCTATAGTATTATTAACTAATTTAAAAGGTAAATTAAAACTAATTGTTATTTTAACCACATTATTATAATTATTACTATTATATTTATTACTATTGTTATTATTATAATTACTTATAGTATTTATTATACTTACATTAGATATATTGACTAGACTTATATTATCCAGATCAGTATTAACATTTGTAATATTTGTAAAAAATTCTCTCATTTTTTTTCTATAACAATTAAAAAGAGACTTATTCTCTTATGTATATTTGCCACTTAAATTATGACTATTGAATAAGTCTTATTATTCATAATAAGTCGTATGAATAAATATTCATACTACTAATGTATATAAAAAAAATTTTTTTCTTTTAGCCAATTTAAACGAATATTTAATATAAGGAAGAAATGGTTAGGACACTTAACCATTACATAAGAAATAAGTGATTTGAACACTTAACTTGCTGAGTGTTGAACAGCTACTCTACCAATTGAGTTAATTTCTCTATATACTATATAATAAGCTCGTTGCTTATTAATCAATTTCCACTTTTTATATAAAAATATAATTTATTCTTATATAATTTACTTGATTTAATATACCCATATATAGTACTGTTAGGTATTTTATACCATTTAGACACATCCTTAATATTATTAAATACCTTAATTAGCTTATGATTAGCGTTATATACTCATATTGTGTTATCCTTAATATTTGATTTTAAAATATATTCATTATAAAATTTACTTTTATCCAAATAATTACTTATAGTTCTTCTATGTACACCAAAATATTTTGCAACACTAGTTATAGTTGAAAATTCATTAATAAAATTATTTGACTTATCAAAAACTTTAACACTTACACCATGACTTCTAAAAGATAATTTTAATTTAGTCTCTGGTTTAATAATTTTAGGTTTATTATTAACTCTAATTATACCTCTAAGACTATCTCCTATCATTTTTCTTGTTTCATAACTATGTGTTTTTCCATAAAAATGATTATTTATACCACTCATCTTTTTTATAGTTACTTCTGAATGTTTAAATCCTAACCTATTTCCAGCTATCTTTAATATATTATATTCTGAATTTAAAACATCAATATAGTATTGTTCCCTACTAATTAGTATATTAGGTTCACAATATTCTAGAATATCTAAGCTAAAGTTATCATAACCATATTTTAATAATGCACTATGTATTCTACTATTACCTTTCAATAACTCTTTATTAATAGAACCTAAGGAAAAATAACTACGTAATCTTCGTGCTAAATTAATCGCACTTCCTATATATGACATATTTGTAACTAAATTATTCCAACGATAAATACCAGATCTTCTTCTATTTTCCTCATATATTTTATGCTTGTCCACATTAATATATGTAATTATAGGAATAAGTTTAATATGGTTATTATTTTTCACGATTTTAAATTTTTCTTGAAAAAGAGACATAATTCTCTAAATTTAAAAAATATTTTATAACTAATTGAATTTGAATCAACATTTATTATTATAAAAATAATTAGTTTACCTATTAACTTATAGTTATTTATAATATAAATTTATTTTATATTATTAAGATTATTAACTAATAATCTATTTATTATTATCATTATTTTCCAAAATTTCCTTGTATTTATTACATCAGGATAAGTACCTATCTTTATCTAAATAATTAAATGTATTTAAATAAGAAATTAATTTATAATTAAAATTAAATAGAGCCATTAAATAACAAGATAATCTAAAGTCTAATGGGCTAAGTACATGAGCTTTCTGAGAACCTCCCCTTCCAATATTTACATGATAATCATTAATCATTGCAAATAAATTCTTTATATCTATGAAACTGCCACCTCTTATAATATACATACTATTTTTATTGTAATCTAAAAAGTTAGAGTCTTCATTATTTAAGAACCTAACGAAATATTCCGGTTTCATCTCTATATAAGTAACTTTGGAACCATTATTAATAACAATACTATTAATAGTATTTAATTTACTACCATCATCAATAGAAAAAATATTCATGTTTTCTATTCCCATGTGACTTAATATCTTACTTACCTCATTCATGTTAATATGTTTAGATTCTTTAATAATAACCATTTTACTTATTATATTACTAATGTTTTCTTTATAAAAACTATTATTACGCGTTAAAACCATGATAGTATCAGACAAATTAAGAGTAAATTCAAAATTATTTGATACATGTT
>Ga0193718_1000104_pt1 | contig 18034 bp, 9 predicted proteins | sample U2a1metaG_FD_144918 | JGI IMG/M metagenome (GOLD analysis project Ga0193718, IMG submission 144918) | Soil microbial communities from a riparian zone of the East river system, Colorado, United States - U2a1 | ecosystem: Environmental > Terrestrial > Soil > Riparian zone | place: USA: East River... | reverse complement strand
ATTTTGAATGTGGCGAACACCTATAGTGGCGTCACCGTTGTCAATGCCGGCAAACTCGTGATTAGTTCCGCCCAGACCGGCACCGGAGCGATCACGGTTTCCGACGGAGCCAAACTGGGTATCACAGTTTCCGGCGGCAGCCAGCTTTCGCCCGCCTCTATCACACTGGGAACCAGCGGCACAACGACTTTGGAATTCGACGGGATCAACAGCACGGCCGTCGCGCCGATCAATGCCATCACACTCTCGGTAGCTGGAACGGTGAGGATCAACATTACCTCTGGCACCTTTGCCGCTGGAAACAATTATCCATTGATTCACTGGACAACCGCCGGTCCGGCGGATGCGAGTTCCTTTATACTGGGCACTTCACCCGGACTGACCGCGACTCTTTCGGTCAGTGGTTCAACGCTTTTCTTGAACGTGTCCGCAGTATCCGACATCTGGACCGGAATCCTAAGTGGCAATTGGGACATGACCACGGCCAACTGGACCGGCCACGCGAGCGTCTTCGCCAACGGCGACGCAGTTCTCTTTGATGATTCGGCTATTAACACCTCCGTGACGGTGAACGCAGCCGTTCAGCCCGGAAATACTTTACTCAACAACAGCGCGCCTTTTCCCTACACCATAACGTCCAGCGCGGGCAATAACATCGGCGGCAGCGGAGGACTCACCAAAAACAATAGCGGCAGCATTACACTTTCCGGGGGAGCGAACACTTACACCGGCGCGACCGCAATCAATGCGGGCACCTTGAGCGTCGGTACCCTGGCGAACGGCGGTTCACCCAGCGACATCGGCGCGGCCAGCGCTACGCCGAGCAATCTCGTTCTGAACAGCAGCACCTTGCAATACACCGGCGGAACGGCCAGCACCGACCGTGGCGCAACCTTGGGCACGAGCGGGGCGGCAGTGGAAATCCCTTCGGCTGGGATAATTCTGACTGACAGCGGAGTCATCGCCGGCTCTGGTTCATTGACCAAAACCGGCCTCGGCACTTTGGCTCTTTCCGGGGCGAGCACTTTCAGCGGCGGCGTGACCGTGAGCGCGGGAGAGTTGGATATCAACAACGGCGGTTCCAGCAGCGCCAATTCCGGCATCGGCACAGGCACATTGACCATCGGAGCGAACATCATCATTGATAATACCAGCGGCAGTGATGTGACACTGTTGCCGAATAACGCCCAGGTCTGGAACGGCAATTTCATCTTTGGCGGATTTGGCAACAACCTGAATTTAGGCTCAGGACCGGTCAGCCTGCCCACCGCCTCCACAGTGACGGTCTTTGGGAACACGCTGACAGTCGGCGGTGTGATGAGTGGGGCGGGCGGATTGACCAAGGTGGGTGCTGGCACCCTTATCCTTTCGAGCGCCAACACGTTCAGCGGAACTGTAAACCTCAACGAGGGCACAATGGCCATCGGCAACGACTCGGCTGCGGGGACGGGCCAACTGAATTTCAATGGCGGATCGGGAGCGACCTTCCAATCGGTGGATGGCACGGCACATACTATTACGAATGCCCTCAACTTCGCCGGCAGCGGCGGCGCCAACACGATTTTCGGCGGCACAGGCAATCTTAAATTCACCGGCTCGGCCAACAATGGCACCGCGAAGACATTGACGGTGAACAATCCCGTGACGGAGTTCAGTGGTGTGTTGAGCGGAGCCAGCGCGCGCACGGTGGCAGGTACGGGAACGCTGATACTGAGCGGCACCAATACCTACAGCGCCGGCACGACGGTCAACCCGGGATCCACGTTGCAACTGGGCAATGGCGGCGTCAGTGGCTCACTATCCGCCAGCGGGATTATTGACGACGAAGGCACCCTGAAATTCAACCACAGCGATGCACTCGTCCAAGGGATCAACTTTGCCAGCGCTCCAATCATTGGCGGCGGTTCCGTGGTCCAGAATGGTTCTGGCACTACCACACTGAACGCTGCCAATACCTATACCGGGCCAACCCTTGTAAACAATGGCGAGCTGTTCATCACTCCGGCATATCAGGGCGGCGGAGACGTTGTCGTCGCGAACGGGGCCAGTTTTGGCGTATCGGCCAGCTCAGTGAGCAATAGCGCCACGATTGGAAACCTGACGTTGGGCAGCGGTGGGTCAACGACGCTCGACTTTTCTTACGGCCTGACTGGCAACCCAACCAATGCCGCTCTATTTGCGAACACAGTCACGATTAATGGCACCTGCTCTCTCCGTATCGGTGGCAGTTTTGTGGTCGGCACATTCCCGGTTCTCAAATACGGCAGTCTCTCGGGTTCATTCAGCGGCACCGTGACCGGTCCGCGCGGCGTCACAGCCACGCTCTCAAACGACACGGTGAATCACATTATTAATGTGACGGTTTCCTCGGTTGGCAGTGGGATTGTTTGGATCGGAACCAACAACATTTCGCCCAACCTCTGGGATCTGAATACGACGGTCAACTGGCTGATTGGAGGCGTGCCGACCGATTACATCGAGAATGTGCCGCCAGGTGACTCGGTTACTTTCAACGATCTTGGCAGCGGCACGGTGCTGTTGAGCAATACCGTCAGTCCGGCCAGCGTCACCATCAGCAACGCCTCGGTCAATTACACCTTCCAGGGCAGCGCCCAGATCAATTCGCCCGGCGAATTGACTAAAGTCGGAGCCGGCACGTTGACGCTCAATGTGCCTGGCACTTTTGCCGGCAGCACCACTATTTCCAATGGCCCGCTCAGCCTCGGCGCCAACCAAACCTTTGCCAACCTGTCTGGCAATAGCGCCGTTACCGTGTCCGCGGGCGCACCAACAGTGACAGTCAACGATAGCCTGGACACCACGTTTGCCGGCAACACTTCGGGCGCGCTTGGCCTGACCAAAACCGGGTCCGGTATCTTCACGATGACCGGCAACAACAACTTTTCTGGAAACTTGTTTGTGAGCCTGGGCGCGTTGAGGTTGGATTCCGGAGTCATCAACTCCGGAGCCTTCGACAGTATTGGTCACACCGGCAACGACAACGGCACGTTGACGTTGAAAGGATCCGCGACCTTCATCACCAGCAGCGACTTAAACATGGGTGACGTGGGCACATCGGTGGGCACATTGAATATCCAGGACACGGCCAGCCTGACGGCAAACGCATTCTACGTCGGCTCAGCAAATAGCGCAGGTTCGACGGCCAGCGGCACGGTTAATCAAACCGGCGGCACCGTGACGGAACTTAACACGACAGCGGGAACCTTCTCGATCGGCGGACGAACCACCACCACCTCGGTCGGCGGAATCGGAACTTATAATTTGAGCGCCGGGACGTTGAGCGCCGCGAGCGCGATCCGCGTGGGAGCCGTGGGCGTGGGCACGTTTAACCAGAGCAGCGGCACGGTTATCGCAAGTGCCGGTGTGGACATTGCTACCATCGCGGGCGCGACGGGCACCTATAATCTCGATGGCGGCACGCTCCTGACGCTTAACCTGGTTTCTTCTTCTCCCGCTGCAGTCTCCACCATGAACTTCAACGGTGGCCGGTTAATCCCCACTGCAAATAACGCTGCTTTCGTGACCAATCTAGTGCAGGTCAATGTTCGGAATGGAGGCCTGATAGTTGACACGACCAACTTCATCGTGACCATTAGCTCAATTCTGCAGCACAGCTCGATTTCTGGCGACAGCGCCGTTGACGGAGGCTTGACCAAAATCGGAAACGGCACGCTGAACCTGACCGGCTTGGGTTCGTCTTACACGGGACCGACCACCATCACGGGCGGCGCGCTCAATTTCTCCGCAAGTTCAGTCGCCAACCTCAACAATGTGTCCATCAATAATGCCGCGCTTGGTCTCGGACTGAACGGAGGGGCAACGACCTTCTCTGCAACGGGCCTGACGTTCGTTGGTAATTCGACATTGAACTTCAATTACGACCTTGTGTCCGGCACTCCGGTCGCCGCTCTAAGCAGCGGCAGCCTTAACGTCTCGGGCACAACCGTAATTAATGTGAATGGTTACGGATTTACGGCCGGACAGTTCTCGCTGGTGACCTACACCGGCACACCGTTGGCGAACCTGAATAATTTCACCTTGGGCGCCCTGCCCTACGGTGTTACCGCGACCTTATCGAACAACATTACCAGCAAGTCCATTGACCTCGTGGTCACGGCCGTCAGCGTCGCGACCTGGATTCCTCTTACCGCCACCGATCCAACCGGCACCTCCGGCTTTGCCGCAGCTGGAACGTGGCAGGATGGCAATCCGCCAACCCCAGGCAACGGTTACTTCACCCGGACATTCGCGCTCCGGTCGCCGGCTGATAGCGGCGCTTATTCCTTCGCCGGGTCGGTGTTGAGCGTGGATACGGGTGGCCGCTTCATCATGAAGGGCACCAATGGCCAGGTGATCACCGTTCCTAACCTCATCATCAACGGCGGTCTGGTGGATTATGCCAACGCGGCCGACAGCTTCGTCGAAACACTCGCGGGCAATATCACACTGCAAGGAAAGATAATCAGTTACCTCGGAGCGCTCGGCTCCGCTGGGCTGTCGGAAACGCTATTTGTGAATGCTTCAGTCACCGGCGCCGGCAATCTCCAGCTTGGCGGACCAACCGTGAACAACGGCACGGATGTTGGCGTCGTTGTGCTGGCCGGAAACAATACCTATACCGGCACCACGACCGTGGCGAGCGGAACATTGCTTGTCAACGGGGCAAACGGCAACTCGCCCATCACTGTCAACACCAATGCCACACTGGGCGGAAGCGGTACCATTGGCGGCACTGTTAATGTGCAGGCTGGTGGAAGACTCGCACCCGGAGTCGGGGCGCGAGGCGCACTCACCAACACCATCGGCTTACTCACAGCGAACGCCGCCGTGTCGGTCTCGGGTGCGGTTGTGATGAAAATCAATCGCGATGCTTCACCCGCCAGCGACGAATTCGCCGCGCCAAGCATTACGGTAAATTCCGGATCAACACTGACTGTGTTAAATATCGGGTCCACTAATCTTGCAGCCGGCGACGCGTTCACGCTTTTCAGCACGCCAATCAGCGGCGCGTTCGGCACGGTGACACTGCCGACGTTGCCGACTGCCAACTTGTATTGGACAAACAGACTCGCGTTGAATGGCAGCATCGCCGTCGCGGCGACGGGCACCGTCAATCCCAACAGCACGAATATCACCGCCAGCGTGAGCGGCGGCACCCTGACTCTATCGTGGCCTCAAGATCACACCGGCTGGACCTTGCAGGCGCAGACAAATGCTCCGGGGGGTGGACTGGGGACGAATTGGTTTGATGTGACCGGCTCCGCTTCAACCAATATCATTTCCATCCCGATTGCGCCCACCAACGGGCCCGTATTTTTCCGGTTGAAACTGTGACCTGACCCTGAAGGAACAAAATCGTGAAACATTTATCAATTCACAAACGGGCGTTCACACTGATTGAACTGCTGGTCGTAATCGCCATCATCGCCATCCTGGCGGCGATGCTGCTGCCGGCGCTGGCCAAGGCGAAGGAAAAAGGCAAACGGGCGACGTGCATGAACAATCTCCGGCAAATTGGCATCGGCACAACCATCTATGCCGGTGACAACAATGACTTCGTTGTTGAAGCACACACCTTTAATGGCCAGGGCGTCCAAAATGTATTGGAGCCATCTTCCGCGACGGCCGCTGCCAGCGTGCAGCTGATTGTAAACACCAACGGATCCAGCAGCATTTGGTCCTGCCCCAATCTCGTTCAGCTGCCGCAATACGAACCCGGGGGATTCAATCAATACGACATCGGCTACCAATATTTTGGCGGAGCCGGATTCAAAAACTGGCTCAACTCGGTGGGCACATTTCCAGGCCACAGCCCAATTAAACTCGGTCAATCCAAGCCTTATTGGGTGATTGCAGCCGATTGTGTCATGAAGATTAACGGCACATGGGGGGGCGAAGATACGGGCCGCACCATTTATGATAATATGCCGCCACATAAAAATGGCGCGTTGCCGGCCGGTGGCAACGAGCTTTGCTGTGATGGCCATGTCGAGTGGGTGAAGGCGCAATCCATGTATTACCTGACCACGTGGAAGAACGATGGAACCCGCATTTGTTATTTTTACCAGGACTCCCAGGACTTTGAACCGGCACTTCAGGCTGCGCTTAAGTTTCTCGCCTTCAAGCCTTGAAGACAGCGGTTATTCACCAGCTCCAGTCGTCACCTATCATGCTTTTTCAATCCCAGAAAGAGGTGAGAGGTCTCAAAGCCTCGCACCGGATTCACGCGTTTGCTTTCAAAGCTTTTGGTCCGGCAGTTACCGCTATCATGGCTTTGGGCCTTCTTCCGGTGCAGGCCGCCAACGTATCGCTCAAGACGAGCGATGCGCAAGCCACTACCAGCTTCACGGGTTCGACCAACTGGAGCAACGGCGCTGCGCCTTCGGCGGGAAATAATTATTTCACCGGCGCTTTCACGTTGCGCACACCCAATCCGACCGCGTCGGGGAACAATTACGTCTTCGGCGGCGATTCATTATCCATTGATTCGGGCGGTCGTTTCCTGGGGAAAATTGGCAACAACACGGCCGGGAACACGACGGTGGGAACCGTCACGGTGAATAATTTGATTCTGAACGGTTGCGTCTTTGATCAGGCGGGCGCCAATAGTGACAACTCGAAATTGATGGTGTCGGGGAACGTCAGAATCAATGCCGCGTCACTGTTCGGAGCGCTGGGCGGAACAGCAAATGGCAGTTCCAGGTTTGAGACTTTGGAATTCATCGCCCCGATCAGCGGTTCGGCGGATTTGCAGGTTTCGGGACCCAATATCAATACCGGGCAGGATACGGGAGTGGTGAAATTAAGCGCGGCCAATCCTTATAGCGGCACCATCACGGTTTCCTGCGGGAGTGGCAATATCATCGCGAGCGCAGTCAACCGCATCCTGCAACTCAACAACCTGAATGCCCTCAGCAACGCGACGTTGAATTTGGATTCTGCTCAAGCCAGCCCGGTGTCGTTTGCTTCAGGTGTCAGTACCGGGCCATTCATTGTGGGGGCGCTAACGGGCGTGGCATCTCAAACTTTAACTGACACAGCAGGTTCGCCAGTGACGTTGAGCGTGGGTGGCAACAATACCGGCGCTGTTTTTTCCGGCACGCTGACTGGCGCGGGTTCGTTGGTCAAAACCGGTGCGGGCACACTGACGCTGGCAGGCGCCAATACCTATACGGGCGGCACAACCGTTTCTGCTGGCGCATTGCAAACCACCCGGTTGTGGGGCTCGTACTCCGGCGGCGGCAAAGTGGTCTTGATGTCTTCCAGCGTTCTGTTGCCCCAAAGCGTTTCTGACGCGGGAGCGCCATTCAGTGGCCCATGGATAATCGCCGGCGGCTGGCTCGCCGCTGCAAACTCCGGCGGGTTTGGGACCAATAGCGTCACGGTAGATCCGCATTACCCACTGGATCCGACGGCGGCCGGCTTGCCGGTGGCAAGTGCGGCGTTGTTCGAGCCGCAATATGATTTAAACAGTGCCGGTACTTTGACGCTGACTAATCGCGGCCAGATGTCGCTGCACCAAAATTGCGCGTTCGTCGCAGTCATTATCGAAGGCGTGTCGCTGACCAACGGTGTTTATTCATGGCAGGATTTGGCCGGGCGGTTTCCCAATAATTTTACTCCAAACGGAGGCGGCTATATCGCGGTCCAGCCCTATGGCCCATTGCCGGTATTTCCAACGCAAGCGCCGCAGTTCCTTGAGCAACCCGTATCGCAGACCAGTTTTACGGGATTCACCGCGGAATTCAGCGCTTCTGTTTATGGCAACCCGGCACCCACACTTCAATGGCAGTTTGCGGCGGGCGGCGGTTCTGATTTTACGAATCTTGCGGCCGGAGGCCAGTTTGCCGGTGTTAACAGTGCTGCTCTGAGTATTGCCGGTCTGACTTCAACGAACGCGGGAAGCTATATTCTCGTGGCTTCCAATTCCATGGGATATGCCACCAGCGCACCAGTCACCTTGACGGTGAATGGGCCCGCTGTGATCTCCAATGCTGCGGGCCTGACCATCAGCATCGCTGTGGACGGTAGTTACAACATCAATTCTGCCGATCCGGCGTGGTCATTCGCCGGCAGTCTGGGAGTGACGCCCTCCAATCTATCGGCGGTTGCTGGAGCGGATCACATCGGAGATTACACCGAATTCCAATTCCATTATGCGACCAGCGCGCCGCATCTGGCCGGCATTCGGCTTTACACGAACCAACCGGTGGTTTTATTTACCGACACCGAACTGGCGGATAGTCCGAACGATCTCGCGTTTCCTCATCTGACTTCCTATCCCACCAATCTATATCACGAGGGTTTTTCTTCGGTGGCTTTTTCGCAGCGCACCTTCAGTCAGTTCCCAAGCGACAGTCCGTGGGTTTTCTTCAACACCAATTTCGATTGCTTCATCCTTTCAGCGGCCACCAATTATATGATTGCGGGCAATGTGATGAACGGAGACGGTTCAATTTCCTGCGGCATTCAATCGGGGATTCCTCAACTGCCTGCCGGTTTTACTCATCGGACGATGCTCACCATTCAGCACGGAATCAACCAGGCGTATGATACGTGGGGGCAGGCATTGACCGGACTTTCGGGCAAGGTCCGTCCGGCCAATGATTCCACGGTGGAACTGAACAAACTTGGCTATTGGACTGACAACGGCGCGGCTTATTACTATAATTATAATGCGACTTACGGGTATGCTGGCACCATGTTGGCCGTCCGGGATGACTTTGCCAGCCACGGCCTTCCCCTGGGTTACCTTCAACTCGATAGCTGGTGGTATCCCAAAGGTTTGGCCAATACCTGGCAGGGGGATGTCACCAACAACCGCGGGGGTCTCAACCAATACGTCGCGGAATCAACCTTGTTTCCCAGTGGCCTCGCGGCCTTTCAGCAACAACTCGGCTTACCGCTCATTACTCATTGCCGATGGGTTGACGGGGCCAGCCCGTATCGTTCCCAATTTTCGATGTCGGGCAATGTCGTAGTGGATGATTCGTATTGGACTAACCGGATGGATTACTTGAACTCGGGCGGAGTAGTCACTTTCGAACATGACGGGCTCGATATAAACGCACTCCCGTCGTTGAATTTGAATGATCCGCCGGCGTTTATGAATGATATGGCGAAATCGGCGGCGGCCAAAGGCATCAATCTGCAATACTGCATGGCCCTGCCGCGCCATTTTCTGCAAGGCTCGCTCTACAATAATTTGGTGACGATGCGGGTGTCAAACGATCGGTTCGAAATCAGCAAGTGGAATGCCTTTCTCTACACCTCGAAACTGGCCGGAGCGCTTGGTTGCTGGCCCTGGACGGACGTGTATTACAGCAGCGAGTCGCGCAATTTGTTGCTCGGCACGTTGTCGGGCGGCCCCGTTGGTGTGGGCGATGCGCTGGGAGGAATCAATGCCGCCAACCTCGCGAAATCTGTTCGGCCCGATGGTGTCATCGTGAAACCGGACGTGCCACTCACTCCCACGGACGCATCCCATATTAACGGGGCGCAGTCGGGGAGCCGGCCCATGGTGGCGGCCACTTATGTGGATCACGGCAATTTGCGGGCCGCCTATGTTTTTTCCTTTGCGCAAGCTTCCTCCCTTACCAACTCGAGTTTCCTCCCAAACGATTTGGGAATTCCCGGCGATGTTTATGTCTATGATTATTTCAGCAGCACCGGGATGATCGTTGCCGCCAGCAACGCTTTCAATTTTACAACGACGATGCCCGGCAACAATGCCGGCGGTTCCTATTTCGTGGTGGTTCCCGTTGGCCCATCGGGAATTGCCTTTTTGGGGGACACCAACAAATTCGTCACCCTTGGGAAAAAACGAATTTCAGCCATGGTGGATGCCGGGGTTTTGAAAGTGACCGCATCATTTGCCGTTGGAGAAACCAACCTGACGCTGACGGGATATGCGCCATCGGCACCCTATATTGGCGCTTTGAACGGCACTTTCGGCGTCATGAATTATGATTCCGCAACACACCTTTTTTCGATCAATCTCGCCCCGGACGGCTCCAACACCGCAACACTGGCGTTGAGCCTGTCGCCCCTGCCCTTTTTGCAAATCACCAATTCGGGCGGCAACATGCAAATTTTCTGGCCGACTTCAGCCATCGGTTACCATCTTGAAAGCGCGGTGAATCTTCAACCGCCCGCCAGTTGGGTTGCGGTAACGAATCCGGTAAGCGCCATCGGCAATTTGAATTCCGTCAGCATAACTCCATCAGTCCCGTCCGCCTTTTTCCGGCTGAGACAATAGAAATCACCGTACCTGCGCAGTCACGGGGCGAGCGGTTTCCGCCAGGTCTTGGAGTGCGCCGGCCTCCGACGGTGAACTCATGTGAGTCGTCCAGACGCGATTTTTCCAAGCATTGGATTAAGCCACTGACCAACGGACGCGCATCGGGGCCATGAACCGAAGCGTCGGAACGCCGAGCACCGGCTCGGCACGAATCGCGGTCCAGAGTTTCAACACGCCGAGCCGGTGCTCGGCGTTCCGGTTCATGGGGAGGGGGAAGTGCGCGTTAAAAAAAGTCGTCAATTTCATCGCCGCGTCCCCTGATCAATCAGCCCATGATTGAATGACCCCGCCACCAAAACTGTCTAATGTCCAGAAAGGAGAAGTGCGAACGGGAAATGAGAGGGGAGAATAGAGAATGCAAAACGGGAGATTTTCTGACATCGCAAACCACTGAATATAAACGAGTTCCAACCTATTCCAAGCGGTGCCACCCCCGGGGGGGGCATGGACGCGAAACCCGGAACTCGAAATTAACGGCAGCCAAGCCGATGTTCCTGAAACGCGACGTTGTCAAAGTGAATCAAGGTGGATCAGGGGGGTATGGGAGTAAGCGACCGGGTTTTGATTGAACCGCCGGAAATGGCCTGCTATGGTGGCTCGTCAAATTCTCATTTTATTCCGCTGGCGCTCATGTTGAATAATTCCGAAGTTCACCCCGATCTGACCCTGATGCTTCAGGCGAACCAGCCCGGTGTTGCTGTTTCCCACGAATTACTTCCGCTGGTTTATAAACAATTGCGGACACTGGCCGCGGCGCGCATGGCCAGGGAAATGGAAGGGCAGACCCTGCAGCCAACCGCCTTGGTGCATGAGGCATGGTTGCGACTGCAATCCAATTCATCACCCGTCTGGCGCAACCGGGCGCATTTTTTTGGGGCCGCCTCCGAAGCGATGCGGCGAATCCTGATCGAACGCGCGCGCCGTAAATTGAGGCTCAAACGCGGCAACCGCGCCGAGCATCTCAGCATCGAAAATGTGGATGTGGCTCAAACCGAGCCGGATGAACGCATTTTGCTCATCGATGAGGCGTTAACGCGCCTGAATACAGCGGATCCGGAACTGGCGCGAATTGTGACACTGAAATTCTTTGGCGGTCTGACCAATGCCGAAGTGGCCGAGACGTTGGGAGTGACTGAACGCACGATCCACAATAAATGGACTTTTGCCAAGGCCTGGCTGTTAAAAAGCATCCGCGAAGAATGGAATTTTGGATCATAATTCTTTCACTTTTCCGTTTTCTTCTCCAGCCGGCGCATTAATTTATGACACGCAAAGGTGTTGGACCATGAGTGTGGGAACCGACAAAGAACAATTGCTGTTTACCGCCGCTTTGCCGATTACAGATTCCGGCGAACGGGAGTCCTTTCTCAATTTGGCCAGTGCTGGCGACGCCGGCTTGCGTTCGCGAGTGGCTGAAATGTTGGCGAAACATGATCAGAGCGAACGTTTCTTTTCCGAGTGTGTTTCGAGCCTTTCCATTGACGACGCCGATGTCTCCGAAGTGCCGGAGTCAGAAAACAAGAATGCCATTACCGGGGAAATGGTCGGGATGCGGACCGGCCGGTATCGTTTGTTGAGGCAGTTGGGGGAAGGCGGCTGCGGCGTGGTGTATCTGGCGGAACAAGAGGAGCCAGTCCGCCGCCGCGTCGCTTTCAAGGTCATCAAGCTCGGCATGGATACCAAAAATGTCATTGCGCGTTTTGATGCGGAACGCCAGGCGCTGGCAATGATGGATCACCCCAATATTGCAAAGGTATTGGATGGCGGCGTCACGGAGTCCGGTCGCCCTTATTTCGTCCTGGAACTTGTCCAGGGGGTGAAAATCACCACCTACTGCGATAAAGAAGAGATGGCCGCGTCCCAACGACTGAAGCTTTTTATTCAGGTTTGCCAGGCCATCCAGCACGCGCATCAAATATTTTGGTGACGACGCACGACGGCATGCCCGTTCCCAAAGTAATTGATTTTGGCATTGCCAAGGCTATCGAGGGCCGGCTGATGGATGACACCAATTTCACGGCGGACGGACAGGTCGTTGGGACGCCTGCGTATATGAGCCCGGAACAGGCGGAAATGAGTGGTTTGGATGTGGATACGCGCAGTGACATCTATTCGCTCGGCGTCCTGCTTTACGAGTTGCTTACCGGTCGCACGCCTTTTGATCAGAAGGAACTGGTCCAATCCGGTTTGGATGAAATGCGGCGCACGCTGCGCGAGAAGGAACCCCAGCGGCCTTCCACGATGTTAACCGGCCTGACTAATACGGATTTGGCCGTGACGGCCAAACACCGCCAATTGGAACCGCCCAAACTGATCAAGTCGTTAAAGGGAGACCTGGATTGGATTGTGATGAAAGCGCTGGAGAAAGAACGACAGCGGCGTTATGAGACCGCCAACGCACTGGCGATGGACGTCCGGCGTTACCTCAACAATGAACCGATCAACGCCCGTCCCCCCAGCCGGTTTTATCGCTTCCAGAAATCGATTCAACGCAACAAGGTGATTTGCGCCTGCGGCCTGGTAGTGGCCCTCACCTTGATTGCCGGGTTGGAAGTTTCCACCAGTTTTTTCTTCAAGGAGCGGCAGGCACGCATGGAGGCTGAACAGGCGCATGCCAATGAAATGCTGTTACAGAAAAAAGCCAAGGCGCGTGAAGCCATCACCGAGTCCGGCGTTCTTTTGGGTCATGGCGCGATAGCGGAAGCGGATGCCCTGGTGGACGCGATTCCAGTGGAATTACTTTCGCCCTCCCGCGAAGCCAGCGATGTCTTTCGCCGCCTCGGCCTGTGGAATTTATACCAGCGTAACTGGAAACAGGCCGCCAACCGTTACATTGGTTTATTACAGGTAAATCAGGTGGACAAGAATGACCGGACTGATCAGGCGTATGATTTGTTATTCGCCGCGCCAATCTTGATCGAAGCGAGCGACATCGCTGACTATGATCGAATCCGGCGGGCAGCATTAACCCGCCTGGGCAACACCACTGACCCAAATGCCGCTGAACAGTTGATCAAGACCAGCCTCTTGTTGCCGGCGGACGACTCCCTTCTCAAGCAATTGGAACCGCTGGAGCGCATAGTGGCTGACGCGCTCAAAAGCCACGATCCTGCTGGTAACGACCACAGCGTGCTGGCGGCCTGGCGGACTTTCGCCCTGTCGCTGCTGGAGTATCGGCGAGGAGATTTCAACGCAGCCGTGAGCGAGCTCCAGGTGTGTTCAACCTATTCCGGCCAGTCGCCAGCGTGCGTCGCCAGCGCCCATCTTCTGCTCGGCATGGCTCTCCGTCAGCTTGGGAAAATCGAACAAGCGGACTTGGAATTGGAGCAAGGCCGGGCAATGGTGCAGAATCGGTTTAAGAAGAAGCTGGAATCGGGCGACGATAAAACCGGCAAAATTGAGGGTTGGATCGTGACTCCCATCTTGCTGCACGAAGCAGAGTTATTGTCCAACGCCGGCGCCTGGCTCCCGTCTGACGACTCAGAATAAATTAATGTAGCCCAGGTTGTTTGGATTTGCGGCTTGTGTACCCGGGACGAAAGCAAAAATTGCCCCAACTCGACAACGAACCCGGTTGATCAGTGTCAGTAAAACAGCAAGTGCAAACGTTACTTGCCACTATTGACTATTTCACAAAACTTCACTGAAACTCGCCCACCACGCATTAACGCGAAGTGACCGGACGGGTTCACGATTCAGAACCAATCATGAAAAATCGCCTCGTCCTATTTTGACGCGGCGACGTGTATTATTCGGAAGGCACGATCAGCACGGAGGAACATCCCCGCAGTGTTCACAGACAAGCGGGCGATTTAAGTGGTTCAAAAAGAAGGGCCGCATACCTCCATTTCTTAAAGGATTTTAATGAGCCATTCGCCAGTTTTTAATCAACGGATGGTCTATTTTATTGTCGAATCGTTATATGCGAATTCTTTTAGTCGAAGATGAAAAGAAATTGGCCGATATGGTGGCCCGCGGGCTCAAAGCCGAACGGTGTGCTGTGGACGTGGCCAACGACGGCCAATCGGGGTGGGAAATGGCCAACACTTATGAATACGATTTGGCGATTCTCGATCTGATGTTGCCGGGCTTGAGCGGCACGGAAGTTCTCCGCCGCATCCGGCGAAAAAACTCCACCATTCCAATTTTAATCCTCACGGCGCGGGATGCCACCAATGAGAAAGTGGAGAATTTCGAGGCCGGCGCGGATGATTATCTCACGAAACCATTCGCGTTCGCGGAACTCCTGGTGCGCGTGAAGGCGCTCCTGCGCCGTGGCCCGGTCAATCGGTCGAGCGTATTGCGTGTGGCCGATCTGGAAGTGGACCGGCTTTCCAAACAAGTCCGCCGCGCCGGCAAGCGCATTGATCTCACGGCCAAGGAATATTCTCTGCTGGAATATTTTGCCACCAACCCGGGCCGTGTGTTCTCGCGCACGATGATTATCGAGCATGTGTGGGATCAAAGCTTTGAGGGGTTGACGAACATTGTCGATGTTTACGTTCGTCATCTGCGCGAGAAGGTGGACGACGCCTTTCCGAAGAAACTCATCCGCACGGTTCGTGGCATGGGTTATTGCCTGAGTGATGAGGTGGAGACGTGAATACGCGCTCGCTCAGTTTTCGGCTGGTGGCCTGGTATGCGAGTTTGTTAACCGGGGTTTTTATCCTGCTCGGGGCGATCATGTATTTCGACCTCCGGCATTTCCTGGAAAACAACCTGCGCGACACTCAGGCGCGTCGCGCGCAGCAGATTGCCGATACGGTGCTCGCCCGGATCGGGAAAGCGGGCGAGAACTCTGTGGCATACGACATCAAGGATCGTTACGAGCCGGAGGTGAATGATCGTTTCATCCGCGTGACCCGCCTGGATGGCGATGGCGGCGTCATTTACGTCTCGGGAGTGCCAAAAGATCAAAGCTTTGACCCGACTCATCTGCCGGCGCTGGCACCGACGCCGGAAAAGGAATTCTCTCGGAAGCTGCATTTGCCGGACGGCGAAACGCTGCTGGTCGCTGCCTTGAACTATACGACGCCGGGGCAGGAACGTTTTCTGGTGGAGGTGGGTGTTCCGGTCAATCCCGTTTCGACGCTGCTCGGACATTTGTTTGTGCAACTCTCATTTGGTTTGCCGGTTGCCCTGGCGGTGGCGATTTTGGGCGGTTACCTCCTCGTTCGCCGCGCGCTCAGGCCGGTGGAACAAATCGCACACAAAGCCGAGCAGATTACCCAGCATAATTTGAGCGAGCGATTGCCCATCGCGCGGACTGGTGATGAGCTGGAGCGGCTTTCAATTTCCCTGAACCACATGATTGGCCGTCTTGAGGACGCCGTTCAAAACTCCAAACGGTTTGTGGCCGACGCTTCGCATGAGTTGCGAACGCCATTGACCGTGTTGCGTGGCGAACTGGAAAATCTCAGCCAGGATTTTCGGTTTGATGGCGAGGCCCGTGACCAGTTGGGCAGCATGTTGGAGGAAGCCGAGCGGCTGACGGACATCGTGGAGGGTCTGGTAGCGTTGTCACGATTGGACGCAGGTGAAGCGAAGAGGGAGTGGGTGCAATTCGACCTGGCCGACCTGGTCGCGACCACGGCTGACCAGATGAGCCTGCTGGCAGAAGATAAAGGCATTTCGGTCAAATGCGGCTCGAAACAGAATGTGTTTGTGCAGGGAGACCGGGCGCGATTGAAGCAGGTGGTGGTCAACCTGCTCGACAACGCCATCAAATACACGTCGAGCGGCGGCTCCGTTGAGCTAAACGTCACGCGTCAGAACGGCCACGCGATTTTGGATGTTGCCGACAGTGGCATTGGAATTCCGGCCGAAGACGTGCCGCATGTGTTTGAGCGTTTTTTCCGCGTGGACAAGGCGCGTTCGCGGGACGACGGCGGTGCCGGGATTGGACTTTCCATCGTCAAATCTGTTTGCACTGCGCATGGCGCCGAGGTGCAGGTGGAGAGTGTCGTGGGTAAAGGCAGTCGATTTCGGATCCGGCTTCCGCTCGCACAACCGCCGGAAAATTCCACCGTCCCGCCCGGAAATTAGAATAATGGTTTTTAACTTTGGAACAGTAAAAAAATGAAAGACAAAACTCATCGATTAAAGGTCAGGCTGCTTTCCGCAGTGGGTGTAGCGTCGGTCGTCGTGGTGGTTTTGATTCTGACTTCCAAGCCCGGGAGGGCGACGGTCAGCGGGAACATCTCGTCCGCGCCGTCGGTGGCGGTGGTGAAGGTCACGCGCGAGGACCTGGCGAGCGAGATGAAAATTCCAGCGGAATTTCGCCCTTATACCGAGGTGGAGTTGCACGCGAAAGTTTCGGGTTACCTCCAGCAAATCAACGTGGACTTCGGGGACCAGGTAAAGGCGGGCCAGGCGCTGGCCACCATTGAAATTCCAGAATTGCGGGATGAACTGGATAGCGCCTCGGCCACCGAACAAAAAGTTGAAGCCGACCATAAGAACGCGCATTTGGTTTACTCACGTCTGCTCGCGGTCAACAAGGATCATCCGAATCTCATCGCGCAGGAGGACCTTGACGCAGCCGAATCGCGGGATGCCGATACGGCCGCAGCAATGGCCGCGGCCAAGGCGGACGTCGAAAAATACCAGACTCTGCTGGCGTACACAAAGATCACGGCTCCGTTTGATGGCGTTGTTACCCGGCGCTACACCGATCCGGGATCGATGATCCAGGCGGGCACCGCTTCGCAGGCCATGCCGCTCCTTCGGTTGTCGGATAACTACCGCCTGCGTTTGGATTTTCCGGTGTCGGTGGATTATGTACAGGACGTTCGAATCGGCGACCCGGTTGATGTGCGCATCGATTCTTTGGGCAGGACTTTCACGGGCAAGATTTCACGGTTCACTCATCGGGTGGATGAAACTACGCGGACGATGATCGCAGAGCTGGAGGTCGATAATCCAAAACTGACTCTGATTCCCGGCATGTATGCCACCGTAGTCTTGAAAGCGGACCAACGTCCCAACGCTGTGGCAATTCCCACCGAAGCCATCACGGCAGGCAAATCGACCGTTTATGTCGTGAACACCAACAACGAAGTGGAGCAGCGGACGGTGACGCTCGGCCTGGAGACACCCACGAAATTCGAAGTCCTTTCCGGCGTCAAAGAAGGAGAGTTGGTGCTGATCGGTGATGCCAGCCAGATTAAACCGGGCGAAAAGGTGGAACCGAAACTTGTCAGCTTCCTGGCCGCGCAATGAGAATACTTTTGGAAATTTTTGTTACGACGCAGTTCGCGGTTCCCGTTTTGATTCCCGGAAAGGCGAACCGGAGCTCGAGGCGAAATGTTTTGAATTCCAGACAGCAACGAAAACCGAGGCTCGCGCCGGACTTGCCGCCAAAGCGCACAACGGCGGGGGTAATTTGATGAAACCCCTCACCTTTGAACAATTGGAATCCTTGCGCCGGCTCGACGCCTGCACACTCGCCAACGCCATCGAGACTTTTCATGAGCGCCTTCGCAACGAAGGCTTTATGGGGCACAACGTGCGCTGCTTGTTTCCGCATTTACAGCCCATGATAGGTTACGCGGCCACCGTGAAAATCCGCGGGTCGGCTCCGCCCACGACGGGCCATCTCTATTCCGATCGCACCGATTGGTGGGACTACATCTTGTCGCTGCCGGCCCCCCGAATCGTTGTGGTTGAGGATACCGCGACGCGGCCCGGCCTTGGCTCACTCGTCGGCGCGGT
>Ga0193718_1000103_pt1 | contig 18038 bp, 13 predicted proteins | sample U2a1metaG_FD_144918 | JGI IMG/M metagenome (GOLD analysis project Ga0193718, IMG submission 144918) | Soil microbial communities from a riparian zone of the East river system, Colorado, United States - U2a1 | ecosystem: Environmental > Terrestrial > Soil > Riparian zone | place: USA: East River... | reverse complement strand
CAAAGATGGCGTGCCAGGCCGCGCGGCGAATCAGAACAAATCCGGATTTTAGAAAAATCAGGGCCAAATCAGGCTTTTTAAGCAGATTTCGCAGGTTTTCCAGGCAAAACCTTGGAAAATGGTGCAAATCAAGGCAGGGCTGGCCCCTATGGGTTACCCGGGGCTACCCTGAGCGTTCAGGGTAAACCCCTACGTTTTAGCCCTGCTTTCGGCATCATTTACTTGAATTATCGTGGGTCGATGAAAAGGAAATAACTCTTCTCCCGGACGGTTTTCCGGGAGAAGAGCATACACGAAGGTTACATCGTGGCGGGTATGACGTCGCGCACCTCCACAGTACCGCCGCTCAGCAATACAGGGCATCCTTTTGCAAACTCAACCGCCTCATCCATTGATTTGGCTTTGACGATTATGGTACCTAGCAATATTTCCTTCACTTCGGCATAGGGCCCATCCGTTATTATGTTGCCCGCTTTCACCGTTTTACCAGTTGGGCCGGGTCTCGTTCCACCTACAAATTTGCCCTGCGCCGCAATACTACCCATCCAATCCGCCCATTGTTTCTCATTTGCCTGAATTTCGGCTTGTGATGGTTGAGGTGTCTTTACACCGCCGTTCACACCTGCATTTCTGAAAACTAACATGAATTCTTTCATTTTTTTAATTTTTGATTTTATACCCTATTAACAATCGACATTTCAGAATTAGACAGAAGGTGAAACATTTATTCTTAATTGGCCTAAATTGGCCGATTGTATCTCACTTATTTAGAATAAATGGCTTATGACCCAGAAAGAGATTAAAACAAAAATTTCAAAAGGCGATTTCGGCAGCCTGGCGAACATCGGGAAAGGAAGAAAGGTGGTGGACCCTGCCGAGCTTGCAAAGATCATCTCGTTCTTCCCAATAGATACGGCGATCAAGGCCTTTGTAGCCCTGCCTGAACCATCCCAACCCAAAACGTTTGCGTATTTGAGCAAAGAATTACAAAAACAAATCATTAGAAGCATATCGAAAGAAAAGGCATCCGTCATATTAAATGACCTCGCATCCGACGAACGATTCGAATTTTACTCCTCGCTCAAAGGCGGTGAGCATTCGTCTTTTCTCAAATACCTGACGGAGCAGCACAGGAACGAAACGTTCAATTTTCTTGGCTATCCTGAAAAAAGCGTAGCCCGGTTTATCAATACTGATTTTGCGGCCATTGAAATCCAGATGACCATAGCCGAAGCAACGGAATTATTGCGCAACACGCATCAGGACTCCGAAACACTCAACGTAGTGTATGTCGTGGACAAAGACGGAAAACTAATTGACGATATTCCCCTCAGAAGATTGGTATTAAATGATCCCGGGAAAAAAATTGAAGAGATCCTGGACGGTTTCTATGTGGCGTTGCAAATAAATGAAAGCCGGGAAGATGCGGTAGCCAAGTTCAAAGAATATGACCGGGTCGCTCTTCCGGTAGTCAATAGCGATAATGTATTGATCGGTGTGGTCACGGTGGATGATGTTCTGGATATCGCCGAACAACAAGACACAAAAGCCATTCAAAAGTTCGGTGGATTGGAATCATTGGATTTTCCTTATGTCCATACCTCTTTCTTTGCGCTGGTGAAAAAGAGGGCCGGATGGCTGGTTATTCTCTTCCTGGGTGAAATGCTCACGGCCACCGCCATGGGATATTTTGACGCAGAAATTTCAAAGGCCATTGTACTGGCCTTGTTTATCCCTCTTATCATTTCCAGCGGGGGAAACAGCGGCTCGCAGGCGGCAACCCTGATCATCCGGGCCATGGCATTGAAGGAACTCACCATAAAAGATTGGTGGTATGTCATGCGCAGAGAATTTTTTTCAGGCCTTACCCTGGGCGTCATTCTTGGCTCAATTGGTTTTATACGGATCACCTTGTGGCAAAATTTGCACTGGTTTAATTACACGGAGCATTATATCCTGGTGGCCTCTACCATTTTCTTTTCCCTCATCGGCATTGTGATATGGGGAACCCTGAGCGGCTCGATGATCCCCATCGTGTTAAAAAAATTCGGCGTTGACCCGGCCGCTTCTTCCGCTCCCTTTGTGGCAACCCTGGTGGATGTGACCGGGCTTGTCATTTATTTCAGTATTGCGGCAATTATTTTAAAAGGGACTTTATTATAGGGCTGGGAAATGGTTTTGGTTTATTACTGTCCAGTATCGTCTCCCAAAGGGGACGATACGGAGACGGGAAATCGTACCGGGAATTTCGCATCGTCCTCTTCGAGAGACGATGCTGGACCTAAACGTCAAGTATCGCCTCCCAAAGGGGACGATACGGAGGGACGGAAAATCGTACCGGAGATTTCGCATCGTCCTCTTCGAGAGACGATGCTGGACCAAAGAGCCCGGAAATGGTTTTGGTTTATTATTTCCCAAGTGAGAATGATAACCCTACCGACGTAGTTAACCACGACATGGGTTGCTTTGTTACCCACCGCCCTGCTTTGTTATTACGGTTTTCATTATCCACCTTCACGCCGGTCGAATTTAAATAGTCTGCGCGAAACAGGAGTCCCACCTTATCGGTTAGTGCATAGCGCAGCCCTGCGCCGGCCTGCCATCCGAAAGCGGAAGCCCCGGAACTTACTTGCTTAAAAGTCGGATCAACCTGATCCTCCAATTGAACTGTCATCGTGGGAGTAGAAATGCTCTTCAGTAGACCGCCTACTATCCGCACATCGATGGTCAATTTATTCAAGGGGAATGAAAGTTGGGGACCCACCAGGAAACTCAGGGAATTATACTGTCCGCTGGTACTTACCGTAGTATAAGCAACACCAAAAGCATCCGTATAACTATCACCTAATTTTGCCGCATCCATATTACTAAATCCACCGTGATTTGAAAAATTAAGCACTCCGGCCAGGCCCAGGTTGGGCAGAAAGTAGTAAGCCCCCTCCACGCCAATACTAAGGCCTGTTTTGGCAAAACCCGCCGAGTTATTCCAGTTATTGAAGGTGCCCGCGTCTGCTTTCGAAAAATCACCCGTTGGAACGGATGCTCCGAATGAAACTCCGACAAAATTTTTAGCTCTGTTCTGGGCAAATAAGGAAGTCGCGAAAAAAATCAGTGTTGCGCTGAGGGTTACGTATTTTGATTTCATGGCTAAATTGGTTTGTTATTCTTCATGGAATTGAACAATTATTGAATTTGAACATTGAACCCGACATCAAGGTCAGTGGATCCCGGAGCATACGTTCCGTTTTTTATGTTGGGTTGATGGCGCATTACGACCCGTAGCCAGCCGGTACCTGCCGCACCGGTAACAAATTTGCTTTCAAGCCCTACCGGGTATTGTTGTGGGTTGGTATCATGGTCCGTGAGGGTAATCGTTAAGTTGAGCGAACTTCCTGTTGGAACAGGTGTGGGGATCGGTTCGGGGTAAATGTCATTCTGATCAGTCGGATAATTGTTCGGGATCACCAGGGGCTGACTCGTAGGCAGGGGTTGATAAAAGAACAAGTGGTAATTAGCCCGTTGTTTGATCTCATCCGAAACCACGAAATAAGGGGTTTGCGTCTTGTCCAGCAGGACAATGCCGGAGGTATAGGTAGCATTGGCTTTCAGGGTAAGATTAGCCTTGCTGACATCCACTGGCAACGGATTACCATTGTTATCCAGAAGCTGTTCCCATTGGGCAGTTGGTTTGTCCGTGGCATCTGCCGTATTGACCAGTTGTAGCTGCACCGTGGTCAATGCCTCATTGGAAATGGTGGGTGCAACAATTTTCTCGTCTTTGTTACAGGAGAGCATCAAGGACACCCCCGCGAACAGGATTGGAATTGTTTTTCTGAAATTCATAATGAATTGTTTTATTAAATTATTTATTTATTGATTTAAGAATGTAGTCCGAAGGGGATGCGAATCCTCAGTGTAAAATTTCTTCCCGGCTCATCGGTGAAATAGCGGAATCGGTCCATGTAGTCACGGTAAATGGCATTCAGCAAATTGTTTGCTGTCAGGCTGAACGTCATCAGCTGTTTTCCAAACGGAACAGAAAAACCAACATTGACATGGAGGAGAAAGTAGCCCGGCGGAGGCGCGAGATAATCACTGTTTGCCGGAACCCGGTCCTGGCGTTCCACATAGATGCCTGTCGCTCCTGCGTACAATTGTCTTAAGAACCCGTGATCACCAAGGCCATAGCGCAGTGAATTTTCAAACCGGTTGGCCGGGATCAACTGCAGGTAGTCGTTGATCGAGTTGTTCCACGCAAAAAGTAAAGACACTTTGGATGTGAAGCTCAATGAATCTGCTACTTTGTAAGTGGCAGACAAATCAACGCCGCGAAACCGTGCATTTACTTGTGTGTAGGTAAAGGTGGGATAGGATCCCCGTACCGTATGGATGAATTGCAGATCCGGCTTGAGGAATATGTATCCGTCAATAATATTATTATAAAGACCGAGTTCGGCATGCCATCGGCTTCCATGATAATGCAGGGAAGTACTAAAATTATAGGCTCTTTCAGAATGCAAGTCGGAATTACCAATCTCGTAGGCTACGGCGCTTTGGTGAACTCCCTGGGACATCAGTTCATTGATGGTGGGTGCCCGCCACGCCGTTCCAGCATTTACGGTCCACGAAAAATCAGGTCTGATATAATATTGAGAACCGATCGTCTCGGTAAAATTCTGGAATGTCCAGGTCGGCGTGATGACCTGGGCTGTATTGTTGTCCAGGGTGTAGGCTCGCAGCCACCGGTAGTCGTACCGGAGACCCCCTTCTAATGTCAACCGGTCTTTTGTCCATTTCCCGATATAAAAGAATCCCCCACCATAGTTCCGGAAGTTGGGAATGAGCATTTCATATTGGCGTACGTTGCCTTGAGTAATGCCGTTAAACCCTATTGTACCCGAAAAGTTTCTCACGGCTTTAAGTTTATAGATCATATCAACCGTATGCGAGATAAGCCGTAAGTAGAGTTCAGGGTTGAGTCTTCCACTCAGGGGTACGTAGTCGTACTCCGACCGCTCATTTTGTTGTCTTGCAAAGACTACATCCAGTCTGCTTTGGTTGTTGAATATCAGGAATGCGCTTGCTTTGATCAGGTCATGTTTCACCTGTTGATAGGGTCGGTCCAGCGCATAACTAAAATAGGAAGGAGTAATGGGCTCCGGTCGATTGATGGCCGCCTCGACATCATTAATCGTTTCTGCATGGGTGCCGGAAAAAATTCCAAGCTGGGTATTGAACTGGCTGTAATAGACTTCTCCGCCATAATTTTTCCTTTTATAAGACAGCGCCGTTGAGAAATTGGCTTCTTCAAAGCCTGTATTCTCCATATAATACCGGGGTGTTTTTGAATTTCCCGCCCTGCGGTAAGTTCCTTGTGCCCTCCAACTTAAACCGGTCAGTTTTTTACCGAACGCTCCCTGAACAATTCCCGAAACCACACCCATGCGGTTATTGCTTGCGGAAACGGTATTGAATTCGCCGCTCACTCCGGGCGTATCGGGTAAGGCGGAAGGTTCTACCAGGATCACCCCTCCTATCGCATCTGAACCATATCGTATGCTTGAAGCGCCTTTAATGACGGAGAGCTTTGTTGCAATAAATGGATCGATTTCAGGGGCATGTTCGGAGCCCCACTGCTGCCCTTCCTGCCTTACACCATTATTAAATACAAGAATGCGATTGCTGTGGAGGCCATGGATCACGGGTTTGAAAATAGATGGCCCGGATTGGAGTGTGTAAACACCGGTGACTCCGGTCAATGCCTCCCCCAGGGTGGCGCCACGCACTTTGATAAGTTCTTCTCCCGTAATGTCATTTCTGGATTGAGAGCTGAGTGCCCGGTCTTCTTCTTTTTCTCCCTTTATTACGGTTTCATTCATTGTCATTACTTCGGGCTGAATAAGAAACCGATGCGTGGAATTTTTTGACAGGGAAGTCTGATAGGTAACTGCCTTATAGCCGACAAATGAGCATACGATGGTGTACGAGCCGGGGCAAATCGAATGGATGATAAACTTGCCCGAACCATCCGCCACCGTCCCCTTTTCTAATTCCCGGATGTAAACATTGGCAAAGGGCAGCGGTTCTTTGCTTTCTGAATCGACTACCCTACCGCTGAACGTTAAGGAGCAATTGCTTTGCGCAATTCCATACAGCGGCACTAGCCATACCCATAATGATATTCTAATAATTAGGCGCACAGAAATAAAGTTTTTAAAAAAATTGAAATGAGTATATGCCATCGGCATCGCACTCATCCGGCAACTAAAAACAGCCTGGAAAAAAAGGAAGGGTTACGACAGGAAGACCGGAGGAGCCCGGTCTTGAGAGAAAGAAATGAGGATTAATTTTACCTCAACATGAAGCGCTACGCCCGGAACAGTAGTAAGCCGGGGAATACGTAATTGCGTTGTAGGGTGAATCAGTAAATTGAATAAAATGTCCAGTGAGCAGACTTTGCAATGTTCACTATGCTTGTGAACTGCAGGTTGGGGTTTTTCGATTCCCACAACCGTTTCATGTTGCTCCGTGTCTTTTGAATGGAAGAAGTTCAATGCAACCTGACTGAAGAGCAGATTTGCGATCAGAAGGCAGGAAATGGCGGTATAGAGTGTTTTCTTTTTCAGGAATACAGAAGATAACGCCACAAATATAGAAATGTAAATGATTTGCGCAACACAGTTGCATTTTAATTACAGGAGCGGATGGGCAAGATCACAAGGAGAACAAAAAAACAACCCCGACCATTGGTCAGGGCTGTCAGTAGTTATGGAAAAATCTGAATCTCTTTTAAAGCGAAGCGAGTGAGGAAGCATCCTGCTGGGATTTCTTATCCTTTTTGTTCCCGGCATTCAGGAATAATTCTTCGGTTGAGATCTTGAAAAGATCGGTATTGTGAACACTCACTTGTTTTGAGAACACTGCATATTGCCCACAATGACTGATGCTGAAAAATTCATCGTTCAGCGCGCCATTCACGGCCGGGCCCAGGTTCCGGGGCTCGCTCCAGTTGGTCCACGAATCGTCCAACCGCGTGGTGACGTAGATGTCATATCCACCGTAACCCGCATGACCTTTCGACGCGAAATACAAGGTCTTGTTGTCAGAAGCCAGGTAAGGTGAAGATTCTTCAACGTCGGTATTGATCACGCTGCCCATGTTGATCGGCTCGGTGGCAACCGTCCCATTCCAAAAGCTAACATACAAATCACGCTCGCCGTAGGTTTCGGCACGCTGAATGGCCGATATGATAACACCGCTTTTCAACGAAACGAATGAATTCGCATGAGCAGACATATTGTAATCGCCCTGGATATGAATCGGTGTAGGGGCCGTCCACTGGCCATTCATGTTCACACTATAAGAAAGTCCAGCGCGCATCTTGCCTTTCTTTAAATATTGGTTGCCCAGGATGATCGTATCGCCGGTCATACTGACATTGTTAATAAAGTTGGGGCCCGTATTGTTCAGCACGCCCGTCATCCGTACCGGTTCCGACCACACGTTGGAAACCTTGTCGCGCTCAGCATACCAGATGTCTTCATTGTCGTTTTCTCCGGATGTATTGTCGGGATGAAAAACACGGCTGAAGTATAACCGGTTGCCATCGGGGGTAAGGGAAGGCTTCAGTTCGGCATAGGGACTGTTGATAGCCCTGTTCAGCGCCACAGCATTGGCATCGAGGATTGCGTTAGGATCAAGGTGGATGGTATTGCCTGCATTTTTTGCCAGGGTGATAGGATGCTCGGTTGCCGATTGCGCCTGCGCCACACAAGAATAGATTCCTGATGCTAACAATATGAGAGTGATAATCAGTGCGTTGATCCCTCTTTCTTTGATTCTGCTGCTGAGTGTCATTTTTTTAGAGTTTTGAGTGGGGTGGTTTTTCCTTGTCTTGATGATACAAAGATGGCGTGCCAGGCCCTGCGGCGAATCAGAGCAAATCCGGATTTTAGAAAAATCAGGGCCAAATCAGGCTTTTTAAGCAGATTTCGCAGGTTTTCCAGGCAAAACCTTGGAAAATGGTGCAAATCAAGGCAGGGCTGGCCCCTATGGGTTACCCGGGGCTACCCTGAGCGTTCAGGGTAAACCCCTACGTTTTAGCCCTGCTTTCGGCATCATTTATTGCGAATTATCGTGATTTTTGTCATTGATTTGAATGGAGGGTGCTTAAGAAGCAAAGTCAAAATCTTTTATTAAGTTTATGGCGGTCGCTAACGGCCTCCAATAATGATAAGGATAGTAATCCCGTTTCCGATTTCATTACCCAGATAAGCACGACAACGTTGGGCGCAGAACGTTACTCCCGTACGCACATTGGCCTTATCCATCGGCTGCTTTTCATCGCCCTATGGGTGATTTGTCAATTCGCTTTTCCCTGCCGTGCCCTGGCTCAAGCACCCTCGGACTCTCTCACAGTCAATAAACTGAAAAAGTTGAGTATGGAGGAACTGATGAATGTCAAGGTGACTTCTATTTCTATGCGGCCGGAGAAATTGACTGAAGTAGCGTCCGCTGTTCAGGTGATCACGAATGAAGATATTCACCGGTCGGGTGCCACACGACTTCCCGAAACCTTGCGATTAGCCTCGAACCTTCAGATCGGGCAGGCCAACTCACATGATTGGGCCATTACCGCTCGGGGATTTAATGGTCTGCCGTCGGCGGGAGGCATCCTGGCCAACAAGCTCCTGGTGATGATCGACGGCCGATCCATCTACAATCCGCTTTTTGGCGGAGTATACTGGGATGCTCAATTCACTCCGCTGAAAGACCTGGACCGCATTGAAGTTGTGAGCGGACCGGGTGGAACGCTGTGGGGTGCAAATGCCGTGAACGGCGTCATCAACATCGTAACAAAAAGTGCGAAGGAGACCCAGGGATTTCATGCATCCGCCTCAGGGGGCTCGTTCTTAAGAGATTTTGCTGAAGCGCGATATGGTTTTCGCGTAAGCCCGAATATGTTTTTTCGCGTTTATGGGAGCCGTTATGATCAAAAGAATACCGTACTGCAAAATGAAAAGGGCGCTAAAGATGCCTGGAACATGAGCCAGGCAGGATTTCGCATGGATTATTATCCGTCCAAAGCAACTTCACTGACCGTGCAGGGCGATCTGTACGGCGGAGGTGAAAACGACTCGACTACGCGCGCTAATCTCGATGGCGAAAATATGCTGGCTCGTTTTGCCCACCAATTCTCGGAGAAATCAAATTTAACAATACAGGCTTATTTTGATCGGACCTGGCGAAAGACACCCTATTCCACCAGGCCCTTCTTTTATCAACTCAATACGTACGATGTGGATATTCAGCATCGTTTTCCTATTGGGCGCAGGCATAGCGTTCTTTGGGGCGGAGCGTATCGATTCCAAAAAGATCAAACGGCCAGCACCTTTATTCCGCTTAGCCGGAATATGCCGCTCTTTAGTGCATTCCTGCAGGACGAAATTACTTTTGTACCCGATCAGTTGAAACTGACGGTGGGCAGCAAATTTTTGCACAACGTCTTTTCCGGTTTCGAAATTCAGCCAAGCGCACGCCTGGCCTGGACAATGTATTCAGGACATACAATTTGGACAGCTGTTTCGCGTGCCGTGCGGCTCCCCACGCGTTTTGACTCAGACATTACTGTAACCCCCGGTCTGAAGTTCGGTTCGGAAAAAGTGATTGCCTACGAACTGGGCTATCGCATACGACCGGTAGACCAATTGTCACTCTCCTTCGCTACTTTTTACAATCAATACAATCACCTCCGAAGCCTTGACTCCACTTCCAGTACTACCACTCCCATTGTATTGGCCAACTCACAACGCGCCGAATCCTGGGGATTTGAATTCACGGGCAATTTCCGGGCAAGAGATTGGTGGCACCTGCGCGGTGGGTATACTTATTTTGCAAAGAGCATCCGGGCCGTCAGCCCAAAAGTTTTACCGATAAGCGGGGCATTCGAAGGTGTTGATCTCAAGAATGTAGTTATGCTTCAGTCGATAATGGATTTGCCCGACAATCTGCAATTCGATGTAATAGGTCGCTTTTCAGATAAACTGCCGGCGGCATCAACTACTCCGGCCGTCCCTGCCTATTTTACATTTGATGCTCGTCTGGCACGGCAGTTCAAGTCGGTCGAGATCTCCCTTGTTGGGCAAAACCTCTTTCAAAACCAGCATACGGAAGCGGGTCTTTCCAGAATCCCGCGAAGTATTTATGGGAAGATCACCTGTCGGTTTTGAGTGTACCCGGGTTAATTTATTAGGGCATCTCTAAAATGGCTATTTCCGGGAGGGGACTTCGCGCCTTGGTGGCTAGCATCCCAACTTAAATCTTAATATATTTATCCTGATTCCCTTAACCTAAACCCAACATACTATGGAAGAAATGCACATAAACATGATGGCTATCCTTGTGGCCGTGGTAGCCAACTTTATCCTTGGATTTATCTGGTACACCCCGCTATTCGGGAAAGCGTGGGCAAAGGAGAATGGTTTTGATACCAATATCAAACCTACGGGTGGTGAAATGGCCAAGGGGATGATTTTCATGGTCATTGGCAATTTTCTCATGGCCTATGTTTTCGCGCACAACATCGCCGCCTGGAGCTTTGTTCCGGGAGCGAAGGAGATGTCGGCCGTTTCCAACATCATGAGTGCAACTATTTTTACGTGGCTGGGTTTTTACCTGCCGGTTGATTTGGGGGCGGTTGCCTGGGAAAAGAAATCCTGGAAATTGTTCGGCATTAACACAGGGTATCACTTCATGATGCTGCTGGTGGCTTCGGTGATTTTAACCTATATGTAAGAAGTCTTGAGTTGTTAGTCTTGAGTTGGCATCAGCCGGAGACTCAAGACTAATTACTCACGACTTGCGAATCTCTTGTAAAAAGTGGCCAGCAACGAAGCGGTGAGGATACCTTCCACCGTATGATAAGTGGAATCATACCAAAATACAATGGCAGGCATTTTAAAAGTAGCCACTTCAATCATCCCTCCCTGTAAACCATCCCAGAAGAAGCCCGTCACCCCGCCGAAAATAATTGCTGTTTTAAATAGTCCCCAGTTGTAGTTCCGGGAGGTGTATTCAAAATAAACCGGCAGGAAGTAAGCTTGAAATGCTGTGTACAAGACAAACGCCAGTGCGATCAGAGGAATGATGTAGGACTCCCGTTGAATGGCACCGATATGCAGTTTGAAGAAATCCCCCAGTATGATTTCATGGAATACATAGCCGAGGTTGAAGATAACGGCAAATGTCACCGGGCCGCCGATCAGAAAATATCTTTTCATAGGGAAAGTTTGTAAACGGTTTACGTTGAATATTTTTCACCGCGGAGGTGCTGAGACGCTAAGAAGGCGCAAGGGAAATCTTACGAAGATACTATCAATTCGAACCTTCGCGTCTCCTTTGCGTCTCAGCGCCTCTGCGGTGAAACATCTCGCCCTATGACGGTTGAGTTTGCAGGAAACGGACGGATCAGCTAAATCATTTCTTCTTTTTCTTACTTGTCGCTTTCGCCCTTTCATTGAAGTCAAGGGCAAGACCGATCCAATAGTCGAATTCTTTCTTCGTTTTAATGGCTTCTTCGTTTACGTGAACAAAGCCCTTATACTCTCTTCCTTTCATTTTCACCGTCCTGCAGCCGTCCTTCTCTGCAGCCTCTTCGTGCACCGCAGGGTCAATTCGGCACATGATCCTATCGTCTCCAACACTTACGCACATTTTACCATTCACCATAAAGGTTACACCACGGAACATTCTCTTTTCTTCCACTTTGGGCAAATGGGCTAACGCTTCCCTTACTCTGTCCGTTAATTTCTCGTTGTAGGCCATGTTGCTGAAAAACAATTCCGATTCGTTCCCCTCTTGGAATTAACATCAAATTCAATACACGGCCACCTTTGCGATCAAAGGACATGCCTTTGATTCCGTGATCCTGATCCTGATTTTATTCGTTTTGACCGGATCCAGCTTTAGGATTCTTTTGTATCCTATCGTTGTTGCCCCCGCTGCCTTTTTCCAGGTATTGTCCTTCCAGATTTCAACTTCAAATCTTTTAACACGCTGCCCCAATTTAATGTACTCCTGGAGCACGACGTAATTTATAGTATGTTCTTCCCCGAGATCGATTTCCAGGTCAGCATCGGTTACCGTATCATCGGTTGCCCAATAGGATTCGTTATCATCATCGGTCGCGTTGGCCGGAGCAAACTTCGGTAACTCTCCGCGGTAGGAGCGGGATGTTGCCTTTGCATTCGCCGCGAGATTAGTGTGAAAAGCCTGATCAATGAGTGTGCGCCACTCCTGCAACGCTTTCACATCATTTTCATGGATCAGTCCCCGGCGGTCAGGAGGAACATTCAGCAGTAACGTGGAACCTCTGCCTACAGAGGTAAGATAGATCTCGAATAATTTCTCACCGGATTTTACCAGCGAATCTTCTTTCGCATGATAAAACCAGCCGGGGCGGATGGACACATCCACTTCCGCCGGAATCCAGCCTGTTCCATTTTCACTTCCGGTCTGCAGAATACTTTCAACGTCTGATTTACCTGCGTAAAGCGAATCCGGTGTAATCGAATTCCAATTGGTTTCGCCGGCAATACCGTTTTCGTTTCCTACCCAACGTACGCCCGGTCCGGCATCACTGAAGAAAATTACACCGGGTTCCATCTCACGAACCATGTTGAGTGTGGCTGGCCAATCATAATAGGTTTTCCTGTCAATTTGTCTTTTTTCCTTTGCACCTCCATAGTACCCATCCCCTCCGTTGGCGCCGTCAAACCACATCTCAAAGACAGGTCCGTAGTTCGTGAACAATTCCTTAAGTTGATTGCGGTAGTAGGTGATGTAGGCAGGGCTTCCATACGTCGCCTGGTTTCTATCCCAGGGCGAAACATAAATCCCGAATTTTAGTCCGTGCGTTTTACAGGATTCCGATACTTCTTTTACAAGGTCTCCCTTACCGTTTTTGTACGGACTGTTTTTGATAGAATGGTCGGTGTACTGCGATGGCCACAGGCAAAATCCATCGTGGTGTTTACAAGTCAGAATAACGGTTTTGAAGCCAGCGTCTTTTAACGTAGTTATCCATTGATCCGTATTTAACGCCGCAGGATTGAACAGCGCCGGCTTTTCATCGCCATACCCCCATTCCTTATCCGTAAATGTATTGACGGTAAAATGAATAAATGCATTGGTCTCCATCGCATGCCAGGCAAGTTGTTCCGCCGTGGGGACCGGGAAAACGGGAGCGGGGACGGTAACTTCTTTCTGTCTACATGACGCGAGAAAGAGAACGTTGACCAGTAAAATGAGGCGGATGTTTCTCATTTTCAAATTTGGTGGAAAAATCACGCTATTGCAACAGCTCAAATTGAATTGGCATAACGTAACGCTGTGGTAACAGCCAATTAATGTATGGCCGATACTTTTGACGCCTGGTCAAATTCAGAGACTCGCCGAATAAATATCTTATGGATAGATTATACCCATTCTCTATTCTCCCTATTCTTTTTTTTATTGCCATTTCTTTTACCGGCCTTTCGTCTACTATTAAGGGTAACATAAGCGACAGTAAAACAGGCGAGCCTTTGACGGGTGCCATTGTCTATTTAAAGAACACAAAATACAGTTCCGTCGCCGGATTAGATGGAAGTTACCTCATCCAGGATGTACCTCCCGGGTCCTACGAGATTTTTAGTCAACTGGTGGGGTATGCCACGTTTGAAAAAAATATAGTCCTCCCAGGCGATCAGTCCTTTTCACTGAATATACCCTTGGTTGAAAATCAAACCGAACTCTCCGAAGTAGTAATTACAGGCACAATCGATAAGGAGTCGGATGCCAGTGTGCGACGGGCAGAACAAAAAGTGGACAATGTCCTGAATATCATGGGGGCCCGGTCTATTGAACTCCTTCCGGACATTACCGTTGGAAATGTTTTACAACGTGTTTCAGGAGTTTCTATCGTCCGCAACAGCAGCGGAGATGGTCAATATGCCATCATCCGGGGAATGGACAAGCGCTACAACTACACCCTGGTCAATGGCGTAAAAATTCCGAGTCCGGATAACAAAAACCGGTATGTTCCCCTGGACATCTTTCCGTCCGATTTGCTGGAACGGCTTGAGGTGATCAAGGCCGTCACACCGAGCATGGAGGGAGATGCCATCGGCGGTGCAATGAATATGGTGATGAAATCCGCGCCCAAAAGTTTAAGCATTTCCGCGACCGCCGCGACCGGGTACAGCGATATCCTGAACTCAAACCGACCCTTCTCCGGGTACAGCACAAAAGGGATTGCTTATAAATCTCCTGAAGCCGTGTATGGACCGGGCTATGAGGCCAAGACTACTGATTTTGGGATCCACCAGCTCCAATATACTAATCGTACTCTGCCCCTGAACTCCATGCTGAATTTATCCATAGGCAATCGAGTCTTGAAAGACAAACTGGGAATCCTCGCAGCGGTATCGTATCAGAATATTTTCAGGGGCACCAATAGTACCTTTTACGTTCCCGATGAGCCGGCGGCCTTGCCCTATCCGAATACCTACCTCTTCCAGGAAGTACAAATTCGTCAATTCTCCACTGTCCAAAACCGGTTCGGGGCGCTGGGAAAGCTTGACTATTCAATCAATGAAAAACATAAAATAAGTTTATCCAATCTCTTTGTACGCCTGGAAGAATCACAGCATCGCAACTATTACAATCCATTGGGCATCGGCGCCGGCCTGGCCACAAACGATGTACATGACCGGTCCCGGTTTACCGTCCAGACCATTTACAACTCCACCTTGCGGGGCGATCATTTGCTTTTCAACGGCAACTATAAATTGAATTGGACGGCGGCCTATTCTTTGGCGACCAGCAACACACCGGCGTGGGCAGATATGAATGTGCGATACCGGTACAACAACATGGTACTGCAAAGTCAGGAATTATTACCGGTAACCCAGCGATGGACCAACAACCAGGATGAAGACAAAACGGGCTATATCAATCTTTCCAGGGCACCCTTGAAAAACCTGGAGTTGGCCGTGGGCGGAATGGCCCGGTTCAAAACAAGAAACAATGTTTATGCAGAGTACGAACTCAACACGCTCCTGCCCGATGGAAGCGGAAATTATGAAGCATACACCTCTATCGATAAGGCCACGTTTCTTTTTTTACCCGCGACCAATGCATACGCCAACCCAAATGACCCAAATAACTACACGGCAAAGGAAAACATTTCTGCCTATTACATTCAGGCTAAATACAACCTGGCGAACAAACTCCAGATACTGGGAGGAGTTCGAAACGAAAATACACACCAGGAATACCATTCTCAACTCAGCATCTTCAAGCCGGGCAAGGACGGCAAAATAATTTATTCCGATGTGTTGCCCAGTTTGCACCTTAAGTATGCCTTGTCTGAAAAGGAAAATCTCCGGCTTTCCTATTACTCCGCGATATCACGGCCTAATTATTTCGAGTTTGTTCCGACTGAAATATCGGGTGACGTTTTTACCGAATCCGGCAATTACAATATAAAGCACACTACGGCTGACAACTATGACATTCGGTACGAACTCTTCAACGGAGGAAGTGACCAGGTATTGGCCGGGGCTTTTTATAAGAAAATAAAAAACCCGATCGAATACGGTTTTGTACCGATCACCGTAAGCACGTCGAATGTAATCCCTCAGAACTATGGGGTGGCAACTAACTATGGCCTTGAATTTGTTATCACGAAATACATTCGGTATTGGGGGGTAACGGCCAATTACACCTATACACACTCCGCTATTGTCCAATCAAAAAAATACAAGGCGACGATTACGGACAGCAACGGAGGCACAACGATTGTAAATTCACTGCAAGATCAGACCCGCCCACTTCAGGGTCAGTCCGATCACATCGCCAATGTTTCGTTTTTGTATAAAAATCCGAAAGCCGGCCTGGATGCGCAGCTCTCCTGGGTTTACACCGGAAGAAGGATCAACATTGTGTCTCCCTACAAAGACCTTGACTACTGGCAGAGGGGTTTTTCCCAGCTTGATTTCTCCGCTGAAAAAAGGATTTTTAAGAACTTCAAATTCTTCGTTAAAATCACCAATCTACTGGACGCTTCCCTGATCACGGAAGTATTGAGTCCAAATTACCTTACCCCGGATTCCCCCGCGCAGGACAAAAATAATCGCATTGTGGTGCAGAAGGATGTTTTCCACCAGACGTTTTTAGCGGGCTTGAGATTTAAACTTTAACCATTTCTAAAACCAAACTATGTAATCCATGAAAACAAAAATCGAGTTAGTGAAGCTCCTCCTCTATGGAACGGTTGTTCTATCGATGTCGATAGGCTTTATTTCCTGTAGTAAGAATGAAACCCAGGTAACGCCGGCTTATTTTAAAGCAGGAGAATCCATCAGCGACACCACCACCGGTGGGTCTTTAAAGGGTACCATGCTGACCGGTAAAACGTATAGAATTAAACGGGATATTACAGTCAATCCGAACGACACGCTGGTTATTCAACCCGGAGTGAGACTTTATATGGCGGCGACACCAGCTGGTCAAAATGCAATCAGTATGATTGTACATGGCTCCTTACTCTCTCTTGGAACCAAAGAAAAACCAATTTACTTTACGGTGGAGAACCAGGTTAAATCGGATATTCCCGGCCAGGATCCCACAACGGACCCTGCTTATATCGGGCTCTGGGGAGGTATTCTAGGAGATATTGATACCAAGAACATGATCATCAAATGGACCCATGTTGAATTTGGCTGCGGGAAGTTGCTGACTTCCCCGGTAAGCGGCATTTCAAACGGCAATCCGGCCTACATGATTTCTTTTGTCAATCCTACCGGCATCTTTGTGTTGGAGGATTCCTGGGTGTATGGTGGCGTGGATGATCCGATCCGTATTCAAGGCGGTAAAATAAATGTCATGCGGAACACGTTCGAAAAAGGCGGCTTGTTCGGCGGGGAATCACTCAATGTAAAATCGGGAACGGAAGGAAATTATGCCTACAACGTTACGATTGGCTCCGCAACAAACGGACCCAAATGCTCCAACAAGGGCGGAAAGAATCCTCAGGCCAACATCTATATGTATAACAATACGATTGTCAACAGTGGATACAGGAGAAACGCGGATGGAAGAGGCGGTTCCTTAAATTTTGAAGAGGGAGGAAAAGGACTTGCTTACAACAACATCGCCGTTAACTGCAAATATGGCCTGCGGATACTCACTGCGCCTAAAGGTGCCGCTACACAATATAGCGGCAATCCCTTGCCGCCTGCCGATTTTGCAAATGTTGCGTACGGCAACAATTTGTACTATGTCGATGCTGTTGCGCTGGCGAATCAAATTTACCCGATTGAGTCAGGAACAGGCATTCCCACCGACGCACATGCAGACATACCGTCATTCACTTCATTAGGGATCTCCATTGCCTCAACCTATCCACCTTCCACTTCAGGAATTGTTGTTGCTTACGACGCTACGGCTGCGGTTCGGGCTCCGGGAACCGACCCAAAATTTGTGACCTTTACCCTGCCAGCCGTTGGCAATCCGGCCGACATATCGTACGCCACCGGTTTTGATTTCCATTTACAATCCACGTCGCCGGCGTTAGGAAAAGGATTTACCGGTTTCACACCGTTACAGGTAGTCCCTGTCAGCGAAACGTTTGGTTCATCCGGCATCACTCTTCCAAACAAAGATTTAGGGGCCTATCCATCAGACGGGACCGGCAATCAGCATTAATTCATTGGTTCGGTAAAAGCGAATAGGTCCTCTATTCGCTTTTATTTTTGCTATTCAATCTATTTCACCTGCACTTTTATCCACTCACACGTGCTTTTGTTTATGTTGGAATAGTTAGCTTCCATCAGCAGTCCGGGTTTGATGTCTTCCCATTTTCCGCGTGTGTTCGGTTGCTTCTGGATACTTTTGTCGAGGTAGATCGCCGTACTCTTCTCAATTTTTATAGTCGCCTTGGTCTGATCGTCGAGCGTCATCGTAACGGAGTAATCCTGTTTCTTAACACTTTCCAC
>Ga0193718_1000102_pt1 | contig 18082 bp, 14 predicted proteins | sample U2a1metaG_FD_144918 | JGI IMG/M metagenome (GOLD analysis project Ga0193718, IMG submission 144918) | Soil microbial communities from a riparian zone of the East river system, Colorado, United States - U2a1 | ecosystem: Environmental > Terrestrial > Soil > Riparian zone | place: USA: East River... | reverse complement strand
AGTTGCAGAAACAGGCCAGCTCGCAAAATGACGAAATCGCCTCCATGCGCAAAGACAACGCGGAACTCCTTCGCTTGCGCAATCAGGTGCGGCAGTTGGCCGACGAAAAAGCGCAATTGGTGAAGCAGGTGCAGATGGCGCAGGCGCAAGCGGAACGTGCGGGCGCGCAGGTTCAGCAGGTCCAGGCGCAGACCGCGCAAAGCGCCAATGCCATCGCCGAGCAACGGATCTTGCAGATGAAACAGAATGAGGCGGTCTTGAATACCTGCATCAATAATTTACGGCAGATTGACGCGGCGAAGCAGCAATGGGCTTTGGAGCATCAGCGGACGCCGGACTCGGTTCCTTCGGGGCCGGAAATCGCTCCTTACTTTCCGAACAACATGATTCCTCAGTGTCCCGGCGGTGGTCGTTATTCCTTCAACGCGGTCAGCAATGCACCGACCTGTTCCATCCCCGGCCACGTGCTGCGTTAGACCGGAGCGCCGAGCACCGCTCGGCACGAACCGATTCATTTTCCAACAAGCCGAGCGGGTGCTTGGCGTTCCAACCTCAGAACATCAATGCTTCGGCCTGAGCAAAATCGCTTTTTTCTCGGTGCCTTCGACTTCCACGCTGGCGGTTTCCACGCCCGGATCGTCCTTCAATGCCTGGTGAATAATGCGGCGATCAAAGGCTGACATCGGCTCGAGTTCCACCACGTCGCCCCAGCGGCGAACTTTTTCGGCGGCGTCCTTGGCCTTCTTCACGAGCGCCTCGCGCGCCTGGGCGCGATAGCCGCCCACGTCCACCATGATTTTCGGAGCGGCCGGGTCCTGTTGAAATAACAGGCGATTGGCAATGTATTGCAAATCGGAGAGCGTCTGGCCCTGGCGACCGATGAGGCGGCCGGAATCCTCCGTCTTCACATCGAGTAAAACTCCGTCTTCCATGCCATGCTCCTCCACCGTGGCGGTGAAGCCGAGCAGTTCCATGATTTTTTCCAGCGTGGCTTTGGGTTGAGCAGGCATCAGATCAGTTGAGAGTTAATAGTTGATAGTTGAGATTCGCCCTGGCGTTATTTCTTCTTTTTTGCCGTTGACGTCAAGGCGGGAGTGGCTGCCGGAGTGGGTTTGGTCTTCGTTACTTTCGTCTGGATAATGCCCAACAACGTGCTCACGAACATGTAAAGCGCCATGCCCGAGGAATACGTATAAAGAAACACCAGGAACAACGCGGGCATGTAACGCATCATTTTTTGTTGCGCGGGATCCATGCCGGGCGAGGGCGGCGTGAGGTGCGCTTGCCACACCATGACGCCCACCATCAGGAGCGGCAGCAGGTTGAACGGAAAATTCAGCCCCGGGATGAGGAACAATGTGTCCGGCTTGGACAGGTCCGTCACCCACAGGAAATGCGCGCCGCGCAATTCAATCGCCGTGCGGATCATGCTGTAAAAACCGATGAACACCGGCATCTGGATCAACGCCGGCAGACAGCCACCCATGGGATTGACTTTGTTTTCTTTCCAAAGCTCCATCTGCTTCTTCTGCGCCTTCATCGGGTCGTCTTTGTATTTCTCCTGGATGGCTTTGACCTGCGGTTGAAGGGCCTGCATCTTTTTCATCGAGCGCGTGCCCGCGGCCGTCAGCGGCCAGAATGCCGCGCGCAAAATCACCGTGATCAGCACAATCACCCAGCCATAGGGGAGGCTTAGCGCCGAATGGAGGAAATTCATCGCCAGCAGCAAGCCCTTCGAGAAAAAGCCGAAGTAGCGGCCGAAAGCCATGATCCCGTCTAAATTGTTATTCAACTCTCCAGCGACTTTCGCGAGCGTGCGATATTCCTTGGGACCGGCGTATAAAACGAATTGGCGCGCCACTGTCTGATTGTTGGAAAGCGTGATGGCCGGGTAAATGAGCGCGGCGGTGTAGCCGTTGGAGGAATACATTTGGATTTCATCACCCACGATCTTTGGCAAATCCACCTGGCGCATCACCACGCCAGAAGGGCTGTCATGCGGAATCACCGCCAGCGCGAAATATTGATTGTGCGCCGCCGCCCAGGCGATGTTTGTCTGGCTGATGTTGTACTCCGCCGGTGGCGTCCGCGGCATGCACGCAAAGCCGTGTGCCGAAAAGTAACTCGGTCCCGCCATGTCGGTCGTCTTGTCGCCGTCCGACCACATCAGGCCGATGTAAGGCATTCCGCGGTCGTCCGGGTTCATCGGCGTGGCGGTGCCGATGGTCCATTCCTGCTGCGACAACGTCAGCGATTGCGTGGAATGATTCTCGAACCACACCGTCGCGTTCAGCAGGAAATTCGTGGTGGGCGAGAAATCCTTGATTATCACCAGCCCGTTCGGAAGGGTTTTTTCCGCGCGCACACCGGTGGCAGTCTGCGTTAAAGTGAAGACGCCATCGCCTTCAACGGTGTTGTCGCCCAGCACCGCCAGTGTGGGGGAAGGCGTGTAAGTGTTCAACGAAGCCACGCCGCTCGCTTGCGCTTTTTTATTCCGCCATGAGGGAATGGTCTCGGGAAAATTGACCAGTTCCACCAGCTTCAACCCGCCGCCGTACGACGTGAAGGTGTAGCGCGCGTTTTCATTGGTCACCACGAGCAGTTGTTCGGCAACGTTCGTATTGACCTCCAACTTTGGTGACGAAGCGGTGGTCGTGGGCGAGGCGGCCACAGTATTCGATCCGGCAGCGGCGTTCGTCCCGACGGGTGATTGGGCGGAAGTGACGGCGTTGGTTGTCGTCGCCACCGGCGCCGGCGGTTTGTTGGGAAGATACTTCGGGACAATGACAAATATCCAAAGTAACAGCGCCAGGGCGCACGCCACGATAACGGAGATTGATTTGCGATCCATGAAAGTTAAATTCGAAATCCGATGCGCGAAGCCCGAAATTCAGGTTGAGGAGCTTTGGACGTTAGACCGCTTCGTAGCCTTGGCGAAGGAGGATGGACTTTGGACTTGCGCGGCGGCACGGCGTCTTCGCCGCATTCACCCCACGGATGACACCGGCAAACGCGTTTGGCCGCCAGCCAGCCGCCCGTCACCGCGCCATGAGTTTTGAGCGCTTCGATGGCGTATTGCGAACAGCTCGGTTGGAATCGGCACCCGGCCGTGGGGCCGAAGAGGAACATCTTCGCGGGCGAAAGCGTTACGCGGTAAACCCGCACGAACAAAATCAAAATAGATTGAATTGGGTTCATGCCGGGGAATGCAGAAGGCAGAATGAAGAATGCAGAAACGAGACGCGAAGGCGCGCCGGGTTTGCATTCTTCATTCTACATTCTTCCTTCTTCATTCGGATAACAGTCCCGCTTTGCGGACGGTTGTCAAAAAGTCCTTTTCCACCTCGGCAAAACTCATTCCCACAATGGAGTTCCGCGCCACCAGCACCAGATCCACCGGCTGCGAAAAATCGAATTGATGCAGGCGAAACGCCTCCCGTAAAAGCCGGCGCGCCCGGTTGCGGACCACCGCATTGCCGATTTTGCCGCTGGTCACGACGCCCAGCCGATGGGTTGATTCCGCCGGCAATTTGCGCCAATTGGCAATGAGACAGCCGTGCACCAGCCGCTGGCCCTCCTGCCGCACGCGGGAGAAATCCCGTCCCTGCTTGATGCGCATTGCGCGGCCGAACTTCAGCCTGGGCGGCTCGGCGGGCATGGCCCATTAAACTGGCGTGAGGCGTTTGCGGCCCTGGCGGCGGCGATTGCGCAATATCGCGCGGCCGCTCTTCTTGTTGCTGCGCGCCAGGAACCCATGCTGCCGGACCCGGCGACGTTTGGACGGTTGATACTGTCGTTTCATAAATCGTATTTCGTGTTAAAGCGCGAAAATCCGCGCAACCGACGAGATCGGGAAAACTCCCCAAAATCGGAACGCGGGAGCATATCAGCGAACTTTTGGGTGTCAAGGATGCCGCAGGGCATCAATTTAAGGTAGGGCCGCGCTGCCGCGCCGCCCCATTATCGCCGTTGGTGGCGCAGTCACGAACGCTCCCGTCCGTTTAGTCACCGACGAAGTTCATGAACCCTTCCAAAATAAACGGCTTTTTGATTTCTGACGCGAACCATGGTTTGTGGTTGAATCCCAAAGGGATTCCGGCCCAAAGCCCAAGGTTGCGAGGGACGAGCTACCTTGGGACGCGTAGGGCAAAGGCGAACAACCCCAACGGGGTTGTGGCCGTCTGTGCCAACCGCAACCTCGTTGGGGTTGAAACATCCACGGGCAAATGACTCCCCCAAATCGGAAACGTGGGAAAGCGAGAAACTGTTTGAGGCGGTGACTTCGGACTGTTCCGGAGGAACATTTGAAAATAGCCCGGCATTTCAATGCCGGGTTAAGGCCGCGCCAGTCCAAGTCCCGAAGGGACGGCCGAAAAAGGTCTTTCGTAACCGTTGGTGACGCAGCCACCAACGCTCTCCCGGGGGAAATGCGAAACTGTTTCGTATTTCCGTAAACATCTTAGCTTCAAAATGATACGATAACAAAAACGCAAATTCCCACTTCCCCCTAAAACATTACCGTAAGTTTTTCCCGCCTCCTACAATGGTAATAAAAACTATGAAAACCAGAGTTGGAAAAATCGCGCGGATGCCCCATGTCATTCGAGAAGAATTGAATCGCCGGCTCGCCAACGGCGTGCCCGGCATCGAACTCGTTGTTTGGCTCAATGCCCTGCCAGAAGTCCAAAAAATTCTCGCCGAGCTTTTCGGCGGACGCCGTATTTCTAATAACAATCTCTCCGTATGGAAACAGGGCGGTTACGCCGACTGGGTTCTCAGTCGCGAAAGCCGAACTGAACTGCGCGAGATAATGGGACAAGGGCGCCAATTGGACCACGCCGGCGCAGGCAAAAGCGGTGGGGGTGTCGTCGGGTATCTGGGAACCCTGCTCGCGGTGGAATTGGCTCAAACCATCGATCGTTTGCACAAAACGAAAAACCCGGAAGCTCGCATGAAAATATTTCGCAAACTCTCCATGGAACTCTCCCGCCTGCGGTTCGACCATTACCGCGAACAACGCCTGGAATTAAAGCGCCGCCAGGCTGCTCAACTCAACAAGCAGATCCAACCTAATCAACCCTAATCATCGCCAGGAATTTTTTTTCTATGCGCGACCGCGCCGCCCCATGACCGTAGGACAGGCATCCTGCCTGTCTCCATATTTTTCCCCGCGCCACACGAAAATCCACCCACCGATGCGCCCCAATCCATTCATCCAGAAATCCATCAATCCAAAAATCTCTCCCTCCTCCTTGCCTTGCGCGCAACCCCGCCTTCCGCTACCGTCTCCAGCTTGATTGCGGTTCAATTTAACGAGAAAATTTCATGGCCTATTTAAACGACAACTATTTAAAGCTGAAAGCCGGTTATCTGTTTCCTGAAATCGCGCGCCGCGTGAAGGCATTTTGCGATGCCAATCCCGACGCCGCCAAACGCCTCATCCGCTGCGGCATTGGCGATGTCACCGAACCGCTCCCGCAAGCCGTGACCGCCGCCATGCACAAAGCCGTGGATGAAATGGCCGTGCGCGAAACCTTCAAGGGTTACGGGCCGGAACAAGGCTACGAATGGTTGCGCCATGCCATCGCCGAAAACGATTTCCGCAGCCGCGGCTGCGACGTCGCCGATGACGAAGTTTTCGTCAGCGACGGCACCAAGTGCGACACCGGCAATATCCTCGATATTCTTGGCAGCAAAAACAAAATCGCCATCAGCGATCCGGTCTATCCGGTTTACGTGGATACCAACGTCATGGCCGGTCACACCGGCGAAGCCAATGAAGCCGGCGCTTACGGCAAACTCGTTTATTTGCCCTGCAAACCGAGCAATGGTTTCATTCCCGCGCCGCCGAAGAAGCATGTTGACCTGATTTACCTCTGCTCGCCGAACAACCCGACCGGCGCCGTCGCCACGCGCGAGCAACTCGAAGCCTGGGTGAAATACGCCCTCGAACACAAAGCCGTCATTTTCTTCGATGCCGCCTACGAGGCCTACATCATGGACCCCGCGCTGCCGCATTCGATTTATGAAATTCCCGGCGCGCGTGATTGCGCCATCGAGTTCCGCAGCTTTTCGAAGAACGGCGGTTTCACCGGAACGCGCTGCGCCTACACCGTTGTCCCGAAATCGGTGAATGCCCAAACCAAGACCGGCGAGCTCAAGCCGTTGCATCCCCTGTGGCATCGCCGCATGACCACCAAGTTCAACGGCGTTTCGTACGTCATCCAACGCGCCGCCGAAGCGCTCTATTCAACCGAGGGCAAAGCCCAGGTGCGCGCGCTCGTGGAACATTATCTCGGCAACGCCAAAGTCCTGCGCGACGGCGCGAAGAAAGCCGGCCTCAAAGTTTTCGGCGGCGTGAATGCGCCCTATATCTGGGTCCGCACCCCGCAAGGCGTCACGAGCTGGCAGGCGTTTGATAAAATTCTTGGCGAAGCCAACGTGGTCATCACGCCCGGCAGCGGATTCGGTTCCAAGGGTGAAGGCTATTTCCGCATCAGTGCCTTCAACAGCCGCGCCAACGCCGAAGAAGTCGCCCGCCGCTTGCAGGAATTGAAGTGGTAAGAGTTCTTTGAAATATTCGCTTGTAACGCAGGTTTTCCAACTGCGTTGCAGAAATCATCCACTCTTAAGTCCTAGCCCTGGAAGGGCGGAAGATGATAGCCCCGGGTCAGGCTGCGAAGCAGCCGCAACCCGGGGTAACGAGTCCAACAATTCTACTTTTTCATCATTCGCCCCCGTGAAAGGCGAATGATGAAAAAGCCATACGTGCTTCATCGAACAGCGCAGGTTTTCCAACCTGCGGGTCCCGGGGACTTTCCAGTCCCCGGTCCCTATATGAAATGGCTTGCATTACCCGTCGCACCCAGTACACTACCTGTAGCGGTAGGTTGTCATGGACACCACTATCAATGGCACGCCTCGCAAACGACACGTCCTTATCGTGGACGACGATATTTCTCTGGCCTGGTCCCTGAAACAAACCCTCGAAAGCCGCGGCTACGAAGCAACGATTGTCCCCGACGGCACGCTGGCCCTGAAGTTCGTCACCGAACACGCGCTCGACGCCGTCGTATGCGATCTCCAAATGGCCCGGCTCGAAGGCGACCTGCTCCATTCCGCGATCGAACGATCCAACCCCTCGCTCGCGCAACGTTTCATTTTCATCACCGGCGAGGAAGAAACGTCCCGCTTTGAAAAAATCGCCGAATCCGAAGAGTTGCCTGTGCTCCATAAACCGATCGAGGTTGACACACTCGTCGGCGAAGTTGTCCGCGTCGCGGAACGGGAAGCGGCATCGTATTCGCATAACATTTGCCTGCGTGCGCCTCGGCCGGATTGATAGTAACATCGCTGCATGAACGGGGTTGCCCTGGTTGCGCTCATTTTAATTCTCGCCCGCTGGGCGGCTGAATTGTGGCTCGCGAATCTGAATCGTCGCCACGTGCTCGCGCATTCCGGAGCGGTGCCGGAAGCCTTTCGCGGAATTGTGGACGAGCCGACCTACCAAAAATCGGTGGCCTACACTTTGGCGAAAGCGCGATTCGGTAGTGTCGAGGAAACCTACGGTACCGGCATCCTGCTGATCATTTTATTCAGCGGGGTATTGCCAATCGCGTTCCACTTTTTCCAATCTCATCTCGGCACATCGGCGTGGGCGTTGGCGGCGTTCCTGTTCGCGGTTGGGTTCGCCATGTCATTGCCGGGTTTGCCCTTCGATTGGTACGGGCAGTTTCGACTGGAGGAAAAATTTGGATTCAACACCTCCACGCAAAAAACCTGGTGGCTGGACCGGGTGAAAGGTCTGCTGCTCGTCGCCGCGCTCGGGTATCCCTTGCTCGTTTTGATTTTAAAGATTGTGGAATGGACCGGCGCGGCGTGGTGGTTGTGGGCGTGGGGAGCGATGCTCGGATTTCAATTGCTGATGCTGGTGCTCGCGCCGGTTTTAATCATGCCGATCTTCAACAAATTCACGCCGCTGCCGGAGGGAACTTTGCGCGAGCGATTGCTCGCGCTCGCGCAACGGACCAGTTTCGTCGCCACCAGCATCCAGGTCATGGACGGCAGCAAACGGTCGCGGCACTCGAACGCGTTTTTCACCGGGTTCGGCAAGTTTCGCAAGATCGTGCTGTTCGATACACTGATTTCGCAGTTGAGCGAACCAGAACTCGAAGCCGTGCTCGCGCACGAAATCGGGCATTTCAAAAAGAAGCATATCCCGAAAATGCTTATTTTTTCTGCATTCAGTTCGCTGGCGGGGTTCTATCTTGTTGCGGTGCTGGCGAAACAGGAATGGTTTTATCGCGCGTTTGGGTTTGAACCGGGAAACGTCGCGCCTGCGTTGCTGCTGTTCGCGCTCTTGTCAGGCGTGGTGACGTTCTGGTTTTCGCCGCTGGCGCATTGGTGGTCCCGGCGGTACGAATATCAAGCCGATGCCTTCGCCGCCGATGTCATGAAGGAGGCGCGGTCACTAATTGGGGCATTGCGAAAGTTGAACGAGAAAAACCTGAGCAACCTCACGCCGCATCCGGTGTATAGCGGCTTTTACTATTCGCACCCGACTTTGTTGGAGCGGGAGCAGGCGCTCCGGATTACGCTGCCAGGACCGCGCTGATCCTTTTCCGCAATTGTTGCGACACGGCTTCCACCGAGCAATTCGCATCCACGATCGTGAAGCCGTAGCTCTTTTGCAATTGGCGGAAGGCGGATTGCATCGCGGTTTGATACTGCAGAAAGCTGTCGAACATATCGCGCGAAAGGCCGAGGTCCATGCCGCTCTCCCAATAATCGAGTGTGGCATTTTTGGAAAGATTGCGTTGCACCAACTCCTCCGCTTCGACCGCGAGATAAAACACCGCGTCCGGCACCGGGGCGATGCCGTAAACATTTTTCAACCACCCCTCATCCATTCCGCGCGCCATGTCGCGGGCCATCAGCGTGTAAACGTAACGGTCCGCCAGCACGATGAAACCGGCTTTAAGCGCGGGTAAAATTATATTTTCCAACTGGTCGGCAAAATCCGTGGCGTAAAACAAACTCAGCGTGGTCCGGCTGAGAATGTTTCCTTCCTGTGCCCGATCCAATTCCTCGCTGACCAGGGTCGAGCGCTTCAAGCCGACCTGCACGGTGGCGTGTCCGCTGGTTTCGAGCCAATCAACGAGTTGCGCGATCTGGGTGGAGCGGCCCGAGCCGTCCGCGCCTTCCACGACAATGAGTTTGCCGACGAGTTCCTCCAAATTAACGCCGGGAATTCCGTGGCCATAGAATCGCCGCGGACCCGGTTGCGGAACAACGATCCGGTTATGATTTTTCTTTTTCATTCCAGCGGCTCATCCTCGAGCTCGATCTTTTTCTGTTTCGCCTTCAGCGGCGGCGGCAACGGCAAGGGGCGCTGGCGTTTGAACCGGGAAAGGTCAATCCGCTGGCTCACCAACTGCCGCACAATTCCCTGCTGCACCTCGACGCGCTGGTTCGCATCGATGATGTTGAAATTAAATTCCGTGCTCATCGCGAGATATTGTTCGAGGATGCGGCCCTGGAAGATGCGAAAACTTTCGTAGGGGTCCGTGGACAGCCGCAAATCCATTCCCGCCTCGAAGAATTTCAACTTGGGTCGCCCTTCAAGAATTCGTTTGAGCGAAACTTCGAGGTCGGCCTTGAAAAAAAATGTGAGGTCGGGTAGCGCGGCGAAATTATAGATGCCGCGCACCCACGCCGGAGGACAGCCGCGAGTTGTATCGCGGCCAAAGGCGGTAAAAATATACCGGTCGCAGAGCACGATGTAACCCGCGCGCAAAAGCGGAAGCAGATGGCGCTCGTAACGATCCGCAAAATCCGTGGCGTGAATCAGGCTGAACGTGGTTGGCGAAAGCAGTTCGCGTTTCTTTCCCTTGCTAGTGGCGGATTTGACGAGTTCGGAAGAATTCCATTCGCTGAAATAGACGCGCACACCCTCCGCTTCCAGCCAGCGCTTGAGCAGATAAATCTGGGTGGACTTCCCGGAGCCGTCCAGACCCTCGACCGCGATGAGGCGGCCGGGAAAATTTCGTTCGGCAAAGGTTTTCATTCCGTAACCAAAGAATAGCGGGGGCCGGATTGAATGCAATGCGGTTTGTCGAGAGGGTGCGTAAAACGTGATGCGTGAAACGTAAATGCGGTATTTTGCCTCATTCACGTTTCACGTTTTACGTTTCACCTCGGCTCGACAGGCCAATGGATAATCAGGCTTTCGCGAAAGTTTCCGCCAGCGCGACGGCCTTTAACATCGCTTTCGCTTTGTTGACCGTTTCCTGGAATTCCGCTTCGGGGGTCGAGTCGTTGACCCAGCCGCCGCCGGCTTGCACGTAGGCTTTGCCATCCTTCAGGAGCGCAGTGCGAATGGTGATGCAGGTGTCGAGGTTGCCGTTGAAGGAAAAATAACCGACACATCCGCCGTACGGGCCGCGGGCGGTTTGCTCCAACTCCGCAATGATTTGCATCGCGCGAATTTTGGGCGCGCCGCTCAAGGTGCCGGCAGGGAAAGTGGCGCGCATCAAATCATAGAGCGTCTTGTCCGGGGAAAGCTTTCCCTGGACTTGCGAAACGATGTGCATCACATGGCTGTACCGCTCGATAATCATGAGGTCGCGCACCTGCACGGAACCAAAATCACAGACGCGACCGAGGTCATTGCGCGCGAGATCCACCAGCATGACGTGTTCGGCGCGTTCTTTCGGATCTGCGATCAATTCCTTCTCGAGCGCAGTATCTTCCTCCGCAGTATTGCCGCGTCGGCGAGTTCCGGCGATGGGCCGAATTTCCACCACCCGTTCTTCGCAGCGAACGTGGATTTCCGGCGATGCGCCCACCAGCGAGAAGCCCTCGAATTCCAGTAAAAACATGTAGGGCGAGGGGTTTACGCTGCGCGCGGCGCGATAGAGATCAATCGGCGTGGCGTTGAACTGCGTGGAGAACCGTTGCGAGCCGACCACCTGGATGATGTCACCCGCCGTGATGTATTCCTTCGCGCTGGAAACATTGGCGAAGAATTTTTCCTTGGGCACATTGGATTCGAAAGGCACCGGCGGCGTGTCGTTCGGCACGCTTACCGGGCGATGTTCGCTTGGTTGTTCGAGCAGCGAAACCAGCCGTTCGATTTCCGCCACCGCGTTTTCATAGGCTTCTTCGGGGGTGGCGGCATCTTCGAGAATGGCGTTCACCAGCACCGTGATGGTTTGGGCCACGCGATCGAAAATTAAAAGTTGATCCGCGATGAGGAAAACCATCGTCGGCGTGCCGAGTTCATCCTTGGGCGGACGCGGCACTTTGGGCTCAACGTCGTGGATAAATTCATAGCCGATGAAGCCGACGGCGCCGCCGGTGAAGCGCGGCAGTCCCGGCGCGGGAACGGCGCGATATTTCTTCATAACGCGCTCGACCACTTCGAGGCCATCTTTGACGACAGAAGCCGCCCCCTGAATCCCGAGCGCCCCCTCACCCCGGCCCTCTCCCCCGATGGGGGCGAGGGAGACGGAAGAATCCGCGGGAACCTGTTTCTCCACGTGAAACGTCTCCACCGTCTTTCCGTTTTCGATAATTTCCACGCGGTTGCCGGTTTGCCGGATGAGCGCGCGCGGATTGCAGCCGACGAAGGAATAGCGGCCAATGTGTTCGCCGCCCTCGACGGATTCGAATAGAAACGATTCCCCGGCGCCGCGGATTTTTCGGTAAGCCGAAAGGGGCGTTTCAATATCAGCCAGTAAACGTCGGGTGACGGGAATCAGGTTGCCCTGCACCGCGAGCTTCTGGAATTCGTCGAGCGTGGGTGAATACATCTCGCGGTTATTTACCCGGAAAATCGCTCGTTTCGCAAGCGCAGGAATCAGCCAGGGGCGATTTGAGCGCCGGGCCATTTACCAAGATGGCGGGCGCGCTCGGCAGACGTTGCTCCCTCCGCTCGGACGCCCGGCGCAAGCGCCAGACGCCAAGGGTCGTGTAAAATGCCACAGCGATGGCATAACCGACCATTCCCATTCCAATGGAGAGCGGGACGATGGCATGCCAAACTCCGTTGGTACTCAAAAAAGTGGAGGTTGGGGTGTTCATGCTAAAGAAAACGGCGGCGGTGCCCACGGCGGCGGTGAGCAGCGTGCTTCCGGCCAGGCAAAATAAATAGAGAGTGATGGGCGTTTCCTGGATTCGGCGGACGTGCCAATCGCGATAATTTTCCTCGCCCATCGAGCGCATGAGCCAGGCAGACTGAAAATTCCGCGCGGCGACCAGCACGCTCATCGTACTGACCGCGATGGCTGTGGCCGGCCACAACGCCATCCCAAAGCAGATGGCAGAATTCACGAGGCCGCCCCAGCCCCAGCCGAGTTTTTTTGCGATGGGATTTCCTTCCAGCAGGAGGTTCGGTGTGGCGACCCACGTGCTGAGAAAATCCATACCCCGCGCGAACGCGAGCAAGAGAACCATCAGGCAATAATCGCGGCTGCCAAATCGAACGAGATCATCCATAAGTTAAGTTCGAGTCCTCAATTTTTCTTGTAAATTTCGCCGGGCTTTTTGAGCTGCGGTTCAGTGATCTTGAAGCCATCGCTGTTGACCGAGCGGAAAAAGCAGGACTTGTATCCCTCGTGACAGGCTGCGCCGATCTGGTCCACCTGGATCAGCAACGTATCGCCATCGCAATCGAACGCGATATCTTTGACGGTCTGCGTGTGGCCGCTTTCCTCGCCTTTCATCCAGAATTTTTGGCGGGAGCGGCTCCAGAAGTGGGTTTTGCCGGTGGCGATGGTTTTTTCCAGCGAAGCGCGGTTCATCCACGCCATCATGACCACGCGCCCGGTGCTCTGCTCCTGCACGATGGTAGGAATCAGGCCGTTCGCATCAAACTTGAGATTATCGTAAAAGCTCATTCTTCGTGGGAGCAGTGTAATCGGAAACGGCGGGAATTAAACCAGAAAAAAGCCCAAGGAACGCGGAATGCGGGACGCGGAGCGCGGAACGGGGGCAACCCCCTGCACGATCTGGCACGACTGGGCACGACCCAAAGGCAATGAAGAAGGAAGAATGCAGGATGTAGAAGGCGAGCATAGAGCATCGTTCGATGGTTTCGGTTTGGGGTGTGGAAGAATGTATGGACAGGCGGATGAACATCGAACATCGAACGCCGGGGGAGCTTTGGTCCGATTAGCTCCCAGAAGCTCGGAGCCCGTTGGAAAGCGGTTGGAATGTGCCTGGAAGGGATTGGCGGAGTTAATGAGTGTATGAGTTGTGAGTTAATGAGTGTCATGGTCATAGGAATTATATTAACCGCAGGTGAACTCCGATGAACGCGGATGGGAAGAAGATGGGAAGAAGATGGAGACAGGCTGGAAGCCTGTCCTACGTTTCACGACTCGTGCTCGCATGGCGGGATTTAGGGCTTTTTCGTCCCGCGCTGGACGCGCGGGACGGAATAATGGGGCGGACCGGCAGGTCCGCCCTACCCCATTTTTGGATTCCAGCGGTTATGCCTGTTTTCATCGTGCTGGTTTTAGCATGATTTCGTTACGTGGAAAAACTTACGGTAATGTTTTAGTCGGAAGTGATTGGAGGGCAGACGAATAAAATGGCAACCTGAGAAAAAATGGGTCGAGAAATTGAGGTAAGTGAGTTGTAATTGAAGGTCTGTCTGGATGTGGCGTCGCTTTTTTTGAGTTGGGATTCAATGTCTGGCAATGTGCGACAAATGCGGCTTGGATAGTCTTACGTGGCCGCGATGGATTGGCCGAATATGGATGTGTATGCGGCGGCGAAAGGCGCGATGGTCGAGGGGGTGATTGCGGAAGGGTGAAAAGAGCAGAAACAAAAATAAGTGCTCCAATGACTATCGAGCGCTCGCGAAGTAGCTTTTTCGGCCGTCCCTGCGGGACTTGGAACAGGTCGCGTTTAACCCGGCGTTGAAACGCCGGGCTATTCTCAAATGTTCCTCCGGAACATGCGAAGGAGCAATCGTAAGAGTCGGCTCGCGAGGACGCTCGCCCCACCCGTCCAGGCGGTGGTAGCTGCACTTCCAATTTTTGCGTCCTTTACCCATTCAATTTCCGTGCATTCGTGAAATTCGTGTCCGCCGCATGACGAAAAATTAACTTCTGCCCTGATTCATGCTCGTGTTTAATACCCGCCTGTTATGAGCCAAACGCATCCTTTGACAACCACGGCGTTCGATTTGCCGGGTTACCGCACGGTGAAGTCGTTCGGGGTGGTCCGCGGGATCATTGTAAGGTCGCGGTCGATCATCGGAAATTTTGGCGCGAGCATTCAGGCGATTTTTGGCGGGAACATCTCGTTATACACCGAGATGTGCGACCGCGCGCGGGGTGAGGCGTTCAACCTGATGATTCAGCACGCGGGCGAAATGGGCGCCAATGCCATCATCGGCGTGCGTTACGACGCCACAGAAGTCGCGCCGGGCATCACGGAAGTATTGTGCTACGGGACGGCGGTGTTTGTGGAGCGGGCCGCTTGAGTGTTTGCCGTGAGCGAGAGCTGGCAGCGCGAGTCGTAAAACGTGAAACGTGAAAACGTAAACCAAAATTATCATTAACACATGGCTGGTCACAGCAGATGGGCTAAGGTCAAGCATTTCAAGGGCGGTATTGACGCCAAGCGCGGGAAGATTTTTTCCAAGTTAGGCCGGGAAATCACGGTGGCGGCAAAGATTGGCGGCGGTGATCCAGACATGAATCCGCGGCTGCGCATGGTGTTGCTCAGATGCCGCGCGGCCAGCATGCCGAATGATAATATCGAACGCGCGATCAAGAAGGGCACGGGCGCGGGCGACACGGTGAATTTCGAGGATTTGACGTACGAGATTTACGCGCCGCACGGCGTGGCGTTGCTCGTGGAGATCAGCACGGATAATCGCAACCGCACCGCGTCGGAAATTCGCAGCCTGGTCACGAAGGCGGGCGGTTCGATTGCGACGGCGAATTCGGTGAGCCGCTTGTTTCATCGCATGGGCCAGATCATTGTGCCGCGTGAAGCCGCGAATGAGGATCAATTGATGGAGGTGGCGCTGGAAGCGGGGGCGGAGGATTTCAAGTCCGAAGAGCAGGGCTACGAGGTTTTGACGGAGCCGGCGAATTTTGAGGCGGTGCACAAACAGATTGAAGCCAAGGGCATTAAACCGGCGGTGGCGGAAATCAATTCCTTGCCGGCCATCACGGTGCCGTTGAATGCGGAGCAGGCGGTGGCAGTCAATAAGTTGATTGACGCCCTTGAAGAAAACGACGACGTGAAGGATGTCTATTCGAACGCGGAGTTTCCGGAGTAACTTTTAACCACGGATGAACACAGATGAATACGGATGGGGAAAAAGAATTTCGACGTGGGGCCGAGGGATTGCTCGCGAGGCGAGTGAGCCTGCGGTTTGGAGTTCCGTGTTTATCCTTTTCTCTATAGTTGGATGTCACTTCCGCCCTCACCCCGGCCCTCTCCCCCAGGCGAGGGAGAACTTTGGAGACGTTTCGGCAGGTTCATCAATCGCAGAATTCATCCAGCGTAAGGAGCGATCGTGGCTGGAGCGACGGATGATGTCGGCGATGTTTTCTTTGAAACGCACGGGCGGGACGCCCGTGCCACTACTACGGTCTGAATCATGAAAAAACTGACGGATGACACATTGCTTGCGCGCGTCCTGGCGTGGACTGCGCGCATGGTGTTCCGTCATCGGCAGTTTATTATTTACTCCCAGGTGGCGCTGTTTGTCGTGAGTGTCGTGGTCACTTACAAATACTTAAAGTTCGACACGAACCGGGATAATCTCGTTGGCCAGAATGAAAAATATCAGCACTCCTTTCTCGCTTATAAACAGGAGTTCCCATCGCAGGACGATTTGGCGGTGGTGGTCGAGAGCGAAAACATTGAGAAAAATCGGCAGTTCATCGAGCGTTTGGGCGCGCGGGTGCTGGCGGAGCCGACCTATTTCACGAATGTCATTTACAACAACGACCTGAAGATGCTGGGTTCGAAGGCGCTGTTGTTCGTGCCGGAATCAGACCTGGTGGAGTTGCGCGACAAGTTGAAGGGTTACGTGCCGTTCATCGAGAAATTTGGCCGGACGACCAACCTGGTTTCGTTTTTCGATTTGATCAATGAGCAGTTCCGCACGTCGTCGCAGGAGACCAACGCGCAAACGGAATCGCTGGTGGGAGCGTTGCCGGCGTTGGAGCGGATTTTGGCGCAAGCCGATGGGTGTTTGCACCGGCCCGGCACGCCGCCGTCTCCGGGCGTCACGGCGTTGTTCGATCCCACCGGTTCGGCGCAGACGAACATTTATGTCACGTACGATAACGCGCGCCTGTTTGTGCTGTCTGCCCAGCCGACGACGACAAATGTTCCCGGGGCTGATGCCATTAAATTGGGAAAAGCGCAGGACGATCATAACGGCGATTGCGTGCAGGAACTGCGGAAGCTGGTCGCGGAGACGCAACTGGAAGTGCCGGGCGTGAACGCGGGTGTGACCGGAATGCCGGTGCTGGATTTCGACGAAATGGTGCAGTCGCAAAAAGACACGACGGTGGCGAGCATTGTGTCGCTGGTTATTTGCTCGTTGATTTTCATTTATGGCTATAACGAAACCGGCCGGCCGATCAAGGCGACGATTTGCCTGATTGTCGGGCTGGCTTATACGCTGGCGTTCGCGACGATTGTGATTGGCCATGTGAACATATTGACGGTGACGTTCGTGCCGATGCTGGTGGGTTTGGCGATTGATTTCGGGGTGCATCTGATTACGCGTTACGAGGAGGAATTGCGCCATGGCAAAACCGAGGAGGAGGCGCTGACCAAGGCGATGGTTTTCACGGGGCAGGGAATTTTCACGGGCGCCTTCACAACGGCGGGCGCGTTTTTGGCGATGTGGTTCACGCGTTTCAAAGGCATCCAGGAGATGGGGCTGATTTGCGGCGGAGGCCTGGCGGTGTGTTTCATACCGATGATGACGCTGCTGCCGGTGCTGTTGTTGCGCGGCCGGCAAAATGTGATTGACCATGTGGAGGGCGAGCCGAAGCACCGCGCGGCGAACCTCGAGAATTTGTGGCTGAAACGCCCGGGGTTGGTGCTGGGCTGCACGATTGCTTTGTGCGCGCTCGCGGCGACGCAAATTGGGAAGGTGCGATTCGATTACAACGTCCTGAAATTGCAGAGCACCAGCCTGGCGTCGGTGCAGACGGAGGAAAAACTGATTCGTTCAGCGGGCCAATCGCTGTTGTATGGCGTGGTGATTGCGGATTCGCCGGCTGAGGCGGTGGCAAAGGAAAAATTGATCACCAATCTGACTGCGGTGGCATCGGTGGTGACGATGGCGAATTATATCGTGGAAGAGCCGACGAACAAATTGCGGCTCATTGGCGAGGTCAAACGCGACCTTGCGCCGCTGCAATTCAAAATGCCGGATACGCGGCCGGTGGATATTCCGGATTTGAGCCGGACGTTATTTTCGTTTGGCGGTTATTGTGGGCAGGCCATCAAGGCCATTGGCACGAATGAACCGGCATTGAGCCAGCAGTTTGTATCGCTGCGGGCGACCGTTGACAATTTTCGGCGCGATATGTTGTCCGGAAGCGATCGCCAGGTGGAAGCGAACGCGCAACAACTGGCGGCGTTTCAGCAGGCGTTGTTCAACGATTTGCGGGAGACGTTTGAGGCGCTCAAAAAGCAGGATGACAGTTCCGGGTTGCGCGCGGAGGACCTGCCGCCGGCGCTGCGAAATATGTTTATCGGTGTCACGGGCAAGTTCATGGTGCAGATTTATCCCAAGAAGGACGTTTGGCAGCGCGTAAACCAGAAGGAGTTCATTGAGCAGGTGCGAAAAGTGGATCCGGATCTGACGGGGATGCCGGTGCAACTTTACGAGTACACCGAACTGCTCAAGGACAGTTATGTGCAGGCGGCGGGGTATTCACTGCTGGCGATTGTGCTTTTGATCCTGTTCCACTTCCGCAATGTGTCGTCGGTGGTGCTGTCGCTGTTGCCGGTGGCGATTGGTTCGATCTGGCTCGCCGGGGTAATGGGGCTGTTCCACGTGGCGCTCAATCCGGCGAACATCATGATT
>Ga0193718_1000101_pt1 | contig 18228 bp, 15 predicted proteins | sample U2a1metaG_FD_144918 | JGI IMG/M metagenome (GOLD analysis project Ga0193718, IMG submission 144918) | Soil microbial communities from a riparian zone of the East river system, Colorado, United States - U2a1 | ecosystem: Environmental > Terrestrial > Soil > Riparian zone | place: USA: East River... | reverse complement strand
GAAAAAAAATTATGATATGCACCTGGAGGTGCTGATCGAGCCGGAGTTTTCGACAGCAACGACCGTGAGCCGGTCTAATCTGAAATACCTGTACTGGAATGTAAACCAGCAGCTCGCTCACCACACGATCAACGGGTGTAATCTTCAGGTTGGAGACCTGTATGCATCGGGAACAGTCAGCGGTCCGACACCCGGTTCATACGGTTCGATGCTGGAGCTGGCGTGGAATGGTGAGAAGGCACTGCTCATGGCAGACGGAACCGGGAGGAAATTCATACACGATGGCGATACGGTGATCCTGCGTGGTCACGCTGAAAGGGACGGCGTCAGAATTGGATTCGGTGAATGCCGTGGAAAAGTTTTACCCGCTTACGAAACGATTTTATGATTACAATAGACCCAAGAGAAACCCCGCTTGCAAAAGTTCACTCCTTATTTCAGGGTGTTATATCACCTCGTCCGATAGCGTTGGTCAGTACGATCGATAAAGAGGGTAACATCAACCTGAGTCCTTTTAGTTTTTTTAACATTTTTAGTATTCGGCCACCCATTCTTGTTTTTTCACCTTCGCGAAGCGGACGGACCAATACAACGAAACACAGTTACGAGAACATTCTGGAAGTCCCCGAGGTGGTGATCAATATCGTAAACTACGATATGGTAGAACAAGCTTCCCTGGCGAGCGTGGAATATCCAAAGGGGGTGAATGAATTTAGCAAGACGGGGTTAACCCCGGTTGCGTCAACGGAAGTCAAACCGCCTCGCGTCGGAGAGTCGCCCGCTTCGTTTGAATGCCTGGTCAGGCAAGTGATTCCATTGGGTGACCAGGGAGGGGCTGGCAACCTGATCATCTGTGAAGTGGTATTGGCTCATTTTAAGGAAGACATCCTCGATGATCAGGGAAGGATTGATCCACAGAAAGTAGATGCGGTGGGGCGGATGGGAGACAATTATTATTGCCGGGCACACGGCGAAGGTGTTTTTGCGATCCCGAAGCCCAACACGAAAATGGCGGTTGGCTTGGATCAGATTCCGGAAGGAGTCCGCAGGAGCAAGATCCTCACGGGAAATGATCTGGGACGCTTGGGGAACATTGAAAAACTTCCCGAAAAAGCGGAAATAGAAAAAGTAAAAGGACATCCCGAGGTGGAGCAGGCGCTGGGAGAAGGCGAAGAGTCGGTCCACCGGCTTGCCCAAAAAATAATCAGAGAAAACAAAATGGAAGAGGCTTGGAAGGTTTTAATGGCGTTTTATCTTTAAGTGTTGAAGTGTTGAAGTAAGGGGGTCCCACAGGGCGGATACCCACCAACATCAACACGTAAACACTTAAACACTTACGCACTTAAACACTTAAACACTTACGCACTTAAACACTTAAACACTTACGCACTTAAACACTTAAACACTTACGCACTTAAACACTTAAACACTTACGCACTTAAACACGTAAACACGGAGACACCGAACCCCTTGTGGCATTGAGGGGGCACTAAGAAACCAGTACACTTTCAATAAATTTCTTCGACACAGAAACCGCCGTGTCTTTATCGATGATCAGATTCATGGATCCATCGAACTCAATTTTGGCCTGTACCTTTAATTTCGTGCCCAGACGGATATTTAACTGTTGAAGATATTGAAGGAAGGCCGTTGAGGTATCCTTGACCCCCACCACCTGACACGTCTTCCCTGGCTCCATTTCTGCCAATGTTTTCTTGGGTATCAATGGCATTTGACCGTTTGACTTGGGAATGGGATCGCCATGAGGATCGTATTCAGGAAACCCAAGAAATTTTTCCAGCCGGTCGGCCAGGTTGTCGTGCCGGATATGCTCCAACTGCTCGGCCATCTCATGCACCTCATCCCAGTTGTACCCTAACTTGTCGTGCAGGAAGACTTCCCATAGCCGGTGCTTTCGCACGATCAGCAGGGAAGCCTTCAGCCCTTTGTCGGTCAATTTGGCGCCCGTGCTTTTGTCGTACTGTATTAGCTTTTTCTCCGCCAGCTTTTTGATCATGTCAATGACGGAAGCCGGATTGTTTTTCAGTGCTTCTGCTATGGCCGTGGCGCTCGCCTTGTCGTTTCCTTGTTTTCCAATCAGGTAAATGGCTTTCAGGTAGTTCTCCTCAGAAAGGGTCTGGGTCATGGGAACAATTTGCCTCAAATATAAAAAAATAGCCAGCTTGTATTAGATATTAGGCTAACCTAATAAATAAAATATTGTTAATCTAATATTGCAAACTATATTTACCCAGTTTTAGCCGACATGACCTTTCTCCGCCTTACGCTCTTTTCCCTGATCACGCTCCCGGCGGTAGCCCAAAACAGGATGATTTCGGGATCGGTTCAAGATGCAGAGACCCATGGCGCCCTTGCCTTTTGCAATGTGACCTTGCTTCCGTATCAAACCGGCGCGATCACCGACAACCAGGGTTCCTTCAAAATAGCCATCCCTTCAGATGCCCCCCTGCCCACACTCATTTTTTCCTATGTCGGCTACAAAAACGACACCCTTTCCCTATGGCCGGGGCAGGATAAATATGCCGTTTATCTAACGCCCGCGAAGGGAACTCTACAAGAGGTGGTCGTAACCGGTGTTTCTAAACTTACGCTGCTGAGGGAGAGCCCCATCTCGATTTCCGGTGTTTCCTCCAGATCGCTCGAAAAGGCAACAGAAAGTAATATCATCGATGTCCTGACAAAAAATGTTCCCGGCTTGAATGCGGTCAAAACAGGCCCCAACATTTCCAAACCGTTTATCAGGGGATTGGGATACAACCGTGTCCTCACCCTGTACGACGGTATCCGGCAGGAGGGACAGCAATGGGGCGATGAACACGGTATTGAAGTCGATTCCTACCACATGGAAAGAGCCGAAATAATTAAAGGCCCCGCGAGTTTAATGTATGGTTCGGATGCCGTAGCCGGTGTCGTGAGCCTCTTCCCGTTTGTTCATCGCGCCAAAGACGGCCATCTTCGTGGGAAGTTCATTTCAGAATATCAAAGCAATAATCACCTGATGGGATATGGGCTGCGGCTAGGCTACGGCAAGGATCATTGGATCACGAATGTCCAGGGGTCCGTCAGGATCGCTGGAAATTATACCAACAAAATTGATAAAACCGTTTACAACACGGGTTTTTCGGAGAAGAATGCTTCGGGCTCCGTGGGGTATTCAAGCAGCAAAGGCATATCCCAGTTGAACCTTACCTGGTACGATAATCTTCAAGGTATCCCCGATGGAAGCCGGGACTCCTTGACGCGAAGATTTACCAGGCAGGTGGATGAGTTTCCAACCGACAACGTGAAAAACCGGCCCATGGTACCTGACGACGAACTCCATTCTTACCAACTCAGTCCCCTCCATCAGCACATACAACATGCACGGATTTATTCCAACCATCATTATCAAATCGGAAAAGGTGACATGGACGGTTCACTGGGGTTTCAGCAGAATATCCGGCGGGAATACAACCATCCCCGCGATCCCGGCCAGCCAGGACTCTACGTACGCCTCAACACAATGAATTACGGAGTGCGGTATCATTTGCCTGAATTTTCCTCCCTTCAGATCTCGTTGGGTATAAATGGAATGGTTCAGGACAATAAGAATAAAGACGCAACTGATTTTCCAATTCCGGATTATCGGTTACTAGACGTGGGGTCTTTTGGTGTTGCGAAATGGAAGCATAAAAGGTGGACACTCAGCGGAGGGGGAAGATATGATTTCCGGAAAGTGAAGGGCAACGATTTTTATGTGAGGCAGAACGCAACGTCAGGATCCGGCGAACAGGTATTCTTGCCGGATACGGCTCACGCTCATTTGCAATTCCCTGCCTTAAGCAAGGAATACGGCGGGGTATCGTGGAGCCTGGGGAGCACATTTCTGGTTACCGATAACATCGGGATCAAAGTCAATGCAGCCCAGGGGTACAGGGCTCCAAGCATTACTGAAATCGCATCAGCGGGATTGGATCCCGGGGCTCACATCCTGTATTTAGGAAACAGAAATTTTGTTCCTGAATTCAATCTGCAGGAAGATATCGGCGTGAGTGCAGATTTCAAAGAGTATGCTGCTTCCTTTAGTTTCTTCAATAACAACATCCGCCACTACCTATATCTTGCCCAGGCTTCCTCTGGTGCTGGACGGAGGGAATAAGGTATTCCAATACCAACAAGCATCGGCACAATTGTATGGAATGGAAGGCAGCCTGAATATCCATCCCCAACACATGAAGGGGTTTGACTTGAGTAGTAATTTTTCCGTTGTATATGGCTTTAACAGGAAGGAAGGATATAAACGTGCCGGGGTGAAGGGAGAATACCTTCCTTTTATACCTCCTGTCAAAATCCTGAGCACCATCACCCAGGAGATAAAAACAAAACGGAAGTTCATCCCGGCAATCAATCTGAAGGCAGAGGTAGAGTACAATGCCAGTCAAAACCGGTTTTTGGCCTTATCCCAAACGGAGACCTACACGCCGGGATATGCACTATTCAATGCAGCGCTTGGATTCGTCATGCTGGATGACAAAAAGCCGGGCATACAATTTCAATTTCAAATAAATAATTTGCTGGATGCAGCCTATCAATCCAACCTGTCCAGACTAAAATATTTTGAATACTACGCGTCGTCTCCGAACGGCCGTTCCGGGATCTTTGGGATGGGGAGGAGTGTGTGTTTGAAAGTAATTGTGCCGTTCTAGGTAATCGGTGATCGGTAATCGGTGATCGGTGATCGGTGGAGGATGGATGAGGATGGAAGGTTGTTAATGGTGTGGCAATGGGCTTAGATGGTAAGGCCGAATCCACCGATTACTGATCACCGAATTTGCTATTACAAAAACCAGGCAGTTTAAACTCTAATCCCTGTACAACACCGCCTTCGCCGCCTTCACCGTCTTGGCCACATTGGGAAGGATTGCGTCAATTAAGGTGGGAGCGTAAGGCAAGGGCACGTCCAGGTTGTTGATGCGATGGATGGGGGCATCGAGGTAGTCGAAGGCGTGCTTCTGAATATGGTATGTGATTTCGGAAGAAATCGCCGCCAGGGGCCACGCTTCTTCTATGATCACCAGCCGGTTTGTTTTCTTTACCGATTCCACCACGGTCTGATAATCGATAGGACGAACGGAACGGAGGTCAATCACCTCGGCCGATATATTTTCTTTTTCAAGTTCGGCGGCAGCAGCCAGGGCCACTTTCATGATCTTGCCAAACGACACAAAAGTCACATCCGTTCCGGCGCGCTTGATGTCGGCTGAGCCGATCGGAATAAGATATTCTTCAGTCGGTACGGCTCCTTTGTCGCCATACATCAACTCGGACTCCATGAAAATGACCGGATCATTATCACGGATGGCAGTCTTTAGCAGTCCTTTGGCATCGTATGGGTTGGACGGGACGACCACCTTCAGCCCCGGCGTATTGGCAAACCAATTCTCAAAATTTTGCGAGTGCTGCGAACTAAGCATCCCTGCGTTTCCCGTCGGGCCCCGGAACACGATCGGCACACTGAATTGGCCCCCGGACATAGACATTATTTTAGCGGCGCCATTGATGATTTGATCGATGGCGACCAGGGAAAAGTTGAATGTCATGAACTCCACGATGGGACGAATGCCATTCATGGCGGCGCCCACACCAATACCCGTAAAGCCCAACTCGGAAATAGGGGTATCGATCACCCGTTCCGGGCCAAATTCATCGAGCATGCCCTGGCTTACTTTGTAAGCGCCATTGTATTCGGCAACTTCTTCCCCTATAAGAAACACCTTGGGGTCTCTTCTCATCTCCTCGTTCAACGCCTCGCGAAGGGCTTCTCTAAACTGAATTTCTCTCATACTACGGTTTTGGAAAGAGCGTAAAAATAGGCCACTGAATCCAATGAAGGAAGTGATTTTTGCGATTAATTACAGAAATCAGGCCTCATTCAAGGGGATATCGGGGTTAAAAAAGGGTAAAAAAAAACCCCCCGACTAGTCGAGGGGTCCTTACGTATAAATGGGATGCTATTTCAATGCATTTCTGAACGATTCCGTTGTTTGAAATTTTGTGAATTCAAGATCGGTCAGCGCTTTGGCTTTCAAATTGGGATCGATCTTTACCGCGCTGGTCAGGTTGCTCACTACGGCATCGCCACTTCCTGACCGGGCAGCAGCAACGGCTGCTCCATAGTAGGCCAGGGCATAATTGCTGTTCTTGCGGGAAGCCTCGGCAAACGATGTGGTTGCATTCGTATAATCCTTTGTCAGAACTTGTGCCAGGCCCTTGTTAAAGAGGTTGACATCCGTGTCCGAAGCCGAAGATTCTGAGCGAACAGCAGCGTCGTAGTTGGCCATGTAGATTTCGCTTGCTCCCTTCACGCCGTTCACGCCACGAGCCAAATCGCCGCTGGCACCATTGAGCGCCTTGGTAGCTTGACTGTATGCTTTCCAGGGATTGCCTTTCCATAAGGAAACGGAAGCAAGGTTTGCGTTCACTTCAGGGGTTTCTTTGATTCGTGCGGCAAGGTCCAATTGAACCGAAGCTTTCTCCGCAAGCTCGGAAGCCCTGGAAGGGTTCTCGATGGCCTGTGCGATATAGGTAGCGCCCAGGTTATTGTGCGCGTTCCAGTAAGCGCCTTTCTTGGTAGCCGCTTCATAAATGGCCGCTTTTTCCTCCAACGAGGGGGTGAGGCTGGCCGCATACATCAATTCTTCAAAGCTGAGGCCGTCAGCGGAGGCTTCTCCTTTGGTGATCTGTTTTGCCAATACGGAGATCTCTGCATCCGATTTCTTTGACTTGGTTGTCAGGATTTCGGTCTTGGCAGCACGCAAGGGAGGATAAACATCCTTGAAAACCTTGTTGTAGGTCTTCAGCTTCTTCAGACTTTTCTCTTGTTCTTCAAAACCGCCGCCGCCATTAACGATGTCGAGGTATTCTGTTTTTTCATCGGAGGTTATTCCACCGTACGCCGCCAACGCCGTTTTAAATTCAGTCCAATCGTCAACGATGGGTTTCAAAATAAATTTGATCGAATCAGCCTTACCCTTATAGTCGTACTTTTTCATTTGAGCGCGATAGTATTTTTCAATTGCCGTCGCACGTTCTTCGGAGAGTTTACTGTTGATGCGTTCAAGACCCTCAGGAGAGTGGGTACCGGTGATGGTTACCGTACGCGTTACATTTTTGGAAGCGATGAAGGCATCCAATTGTTTGGCCTTAGCGCTTTTTATTTCGGAGGTCCGGAGAACCGATTTACCGCGTTCGAAAAGGAAATCGGGGATGATGATGGGCTGAAGTTCTTCCTGGTTATTATATCCATGGTCCGCAAAAGCGGCATAGTAAGAATTTTGAACAAGTTTCGAGGTGGTAATGATTCCGGTTGCCACAGGGAGGCGAGCGGTCTTCTTATTCTTGGTACCTTTCGAAGCGACACCTTCTACCTCAATCGTACCAACCTTATACGCATCTTTGTAGGGGAATGAGAAAGCTTTTGTAACTTTCGGCTGTTCGGTGCCACTGTTAGGGAAATCCTCCGCTTTAAACGGGATGGGATCCAGCGCTACTTCACTTTCTCCGTATTTATAAAAAGAGTTAAGTGTGTAAACCGTTCCCTTTTTCAGCATTTTTACAGGAAGGTTTGCTGTGAAACTGTAATTAACAGTGTCTTTGTGCACCTCCAATGGGTTAGGAGTTACTTGCAGATTTTGCTGTTTTGCAAGCTTCACCATTGAGGGCAAGGTACAGCCCGTAAAGGTTAACGCACCGATGATGGTAAATGCGTACAGTAATTTTCTCATGGATTTTGATTTAAGGTTGTTTCGACGAACGGCAAAGCTAAGTTTATATGCCTTTTTTTGCAATTATAAAGCAAAAAAATAAGATTTGAGCATTCTTTCAGGCCTCAGCCAACACCTATATTTGCAATTCGGTTAATAATGTCGATAAACAGCTTTTAACTCAGGTAAACGGATAATAGGAATGATAAACGACGGGATTAAGAGAATTCAGGACTTTTTCGAGGGGCATGCTTTTGGGGTTTGCACCCGTTTGGGCGAGAAACTGGGCATTGCCACCTCCTCCATAAGGCTTTTTTTCATTTATGCTTCGTTTCTGACGTTTGGATCGCCCGTCATCATTTACTTGTGCCTGGCGTTCGTAATCGATATTCGAAGGCATTTGAGAAGGAGAAGCGGGTCTATTATGGATTTTTGATGGGCAAGTCAGTGAACCGTTTTCTCCCCTTGAGAAAATAGTCTATGACGACCATATGCCTGTAAATCGGGACGGCCATGAGGTCGTTAAAAGGTACCACCAAGGCTTTTCGCTTCCTGAATTCTTTTGGCAGCCGGAGGAGGAAGTGAACATGAGCTTTGGCCACGGCCAAGGCGTCTTTACCCGAGCCGGCGAATAGAAAGGACAGGGCGGCACACCAATCCATCACCATCCTAAGGGGCAATTTCCAGGTTAGTTCCCCCGGACCAAGGTGCCTGAAAATCAAGCTCAAACCATTTCTGAAATTCAAATAGGTCTTGTTGGGATTTGATTTCGATAACGTGCCCCCTCCGAGATGATAAACGTGGCATTTGCCCACGGAGTATACCTCATAGCCGAACCGATGGAGTTTCCAGCACAGATCGATTTCTTCCATGTGCGCGAAGAAATCTTCATCCAGGCCTCCCATCTCATGAAAGATCGTTGCATTGACTACCATACAGGCGCCGGTGGCCCAGAACACGGGGATGCTGTCATTATATTGACCCGTATCCGTCTCCAGAGAATTGAACATTCTCCCCCGGCAAAAAGGATATCCCAGGGTATCAATGAATCCCCCGGCTGCACCGGCATACTCAAACTGAGTTTGATTCCGGTAAGAACGTATTTTCGGCTGTGCAGCAGCGATGGATCGGTTTGAGCTCATCAACCCGATGATGGGGTCCAGCCACCCCTCGGTTACCTCCACATCGGAATTCAGCAAAACGTAATATTCCGCCTCTACTTCTTTCAAGGCGAAATTGTAGCCGCCGCAGTACCCCAGGTTCCGGGGGAGTTGAATGATTTCGATCGAAGGAAATTCACTCCGTACGACATCAACGGAGCCATCGGTAGAATGATTATCGGCAACGATGATTTTTGCAGACGAACTGAATTGAATAACGGATGGAAGAAATTGCCGCAACAGTTCGCGACCATTATAATTCAGAATGACGACGGCGGTTTTGTTCAAGGTTTAAAATTCAAATCTGCGAAATCGGCGGGACATACTTGAACCTATCCCCCCATCAAACTACTGAAGTCTACTCCCGGAATGCTGGGTAGAATTCCGTCGGTGCTCTTCCGAAGTTCTTCCTTAGCCAGCATCTCCACTTCTTCATTGGCTTTGTTCACGGCGGCGATGATCAGGTCCTGTATAAGTGTTTTATCCTCAATTTTTAAAATCGAGGAATCGATGTCGATGGCGATCACTTGCTTCTTGCCATTTGCTGTCACCTTCACCATCCCGCCCCCCGATTCGGCTGTAACCTTTATGCTGGACAGATTATCCTGCGCTTCTTTCAAACGGGTCTGCATCTCCTTTACCTTCCCCATTACTTTCATCATGTCAAACATAACCTTAAAAATAGTTTAATCTACCGGGTGGAACATCGACGGACAAAGATAGGATGAATTTAAGATTTAGAATTGAAATTAGTCAATAGTCATTAGTCATTGGTTAGGGGTCACCGCATCAACCAGGGTTTTAGCCACCAATAACCAATAACTAATAACCAATGACCAATAATATATTACTCAACCCTTAACTATTAAACGATCGTCCCCGTGTGGGTGAAATTCCGTGCGGCACTATCGGTCACTTTTGCCGTCCAGACATACGTTGTCTCCGGCATCAACCTTCCGTTGTAGGTCCCATCCCATGGTTCGCTGCTGTTGGTAGAAAAAATCAATGTTCCCCAGCGATCGAAAATATTCAACTCCATTTTGGCGATATAGTGGCCGGACACCGTAAACCCGTCATTGAGCGAATCCCCATTGGGCGTAAAGGCAGTTGGATAAAACAGGTTCACTGCCTTAATAAGACGGATTACGTTCGACACAGAATTAATGAGGCCCGGATCATTGGGTGTCGCCGTTATTTTATAAGAAACAATTTGATTGATCGGGTCAACGTCGTTGTCAATAAAGGTTGTATCTGTCCCGGGGAAGAATGTTTTCAATAAATTTCCCTGTTGATCGTATTTCTCCAGGGTATAATTCTTGACTCCGTTTTTCCAGCCTGTATACCCCGACCACTGCAAGGTGATCACGTTTCTGTTATCCAGCGAGCCGGCAAGCCGGACGGGACAAATGTCGGCACCGGGGGGCCGCTAACTGTTGAAATGGTCCCGAATTCTGTGATCGATAAACGGAATACAAGGAAGCAATAAAGAGCGGGTCTTGCAGCCATGAAAGGGCTACCTGGTTTGCGCTTACGACGGCGCTCGCATCATCAACAGGTGAAGGCGGTTTATTGGTAAACGCGTCGGCACATTTTTCAAGGGAAATGCTCTTGCTCCCGTTGCTATAATTCGTTGTTATCTGATAGCAGTAATTGGTCTTACAGATGACACTGGCATCGGCGTAGGAAGGTGTCGGTGTCGTAACATACAGGGCCTTGTTTCGGGTTACGCTGTAGTCGGCGACCCCGGCAGCGGAAGTGATCCAGGCGAGCTGGTTGACATCACTTTGTGGCGTGACGGTGAACTTTTGACTGCACACGGTATTCGAGTAGGTGTTGCCACCGGTGCATGGATCATAGGCACTCAACCGGAAACAATAGTAGTTGTCATCCAGCTTGATGTTGGAAACCGTATCCGAACTGACCCCATACAGGGTTTGAAAAAGCTGGAACGTGTTCGAATTGTTGACGGCAATTTCCAAATGCAATTGCAGGTGGGGGGCGGCACTGAAGTCGAGCCGTAGCCGGTTTGGATCCAGGGCGGTAAGGGTATTGATGGTGGGCGTAGGCAAAACAGCAAGGGCAGTGAAGGGCTGTGCCAGGGCATTACAGTTGTCGGCCGAATTCAAATTCTTGCCGTGGACGCTGATGGTATAGTTGCCGGCAGCAGCATACGTTTGGGAGGCTACCTGGTTATTGGAAAAGGGAATTCCCACCACCGGAGAGCCGTCGCCGAAATTAATGAAGTATTGTTCGTAATTTTTATCCGTCACCTTAAGCGAGACGCGGTTGGAGGAGCACGTGTAGAGTTCGAATGCAGGCTGGATATTGGGCACCACCGTCACGGCAATATCATCGGCTCCGATACTTTGATATAAGACCGAGAGTGTGAAACTACCGGGGGTGGTATAGGTGTACGTAAATGAATTTTGCTGTGAGCCCTTCCCTTCATAATCCATCAGGCACGGTTTACCGGGAGTACATTCGCCGGTGGTGATCAGGTTCGTATCGGTAATGGTAATGGTAAATGGCGCACACCCCTTTACCTGGTCTACCTGAAACCGCCCGAGTCGGCTGGTGAATTGGGCGTTGACGCTAAAGGGGAGAGCAAAGAGGGATGCCAGGAGTAAGCAGGGGAGGAGGGGGGGTGATTTGTGTTGAAGTGTTAAGGTGTTTAAGTGTTGAAGTGTTGAAGTGTGGGAGTGTTGAAGTGTTGAAGTGTTGAAGGGTTTGAGTGTTGAAGTGTTGAAGTGTTGAAGTGTTGAGGTGTTGAAGGGTTGAAGTGTTGAAGTGTTAATGTGTTGAAGTAATGGAGGACTATTATGGCGAAGTCCGGAGCAAGCGATGGGACGACCGCTTTTTGCCGATATTTTGAAAAACCCCTCAAATAAGGTTCTGTAATTCACTGCTTCAAAATTAGGATTTTCTGCCTTCTAAACTTCGACACTTCAACACTTCCGCACTTCAACACTTAATTCCACTTCCTTCAAAAACCGCTCTGCCTTCACCATATCGTCGTGCAACAATCTGTCCGTATCTATAAACGGCACGATCTGGCGGAAAGTATTCACAAAATCTTCCAACCGGGGCGACGTTTTCAGCGGTCGCCTGAAATGCAAGGCTTGGGAAGCGGTGATCAGTTCAATGGCCAGGATAGCATACACATTATTCACAACGCGGAAGGCTTTGGTAGCGGCGTTCGCGCCCATGCTTACGTGATCCTCCTGGCCGTTGGAAGAAACGATCGAGTCCACCGACGCAGGGGTACACCATTGCTTGTTTTGGCTAACCAACGATGCAGCGGTATATTGAGGGATCATTAGCCCCGAATTAATACCCGGATTGGCCACAAGGTAATTGGGTAAATCCCGGGAACCGGAAATTAACTGATAGGTCCTTCGTTCTGAAATACTTCCCAGCTCGGCCAGGGCGATTGCCAGAAAATCCATGCTCAACGCCAGGGGCTGGCCATGAAAATTACCGGCCGAAATGATCTTGTCTTCGTCAGGAAAAATATTCGGATTGTCGGTGACGCCGTTGACTTCGGCGAGAATAATGTCTGTGACGTATTCAATTGCATCGAGGCTGGCTCCATGCACTTGCGGCATGCACCGGAAGGAGTAAGGATCTTGAACATGTTTCTTCGATTGCCCAAGGAGGGCGCTTCCTTCCAGCAGGCTTCGCATTTCCCTGGCTACCCGGCCCTGACCTTTTTGAGGCCGGATGGAATGAACCGATTCGTCAAACGGCTCAATCCTGCCGTCAAATGCATCCAGGGATAAAGCTCCGATCCTATTGGCAAGTTGAAGAATCCGGTGTGCATGAATCACACACCAGGCCCCGTACGCTCCCATGAACTGGGTACCATTGAGCAAAGCAAGACCTTCTTTTGCCTTGAAATGAAGAGGCATCCAGTCCAGGGCGGCCAATACCTCGGCTCCGGTATAGATCTTGCCTAAGTAATGCACCTCACCCAGTCCGATCAAGGGCAGCGATAAGTGTGCCAGTGGTGCGAGATCGCCTGACGCTCCCAACGACCCCATCTCAAAGATCCTGGGAAGAACACGCTGGTTAAACATGTCCACCAACCGCTCTACAGTCTGAAGCTGCACCCCCGAGTAGCCATAGGCAAGGGACTGTACTTTCAGAAACAGCATCAGCACAACGATCTCCCTGGGTATCTCCGGTCCGGTGCCGCAAGCATGGGACTTCACCAGGTTATCCTGAAGTTTTTCCAGGTCTTCTTTGGGAATATTTTTATTGTACAGCGAACCGAATCCGGTGTTGATTCCATACAATGGATGGGAAGACTGCGCTATTTTCTTATCGAGGTATTCGCGGCAGCGGACAATTTTTGATTTGGATTCTTCGGACAGAACGATTTTCGCATCCTTCGAAAGGATTTTTTCAACGTCCTCCAGGGTAAGGATTTGCGATGAGATAGTATGGGTGTGCACGCTGGTTTCTAATTGGCCACCAAGACACTAAGACACAAAGGCATGTTGGACTACGTTGCGAAAATCAAAGTTCATAAACTTTGTGTCTTTGTGATTTCGTGGCAAAGGACGATTTTAATTAAAATCATATTTGAGGATTTGCTCAACACTACGCTTTTCCTGTTCACCGGTCTCCATGTTTTTAAAGGTAAGCAATCCAGTGGCAACCTCTTCCGAACCAATAACGATCACGAACGGAATCATTTTCTTGTTGGCATACTCCAGTTGCTTTTTCAGTTTGGCACCGTCCGGATAGATTTCTGCCGCAATTCCTTCCGTGCGCAAGGACTGAACAACACGTAATCCATAACGCAGACTTTCTTCGTCCATATAGGCAACCATTATTTTTGAAGAAATCCCGGTCTCTTTTGGAAATAACGTTAGTTCCTCCATGGCATCGTATAGCCGGTCCACACCAAAGGAAATTCCAGTCCCCGAAACGCCCGGTAATCCAAAGACACCGGTGAGATTGTCATACCGTCCTCCACCGCTGACGCTTCCGACCGAAACCGTATTGATCTTTACCTCGAAGATCGTGCCCGTATAATAGCTCAGGCCACGGGCCAGAGAGATATCCAGTTCAATATGATCCGGGGGTACGCCAAAATAGTTTACCAGGGTTAACATCTCTTTAAAATCGGCGATTCCCTTCTGTCCCTTTTCCGAGGAAATGAAATGCCGCGTGAGGAGTTCGATCTTTTGAGCGGTGGTGCCCTTGAAATTCAGGATTTCGAAGAGGAGCGAGATACTTTTTTCGCCGATGTTTTTGGCAAGCAATTCCTCCTTTACTTTCACTTCGCCGATCTTGTCGAGTTTATCCATGGCGACGAACAGGGAAGATTCCTGTTGCTGGCTTCCCGTGACTTCCGCCAGGCCGGAAAGTATTCCACGATGATTGATCTTGATGGTATAATCCTGAATTTTCAAGGCCGTGAAAATTTCCCCGATCATCAAGATGATCTCCGCTTCGCAGATCAATGAGTCGGTGCCGACTACATCGGCATCGCATTGATAGAATTCGCGGTAGCGCCCTTTCTGCGGCCGGTCGGCACGCCACACGGGCTGGATCTGGTAGCGCTTGAAGGGAAAGGTAATGTTATGGCGGTTCATCACCACGTAGCGCGCGAAGGGAACGGTGAGGTCGTAGCGGAGACCTTTTTCAGCAATGGCCGGTGCTATGGCTTTTGAGTTTCTGGCGCCAAGTTCAGTGGAATTGACCTCTTTGAGGAAGTCCCCTGAATTCAATATTTTGAAAAGCAACTGATCCCCTTCCTCTCCGTACTTCCCGGTCAGGGTAGAAAGGTTTTCCATTGAAGGCGTCTCCAACGGCTGGAACCCATATTTTTGAAAGGCATTTTTGATGGTATCAATAATGAACTGCCGTTTGGCCATTTCTGCAGGGCCGAAATCGCGAGTGCCTTTGGGTAATGTGGGTTTCTCCATAAGTCGACTTTGGGAGTCCAAAAGCTTTTACCGCAGAGACGCGGAGGCGCTAGGAAGGCGCAAAGACCCTTGCCAATCCTCGTCTCCCCTGCGCCTCTGCGTCTCTGCGGTGAATGGCCTTTTGGACAACACCAACGCCAAAACTACGCTGATTTGGGATATTTTTGTGATTATTTGGGTTGGATATGCCTTTTCTTTTCCCGGATAAATTAAATCTGCTATTTTTGCGGCTCTTTAAAACAAAACGTCATGGCAGTAACCCGACTCAAACGCAAGAACCGCAAAGATAAAGCCAAGGCATCCCGCAGAAGGACCGCGCTGAAAATCCAAAATTTCCAGCCTGTGATGAAAGGCGTAGACATCGAAAAGATCAAGGAAGAATTTAAGGCTAAAGCAGCTGCAAAAAAAGCTTAATTCTCGCTAAGGAATACCTTTGGCCATGTCGGATGCCGGCATGGCTTTTTAATTGGTCAATTGCCCGCGTTTGCCCATTTCAATCGCTTCCATATTCCGGATTTCTTTGTTTGTGATTTCAAACCGCAACAGCGTCTTGATAGGATGAAAGCCATGATTCCCCGCCGCACCCGGGTTGAGAAAAAGCATGTCGTTCAAGCCGGCGTCGCGCTTGACCTGGAGGATGTGAGAATGGCCGCAGATGAAAATATCCGGAGCAGCTTCGGCTAATTGTTTCCTGACCCTGGTGTTATAGTGCGGGGGTGTTCCGCCGATATGCGTCATCCAGATGGCGAGCCCCTCGCATTGGAAGTGGAGATCTTCCGGGAAACGCGACTGAATTGATTTGTCATCGATGTTGCCATAGATCGCGCGGAGGGGTTTGAATTTCTCCAATGCATCGGCTACAGCGGGTGCGCCAATATCACCGGCATGCCAGATCTCGTCACAGGATCGAAAATGCTCAAAGACCCTGGGGTCGAGGTAACTGTGGGTGTCGGAGAGGAGACCGATTTTCATGTTGGGAAAGGTTCATGCTACGTGCGCAAAGGAAACGCAAAGTACGCTAAGTCGCACAGGGACGGAATAGTACGATTCAGATAGTTGATTAAAATAATTTTATAATGAGTTCGTCTTTACGATCTGAGCTCCCCAATCTAAATCTTAAATTTATACATGAGTAATCCTAAACCTAAATCCAAAGTTACCATAGCCCACGTTTTTAAAACGATCATCTGGCCCCGAAAAAACATTATTCTGGTGGGATTGCTCCTGATCGTCATCAGCCGGCTGGCCGGACTTGTCCTGCCCGGCGCCACTAAGTTCCTGATGGACGACGTTATTGCGAAAGGGGATATGCATATGCTCAAGCTCATCCTGTGGGCTGTGGCAGGATCTATTTTAGTTCAGTCCGTCACGTCCTATATGCTGACCAAAATTCTGAGTGTTGAAGCCCAGCATTTAATTTCTGTCTTACGGGCGAGAGTACAACAACAAATCCTCCGGTTGCCGACCCGCTTTTTTGATAATAATAAATCCGGAGCGCTGGTTTCCAGAATCATGAATGATGTAGAGGGGGTGAGAAACCTTGTGGGAACAGGGCTTGTGCAATTGGTAGGAGGGGTCCTCACGTCGGTGATCTGTTTGGTCCTCCTGATTCAGATCAGCCCGTGGATGACCTTATATGTGCTGGTACCCGTGTTAATTTTTGGTTTGATTTCGATGAAGGCATTTGCCTATATCCGTCCTGTTTTCCGGGAACGCGGTGTCATTACAGCCGAAGTGACGGGCAGGTTGACCGAGACCCTGAGTGGCGTTCGTGTCATCAAGGGATTCAATGCAGAAGCGCAGGAGATCAAGACCTTTGAATCGGGCGTAGAAAAACTTTTTCTCAATATCAAAAAAAGCCTCACCTCCACCAGCCTGGTAACCAGTTCGGCCAGCCTTCTATTGGGCCTGGCGTCGACGGGTATCATGGGCATCGGCGGATACCTGATCATGCAGCACCAGTTGACGGTGGGCGAGTTCTTATCGTTTACCTTATACCTCGGTTTTATGATTGCCCCGATTGTGCAGATGAGCAACATTGGCAGCCAACTCACCGAGGCTTTTGCCGGCCTGGACCGGACCGAGGAAATCATGAACATGACTCCGGAGGACGATGGCACCATCCGGAAGATCAGGATTGGTCCCATTCGCGGAGACATCGTTTTCAAAAATGTCTCTTTTGCATATGAAGAGGGGAAGGAAGTGGTGAAGAGTATTGGTTTCAGTGCACCGGCCGGATCAGTCACTGCTCTCGTAGGAACTTCGGGATCAGGGAAATCGACGATCGCCGGGTTGGCCTCTTCTTTTTTGAGTCCCGACAGCGGCACCATCACGGTCGACGATGTTGATCTTTCCAAAGTTTCCCTGGACAGCTACCGCAGTCAGTTGGGGGTAGTGTTACAAGATGATTTCCTGTTCGAGGGGACCATCCGGGAGAATATTTTATTCCCTCGTCCCAACGCCACACAGGAGCAGGTACTGGAAGCCGTGAAAGCGGCCCATGTTCAGGAATTTACCGATCGTTTTGAAAAAGGCCTCGATACGTTGATTGGCGAGCGCGGTGTTAAACTTTCGGGGGGCCAACGGCAGCGCATTGCCATTGCCCGCGCCATATTGGCAAATCCGAGGATTCTGATTTTGGATGAGGCAACCTCCAATCTCGATACCGAAAGCGAGGCCTTTATCCAGGAGAGCTTGAGGAGCCTGTTGCGGGGAAGGACCACTTTCGTCATTGCCCACCGCCTGAGCACCATCCGCCAGGCCGACCAGATTCTTGTGGTGGAGAATGGTACCATCGTTGAACAGGGGAAACACCAGGACCTTATCGATAAGAAGGGACGGTACTTTGAGTTGTATACCTATCAGGCTAGAATTTAAATTGGGTCTTCATCACTTCATTATTCTAACTTCTTCATTCAATATTCAACATTCGAATATTGAATATTGAATGAAGAATAATGAATGAAGAAGTTAGTTTCCAAGTCTCCGGGATTGCTCGCCCTAATTTAAGATGCTAAATTTATTTAGGGTCCTGAATTTTTAATTCATACCTGTTTTGAATAACACGCTTGCCAAAGTCATCCGATTCCTTTTCTTCCGACAGCACAAAACCATACTTCTTGTATAATGGAGAAATAAAAGGAATGGATTTAGTAGTATCTTGAATTTCACAATGCGTACTATTCCCTTATGAAAAAGACTATCCTTGCCTCCCTTGCGCTTTTAATAGCATTGAGTGGTGCTGCGCAGTCCCTGGACGATACGCTGCAACTGAAGGCCTTTATGGATGGTATCTTTCTGACCCATCTTCGCGACAAGCACATCGCGGGAGCCACCGTTTCGATCATAAAAGATGGCAAAATCGTCCTG
>Ga0193718_1000100_pt1 | contig 18285 bp, 10 predicted proteins | sample U2a1metaG_FD_144918 | JGI IMG/M metagenome (GOLD analysis project Ga0193718, IMG submission 144918) | Soil microbial communities from a riparian zone of the East river system, Colorado, United States - U2a1 | ecosystem: Environmental > Terrestrial > Soil > Riparian zone | place: USA: East River... | reverse complement strand
CCTCCTCGCGCGGGGCTTTGTTCGCCGGTGTACCGTCACCGACCCTCAGGTGGTGCAACAAGGCGGAAGCGATGTCCGTGGAGCTGAAGCCTTCTTCCAGCAATCGTTCGATGAGATGATCTTCGCGTTTGAAATCGCTGTTCTGCAGGGTGGCGCGCACTTTATCCAGGAACACATTGGCGCGGGCATCTTGCACTTCGCCGGCCGTCGGCGGTTTGCCGCGTTGGATCTTGGTCTTGGTGAAGCGCTCGATGTTATAAATCTGAAACATCTCGCGACCGGCGACGAATGAAATCGCGCGGCCACTGCGGCCCGCGCGGCCGGTGCGCCCGATGCGGTGGAGATAATCTTCCACGTCATAAGGCAAGTCGTAGTTAAACACGACCTGCACATCGTCCACGTCAATCCCGCGGGCGGCAATGTCCGTTGCCACGAGAAATTCGAGCCCGGATTTGCGGAATTTGTTCATGACGCGATCGCGCTGCGCCTGGTTCATGTCCCCATGCAGCCGATCGGCCATGTAACCCTGCGCTTCGAGATGGTCCACCAGGTCGTCCACCATCCGTTTGGTGTTGCAGAAAATGATTCCCAGCTTGAGATCGTGGATATCGATCAGGCGCGTGAGCAATTCGATTTTATATCGGCGATCCACCTCATAATAGACCTGTTCCACCGTGGGCACGGTCAGCGCTTTTTGTTCGATGCGAACCTGTTTTGGATTGCGCGAATATTTTTCGATCAACTGCTGAATCGGCCGCGGGATGGTGGCGGAGAAAAACACCGTTTGCCGTTCTTTGGGCGTGGCTTGGAGGATTAACTCGATGTCATCGCGAAAACCCATGTTCAGCATCACGTCCACCTCATCCAGGATAACCATTTTGATGGTTTCGAGCCGCAGAGTTCCCCGGCGCATGTGGTCCATCACCCGGCCCGGAGTGCCGATGACGATTTGCGCGCCTTGCTTGAGACCGAAGAACTGCCGTTCGTAAGATTGGCCGCCGTAAATCGGCAAGGCAGTGATGCCGCGTTTGAAAAGCGCAAGTTTATGGACTTCCTCGGATACCTGCACCGCCAATTCGCGGGTGGGGCAGAGGATAAGCACCTGCACGACTTTCTTGAGAGGGTCGGTTTTTTCAATGGCAGGAATAGCAAACGCGGCGGTCTTGCCGGAGCCGGTTTGCGATTGCCCCACCACGTCGGTGCCTTGCATCAGGACGGGAATCGCCTCGGCCTGGATCGGTGCGGCCTGTTCGAAACCCAGTTTATCAATGGCCTTCAACAGTTCCGGCGACAGGCCCAATTCAGTAAATAATTTTGGTGTCATGAAATCGTTCAACGGGAGCATAACCCGACGGACGGAGAAAGGAGAGTTGTTTTTACGAAGACTTTGGCGGCAAACGCGATCCGCGACGCCAGAGGCTCGCCGCGTTAAAGGCGACACCGGTTCAATACTTTCGCGGATGTTTATCCTTAACGCGCTTCTTGTGACGGCGGGCGTCGAATACAATAATCACGAAGACCACAAAACCGAGCCCGAGGAGAACAATCACTCCCGGCCTATTTTCCCAGATTTGCTGGACCCCATTCGTAAGCTGGGACCAATTCATGTAATCGCATGATACACCGCCCGCCGATAAAAATAAACTCCCAAGTTTACCCCACGGATTTAGGCTAATGCTGAAAATAAAAAAGCGGCTCCACTCGGAGCCGCAGTGATTGCCACTCTCAATCACATTACGCGGGACATACTATCGGCCGCCGGCTTTTGTGAAATGGGGTGAAACCCGCATAGCTCAGGCGAGCGAAAAAATCGGGTTCGAAACGCCGGGAATAGCCGGCTCCGCCACAGATTCCGTTTCGGGGGCGCCGACCGCGACGGCTTCATGCTCAATCTGCGGGTACTCGCGATTAAGTTCTTCGATAAGTTGTCCGACTTCGTCCTTCTCAAAGCGTTTTGTTCCCCGGCCGGCGCGGCCGTTTACTTTTGACTTCCATTGAATCACATAACTGTTGTTCATGCTTCTTCAATACAACTCAAGTGACGCCAATTAAAGTGGGTGAAACCCGAAAAACCATTGGGTTCTGCAGCGGTTCAGAAAAAAATTGTCAGGTGGCGAGCAGTTTGCGGCATGCGTCGCGGAGTTTTTTCAAACCGGCCTCGGATTTGGCTTCGATGTAACAACGAATCAATGGCTCGGTACCGCTGGCGCGAAACGCCACCCATTCGTGGTTCGGCAGAAGAAATTTGAAACCGTCCGTGGTAATAAATTTTTCAACCTTGAACGACCCAATGTTATCCAGACCCGCGCCGAGTTTGACGAGCAGCGCTTCTTTTTTGTCGGGGGGAATCGAGACATTGATGCGGTCGCTGTGGAATTCGCCCGTCTGTTTCTCCAAGTCCTTCAAAATTCTGCCGAGCGATTTTCTTTCGGTCGCGACCAATTCTGCCATCAGGAGACAGGCGAGGATGCCGTCTTTCTCCGGCACGTGGCCTTTCACGCTGAGACCGCCGGATTCTTCGCCGCCGACAATGATTGGTTCGCTTTCCATGAGCACGCCGATGTATTTGAATCCGACCGGCGTCTCGTGGACTTTGACGCCGAGCAACTGTGCCACGGCATCGACCTGATGGCTCGTCGGAACCGTCCGCACGACCGAGCCGGTCCAGCCGCGGTTCTTTTTTAAATGATACAACGCCAGCGCGAGCACCTGGTTTGGCGTCAACCAGGTGCCGTCCTTGTCCACAATCCCGAAACGGTCGGCGTCGCCGTCGAGGCCAAGACCAATTTGCGCTTTGCCGCTGCGAACGAATTTGCTGACTTCTGCCATGCCTTCGGCGTTCGGTTCGGGATGATGGCCGCCGAAAAGCGGGTCGCGTTCACCATGAAATCGAGTCACCTTTGCGCCAACGCCTTCCAGCAGCGTATCGAGATAGCCACGCCCGGTGCCATACATTAATTCAACCGCAACCTTGAGCTTCGCTTTCTTGATGGCGTTAAAATCAATCAGCTTGCGGAGCTGTTTGAAATAATCGGGCTGCGGATCAATCGTCTTGCATTCGTAGGTGCCGATGACCGCGCCTTTGAAGGTCCAATTTTCCGATTGGCGTCGCGCGATGTTTGCTTCAATTACTTTCGTGACATCGGGCGTGGCCGGCGCGCCATTGCTTGTGGAAAACTTCAGGCCTTGGTACTCGGCCGGGTTGTGACTGGCGGTCATGTTAATGCCGCCGAGCGCTTTTCGCGCGCGGATGGTATGCGCAATGACCGGCGTAGGCGCATCGCGCCGGCAGAGCAGGGGAGTCAAGCCATTGGCCGCGAGTACTTCCGCTGCGGCCAGGGAGAATTCGCGGCCCAAAAAGCGGGTGTCATGTCCCAGAATGACGATTTTGTTTTTTGCACCCTGTATTTGGTTCAGGTAATCGGCGATGCCTTGCGTGGCCACGCGAACGTTGTCGAAAGTAAAATCGCGCGCAATGATGCCGCGCCAGCCGGAAGTGCCAAATTTAATCATAGTGAAAACTTGAAACGTAAAACATAAAACGTGAAGCGTGATTCGGTTCGCGACCGAAATCACGCTTCACGTTTCACGCGTTAAATTACCCCTTCCAATCAAACGCTTTTTTCTTCAGCGCGTACATGTAACCCGCAAACAAAATTACGAGAAACGAGATCATGGAACCGAAAATTGCGGCGGCATTTTCCGCCAGCATTTGCTTGTAAACCACGGCCCAGGGATAGAGAAACACGACTTCGATGTCGAATAGGATGAACAGCATCGCCACCAGGTAAAACTTCACCGAGAGCCGCGTGTTTCCTTCGCCGATGGGCAACATGCCGCATTCGTAGGCGGTGTCTTTGATGGTGGATCGTTTGCCCTTTTTGCCGAGGATCACGGACATGATCAGCATTCCAAAAGCAAAGGCCACAGCTAAAACGATTAGCATCAGCACTGGTATATATTGGCTCAGTTGCGACGGTTCCATGCAGCGAATGTAAAATCTACCGTTACTTTGGCAAGTGCAATCAACGTAGGACAGGCATCCTGTCTGTTTCCGATTAATGAAAATCGTAGGAGCGACTTGCCACTGACGGGTTGTATTGCAGCCGTTCGATGCGTTGAGCTTTCACGTGAATGACGCCATTAACGTGTTGCAATCGGCCTTCGATGACCAAGAACGGTTCTTCCGTAATCACGAGGCGATTTGCTTCAAACATGGGCGGCGTGACGATGGCGTTGCTGATGCCGGTCTCATCTTCGAGGCTCACGAAAACAAATCCCTTGGCTGTCCCCGGTCGCTGGCGGCAGATGACATTTCCGGCGATGCGCACGGTGTTACCATGCTTCGCCGCCGGAAGATCAGCTGCGCGCAAAATTCCCAGAAGACGCGGGCGCAATAAAGCCATCGGGTGCGAGCCGGTGGTCAATTGCATTCCGGCAAAATCCGCTTGAATGCGTTCTGGATAGGTCATTGGCACCAGCGGGGAAGACGGTTCTTTGAAGCGGCGGTCTGTGACCGCCGCCATCATTTCAAACAAATCATCCTGGCGCAAAGGCTTCTCCACTTCCCACAACGCATCGCGTCGATGCGCGGCAAAACAATTCAGCGCGCCGATTTCCGCGAGCGTCCGCAACTCATCTTTGTTCAAATGCACCCGCCGTTTGAAATCATTCAGCGAGGTAAACGGTTCTTTCTTCCTTTCTTCAAGCAGCCGTTTCGCTCCCGTGCTGCTCAAAGTTTTAACCACGCGCAAGCCAAGGCGGATGGGGTAATGGGTAGCGCAGGCTTTTCCTGGGAGCGCCGGCGTCTCGCCGGCGAGGTGGTAAATTTGCCGGCGAGACGCCGGCGCTCCCAGGTGCTCAATCGCGCAATCCCACTCCGATTGCATCACGCATACGGGAAAAAATTTCAGGCCATGACGCTGGCCGTCCTTGATCAGCGTGGCCGAGGAATAAAAACCCATCGGTTGATTATTCAACAAACACGTAAAAAATTCCGGGGCATGATGTGCTTTGAGATACGCCGAGGCATAGGCCAGATGCGCAAAACTGATGGCGTGCGATTCCGGAAAGCCATAAAGCGCGAATGAACTGACGGTGGCGGCGATGTCCTCGATCAATTCTTCCGAATGCCCTCTGAGCCGCATGGCATCGCGCAATTTCTTCTCCACGCGCTGCATGCGTTCCTGTGAACGGTGAAAGCTCAATGCCCGCCGCAGTTCCTCCGCTTCCGCACCGCTGAAACCTGCCATGACCATCGCCAATTGCAGCATCTGTTCCTGGAACAAAGGCACGCCGAGTGTTCGTTCCAGCACGGGCCGGAGACTTTCGTGATAACACGGCATTTGTTCCGGATCCGCGCCGCGCTCGACCTCGCCACGACGTCTCAGGTACGGGTGCATCAAATTACCTTGAATCGGGCCCGGTCGGACGATGGCAACTTCGATGACGAGATCGTAAAAGACCTTCGGCTTCATGCGGGGCAAGGTGGCCATCTGGGCGCGGCTTTCGACTTGAAACAGGCCGATGGTGTCCGCTTGTCGCATCATCTCGAAAGACCTGGGATCATTTTCCGGGAGCTTCGCGAGATCGACGGGGCGACCCAAATCATGAGTCAACTTCACGGTATCCTGCAACACCGACATCATGCCGAGACCGAGGAAATCCACTTTGATGATGCCCAAGTCTTCGCAATCGTCCTTGTCCCATTGCGCCACGACGCGATTCGGCATGGAGGCGTTTTCCAGCGGAACGACGCGGTCCAGTTTGCCCTGGCAAATGATCATCCCGCCGGAATGCTGGCCCAGGTGCCGCGGCAAACCTTTGATTGAATTGCAAAGCTGGACAAAGGCTTCGGCGCGCGGATGTGCTTTTGGCAGGCCGGATTTTTCCATTTGCGCGGGCAGATCGAGGGTGTGCGGAAAATCTCCGTTCGCGTAGAGACTGGAAAACCGGTTCAACACGTCGCTGGAAAGATTCAGCGCCTTGCCGACTTCACGCGCGGCGCTGCGCCCGCGATAAGTAATGACATTGGCCGTCATCGCCGCGCCGTGTTTGCCGTAGCGCTGATAAATTTCCTGGATGACGCGTTCGCGCCGGTCGCCACTCGGGAGGTCGATATCAATGTCTGGCCAGGAAGTTTTGCGCCCTTCCGTCAAAAAACGTTCGAAGAGAGTATGGAATTTGAGCGGATCCACGGCGGTGATGCCGAGACAGAAACAAACAGTGCTATTGGCCGCGCTGCCGCGCCCCTGCGACATGATGTCATTCTGGCGGCAGAATTCCACGATGTCCCAAACGATGAGAAAATAACCGGCGACCTTCAGTTTTTGAATGAGTGCGAGTTCTCGTTCGAGTTGGCCGCGAACTTTGGCGGGAACTTCAGCATGCTCGCCATAGCGATTTCTTGCGCCTGCGAATGCTTTTTCACGCAGCCAGGAATCCATCGTGTGCCCCGGCGGAACTGGAAACGAAGGAAATTCGTAGCCTAGATTGTCCAGCGTGAAATCCAATCGTTCCGCGAGACGAACGGTGTTCGTGATGGCTTCGGGCAAATCACGAAACAACTCACACATTTGCGCCGCGCTTTTCAAATAACGTTCGCCATTTTGTTCCAGCAATTTTCCCGCGGCATCGAGATGTGTGTGATTTCGAATGCAGGTGAATACGTCCAGAATAGGGCGTTCTGCTTCCGAGGCGTACAGCACGCCGTTCGTGGCGAGCAGAGGCAGGCCAAGCTGATGCGCGAGGTCAATGCGGGCTTTGTTGGCGCGCTCCTCGCCGCGAATGCGATGGCGCTGGATTTCGATGAAGAGATTATTTTGTCCAAAAATATCGCGAAGGTCTTCGACGACCTGTAGCGCAGACTTTCCAGTCTGCGGGTTCACCGGACTTTCCAGTCCGGTGTTTCGACGGGCGACTGGAAAGTCGCCCGAACCGGCAGGCTGGAAAGCCTGCCCTACAAGTGCAACCAATCCGCTGGCAAATTCCGGCAATTCATCCCATCGCACGCTGCATTTGCCTTTTTCATTTCGCAAGTGAGCGCGCGTGAGCAATTGGCAAAGGTTTTCATAACCAGCGCGCGATTGGACAAGCACGGGCAGGATGGTTTTATCCTCCATCGTCAATTCCGCGCCCACGATGGGCCGAACGCCGATTTCACGCGCGCGTGAGAAAAATCGTGGCGCGCCGTAAACGCCGTCGCGATCGCAAAGTGCTACGGCGGACATTTGTAATTCGGCAGCGCGCTCGGCGTATTGTTCCGGCGCGGAACCTCCACGCAAAAAACTGAAAGCGCTGCGGCAATGGAGTTCGACGTAATTCATGAGGGGAAAGCACCAGATTCCAAGCACCAAGCTCCAGAGAAATTCCAAACTTCAAACATTAATCGAGTTGCGATCGGCATCAAATTGAAGCTTGGTGGCTTCTCTGGAGCTTGGATGTTGGTGCTTGGAGCTTTAGTCATAAACTCCTTCCACAAAACAGCCGTCGCTCGAACGAAAAATTCTGAACAGTGAACCATCGGAGGTTTCGATGTCCCACTCTTCACGTGCCCAGCGGGCGCTGTCCCACCAATTGCCGGAACTGAAAAACGGCCCGCGTGTTTCAACAACAGGGCCCACAAAAATATGACTCCTCAACAGAGTTGGCTTTTCCTCCCGAAATTCAACATGCGAGGGCAGCGGTGGACGAAACCGGCGCAATGGTAGCGCAGATTTTCCCGTCTGCGGGTTCACCGGACTTTCCAGTCCGGTGTTCCGACGGGTGACTGGAAAGTCGCCCGAACTCGCAGGCTGGAAAGCCTGCGCTATTTTGAAGGCGTCCGGCCGGTAAGTGGTTTCCAACTGGGGCGTGCCGACCCGGTCAGAGCCGCACAAGGCCGTGAGCCTCGCGAGCGTTTCGGCAAATTGATTCGGGTCGCGTAACGTGCTTTCAAACAGTCCGAATTGCCGGGCTTCCGGTTTGGCGGGCCGCGCCGCGAGCCGGAGCGAAGTGATGGGTGAATCCGTCCGGACCGTTTCCAGATGCGTTTGAAGCATGCGGAAAAGAATTTCGATCTTGCCGGTGGGCGCGGGGATTTTGAAGAGGCGTTCGTATTTCGTCCCGGAGGACAGGCCGAGCTGCAAATGAAATTCGGCGACGACGAGATAAATCAATTCCAGGCGGCGTGAGAGTTGTTCGACAAAGCGGCGCAGCACGAACAGCAATGGTTCGACGGTTTCAATTTCATTTTCAAACTCCATTTGCTCGGAAAACTCTTCCGCGGGAACGACGAGTTTCAGCGGGCGGGGAGAATCCGGTGAAAGGCGGTTGAATAATTCCGCGGCGGCCGAACCAAGCCGTTCGGTGATGCTGTCTTTGCCCAGGGCCAATAATGCGCCCACCGTTTGGATGCCCCAACGCCGGAGGATTTCGAGAATTTCCGGCGGTGGTTCCAAGGCTGAAATCGGAAAGGATTCGATCGCGCCCGTCGATGAGTCATTGTTCCGTTGTGTCGTGAGAATTGGATTGGCGGCGCGGGCGGCAAGCAGCGCCAGTTCCGGTGTTACCGCCAAACCAATCTTTGCTTCAATGTGAAATTGCGCCAGGACCTCAATGATTTTTCCCGCCCATGATTCCGCGGCAGCAAAGTCGGAACCGAAAACCATGCCCTTCAATTCCATCGTGCAAACGCCGGATGCGGTGGATTCAATGTTGGGGGAAAAGGCATACGCGGTTTGCAACAAAACTTCGGTGGCCGATGCTTCCTGGGCGAGCGAGCGGGGTTTGATGAGGAGTTCGGCGCAACGCGCCATCGCCTGGCTGGCGGTCAATCCCTCGCACACGCCGCAAGACCGGGCCGCCGCGGTTAATTCGACGATGGCTGGTTTGGTGAGTTTGGAATCAACCAGCGCGACCGCGCGCGTGCGCAATTCCGGCTCGTGCCGCAGGGTGGCTTGCAGGGAGAAATTCGGAATGAAAATGACCGCGAACATGAACAACTCCTGGTTAGGCCGATTTTGATTCCAGTTCGTGGTTTTCGCCGAAGCGCCGCGTTTCGGCGATTTCCGCTTTTAATTGCCGCAACACTTCCTGCCGTTCGCGCTCCAATGCATTGAGAGAGAATCGGGAGCGCAAGGTAATCCGCACTTGCGCGGGCGCAACCATGGGGCGCGGCGACAGGACCACGCAGACGGCGGAGGTTTGCTCGATGAGCCGTTGAAAGCGGTACCAGGTCGTGGCGGGAATTTTGCGCAGTTGTGCCGCGGGATTGGCAACCAGATCGAGCAGGACCAAAGGCAGATTGCCATCGCGCAGGAGCAAATCGGCGGCTTTCAAGGATTCATCAGTTGAACGGCAACGCACCCAAAACAAACCGGACAAATCTCCGCCAAGTTGCGTCACATCCAGCGAATCCTGGCCATCGATGACTGCCACGAATTTATTTTCGCCAAGGGCTCGATGGACCAGCGCCGTCATCAGGAGCGCGCTGCCGGAGCCGTGTTGTTCCGCAACTACTTCCGCCAGTGCGCCTTTGGTGAGGCCACCGCGCAAGGGGTCGTCCAACTGCGCCAGGCCCGTCGGCCAGAAAGCGTGTTTCGTGGCGGATAATTCATCCGCCCGCGTGCGCAGCCCGGGGAAGCGTTCCGCCAGGAGTTGTCGCAATTCAATGATATTTGCCGCGGGCATAGTCGGTCCTCATAATTCTACTCCGCTCGGCGAAGCAGGCAAAGGAAAACACTCTTGAGACTGTAGAAAGTTGCCTGGGACAAAGGCTGTCCACCCTTCGCGATGTAGTAGCCGACGTAAGGAGCTTACGCTTTTTCAGGAAAATAAAGTTAGAGCGCCCTCACGTCGGCTGCTACGAATTCACGAAATCAAGCAGCGCCTCCATTTTTTGGGCTTTGAACTTTCGTTGCGCCTGAACTATAACCACCGCGTGCCTGAAGAGCTCGCAAGTCCAATCAACGCCAGTACCCGCATTTGCGCAGTGTATGGGTTTCCGATTAAACATTCCGCATCGCCGGCGATGCAAAATGCGGCATTTGCCGCGCTTGGTCTGAATTGGCGTTATATCGCCTGTGAAGTAGCGCCGGAAAACCTGCGCACCGCCATCGAGGGCGCGAAAGCGACGCGGTTGGTGGGCCTCAACCTCACCGTCCCGCACAAGCTCCTCGCCGTGGATTTCGTGGATGCGTTCGATGAATCGGTGAAGATGTGGGGCGCGGTGAATACGATTCGCATTGAAGGCCGCGATAAAAACGGCACGTGGCTCCCGATTTATCAATTTACCGAGGCGCAGCCGGAAAAAATCCGCACCCACGGTTTCAACACGGACGCCGAAGCCATCACGCGCTCGCTGCACGAGGATTTGAATATTGAACTGCCCGGCTCGCGCGTGTTGTTGCTGGGCGCGGGCGGAGCAGGGCGGGTGGCTGCGTTGAAGCTCGCCGCCGAAAATGTCGGGGAATTGTTTTTGGTCAACCGCACCCATTCCAAGGCCAGCGCGGTGGCGGCGGAAATTCGCCGGCGCCATTTGAATATCAAAATTCAAGTGGGCTATCCCCGTGGCGAAGTGGATTTGTGCATCAATGCGACCTCCATTGGCCTTTCGCCCAATGATCCGTTGCCGGTGGATAACAAACAATTTTCGTTGCGGCAGGCGCATGCGGTTTACGACATGATTTATCGCCCGGCGGAGACGCTATTTCTACAAACCGCGAAGGCGGGTGGCAGCCGGATTGCTAACGGTTTGGGTATGCTATTGTATCAAGGCGCCAAGGCGTTGGAAATCTGGAGCGGTCAACCCGCGCCGATTGCAATCATGCGCGCCGCGCTGGAAAAGAATATTTACGGTCCGAACCGACCAAAATGATTAAGGCTATTTTCGATCCTCAAATGTGGTCGGGCGTCCCGTTTCATTTCTGGTCGTTGGCCTTTTTTGTCTTTGGCTGCAATATCGGAAGTTTTCTCAATGTCTGTATCCATCGGTTGCCGTTGGGGCAAAGCATTGCCTCTCCGCCCTCGCATTGTCCGCACTGCAAATATTCCATTCCCTGGTATTTGAATATTCCGCTGGTGACGTGGCTGTGGTTGCAGGGGAAATGCCGGAATTGCGGCGCGCCGATTTCAATCCGCTATTTTCTGGTGGAACTCTTGACCGGCATAACGTTTCTCGGCTGCTGGAATATGTTCGGACGGCAATCGGCGGTGTTGGCGCTGGTTTACTGTTTGTTTCTGTCGGGATTGATTGTCGCGACTTTCATTGATTTTGAGCATTTTATCATTCCGGATGAAATCACGCTCGGCGGCATGGCGGTTGGTTTTGTGATTTCGATTTTTCTGTGGCGATTGCACGACCAAACCACGTTGGTTGGCGGCGTGAAGGAAAGCCTGCTGGGTATCGGCGCCGGGGCGGGGTTGATTTATGCCATTTTGCGGTTGGGCAAATTGCTTTTCGGCCGGCAGAAAATTGAAATACCGACCGAGGTGAAGGTTGTCTTCAGCGAGACGGGCGTTTTCCTGGGAGATAAGGAAATTCCTTATGAAGAATTGTTTTATCGGAAGACGGATGTCATCACGTTGCATGCGCGGACGGTGGAATTGGCGGACCGGTGTTATCGTGACGTGCGGGTGCGGTTGACGCCGCAAAAGCTGCAGATTGGCGAGGATGAGTTTAATCCTGAGGAGGTGCCGCACATGGAAGCGGACAGCGCAGAGGTGGTGCTCCCGCGGGAGGCAATGGGATTTGGTGATGTGAAATTCATGGGGGCGATTGGCGCGTTTCTCGGATGGCAATCGGTTTTCTTTTCGCTGATGGTCAGCTCGATAATTGGGTCGGTGGTCGGAATCGCATTGATTTTATTTCGCAGGCGCGAATGGTCTTCCCGGCTGCCTTATGGGCCGTATATCGCGCTGGCGGCGGCGATTTGGATTTTCGGCGGGAAACATCTTTTTGAGATGTTGTTCACGCCGAAATGATTGTTTCATCCAAATTCTGCGGTCATGGCATCAGCATGATGCGATAAAAGTTTCGATCTCCGCTCATCGGCGCCGTGAAGATGGAGTCGTTGCCCGTCGCCATCATCGGGTCACCCATGTTTTGCCAGCTGGGACTGGAGAGATTTCCCGCCGATTGCAACTGGTAGCTGCGGCCGATTTCCGAGTCGAAGTGGAGCAGAATGTTGCCGTTGCCAGAGAAGCCGAGAGATTGGATCGCCGGCACCAGGGCCTGGTCGAGCGGAACCAGCACGAAGTCGCGCGCGCCAATACTGCCGCTGCCATTCAGGACCACGATGATCAAGGCGTACATTGCCTTGGGCGGAAATGGTTGTGGATTCAACATCACCGCCGCTCCGCCTGGCAGGGGGCCGCCGGAGGGTGCCTGGAGTGATTGAATTGAGAGCGGATTCCGTTGACCGCCCGGAATCATCTGATCCAGGGGCGGCGGCGTGTCGTAAAACTCAATGCTGCCGTCGCCAAACGTAATGGGTCCCGTATAAAAGTCGTTGTCGAAAATCAAAAACGGATCGCCCAGCACATGCCAATTTCCCTGCACCACGGGACCGAGGATGTTGGTGCCCTGGAGCCAGTTCATGGCGAGCATGGTGGGCAGGATTGAGCCGGGCGTTTCATAGCCGACGTGCGTGAGGCCGCCGACCGGGATGGTGCGGCCGGACCATTGCAACACGGTGTTAGTGCCGTCGATGTACGAGGTGAACGCCCAGGGCGGCGAATCATCGTAATGCCACGTAATAAGATGCGGGCCGCTGAGGATGATTTGGATGCCATCGGCGATGTTGGTCGTAAGATTGTAGATATCCTTGTTTATGCCGGTGACCGGGAACTTCCAGACGATTTTCGCGAGATCAATCACCGTGCCGTTGCGCGGGTCGGCCAGCGGCTTCCAATTGACGCCGTTGGTGCCATACACCGCCGCGTCCTGGAAGTGGCGAGTGGAGGTTTTCCAGCCGAACACAGCGTTATTCCCAGTTCCGGCCGTTGGCAGATAGCTGACCGTCACCCAGAAAAGTTTGTTATTCGCGAACGGGCTGCCGTCCTGGACGAAACAGGACGGCACGAACGGGAAGAAATCATAACGCCATATTTGAGTGTCGGCGCCGATGAGGCCGGTGTTCCCGGGAAGATTGGGATTATAAAACGTTTCCTGCACGTTGGAGCGGTAAAGGCTGTACTGATAACGCAACGCGTTGCCGAGCGTTTGCGGCGGTAAGAAAACACTGCTGCAGAGGAGCTGGCCGGGATGGCTGTAGGGCAATCCGGTCGCCGCGGATGCCGGAACGTCCGTCCAAAGGTTCACCTGAAACATCGCGTTGGTATCCACCTGGTCGTTAAGCCACGAGCCCCAAATCGTGAAGCCGCTGATGGGTCCGCGAATGCGGCACGGAAAATCATCGCCAACGCTCGTGGGCTGCAACGCCCAGACGTCGAGCCCGTTGGTGGAAGTGTCCGGCGGCTGGATAAAAGCCGCGCCGAGGGCGGGGTCGCAATCCAGGGTGGGCGGTCCGCTTTTAATCTGGAAAGCGAAATCCACCGGAAGCGGCACGGCGCCGGTCCAGGTCGGATTAAAGATTGGCTGCCAGCCCGTTAATACGAGTCCCGATATCGGGTCCACTCGGGAAGAGACGCCGACGTCACCCCAGTGATTGGTCGAGGTTTTCCAGCCCCATTGCGGGAATGCTCCGGACGGTGAAATCGCGGAGATGGAAACCCAGTAAATGGTTCCCTTGCCTTGCTGGCAGAAACTATTTGTCGGGGGCACGTCGAAGCTGTAAAGCCAAACGTTTGTTTCGGGCCCAAGCTGTCCGGTTTCACGATCGAAAAAGTGCTCGGTCCCGCTTCCCGCCGAAGCGAACGTGTAGTCTCCCGGGCCATAACTCTGGCTCCACAAACGTTGGAACGGGCGGCTGAAGCCGGCGCTGGTTTTCGGGGCGTCGCTCCAAATGCTGACGACGAACGTGTGTCCACCTGGCGGGAGGTCGTTTTTCAGGGAAGCCCAGAACTGGATGTTCGTGATCGCGCCCACCACGGTGCATTGAAAATCATCCGCCAGAGTCAGCAAACCGTTGGCGGTGTTCGGAACGGTCGCGTTCACGTCCAGACCGAAGCCGCTTTGGAGGTCGGGAGATTGGAGCCACTTCGAGGTGGGCGGTGGCGGCGGTGGCGTTTGGGGCGACGTGGTCAGGGCAAAAGCAAGGTCGAGGCTCCTGTTCGGAATTGTTGGGTCGAACAGCGGCATCCAATCGCCGAGCGCTATTGTTCCCGAGGGATCGAGGTGGCCAAAGACGGCATTATCATTGTAATGCACCGCGGAAGCCCGCCACCCAAACGCCACGACGTTGGTTCCGGCGCTCACCGAAAGCCAGTAATTGGTGGGGGCAGTTGTCGTGCCTTGTTGGACGAATACATTCTGGGGGTCGGTGTAGAAATTGTACTGCCACAGGATCGAATCGTTGCCCATGATGAGGCCGGCCGGCGGCGGGTCCGGATCCCAAAATGGCGAGGGTGCAAAGCCCTTCGGCACGACTTTGTAATGACCGGGAATCGCGCCACCCGACAGAAACGTTTGAGTCCACAACTTCACGCCAGGATGGCTGCTGGCGGTGGGTGAAGCCGGAACATCCGACCAAATTGTCAGGGTGATGGGAACTGGTGTGATGTTCAGCGCCGCGGAATCGCCGAGCCACGATGCCCAGATGTGAATGTCGGTAATGGGGCCAGTCTGCGTGCAGGGGAAATCGTCGGCGAGCACCAGCGGTTGGTTTGGCCCCGCGCCGGCCGGCGGTGTGGCGGCAAGAATGTTGTAGCCCGCGGGCGTGAAGTCGGGCGGTTGATAATATTTCGTCGGATGGTCGTTGGGCCAGTCGCCCAGGGCAGGCGTCGCTGAGAGCGCCAACCCCAGTGTTAAAAGTGCGAGCCGGCTGGAAAACCCTTTTCTAGACAAAAGAGATGTCTTCATAAGCACCTTCTGTTTTTGTGATTACGCCGTGAAAATTCACAGCGCTTTGACTTCGCGTTTTCCCGCGCAGTCCGAGGTTTGTGGCTAGAAGAAAAGCGGAAAATGAGGCATCCGCCGGACTGTTAGGGCAGCTTTACACCTAAACAAAAATGGCCATATTAGTCAAGGTAAAACGGACCGATTTGCTGTTTGTAACCGCAACGTTGCAGGGAGAGCGCTTTATTGAAGCTGGAGGTAAACGCGCGGGCCTTCGGTCTTGAGGCTGCCGGTTTTGGCTTCCGTGAGGAACAAACGTTCGGGTTCCACTTTGCCGCCTCGCAAGATGTATTCGCGGACCGTTTTAGAGCGTTGGGAGGCAAGCCCCTGAAAGTCTTCATCGGCGATGGAGATGCTGTTCAGCAGCGCGAGTTCGGTGGAATCGATGACGGCTGTCGAACCCGGGGCGACAGCGGTTGGGGGCGGAGCGGAGGAAGATTTTTTTGACATGAGCTGCGTTGCGCCTCGCGCGGCGGCGGAAGGTTTGGAGTCCGCTTGCGGGATTATCGGGTTTTTGCCGGCGGGAGTGTTGGTAAGAATCAATCCTTTCGAGAGATAATCGGCGTAAAGTTTTTGCACGAATTGCGGACGCTCTTCCGGACTCACTACAATCTTGTCGGGTGTTATGGCTTCGCGAGCGGTTTTGCGCAAATCCTGCCATTTTTGGACGCGCAATTGTTTCTCGAGCTGGAGGGCGCGCAAGCCGGCGATATCGGCGTTGGTATCGATGCTGCCGGTAATTTCCAATTGGAGTCCGGGCCGCTCATAAAGCGCTTTGATGAGCACATCGAGCTTTTCCTTGCTGGCGGGAGTCAACTCAGTGCTCCCAGCCGCGAAATCCTCGTAACTGATCTCGTCGCCTTTGCCACCGCCGAACATTGCGCCGAGAACGGCGAACGGAGAAGTGATGGCTTTCTCGACGACGTTCCACAGAGCGCGGGTGATGACTTTGTGCAGCCGGAATTGCGGGTCGTCGAGGCTGCCTTCGATGGGCACATCGAGCACGATTTTTCCGCTGCGATCCTTGAGCACCGCGATGCCGAGCCGGACGGGCAGGTGGGTGGCATCCGGGCTGTTGACCTTTTCGCCGAAGGTGAACTGGTCAAGGGTGATGACGTTTTCCGATTTGAGGCTGCGCCCATGCAGATGATAGGCGAGGGCCATGTTTAATTTTCCCTTGGCAATGCGATAGCCCGCAAATTTTCCGGAGTAAGAACTGGCGGCGGTCAGGTCAACGTCGTTCACCGCGATCTTAATTTCATTGGTTTGGTCCTTGCTGAAGGGATTGATGACACCGGTGATTTCCACCGGGCCGACGTTGTCCACTTTCGCGTGCAGGGCCACGTCCGCATGTTGCAATTCCTCGGAGGAAATTCCGGAGATGGTGCCATTGATTTGCGCAATGGACAAATTGACGTTGGGCGAGAGCGAACGGTCGGTGAAATTGGCGCTGGTGTTGGTAATAACGATTGTTCCGACCGAGAGTTTTTTAATGGGCAGTTGTGCGAGGGCATTGGTGGAAATAACGCGGTCGCCCGCGAGCAGGGATTTTGCGGAGGTCGATTCGGCTTTTTTTGGAGGCTTGGCTTCGGCGGTCGTGTTGGTCAGGGGATTGGCGATGCGCAAGGCGGCGAGGAGATTGATGGTGCGATTGGTTTCGATGATGAGCCGCGCGTAGGCGTCGTTGACGGCGATTTGTTTGATGGCGACGGTTGGTGGATTCAGAGCCGCGTCGATGCCGGAGATATGGACGGAATCCCATTTCAACAGCGGTTCGCCGAGGACGCCATCCACCGTATTGAAATCATTGAGCCAGGTTTCGCCCGTGAAGGTAACTTCGGGCAACGATCCGTTGGGCGCGCGCAGGCGGATCTGGCCATCCATGCCAAGCTTGCTGCCGATGATGAACACGCTGAGCCTGGAATCGAGATACGGATCGAGCGGGTGCAATTCAATATCGGCAAAGGCGAGGTGCATGTCCATGGACGGCGGCGCGAGTGAGGCGTTGATTTCGGTGTGAAGGCTGCCGTTCGGATTCCAGCGCAAGGAAACCGCGGTGGTGAAGTTGGTAAGCGGAATGTTCGAGAGATTCGTCGCGTTGACTTCAATTTGGTCGAGTGTGAGGCGGGCAGGGCGGGGGTTGGCGAGATCCTCGAGATTTACCGCGCAATTGCTCAAGCTGAGAGTGCCGATGGATGCCGCCAGGGAATTGGTGATTTTTGAGAAGGTGGCAAAACTGTTGGTCACCGATTGCAGCAGCAGAAGAATGGCGTCCGTGGTGTTGGTTGCTTGCGGCGCGACTGGCGCCGCGACCGCGACAGTCACCGCGTTGGTTGGCGATTCGCCCCGTTTCAAGGACAAGGTCGCGCCGCTGACTTCGATTTGGTCAATGCGCACGGCGAGTTGTTTGGTTGGGCCGCTCGGTTTTTTCGGCGGCGCGTTGGTCGAGAATCTTGCCAGGATGTCGGAAAAATTGAAGGTGCCGTCGCCATTCATTTCCACGCGAATAAATGGCCGGGAGGTTCGGAGTTCTTTGAACACCCAGGGATGTCCGAAAAATGACGAGAGCTGAAAATTGCCATAGGCTTCATCCCACGAAAGAAACGGCTCGCCGGTCTTCTCTTTGATGAGCACGCCGCGGATGGTGGCGGAAAACGCGAAGGGATTCAGTTTCACTTGCTGGATGGTGACTTCGCGGCCGAGTTGTCCCGACAGCTTTTTTGCCGCCACGGAACGAATGATGGGCGGGAGAATTAAGAATCCGATGATGGTGTAGGCGAGCAGGAGACCCACCGCCCAAAACGCCAATTTCCGCAACTTGTTTGATTTGCGGGCGGGCGGCTTCAAAATTGGCTGTTTCATTTGTCGCTCACTCGCATTGCGCTTTTTGGCGCAGCGCGTGATCAATCAATACCAGCGCGGTCATCGCTTCGACCATCGGAACCGCGCGCGGCAGCACGCAGGGGTCGTGGCGGCCACGGGCTTTCAGGGTCGTGTTTTTTAAATCCACGTCCACCGTGTCCTGTTCCTGCATGACAGTCGCGACGGGCTTGAATGCGGTGCGAAAATAAATGGTTTGGCCGTTGGAAATGCCGCCTTGAATTCCGCCGGACCGGTTGGTGGTGGTGAAAACCTTGCCGCCCTTGGAGCGGAACGCGTCGTTGTGCTGCGTGCCGGTGAGCAGGATGCTGGAAAAGCCGGAGCCGATTTCGAATGCCTTGGAGGCAGGCAAACTAAGCATCGCCTTGGCGAGATCGGCTTCGAGGCGGTCGAATACCGGTTCGCCCCAA
>Ga0193718_1000099_pt1 | contig 18322 bp, 14 predicted proteins | sample U2a1metaG_FD_144918 | JGI IMG/M metagenome (GOLD analysis project Ga0193718, IMG submission 144918) | Soil microbial communities from a riparian zone of the East river system, Colorado, United States - U2a1 | ecosystem: Environmental > Terrestrial > Soil > Riparian zone | place: USA: East River... | reverse complement strand
TACTTATAGGAAACTCTCCTGCCTTCGCATTGGACAAGGTAAGTCTTGTGGGCAGAGCGGAGGTACACGCTTCGATTTTCCTGGTAGTCGTCCTGACGACGCTATTGATGTTATTCTATTGGCCTCTCACCTCTCGCGCGCGGAAAGGCTACGAGTTGACGGGTACCCTGCTTCCCTTGCCCGCAGGGGCGAAGTTCGTTGGGTGGCTCAACTATTTTCTTTTGGCCATTTTCTATGCCGGCGTAATGATTAGCGTTGGCGATCCGTTTTCCATCGTATATGGAGTCCCGACCGCATTGAAAATCATATTGATCCTGCCGTTTGCCATCATCCTGCTCACGCTGATTATGTTTTTGCAGTTATACAGGATCTGGAACCAACGCCGCTACTCCGCCTGGAGCCGCCTGTTTTATGTGCTGATTACCGTCGTGAGCACGGTAGCGTTGTGGCAATTGTATTATTGGAATTATGTTGGCTTCAACTACTAGAAGTAGGCAGTAGGCAATGTTAAGTAGGCAGTAGGCAAAAGGCAGTAGGCAATGTAAGTTGCCAGGTAATAGTGGCAACCCTAAGTAGGCAGTAGGCAAAAGGCAGTAGGCAATGTGAGTTGCCAAGTAATGATGGCAACCCTAAATTCTTTTGGTTTCATTGTTAGAAGGTTGCAGTTGGTCGCAAGGCATTCTGATTGCCTACTGCTCCTTGCCTATTGCCTACTTTGGGTTGCAAGGGTAGCACCTTATCATTGGTAATCCCCAATTGCCTACTGCCATTGCCTACTGCCTACTTTTTTGGTGGGTAACTCTTGGTCATTGGGCATCCCCATTGCCTACTGCCCCTTGCCTACTGCCTACTTATTTCAATACCGTCCCCCCCGATTCCCGGTCCATCTCTTTTGAGTATGACGGGATGCAACATTACCGGACCTTCTTGGCTCACTTTGACGCTGACCTTCAAATGAACGGTTGGCGCCGGATACGGAATGATAAGGATGATCCTCCACCACGGGAATCGTCCTGGCAATAAGTTTGTGAATGTCCCTCAAAAATTCCTTTTCTTCCGTGTCGCAGAAGGAAAGGGCGATGCCGGAAGCCCCGGCGCGGCCCGTGCGGCCAATGCGATGGACGTACGTTTCGGGTATATTCGGCAATTCGTAATTCACGACATGCGACAAGTCATCGATATCAATCCCACGGGCGGCGATGTCGGTTGCTACCAGCACACGGGTTTGCTTTGCTTTGAAATTACTCAATGCGCGCTGCCGTGCGTTTTGCGATTTGTTGCCGTGAATAGCCTCGGCCTGAACACCGGCCCGGTTAAGATCCTTGGCAACCTTGTCCGCACCATGCTTGGTGCGCGTGAAAACCAACGCTGTCTCAATGGATTGCTGTTTGAGCAAGTGAAGAAGAAGGGATCGCTTATCTGACTTTTCAACAAAATAGACGGATTGAACAACGGTATTGGCGGTAGAAGAAACCGGGGTCACTTGTACGCGAACCGGGTTTGTCAAAATGGTATCTGCCAGTTTCGAGATCTCCGCTGGCATGGTAGCGGAGAAAAACAGGGTTTGCCGTTTGGTAGGAAGTTTCGCGATGATCTTCTTCACATCGTGAATAAAGCCCATGTCGAGCATGCGGTCGGCTTCGTCCAGTACAAATGTGTTGATGTGCTGCAGATGAACATACCGCTGGTTCATCAGGTCGAGAAGACGGCCCGGGGTGGCGATCAAAACGTCCACACCGGAGCGCAGTGCATCCGTTTGTGATTTTTGGGATACGCCGCCGAAAATAACGGTGTGACGGATCTTTAGGTACTTTCCATACGCTGTAAAGCTTTCGCCGATTTGAATGGCAAGCTCACGGGTAGGTGTTAAAATCAAGGTTTTGATTCCAGCGGGTCCTTTTTTATACAATTCATCCTCGTGAAGCAATTGCAAAATCGGGATGGCAAAGGCTGCTGTTTTGCCGGTGCCGGTCTGAGCACAGCCGAGAAGGTCTTTGCGTTGAAGTAAAATGGGAATGGCTTGTTCCTGAATAGGGGTAGGCTGCGTGTAGCCTTCGGCTTTCAATGCACGCAATACGGGCTCAATAAGATTTAATTTTTCGAATGACATGGTTTAATTTTTAATAAAGAAAATAGAGGCTTGCTAAAAACTCTCTTACAACGCCTTCTTGGATTAACACAGCGCAAAAGCGCTTTTTTTTGGGAATTTGGGAGGTCCGATGGGCAAAGATACGAAAATTGGCTACGGATTCAAATGATTCCGCGGATTGAGCTGTTGGTTCCCGCAGATCTCGCAGATTTACGCAGGAGTCACGGCATTTTTCTCCCGCAGATCGCGCAGATTTACGCGGAAATGCAGCATGGTTTTATCACGAAGACAGGACCGTGCAGGTTTCGGGATAAGCAAAAAATTAACTTGTGTAAAGTATTTTCCTTTCGGGATAGCGCGCGTCAGTTCTGCGTAAATCTGCGTGATCTGCGGGAGATAATCTGAGTAAAAGCCGCGTAAATCTGCGTGATCTGCGGGAGATAATCTCAGTAAAAGCCCCGCGTAAATCTTGGAGTAAAAGGTTCGATTTTCGAAGAATTACATCCATAATGCTGTTTTGACTGTACAATATTTCAATAGGTTAAAATATCATTCAGCGTCTTTATGGCCTGTGTTAATTCCACCTTTTCAACGTTTCCCGTTTTTTCAATAAGGCGGTCTCTCGAAACAGACCGGACGTGAAAAACCAGCAACTCGGACCTGGCTTTAAGTCCATTTTCTTTGTTGGGGTCAATGACAGGATTCCCCTTATAGTTCTTGATTTTGGTTGTGAGCGGAGCCACAATCACAATAGGAAGATTCTCGTTGAGCAGGTTGCCGCTGAGAATAACAACCGGTCTGAATCCTGCCTGTTCACTCCCTTTTACCGGGTTAAGGTCGGTATACCAGATCTCACCTTGCCTCATTCCTTCAACTGCCTCAGGTAGTCCGCCATGCCTTCTTCCGCTATTTGAAGGATGTCTTTGTCAGTAGCGGCCTGTCGGTATGATTTAATATATTCTGCTCTTTCCAGGTATTCCAGATATAGCCGAAGGGCATTTTCGATGAGTTTGTTTTTGGGCATTGCCATCTTCTGGGCCTTTTCCCCCAGGAGTGTAAGCAGATCGTCTGGTAGCGTACTGGTGAAGGTGGACATGACTTTATTTGGTAATTAAAATACTCAGCTAAAATACGAAATAGAAATATAAAACACAAATATGTTTAATGTTTTAGTTGGGGGGTAGGTATAAATGGTTGATAATAAGGGCTTTTGAAAATGATTCCAATCCCGAAAATCACTTGGGAAGGGAAACCGTAAATGTGGTTCCTTCGCCAATTTTACTGGTGGCGGAAATTTCGCCATGAAGGAGTTGGACTAATTCTTTTACAATGGACAGACCCAAACCGGAAGAGCTTTCACCGGCAGTAGGCCTGGCGCTTAGCTTATGGAATTTGCCGTAGAGCTTTTGGAGTTCTTCTTTGTATAACCCCTGACCCTGGTCGGTCACTTCAAATAGAATGTCTTTCGTTCCGGATCCTACTTTCACTTTCACTTCCTTTCCGGGGAAGGAGAATTTGATGGCGTTGGAGATCAAATTATCCAGGATCTGCAGGATTGCGTCGGGATCCGTGATGAGCACATCTTCGTCAACGTGATTTTCTATTTTCAATGTGATATTTTTCTTCTCCGCGATGGGTTGATACTGCGTGTTGATGCGGCCCAGCAGGTTGGAAATAATGACAGGCTCAACTGTTACCATAGACGTTCCCCGTTCAATCCGGTTCAAATCCAGGAGATCGGAAATAAGGCGCTGCATCCGTTCGCATGACTCCGCGATATGGTCGACGTAGTTCAACTTTTTAGGATCCAGGTTTCCCTCGAGTTTCATGACTTGCACTAGCGCAGAGATGCCGGCGATCGGGGCTTTCAAATCATGCGTGGCGATACCCAGAAAATCATTTTTTTCATCATTTGCCCGGACCAGACTCTGATTGGCCTGCTGAAGTCCCTCGTGCAGCGACTGCACTTCCTCCAGATTTTGGTGTAAGTTATCATTCAGGAGTTCCACATGATGTTTCTCTTCCTCCAATTGCCGGGTTCGCTCTTTTACTTTGTTTTCAAGTTCATCGTTGAGTTGTTGAAGAGCGGTAAAGAGCGACTCATTTTCTTTTTGTTTTTTCTGAAGCGTGATCAAGGCAATAAGAGAGGCGATACCGACCAGGCCGAAGCTGGCAAAGCGGACAACGTCATTGAAAAAATAAATATTTTCAAGGTGTTGGTTGCGGGTCTCTAACAAACCCCGTTCGTGATCGATCAAATCATTGATCCAATACCGGATGCTATCCATATGCGCTTTGCCGATTCTGCCGGCAATAGAGTACGAGGCGCTATCCGGACGTCGTTTTCCGAAAAGAAGAAGACTCCTGTCCATCTCCCTCCTTTTCTGGTGAAGGATGGGATACAAATGTTGATTTACAACGGTCAGCTGACGCGGATTGTCTCTCACCAATTCCTGTAAGGACAGCAACTGGGGATCAATATCCCGCTCGGCCTGAAAATAAGGTTCGAGAAAAATGGAATCCCCGGTGACGATGAAACCCCGTTGGCCGGTTTCCATGTCTTTGATGTGGGAGAAGAGGGTGGTGGAGGCCTGGATGACTTTATAAGTAAGGATTACCAGCTCAGTTGTTCTCTTTCTTTGCTGATCATTATAGTAGGTAATAAAGGCGCTTACCACCGTCAGCAGAACCGAGGCGATCAGCAAGAAGCGTACGGTATGGAAGCGTTTTGAGTGTGCCACGAATGTGCAAAATACGAAATCATTTCCCGCAGATCGCGCAGATTTACGCAGGAGTCACGGCATTTTTTTTCCCGCAGATCGCGCAGATTTACGCAGAAATGCAGCATGGTTTTATCACGAAGACAGGACCGTGCAGGTTTGGGGATAACAAAAAATTAACTTGTGTAAAGTATTTTCCTTTCAGGATAGCGCGCGTCAGCTCTGCGTAAATCTGCGCGATCTGCGGGAGACCATCCGAGTAATAGCCGCTTTGTCCCGCAGATCTCGCAGATTTACGCAGAAATGCAGCATGGTTTTATCACGAAGACAGGACCGTGCAGGTTTCGGATAGGCAAAAAATTAACTTGTGTAAAGTATTTTCCTTTCGGGATAGCGCGCGTCAGCTCTGCGTGAATCTGCGGATCTGCGGGAGACCATCCGAGTATAGCCGCGTGAATCTGCGCGATCTGCGGGAGACCATCCGAGTAATAGCCCCGTGAATCTGCGCGATCTGCGGGAGACCATCCGAGTAATAGCCGCGTGAATCTGCGCGATCTGCGGGAGATAATCCGAGTAATAGCATTAAAAGGCCTCCCCCATATTGATATACGTTCCCTGTGAATGCTGCCCAAAGCCCGCGTCTACGCGGAGGTTTAATTTTTCCCGGGAATTGAGTGAAAAACGAAGGCCAATCCCTGCCGAAGGTTTGATGCTGCTAAAATTAATAAGGTCATAGAAGTTGGAACTCACTTTGCCACCTCCCGCAAATAGTACAGCTCCCCACCGTTTCCACACGGGTGTGCGGTATTCCACCTGAAGGGCGATGAGATCCCGATCGGTGTACCGGCCTTCATAGTAGCCGCGCATATAGGAATTGGAGCCGATATTCGCCAGGTTCCGGATCGGCACGTTGCCCGTCGTGACAATCATGTTGAATTGCATCGCCAACACGCGATTCTTTCTCAGTGGAAAATACTTTCGTGCGTCCCAATTTTGAATAGTGAAGTTGAATTGACTCCCTAGAAAATCCTGGTACGTTCCGAAAAGGTACTGAGCATAAAAACCATGGGATGGACTGAATGCATTGTTCCGTGTATCCCAGGTGAGGATGAAACTTGCGCCGGAAATGTGTCCACCGTTCCGCCCGGCTATGCTTTCTTTGTCAAACAAACTTTGCCCTCCCGGGTTGTAGTCAAACTCAAAAACATTTTGATATTCATACCCCATTCCGGCAAAGAAGTTAGAATACACTTTGCGCAGCAGTTGAGGATAAATGTCTACCTGTGAGATCGCATAATTTTCGAGGTTGGAGGAGGGTGTCGTGTTGCCAAGCCCCCAGAATTTATCCGGGAAACGGCTCACCGAGGCGATCGTGTGCAGAATGTATTTTTCAGAAGGAAAAAAAATATTGCCCTCGGCGGCAAAGACCAATTGTCTGCGAACCGTGAAAAAAGTAACCGCTTTGAAATTGGACGTGCGCGTGACAGAGTCGTGTTTGATTTTGAAGAAGTACGACCCGGCAAGGCCACCGCCCCATTTGTACTCCGGTGATTTAACGATCACTGGGAAAATCACATAGCGGCTCGGCCGGGCGGCAGGAATTTCTGCACTGGGAACCTCGAGGGGCACCTGGGCAGACGCTACGTTCTGAACAAGGAAGAAAAGACTGAAAAAAAGGTAGGTTCTCAAGTTACAAAAATAACCTACAATGATCACGCCGAATGATTTTGAGGATGAACGGCTTTATAACCGTTTGTGATGTTGATGGAGGACTGATTTTTGATAAAGAAAATAGTATTCCTTTATTACCCCATCGTTCTAAAAGAGGATTGCCAAACGCAGTCCTATCGTTTGATTATGTCCCGTACCCTGGCCTGACGTATAAACGTTGGTTGTCCCAACGCTGTATAAAAAGTGTAACTTTATTATCCCCGAATTTCCCGTCTCGATTTCAGGTCCGAATGAAAACTGGTAGGCTATATCTCTTTTGAAATAAGAAGAGGAAACATCGGTGACCATATCGGTGTCCCGGACGCTGGGCTCCACATCAACAAATACATCGCGGCTATGCAAATTTACCATCGGGACAACGGCGATGGACCCACCAAGCCGTACCCCTTTTATAATGTCCTTCGGGGTGCGAAGGAAAATCGAAACGGGAAACTCCAGCGTATTGAACCGCAATCGCTCGAGGTGAGTTGAATCAGGTCTAAGGACGCTTAACGGCAGGGTATTGTGATGCAGTACCCCGGCGCCGCGTTGCTGGTATCCTGCCCCGACACCGATCCCAATAAAGGAGAGGGGATGGTATTCGGCCGAGACCGAAAAACCAAGAGAGGGCTTAGAGAAATAATCTACCGGCAAAGAACTTCCCCGGATCGTAGACCAGCATTGCTGGTAGGCCACCCCCCATAATAATTTTTTTTCAAAACCGTTGCGTTCTTTTTTTTCGGTGGGCACCTGACCCATCACGGTGGAAACGATCACGAGTGTACAAAGGAGGAGCAGGATCGATCTCATGATTCCTTATTTTGCGTCGGAATGTAATGTTTAAAATGGGTCTTATTCAACTGCTTATAGATAGCGGGTAAGGTAGTAAGGGTGAGGATCGTCGCGGTGATCAGCCCGGAGATCACCACCACGGCAAGGGGGCGTTGCGTTTCAGACCCGATTCCCGTGGAGAGGGCTGCAGGAAGTAACCCCAGGCCAGCCATCAGGGCAGTCATCACGACGGGACGCACACGCGAGAGTGCTCCAAAATGGATCGCTTCGTCGAGGTGCATGCCCAGGGCAATGTTCTTGTTAAATACGGAAACAAGGATGACGCCATTCTGAACGCAAACCCCAAACAAGGCAATGAACCCGACGCCCGCCGAAATACTAAAGTTGATACCGGTAAAATAGAGCCCTAAAATTCCACCGATCAATGCGAAAGGAACGTTCATTAGTACGATCACCGCATACTTTGGTGAATTGAACATGAAGAATAGCCACATGAAAATGAGGGCAATGGAAATTGGAACAACGATCTTGAGTTGATTCGTGGCGCGCACCTGGTTTTCAAACTCGCCATTCCAGGTCATGGAATATCCTTTGTTCAGGCTGATCGCCTTTTGCACTTTATACTGTGCTTCCGCGATGGTGCTTCCCAGGTCGCGGCCGCGCACAGAAAACTTGATCGGGATAAATCGCAAATTGCCTTCGCGATAAACAAACGCAGGCCCGGTTTGTAACTTGATATCAGCAATCTCGCGGATGGGAATTTTAGTTCCATTCGTGCAGGGTACCAGGAGCTTCCCAATCTCTTTTTCGTTGACACGGAACTCAGGCGAAAAGCGCAGCCGGATATCAAATCGTCGCTCGCCCTCGTACAACGTGGTAGTTTTTTTACCCCCGATGGCCATTTCAATAATGTTGTTGGCCTCCAGAATATTCGCTCCATACCGCGCCAGTTTGATCCGGTCGATTTCCACCCGCAACTCCGGCTGGCCCAGGCTTTTGAATATCCCGAGATCTTCTACGCCAGGGACCGTCTGCATGATGCTGCTCACGCTATCGGCGATTTGTTCGAGCTTGTCAAAATTGTCTCCGAAGATCTTGATCGCCATTTCCCCTTTTACACCCGATACCGCTTCCTGGACGTTATCGGAAATCGGCTGTGAAAAGCCAAAAACGACCCCCGGGAACTCTCTCTCCAGCTTGCTTTGCATGTCGGCAATAATTTCCTCTTTCTTTAACCCGCGCGTCCATTGCTCTTTTCCAAACAGATCAACAAAGAACTCAACATTGAAAAAGCCGGTAGGGTCCGTTCCGTCATTCGGCCTTCCGTTTTGGGAAATGACTCCCTTGACTTCAGGATACTTTTGAAAGATATGCCGCATGTTTTCCGACATGACGTTCGCCGTGGAAAACGCCACGCTCTGGGGCATGCTCGCACGCACGTAAATGGAACCTTCGTTGAGCTGGGGCAGAAATTCTGAACCTAACTGACTGCCTACCACCAGGCTCATGAGCAAGAGTGCGACAGAAATACCAATGCTAAGCCGGGGGTGCTGCAAGGACCAAAATACGGTAGGCCGGTACAGTCTTTCCATGATCCTGACCAGGGGATTATCTTTTTCGCGGACATTTTTACTCAAGAGCATTTTGCAAAGCAGGGGCACCAGGGTAAGGGTGAACATAAGCGCACCCAGGAGTGCAAATCCCATCGTATACGCCAGGGGCGAGAACATTTTGCCTTCTACTTTTTGAAATGCAAAAATGGGAATGAGCGCCGTGATGATAATGAGCTTCGAAAAAAAGATCGGCTTGCCCATTTCAATAGAAACTTTTTTCACGAAACCCATCTTGGAGATGAGGTTGAAGCGCTCGGGACCGAGCTCGCTTTGCTTGTGGGCCAGAAATACGAAAACGCCCTCTACCATGACGACGGCGCCGTCAATGATAATTCCAAAATCAATTGCACCGATGGAAAGAAGATTGGCCGACATACCCCGGATGCGCATGCAGATGAAGGCAAACAAGAGCGCCAGGGGGATGATGATCGCTACCATCAACGTGGCCCGCCAATCCAGCAAAAAGACGGAAAGGATGAACGTCACCAGCAGCATTCCGATAACCAGGTTCTCCATCACGGTGTGAGTCGTGAGGTCGACCAGCGTCGTCCGGTCGTAGAATACACTGATCTTTACTCCATCGGGTAAGACCCGTTCGTTCAGGTCATCGATGGTGACATTCAAATCTTTTAATACCTGACTCGGGTTTTCCCCTTTTCGCAGCAGTACAATTCCCTCCACCACATCCGGTTCGTCTCCACGCCCCACCTTGCCCAACCGCGGCTTAAACGATTCACTCACTTTGCCGATTTCTTTTACAAAAATGGGAGTACCATTAATGTTCTTGACAATCACATTTTCTATATCGCCGATGTCGTTAATCAATCCCAACCCCCGGACCAGGTAAGCCTGCGTTCCTTTTTCAATGACATCGCCGCCGACATTGCCATTATTGGACTGGATCGCATTAAAAACATCTTCGGCAGTAAATCCAAAGGCAGAAAGTTTGTTGGGGTCGACCGTCACCTCGTAGGTTTTCACTTCCCCGCCAAAGCTCACGACATCGGCGATACCCTGTACGGCTTTCAGTCGCTTGTCGATTACCCAATCCTGAATTTCCTTTAGCTGCCGGACCGTGTGGTCGGAGCTTTGCAACGTGTACCGGTATATTTCGCCCGTTGGGCCGGAGGGAGGCTGCACCTCCGAGTCGACGCCTTCCGGAAAGTCGACGTTGACAAGTTGATTGCTCACCATCTGCCGCGCCCGGAAGTCATCCACCTCATCTTCAAAAAAGATGGTTACAACCGATAAGCCAAAAAGCGAGATGGAACGAAGGCTGGTTTTTCGCGGCACGACATTCATCTCCACTTCGATGGGGATAGTCACAAATTTTTCAAGCTCCTCGGCACTGCGGCCGGGCCATTGAGTAATGATGACCACCCTTGTATTGATCACGTCGGGGAACGCTTCGATGGGAGTTGCCAGGAAACTCCGGACACCCCAGGCGATAACAAAGAGGGTCCCCAGAAATACCATGACCTTATTCCGAAGGGAAAAACTGATGATCCATTTGATGAAATTATTCATAGATAGGCGTGGTCAGCGATCAGAGCCTGTTGAAAGCCGCCAGGACAAAAAGGGATCCTTCCGAAACTATTTTTTCATTTTCTTTGAGTCCGGCGCTAACTTCATAAAAATCGCCAAATGCTTTGCCCAGCGTTACCGGAACTTTTTCAAATTCTCCGGGCCGGCTTTCGCGCATGACAAAATACCGGCTGTTCTCCAGCACAATAGAGGATTGGGGGACAGCCAGAATTACTTTTTTTGTTTTTGATGTGATCACGATGGATGCAAACATCTCCGGTTTGAGCAGACCATCCTGATTGGGCAATTCGGTCCGTACTTTAATTACGCGGGAATCGGGATCCAGCATCGTTCCGATTTTTTTCACCTTGCCGGTAAACACCTTGTCGGGATAAGCAATCGTTTTCACGGAAACCTCATCCCCCTCGCTCACCTTGGCCATATCGCTCTCATGGACATTGGCCCAAACCCAAACCGTTTTCAGGTCGGAAATCGTAAAGATGTTGGTGTTGTTGTCATTTCTGATCTGCGTGCCCTCGGTGACGTTTCGTTCCACGATGTAGCCCGACCGGGGGGCCACCACATTATAGATCGCATCGAGGTCATTGGCCGACCCACCGTATAACTTCAATATCTGCGTGCGCTCGTTGTATTCCGAAAGAGCGTTGTTGTAGTCTTTCTTTGCCGTGGCAAATTCTTTTTCGGACATCATGCCGGCCTGAAAAAGCTCCTGGGCGCGGGCCAGGTTTTTCTCCTCCACTGAAAAATTGGATTTTGCAATATTGTGATCCCGCTGAATCTGGCTCATGTCCATGCTGAGCAGGGTCGCCAGGGCCTGGCCTTTGGACACATAGTCGCCTAACGATACAAAAAGGCGTTCGACGGTTCCGCTGACGATGGGATAAATCCGAACGACATTGTCCTCGGCAAAACTGACTTCCCCGACGGCCGTGAGTTGCTCATTCTCCGAGGCAAGCTTTACGGTGTAGATGTTGACGTGCTGAAGTTGGTCACGCTCCAGGGTGAGCTTGATTTTACCCGATTTCGCCGCTGTTGGTGGAGCGGCCTTCCTTCCCTCGCAGGCGAACAAGGCAGCGGCCACGATGAGTCCGGGTAGCCAGGGCAGTAATTTTATTTTCATAGTTAAACTCCTTTATCAATAATCGACCACGGTTTCTCCCACACTGAAATTGAGGTTATTTACGCTGTCGAGGTATTGTTGCTTCAATTCGATCAACTGGATGTTCGTGGTGATATAAATTCGTTGCTGGTCGATGAATTCCAGTAAACTGATGTCTCTTTTTTGAAAGTAAATATTGGTGTTCCGGTTAAGTTGATCCAGCTTCGCCAGGTATTCGTCGGAATAACTCGACAGCCCTTCGTTGTTCCTTTTGTATTGATTGTACGCCGCAATGACCTGGTTGATCACGTTGACTTTCAGGTACTCCAGTTGAAATTCCGATTGTTTGATGTTGTACTGCGCTTCCTTGATCCGTCCCTGGTTGCGGTCGAAGACCGGAAGCGGTACCTGGAGCATTAAACCAGAATATTGCTTGATATAATTACCCCCTTTATCATAGTCGTAACCGATTGTAACATCGGGAATGCTCAGCGACTTTTGCAACCGGAGGTTCTGGTTTTGATACTCTTTATACAATAGGGCGACTTTTAAGTCGGGGCGCATCGACAACGACCGTGAAACCAGACTATCTAAAATAAAGCGGGCATTGAATAACGGTATCCGTTGCTCTACGTGAATCAATGTATCACCCGGGAATTGCAATAACGTCCGGAGCTGCGATAGGGATTGTTCTTTCGCATTACCATTATCCAGGGCCTGGGCTTTTACAGCGATGTATTCCGACTTGATCCGCAAATCCTCCGTTACCGAAATGGCGCCCACCTGAAGTTCTTTTTCGCTGGCCGCCAGCAGTCGTTGATAGCTGCTCAACACCTGCGAATAAAGCTTTTCCTTTTCTTCAACGCCTGCGAGATCATTGTAAACCTTGTTCAATTCGAATAGCATGCCCCGGATGACATCCTGAAATTGGACCCGGTTCAATTCCACATTGATCCTTGCCAGTTTTACGGTGTTGGTGTGTTTTCCTGCAATGGAAATGGCCTGGCTGATTTGCGCTTCATACTGATTGCGCGCGCGCAGGTATTTGTTCTCTTCCATATTGTAAGCCTCCTGGTTCCACGCGATGGTCGGATTATTCCAAACCCGGGCCTGGATGAGCCGTGCCTCTGCCTGACCGATCTGATAGTAGGCAGCCAGCAGGAAGAAATTCTTTTTCAGGAGTATCGATTTGGCTTGCTGCAGCGTGAGCACAGAGTCCGGTTGGGCAAAACCGTTGAAACAGGGACTGACCAAAAGCGCATACGTCAGAAGAAAAGCCGCTTTGGATAACCGCATGATAGTCGATTTTTGCATTTAGAGCTCTAAAATTAGGCAAGTCACCCGGTCCAGAATCAATTTTAAGAGACCCTAGAGCGGGTTCTGGCTCTTCCTGAAAAGGCCGTGAAGAAAGTTGAATAGGCTTTTATCCCGCCCCAAGGTATGAAAGAAATTGCTGGGGACTTTATACAGATTGGATTGGGCCAGGATATCATAGAAATCCTGCCTTATTCTTTTTTCGATTGCCTTGCTGGGGCCGGCCAGGGAGTTTACCGGAGCTTCTTTTTGATCCGGCAGTACGATCACTCCGTTGGCATTCTCCACCACATCCTGAAGGGTGGTGGGGGAGAGTTCGGAAGCCTGAAGGTCAACAACAATGATATCAAACTTTGTCTTCTTGACAAACCTGATCAACGACCAGGTAAAATCGCCCTTCTCAATAAGTCGCTCCGTTTTAGGGATCGACTTCCCTGTTTTAGCAAGCCGGAAATATTGCAAATAATTGCCTCTCGCTTCCAGCAAGGAATGGTAAACGTTGCTCACGGGGTTCTGATCGGGCTGGTGAGACGGGATTACAGTGAAAAAAAAGGGGGTGGCATTCAAACGGGAGGCCAATTCCATCGTCCAGGAATAGCCCCGGTGAAAATTCTTCTCAAAAGAAAAGGGAAATAGAATCTTCTTGTTCACGACTGGCCCATTTTACTTTTAGAGCAAGGAATATTCTAAAAGTCACCAGCCTGCGGCAAGTTTTATAGGAGCGTTAATACTTGCTCCAGGCCATACGTCAGCGCGAGGCTATACAGGGCATTGAGTTTTTCTTTGGATCGTTTCAACCTCATTTTGATGGCACTGGAGGATAAATCAAAGGTGGATTGAAGTCCTTCGATGGATACCCCGTCTTTGTATTTTAACATCAACAACTGAAGCTCCGGTTCAGGCAAGGCGTGCAGCAACTGGAACATAATAGTTTCCTGTTCAATGCGGTCGACTGCCCCGTCAGCCTCCGGAATGTCGAAAGCGGGCTGGTCTGCCTGACCGGGAAGGGCTACGCCTTTTTTCCTATGTTCCTTTTTCCAGCCTGCCAGGCAGTGGCGGGTGGTGATGGTATAAAGCCAGGTCGAAAACGATGAGTCCCCGCGGAAGGTATACAGTTTGTCAAACGCCTTCATAAGGGACTCCTGGGCAAGGTCAAAGGCTTCATCCGGGTCTTTGGCAAAGGATAGGCACCGGTGGTACACCTTTTTATAATACCGGTCGTAAAGTTCACCAAAGGCTTCCCTGTTTCCGCCCTGGATAAGGCCGATCAACTGGCTATCGTTTAGACTTTTTAGATCCGCTTTCATCCTCGTTCCGGGGTTTATCTTGGCGAGGTAAATGTAGGGTGGCCGGAACGAGCAAGCGTCGGTGAAAAGGCGTGTTTTAGAAAACCGGTAAAACTCGTATAGGGTGGGGGAGGAGTAGGTAAATTACCTATAGAGGGCAAAGGGTGATCGGTGATCGGTAATCAGTGGATTCGGCCTTGGTATGAAGTTGATCCAAGTTTGGCATTATAAACCAAAATCAAGTGCAAGAAGGTAATCGGTGATCGGTAATCGGTGATCGGTAGTGCAGAGTACACCGACAGTTTGTAGTCCAACTGATAGTTGATTTCTAAAGTATAACGCCAAGGAGCTAGCAAAACGTGCAGCGCAATGAAGCTTGTTTGTGTCTCTCACTTCCTCCGCAAAGGCTGGCCGATTACTGATCACCTTGTACAAACCACCGATTACCGATCACCGATTACCGATCACTGATTACCGATCACCAATTAAGCAAGCCCCTTCTCCATGGCATACTTCACCAATCCTGCTGTGTTCTTAACCTGGAGTTTTTCCAGCAGATTCCGGCGATGAGTGTCGACGGTGCGAATGCTGATGAAAAGTTTCTCGGCGATTTCGCCGTTAGAGAATTCCCGTGCAATGAGTTGGAGCACTTCTATTTCGCGCTCCGTCAGGGGGCCGTTATGGTTGCTTTTGAATGTGGGAAAGGTCTTTTTTTGAGTGATGGCTTGTAACAGCGTAGTGGAGACCTGGTGGCTGAAATAACTGTCGCCTTTGGCGGCCGTCCGGATGGCGGTGAGAAATTCGTCCATCCCGGTATTTTTGAGGAGATAGCCACTGGCTCCTGCTTCCAGCATTTCAACGATGTATTCCTGCTCTTCGTGCATGGTCAACCCCAGGACGTTGATTTCCGGATGCTCTTTTTTTAACTGTTGAGTAGTTTCAATGCCGCTGGTGTGCCCCATATCGATGTCCATGAGAACCACATCGACCTTCACTTTCTTTACCAGTTCGATCACCTCGGTTCCATTTTCCGCTTCGGCCACGACTTCAATGTCTTTAGACAATTCAATGAGGCCCCGAAGGCCTACGCGGATGATCTTGTGATCATCGGCAATGAGGACTTTGATCTTGTTCATCCCAGTTCACTGTGCATGCCCAAAGATAAGGAACGAAATGCAATAACACATAGAAACATAGGCACATAGGAACATAGGAGCTGCTTTAATGTTGCCTATGTGCCTATGTTTCTATGTGTTTATTTATTACTTGGTTAGTGGGCGATATGTATCTCTTTCCGCCTGCGCTCATCAAGCGAAAATTTGCCGGCGCCAAAAACAATAAAAACAACAAGGCCGACCAGGACAATAAAGGACATTTCGAGCTCCATGTGGTTGCCCAGGGAAAGAAAACCTTTCGGGTAGTTCACCAGAAGTACGGCGCCGATAAGGATGGGCAGTTGAAGTAAACAAATAAAGCGTGTGAATAATCCAAACGCAATAAGCGGGCCACCCAACGCATGGGCAAAAATGATATAATGGGCAAGCATGGCGCCGCTGAATGCAAAGTTCATCCCGGAGGTGGTCATCTTTAATGACTCAATGTTGAACATGAATTCAAACCCTTTGAAGGTGATGAATACACCCAGGATGATCCGGAAAACATCCAACCATCCCGGCCGATGTGAATTTCCCCAATCTTCGATTTTTGTGATGGTACTCATGGCGTAAGTCGATTTGGTACCAACAAAGTTTACGAAATTGGATCGGTAGAATCAAGGGATTCACGGATTTAAAATTTAAGATTGGGGAGTTTCTATGGGAACGAAGACAACTTCTGAATTCATTATTCAACATTAAATAAACAATCAAAAATCCGTCACGTGGATTGTTTATTGTTTATTGTTGATGTTTGATTCACAGCGCCATAAAATCAACAATCAACAATTATGAATAACGATTAATGAAGTGGGGGCCCCTTGATTTATGTCGTCTCCTCCTTGCGTTGCGGAGATCCGGTATTTCTTTCCAGCCAGTAGTACAACGGCGGGATAAGTAAGGGTGCAAAAAGCAAGGTGCTCGTTAATCCGCCAATGATCACCGTTGCCAGGGGGCGCTGGACATCCGAGCCAATACCGGACGAAATTGCGGCCGGGACAAGACCAATAATGGCGACAACAAGAATGGAAAGGATGGCCCGGAGTTGCTGGACAGACGTGTTTAATACAATGGATCGGAAATCAACTTGAGAGAACGCCCGTGCCCGATTCAGTGCCGAGACCAATAACACACCGGCCATGACCGAGATTCCGAAAATGGAAACAAATCCCACCCCTGCCGAAACATTGAAATGGTAGCCGCGAAGCAACAAGGCGATGATTCCTCCCGCCAGCGCAAACGTGACGCAGGACATGGTCACTAATGTGTTTTTGAGATTTCTGAAAAGCATAAAAAGAAATACAAACACAATAACCAGCGTAAACGGAATGGTGACGATCAATTGCTTGCCGGCGCGTTCCAGATTTTCATATTGACCTCCATAAATAATGCGGTACCCTTTGGGTACGGAAATCTGTTTTTCAATGGCGGCGCTCACCTCGTTGACAAACCCTCCCTGATCCCGGCCCCGGATGTTGGTACGTACGGTTACCATTCGCTTGCTGTTGATGCGATAGATATTCGTTTGTCCATCTACAAAACGGATGTCGGCGAGTTGATTCATGGGGATCAACGCGCCGTTGGCGGAAGGGACCTGAAGTTTTTGAATAGCGTCAATGGTATTGCGTACCTCGGGCAAAAAGCGGACAATAATGTCATACCGCTTGGCTCCATCGTAAACCGTGCCCACCGCCTTTCCTCCGATTGCAGCCTCGATCATCGATTGAACGTCGTTGACGTTGATGCCAAAACGCGCCGCACTTTCCCGATTGATATTGATTGCCAACTGGGCCTGTCTTCCTTCTTGTTCAATATTAACGGCCACTGCCCCGGGGGTATTCCGGACAATGGTAGCGATGCTGTCGCACTTGGCCCGCATGAACGGGATGTCGTCCCCGACAACCGAGATGGCCAGGTCGGCAGCACTTCCTGTCACGATCTCCATCACCTGGTCGATAATGGGTTGACCGGAGGAAAAAAATACACCTGGAAAATGCGCTTTAAGGTCGTCTTGAATAAGGGTGACAAGTTCTTTCTTCTTAATGGTGTCAGCCCACAAGTGGTACTCTTTCAATCCGATGAGAATTTCGGTCCGGTTAGCCGGGAACGGATCCGTGCCGTCATCGTTGCGGCCATTTTGGGTAATGACATAGGAAACCGGGCTATAACGGGCGACGATTTTCCGGATTTCCGGAGCGAGCCTCGCATTTTCCTGAATATTTACACCCGATGGCAGGAACGCACGCATAAAAATCGAACCTTCGTCCAGTTCAGGCAAAAACTCACTTCCAAGTTTTCCGCCAAAGAGGATCAAGGTGAGTACGATAGCACCTCCTGCAATCACAGCGGTTCTCGGGAAATTCAGAATTCCGGTTATCGCATGCTTGTACCCATTGGTCAGGAAATCGAGCACCAGGTTTTTCCGCTCCCGGATTGCCTCGGCAGAGGAAAGAGATTTCTTATAAGCAAAGGAAATCAAAACGGGAATGAGGGTAAGGGCGCAAAGCATGGAGCCGACAACGGCAAAGGCCAGCGTGAGTGCCATGGGCGAAAAGAGTTTTCCCTCCACGCGCGTCATGAGCAAAATGGGCATATAGGCCAGAATAATGATGGTGACGGAAAAGAAAATTTCACGTCCCACTTCCTGAGCAGAATGCAACGTGATCCTGATAATCCCTTGCGCCTTCTCTTCCGGTGTTGCCAGTCTGTATTGCCTGACCAGGTGCTCCGCCATCACGCAAGCACCATCCACGATGATCCCAAAGTCGATGGCACCCAGTGAAAGCAGGTTGGCGGGAATCCCGGCCAGCTTCATCAGAATGAAAGCAAATAGCAACGAGAAGGGAATGGAGAGCGTTACTACCATGGATGACCGGAAACTGCCCAATAAAAAGAAGAGCACAATAATGACGATGGATACACCTTCGAACAATGTTTTGCCAACCGTTTCCAACGAATGGTTGATCAGGAAGCTCCTGTCGTAGAGGACGCGAAGTGTCA
>Ga0193718_1000098_pt1 | contig 18337 bp, 30 predicted proteins | sample U2a1metaG_FD_144918 | JGI IMG/M metagenome (GOLD analysis project Ga0193718, IMG submission 144918) | Soil microbial communities from a riparian zone of the East river system, Colorado, United States - U2a1 | ecosystem: Environmental > Terrestrial > Soil > Riparian zone | place: USA: East River... | reverse complement strand
TGAACTCATTGGTTTCTCTCCAATTTTGAATTTGTTGAAGCAATCATCACTGCAGAAATGTTTGTGTGCTGGAACTTCCCAGAACTTCGGGGTCTTCCCGCACATCCAACACGTCGGTTGAATTACTTTCATCGTTGTCACCCTTCAACGCAAGCAACAATCCCGCCAAGAACATCGGCGGGAAACACAGCAAGATCAAAATGAATGTCATCGATGTCTCCAAACTCTAAATTCCCACCCAAGAACCTGAGCTTGGCACCCGATTTCTTAGAGATGCCACTTTGGTTTCTTTGAACTCACTCCTAAAAGAACTGACTCCAAAACTCGAACGATCTTTTCGGCCTCTCTCTTTGCTCCTGAGCCAGAGGTAATAGCAATTAGAGAAGCGGAATCGGTGTTGAAGTCTTGAGCATATACTCCGAAACGGCCTTTCACTGGCCGCAGTGGTCGCACGAAAAACGTTTGTGCAATGTCTACATCGTGGTTGTCTGTGACCAATTCAATCTTTAATTGTTTCATCTAGCGTCCGCCTTTCAAGTACACAACGTAAAGTCTTGTTTCGTTCTGGAACGAGAAGTAGCGATCTCCGCTGTCGACAACGTTGCCGTTTGCGGCGTGTCGTTGAACTTTCCTCAGAACCTGCAGCACCCGTTTGTCGTTGATTTCGTCGGCCTGAACTTTGTAGCCGCGATTTGTAGATGCCCAAACTGTGTGTTTGGAATTGTAAGAATGTTTGCCGCGGCATCCGCAGGCGCATCCAAGTTTTCCTGAGTACACACTCGATACATCGTTAACGGTTAGCGTTGCAAGTTTCTTCATTGTAGATCTCCTCTGTGAGATACTCCTATTCGGAGTTTAGTACTGGGCTTGGCACCCGATTTACTTAACTGATTTCATAGCTTGTTTCAAGGCTTTGCGAAACGCGGACTGCGTCAATGCCGCGTGCTTATATGTTCGGTTGTTATTGTTCGGCAGCACCAGGTACAGCTGGTCTCGGTTGAACATTGTATTAAGATGCTTCACTGGTTTCAGTTGTTTGTTCAACTCGCGATAGATCGAGTCTGCAATCACGTTGGCGTTTCGATGAATGAAGTAGATCGTCATCGAGGCCATTACATCCTCAATCGTTGTTTGCTTTTTCATTACGATTCTCCTGTTTAAATTTTGAATCTTGGCACCCGGGCGGTTATCTTTTTGTGTAATTCTCTAGCCACCATTCCTTGGGAAGGACGGCGACTAGATTGGAGTGCAACTCGCCCAGAGCTTTGAAGTCATCTGGAGTTAATGCATCTTTGGAGTGTGCAGCTGCGACTGCGTTGTTCAACATTTCTGCGAGCGTCTTGACCAATTGCTGATCCATTATTTTACCCCCTGAATTTTTGCTTGGATGTTTGTCGTTACTTTACCGACGGCCTGAACTCCCTCACCCACGAGAGTGGCGAATGCAACTGCGAGAACGATTGCGATCAGGTATTTCACAGTGCACACACCTGAGTGCACTCGGCTGGAAGTGTTCCAAGAATGTTCGCAAGTATAAGCCAGTTTGCAGGCGCTGCACACTGGGGACACGTTTCTTTCGTTGCGTTCGAAATGTACTCACAGTTAAGACAGAGCTTAGCGTCGGCAAGAGGTACTGTTACAGGCATTGCTACTTTTGTCAGATCCGGCATCGAAGTCTCCTTGGATGATACGGTTTTGTACTGCGTCTTGGCACCCTGACTAGATTTCGTTTTTCATTGTCAGAGGAAACGATTCCAAACGACAACCACCGCGACCAACTTCAACGTCAGGAACAACATAACGATAAGCAGTGTCGGCTGGTGATAATTTCACTTTGGTGGAAACCAAAACTTCAACATCTTTGTGAGAGATTTCCACGAAATCTTTTCCGGTATCGAGTAACAATACCGTCGGTTTGTAATGGGAGTTTCTAACGAAGCATTGCACCAATTTTCCGCGCTTTGCAATGCGCTTGCCAAGGACAATGACATCACGTTTCAAATTACCACGAATCGCTGTGGCTTGAACTGGGGCTTCGATCGTTAACTGGGAGAGGCACTTTTTGCATCGCTGGTCTTGATTAACTGTCGTTGCAGGATTCCCACATCCAACGCAAAACTCACCACGAAACCACTTCTCGGTTTTCATATTGTTTCTCCTTTGAGATACTCCTGTTCGGAGTTTAATGCTGGTCGGTGGCACCCGATTACTGGGGAAGTAATTCGCTGCGTGAAATTCTCCAGGTCCACTTCCCATTCGAAACACGAAGCATTTCGTAGTCGTTGTAGTAACCAGATGACCCAACGCCTTTAAAGGTTGAAGTAACTGTCGTAACTTTCACGACATCACCGCGCTTAGCTTCAGTCGATTCATTGTTGCTGAGCAAAATGCACTTCATTCCCTTCTTGAAGAGCATTTTGTATACCGAATCTGGAGCGTGTTCGGGAAGTGACGAAGCTTTCTTCGCAGCCTTCTCACGTTTGTCGGCTTGCTTAGATTCTTCTTTCGCCAGCTTGTTAACTGTCTTTCGACTCATTGTTATTCTCCTTTGTACGATTTTAAATCCTGGTCTTGGCACCCGATTTAATTCGGGTGTCATATCTGCTCTTTTCTGGGGTATGTGCCAACCCCTGTAAATTCGACCTCCACTAAAAATGGGGTCTTTTTAGACCCCTCAATACAGTCCCTTGACATAAGAAATTATATGATTTTGTTGAGGTCGTGTCAACGGAAAAATCGGTTATTTTACCCTGTGTTTATAGGGGTCTGAGAGACCAGAAATTACCATATTCCACTGGAACTGCTATGCGGAGGGGTGCATTAAATAAGGATATCTTCGTAGCGGCGGAAACATGGAAAAACGGGCTTTACTGTTCCTTGTACTACAGTATTGAAGATCGATTCCTGATCGATTATATAGCCTGTGGACTGAAGATTGGCGTGGGACCATCGTACCCAGCCATAGGGCCACCCGTAGTCGTACTGTTCTCTGTTCTTAAAATTGAGGAAATGGACTGGATCTCCATCCCAGAAATACTCCAATCTCAGACAGGGTAAATAAGAGGGCAAATTCCCACCCAAATTCTGGTTAAATATCCCCTGACAAACGCACTGGACCGCCTGCAGATTCTTTACCACGAAAGTAGTACAATCGGAATGAAGCTCGTAACTAGAATCTGCTGCTCTCAGAATATCCCCTGTTTGGCAATGGCGTTTGGCTAAACGAATGTTCTTTTCTCCCACCTTTCCGCTTGCGTCTTTTCCGTGAAACTTTTTGAAAGTCTTAGGATTCTGCCAATCGACTTCCGTAATCCAAAGGTAGACATAATTGTTATCGAACAAATTGATATCCCAGGGATATCCATCGTTCGTTTTCGTACAGTAGATCTTGTCGTTCTGCCGCATCATGTGGATGATAACTTTAGAATTCTTTGGTGATGCAGTATATTCCAAATGAAGTCCTTCAAGATGCATTCCTGCAAACCTAGGGTGAGGCATCATCCAGTCTAAAGTATCGAATGTCATATATCTTCCTTATCAATCGGTTCTTCAAGTTGTTCATCGGCAGCAAACTCAGCCGGGATCTGACCATATCGTTCACGATGCGGTAATGCTTCCGGAACCAGGTATCCTAGCCTTACATGTCTTACATATTGAGCGATGGCATTGGCCATAACTGTATCGTCGTGGCAACCTTCTGCTGCTTCCGGTCTTCCACGTTTGTCCTGGTTACGAATAAAGGTCAAGCATTCTTGGATGAAGATTGCATCGTAAAGAAGGTCTGGATTTTCAGAGAGGAAATAACGAATACGATTCAAAGCTAACGGACGAGTTTTCTTCGTCGTTGGGAAGCCAACAATTTCTCGCATTCTAAACTGATCGGAACCGCCTCCAAGGGAACCACTTTTAGTTTTCTTTTTCCAATCCTTTTTCCACCAGTCACGATGTTTGTAGAGATTGCCATACATACAGGCGACTTCGAGCGTGAGAATAACTGAGCCACCATCCTCGTTTCTTTCGACTGCGATTAATGCATCGTTGTAACGACGGCCTAGATCTGCCAAATCCCATCCATATTCTTCGGGGATTAACTGTTCCCGGTATGCAGCGACTTGCTCTCCAGTTTCTTCGTCAATCACAATCGCAGCGGACCAGTCTCGTTTGTTTGTTCCTACCTCCAAGCCTTCCGCAACGTCAGCGCCTATGATGTAGTTTCTGTGCGGTTTCTCTTTCTTGAAAATAATGAGCTTGTTGTACTTCTCACGTGGAACATACGTTGTTAACTCCAAGTGACGAGCACGAAGGATATCACGATCGAAATACTGGCTGCCTGATAACAGGAAGCATGTGATATCGTCTTCCGGATACTTTTCGTCAAACTCACCACGAAGCTCTTCCTTCTTCCTACGCCTCCAAGCAATCTGAGTGAGTTCCAGTTCCTTGGACATTACCAAACGATGTTCGTCTTTGGTTAGAGTATCTTCTTCTGCTGGAGGATCATAACGATATTCTGTATGCCACCACCATTCGTGGAAATGATATTTGAATTCTCTATAGACTTTACCTTCTCCGGTATCACGAGCCCGCATACATTCTTCGAAGAAATAACCGCCGAAGCCGTTTGCAGTAGACTCCATATCAAGAGTTCCATGTTTTGGAATCGCCTCTTTCATGTTCGCTAACGTTGCTTCTGGATTTCCTTCCCAACGAGCGACCTCAGTACACACAACATGTTGGAGAGTCAATCCCTGGCCGACTTCTTCAACTTCAGCTGATGCACATCTGATGGCTGTATCCAACTGATCGAAAATGAGTTCTCTTCTGTTAGAAGCAGTAGTATGAAACAGATTCTGGTGAAGGAAGTCTGAGAGTTTGTTCTGTCTCTTATCAAATGGATCACGACATGCGAATAGTCTGTGTACACGTTTCAGAATTCTGAAGTGTGCTGAAGCATATGCACTGTTCTGGGAGATCAGCAATCCACCTGATCCTGGTTCAAGGATGCAAGGCAGATACAGTCGACGAATAATCATGTACGTCGTGTATCCACCTTGACGAGGCTTAAGGAAGATATTCTTTTGACCGAGGTTATCTTCGATATTGGACTGGATTTCGTTTAAGGCAAACGGGACAAGATTACGATGCCAATAATCAGACTCGCTAGGAAGGATTTCACGTTCCCCTTCTTCAGGACCTTTGCGGAGAATCCAGCACATACGAAGCATGAATTCTTTTGGTCCCCAAGTCTTCCATAAGTATTGAATCCATTCTAGTTGCTCACGAACAATGATAGAGTCCGGGCCACCGTAGGCTTGCTTTGATCTAGAAAATACGTCAGGGCCTCGTTGCTGTTCCTTTATCTTTTCCTGAACGTGTTTCTTAACGAGTTCTAGGACTGCTCCCAATTACTGTGCTCCTCTGGATTCTGAAACGCCTGAAGTAGTGATAGAATAAATCTTCTGCATCGCCTTACGAATCTGGGTCTGAGCCTCAATATCCCCTTCGTAGTCTAGAATCCCTAGAACACTCATGTACGGATACTGATTCTGATCGTTTCCCTCTCTGATCATTTTGTAGTACTGATCATCGCCTATCGGAAAAGCGATCCCTTCGTAGTGAGGATACGCAATCCTCATGCCTGGTTGCAGGATGCATTCATGATGAACTGTTACTTCGTCGTAACCTGCCATCCCATCCAAATGCTTCACTCTACGAACTTCATCGTACGGCTCCCAAGTCTTTATAACGATTGCTTCGTAGACTGGTTTATTCTGTGCAGTTTCTGGAAGTAGTATCGAGCCTACGATATGTTCCTTGGGAAGGACACGAACGAGAACGAACGGATGGATCGGTGTGATCTTGGGAAAGCCTTCTTCATAGATTTCCATGACTAGTTTCGCTATCTGTTGTTCTTTCTTTGCGATAGACTTCTTCTGGTCTGGAGACAACGATTTCAAAATAGACTTCAATGCCATTGTTTTTTCTCCGATTCAGTCTTCATTGCTTCTGATAGACGACTATTCTGTATTGCTTGTTTCATCTCTGCGTCGGTTCCTGTTGCAATCGCGGAAGGATTCTGTCGTACTTCTACACGAACCCATTTGAAATTCAATACTCCAGTCTTGTCGAATCCTTCAACAGTACACAAATACTTCGAACCGCAGTCCGCACACTTGTCCAACATCTGATGTGGGAAAGCGATTATCGAGACATCTGGTCCATTGAAAATCCTGCTTGGAGGCAGTACGACGTCCATCTGTTTCTTACAAGATGGACACTGCATCTTTGCCATTTGCCCACCCATAGGCAAAGGCTGCAATGGTTCTTCTGTCGGGGGCGGTGGCTCATTCTCACTCATCGAATCCTCTCTTCTGTAAATAACGAAAGCACTTTATGCATCTGAAGGCTGACTCTAAACTGCGGATACTTTTCCATCCACTTCATACACAACTTAACATTGTCTGGATTCACTTCATGTTCGAAGTTTACTGGTTGTAGCCAAACAACGACTCCCAACTTTGCAATTTCTGCCCAAGATGCCCAAGTGTCTGGACCCTGACATACTTTTAAGTCGGGATCGAACTGATCATCGACAAGGATCTTGAACTCATTTGCTCTGAGAACCATTTCAGGAAGGAGCGGTTTTTTGGGACTCACGGTGACCCAAATATTCTCTAACTCAACCATGCTTTTCGGTCGCTTCGTTCCCGATGTCTCGAGATGAATTTCTTTGTTTGCTAGTCTGAGTGGTTTCACTAGACTATACAAATCGTGCATCAATGGTTCCCCACCAGTGATACACACATGCGTAACGTTTTTGGGAATCTCTTCAAGAATCTGTGCTGCAGTCATTACCTTTTTCTTACGATAGTCTGTATCACAAGGAAACTTCCGTCCATCATACAGAGTACACTCTTCTGTGTAGATCGGCAAAGCATTTCCATTAATCTTTCCTTCGCCTTGAAACGTCTGATACTTATCTTTCGGGTATGGCTTTCCGACTGTGCATCCTGCAAGACGAACAAACGTCATCATCGTTCCGGACCATACACCTTCTCCTTGAGGCGATGTGAAGATTTCACTTATCGGAAATTCTTTACTATTACTATTCATACAATCCCCTCTTCCTCTTAACCTTCGCGACTTCTTTCGATATGACTGGTTCTTCTTCTACTGGCTTAATCAATCCTAATACTTTGAATATCGATCTCACTGTTCCAACAACACCACCAGACTGTGGAACTATTCCATCCTGTTCTAGTCTTGCTTCTGGATAGAGTATCAAGACTCCACTTGACATAGCATCATCCATGTCTAATGGAACTGGAAGATGGTTGGCATCGGTGGATAACTGATACTGTGCCAATACATGCTCTTCGGGATTCTCTATTCCCTGTTCCTTCATTATACAGATTTGACATTTCGTAATCGAACGAATCGTCGACTTCATTTCTCTAAGGACTTCTCTTCCGCACAGCCTGCAATAGACGGAAGTGGCTCCTCCGGGAGTATATGCTCTTGGCTGTTCGTGACGGATAAACATTCTTTGAAGTCTTCCCATCTTTCCTCCCACAGGCGCCACATCGTATTCGATGTGGGACACCCGATGACTTGCTGATAATACGGGATTCCGACATTGTTGAATAAAACCATATCCTCATACGTCGGAAAAATCTCAATCAAAGCCTTCTTCAGAAGTGCTGCAATGTACGAGACTGAACTTACTGGAGAGATCACACACCGGAACGTCTGTACATATTCTATCAACTGTTCCGGATGCGCTTCGTACAGAGCTAAATCACGGTAGTCGTAGATTATCTGGAAGTGCGGATATCTCTCCAAGAGACGATTACTAAACCTCTCAGACTCTGTTCCGTCGCCCCACTTTAAAACTAATATATCCAACTGAACTTCCGGTGGTTGAATATCCAATGCTCTGATGACTGGCCATTTCTGTGGGCCTGCTCCAATCATAACTCCTAATGCCTGGGCCATCTGAACAGGACTATACTGCGTTATCTTTGCAGCACGCTTGAAATCCATTTCGATGAAGCAATCATACTCACCACGAGAATACTCGTTCCATCCTGAATAATCAAAGATTGGAACTCTTCCTTTTACTACCTGTAGGATTGGTTCGAAGTATTTGAACTTATCACTCATTCGAAACGTTACCTGGAAGTCTGGATCTCGCTCTTTACGCTGTCCGCCTAGAACCAACTGAATCTGATAATCCTGTATAGCAGGAATAGAGACAAGGAAATCTCTCAGGTTGTCTGGCATCGTTACTAGGACTTGATCGGCCATTAGTTCAACCTTTGGTTCGGTGTCTTGAAAACAACTTCATAGTAACAAGTCGGACAGACGTTTGAGTTGGCAGCAGTGCCTCCGAGCTCTGGAAACAACTGAAGCGTGTGCACTTTACGGAAATGGCCATGCTTGTGGCACCATTCCATTGGCTCTCTCGGAGCATTCTTAAAATCAACATATGCTCCTAATATCGAAGTCGCCGCCAAAAATACAACATAGACTACACCTAAACTTGCCCACCAATACCAGTGATGGAGAAACCACATTAATACTAACATGTTAGCACCTTCTTAAATGCGTACCCCCAAAGTTCTCTAACCTTTTCCATGTTGTAATACATTGACGCCACCTGATACATTTTATCGCCGAGGCGTTGCCTGTACTCCGGTTCGTTGATCAACGTCCGGAGTTTTTCTTTCCATTGCTTTCGATTGGAACAAAGCAACCAATTTAAATCGTCTCCACCCAACGCACAAAATTCTTCGTAGGGTTGAATAGCCGAGACTAAACAAGGAATCCTCATCGAGGCTGCTTCCAGCATCTTGATGTTTGACTTCGACTTGTTGAAACGATGATCCGACAATGGAGCTATTTCGATATCCCATCCCCAACTAGCGAATCTGTTGGCATATTCTGCTACTGGAACCCATCGTCTAAATCTACATTGCTGGTGATTCATTGTTTTGTTATCTGCCGGGGCGCCTACGAATTCCACCGATACATGTGGGTACTCATCCATAATCTCTGGTAGAACCTCAACGGCGTCTTTCAGATCTTCACTATGGGTATTCGATCCTCCCCAGCCAACGATAATCTTGCCATCATCCCTAAGAAGATTTTTTCTATGGAATAACTTAAAGTCGATAGCATTGGGAACAATGAAGATTTCTTTGTTCAGTTTGAAACCAGTTCTTGCTGCTGTAGCTAATCCCCTAGTAGAGACTGTCAGCATGTCTGCTTCACGTGCACACATCTCAAAGCCATCTCTAAGAGCATCGAACGCTTGCTTACCAGGATTAGCTGATGGAAGATTCCACACGTTGTCATCTAGATCGTAGATTATCTTTAGTCCTGCTTGTTTGATCCTTATCATTGCGGCACGATTGTGTTCGCTGACTTGGCGCTGGACTAAGGCAACTTTACAATGCTGTATCTCACGAATGTCTATTGAACCTCTCCTAAGAAGGAACATAGACCTCTCCATATTCAGATGTGGAATGTACATCCGATACAGAGCGCAGGCATCTATTCCTGCGGGAAGAAAAACTGCTGGTATCTCATTCATGACTATTCCCACTATTCTCGATGTCTGTGTTTCTTATGTCCTTTACTCTTATGTTTGACATGTTTTTTCGATGCAGCCTTAATTCTCTTTGCTAACCGTGCCTGCTCTTTCAAAGCCTTAAGTCGTTTCTTCTTTGAGAAAGTATAGGCCGATTCTTGCCTACCCAATTCCCATCGTGTCCTCTTACGAAGTAGAGACCAAATCTCTGAAGATAACTTATACGGATTATCCCCAGAAGACGATCCGTTCTTTCCCGCTTTGTATCCCTTGTTCCATGCACTAAACTGTTTCCAATATTTCCTTCGTTCATTCTTATGTTTAAGCGTTTCCTCATCTAATCCCAATGGTTGTATCATATTCTTCCCGAGTTAATATACAACGAGATGTACATGTTTCATCTAACTCCAATCGAGACCATGGAACAATTTCAACTTGCTTTGCAATCCACAATATCAAATTCTCTGAACTAGGATAAAACTCATTGTCAAGTCCTTGGACTCCCCAAACCTCATGATCTCCCTCGATCTGAATGTTTACAAATCCTTGAAGCTTATCACGCGATTTCCAAGCGCCAAGATGACGATGATCTAAACTATCTACAATCGGTTGTACTAAACTTTTCAGGATTGCATAATCCATCACAAAGCCTGTGTCTGGATCTATGACTCCCTTCACATAGACTCGCAGCTTCCACGAATGTCCATGCAAACGAGAACACTTCCCAGAATGTTTGGGAAGTACATGGCTTGCCTCAAATGTGAATTCTTTGCAAAGCTCAAGCTGCATACTTTCTCCACTTCATCTTCTTCTGATGAGCATCTAACAACTTGGCCGCTTTAAACATTCTATCCGGCTGATCATACGATTTCCTGATTAACGAATTACATGGCCAACAAACTAGTCCTCTTACACTCTTTCGTTTTAACCACTTCTTCATTAGTCTTACTGCGCGACGTTTCTTGTGAGACTGTTTGATGACTCCAAACTCTGCTGTGAATGCAATCCATAGTCTTCCCATCGGAACGGTAAACACATGTGCCTTGGCTAGTCTATGGTCATGTTCCACATGCAATGGTAACTTACCTTTCTCTGGAACGAAGTCACAACAAAAACAATGGCCTCCCTGCCTCTTGAATTGATGACGATACCATGCAAGAGACTTGCCATAGACTCTCCTCAGCATCTTGTCTCTACGCTTCTCTTTCTTCGTCATAGTTATATTATACAGATTCACAGAATCAATTTCATCTCATCTTCTCGCAAGAACCAAGTCTCTCCATCTCTATTGGCCACACGGTGGACTGGAGTCTTGGACTTCTTAGTATGACCTGCGTTTGCGTGAATGATGGTAACTTTGATTCCACGCTTCAGATCCATTACTCTGGCACCATTTCCAATTCCTTTTCTACGTCTGGGTGCTGAAGCATGGGACGGAATAGATTCTACTTCCTGATGGGTTCCATCGTCTCTAACCTTTCCCGAAGCTTTCAATGCTTCAAGCATTCGACGATGAAAAGCGGGAGCACTTCCCTCCAAACTCTGGAGGTCTTGTACTCCCCGCATGTTGTAAAAATTTGCTCCACTTAACTGAATCAAAGATGAAGAACTTACTCGTTCAGGTTTCCAGTCATCTGCCATAGTGTCTCCTACCCTGTGACAGCTCTCAGGTCTGTTGTCAACGTTGCCAAATCAAAGCCATGAATAGACTTTCCTTGTGACAACCAATCTGGTGACAATAGAGCATGTGCCTCATCACAGTAGTTAAGCCAAAAAGACTTCGTCATTTTCTTTAGTTTACCCCAGGTGATACAAGTAAATGACTCTTGATCATAATCACAGACGAAGACACAATGTCCACCCCATGATCCTGGAGCTGATTTCTTTGTCTTGAATATCGGTGTATCCCAAACTTCTTGCGTCTGGGCTGTGAGTGGAAGATTCAATCCGATGTACAATCCACCAAACAAATTGTGTGCTTGGCGAACATGTTCTAGATTCTGTACGTCGGGATCTGCGTATGCGACTAGTTCATGGCCATTGAACTTGTCATGTCTCCACAAGTTCAATACGTCAATTTCAACTCCCCCTCTATCAGTTGCAAATTCATTCTTCGGATCGAATCCATCCCATGTGGAATAATATCCTAGAACCATACTATCTGATAGAGTTACCATTTTACCGCCGCAATTCAATGTCCAGACTTGTACAGCATGGGCTGCGCCGGCAATCGTACAATCTCCATACTGATCGTTTAACATCATTCCCCAGTTAGTGACGCCCTTCGAGTACGTAACCTTAGGCGGAGCTGCTGGTAACGTTGCGAGAAAATAGCGAGACAGTTTCAGTGTTCTTGAATCTATCTTAGCTGCCTGCTTTCCGAGTTTCATCCCTACGTGATCTGGCACTAGTTCTCCTAGAAAATCTTATGCGATGATTGTCCATTCTGATCTAACATATCATTGAACTGTTTCTTAAACTCCGCCGGTGTCAATGTCTTCGGTTGTACCGCTAACTTGTTTGGTAACGATGCTGACTTAGTAGCTACCGAAGTAGATGCTGGAGCGGGTAGCCTTGCCTGAAATCCTGCTAGTACAGCAAGGATGATTCCCAGAAGACCCTGTACCAACTTGGACAATCCTGCATCGGGAATCTTCAGATCACTCCAGAATTGTTGCAGTTGTGCCATCACTACACTGATTGCTGTAGAGATCTTTCCTAACAACGATTGCTTCTGATCTGCAGGCGCATCCAAATATGCTTGGACTGCGGCAGCTACGTCTGCGAAGCCTGCCTTTACTAACGCGATGACTACATCAATGGCTGTTCCTTCACCAGTTGGAATTACTTTTGCGCCTATCAGAATATCAACGATAGACTGAAACGCATTCAAACCGACTGTTACGTAGGAAAGAATCTGGTTATACAATCCTCCGTTACATGCGGTTGTGATAATGGTACTTCCAAGTACTGGAAGCAACGCTACTGCACTTGTGACTCTCTGTGTAAAAGCTCTACGAGTTATCATGTTTTCTCCTAGTATCTGTAAGATACCATTTCAAGACTATGCGGTATAGCACCTAATTGATATCCCCAAGTTCTTCCTCCCGCATGACCGACTAGACTCTTAAAAGAACTAACACATAGCCAACCTAATTCCATCATCTTGTACGACATCTCTACATCTGATCTGATATGAATCATTAACGGATTGGTCTCGTCTAAATAAATTCCCGGCATCCCTCTACTAGCCGATGCCTCAAACAAAGCCTGCATGTCTGCCAACCAACAATGTGCTGTTACATATCCTGGATGTCGACAGACTTCATATCGCCTTGGCTCTTCGAGTGACATCGTACTCCCGACTAATCCTACTCTCCCTTGCTGTGCGACTTCGTCTTTGACTGCGTACAATTCTTCCATCCATCCTGTATCTAGGACTGTGTCACAGTTCAATAAGACTACCGTAGGTGTTCTCACCATACGAAGTCCTAAATTGAACGCTCTAGTATACCAATGCTGAAAGTGTGTACGAATTAGAATTATGTCACGACGCCCCTTGATTAATCCCTCAATGAATCTTGCACCTTGTTCATCACTACTATCGTCTACGACTATCGGACGAAAGTTATGCGTATGCGTATAGAGAGACTCCCAACACGTTCCCACCATTTCTTCGACTGGGAACTCTCTAGTAATTCGAATGCCTATTACAATGTCAGTCGGCGGATTCACGTTTCTTTTTCTTCTTTCTCTTACTATGTTTATCGTTAATCTTTGCGAGATACGTCTGATGATTCCGTACAATCTGTTGCATGTACTTTGCCTCACCAAGGATTTCATCGACTGAGAAACCTCTCTTCAGAAGAAACTCTACCATCTGATCTTCTGAAAAGCTGTTTATCATAATCTGTGCCTGGTTACGAGTCATCTCTTCCAGGTAACCAAATCCCCAGGACTTCTTTTTCTTCAGTCTACGTTTAATCCTTAACAATCGGCGTAATACTTGTTCCGAACTCACTGTCATGTAATTCCTTCTCGGCTTCTGCTAATATCTTTCGTATACTTTCCCTTGCTTCACCATTCCACATACTTAAGTCTGCGCTCAGATCATCTGGAATAATCGTTGGGCTATTGATACTGATGTGTAGCACTTTTTCGATGTCTCCATCCATCCACTTATAAAACAAATGAACTTTGTTTGCACCTGTGGCTCGCGTCAAAGCAAGTCTATCAGGTTCGAGTATAGTCCCTTCTATACGTTCCACGACAACTATCGATTTTTGTTCACTCAACAACAATGGCGAACCCTCTACACTTTGGAAGTGCTTTCTTCATAGTTTCTAAAATAGATCGAATATTTATGTCTGTTGCCTTGGGAAGGATAGCATCAATGTCTCTGAGCACTCCCTTTATATCATCTGTCCTTCCTAAGTCAACCAAGTTTACTAACCTAGTGCTTCCATTCTCTTTTACAAACTTGCACAACTCAGCCCATCCAGTGACACTCGCAATTGACTGGATAAAATCCTTGGATGCTATCGAGATTGTCATTTCAGTTTACCCTTCAATTTCGAGATGGAACCAACAGGTTCCATATTCCTCAAACGAAATGACCACCCGGGAACTTTGGCATAGTAGACATTTTCTTTTCCTTTTCTCTGGTCGACTGCAACAACGTACATAGCCTTCAGTTTCGCGGTCTTTGCAAAATCTTCCTTACGAAGTCTTGATTCACGATGGACTGTGACTTTATCATTCTTCGCCGTATCGTAGATTGTCTTAACTTCGATTCCAATCTTTCCTACTAATACGTCAAACGGATGATTGTCCGGAGTAGTCTTACCGCCAATGACTTGGGCTATTTGCCTAACGTTAGCAGCTGATCCCATTATCTTTGCTGTTGTGACTGGAACAAAACTAGCCAGTGCTCGATCATGCTTGGCTTCGTCCTTACCTTTGGGACGGCCGCAATGCTCACCCTGACATCCTGAGCCTGGGCCTCCTGCGTATAGGTCGATAGTGGTTTGTAGTGTCACGCTCATATTATTATACAGATTTCATCGGACTTTGTATGCTTGCACTCGGGTAGTGCTTCACATTGTCTTTGATTAGATTATCGAGGAAAAATTTCTTTTCTGGCTCCATCTGATGGCCTTTGTTCATGATATAAAAAGCAAAGCAATCAGAGAAATCTTCGTTCGGGTTCTTCTCTGAATAATGTCTTGGGAATTTGATTCCAGCTTTGTGCGTCCATTTACTAGTCTCTTGTGGCCACCCTGGTCTGACCTCAACATAGACAGGAGCGTTCCCTTCTTTCCATCCTTCAACCCAATCTGAACACGCTTGCCACTTGGATTTCTTTTCTGGAGTCATTGCATCATACACAGAATGTCCTATTTCATGAACTGCTGTTAACTCCGAATGCCAAATCCATCCATCACCTTTTCCGAATCTCTGACGGAAAGTAAAATTCTTAGGATTGTACTGGACTGTCTTAGTCTCGGGAATGAAACGTCCATGCTTTACATTCAATTCCTTTGCCGACCTGATTCTCTTCACGTTGAAGAAAAGCTCTGGTGGTATCCTGGAAAGCATTGCTTTCAGATTTTCTTCTTCTGGACCGGTGAAGCCGATTAAACGTATTCCATTCCACAACGTTCCTGCGAACCGTCCCTTCTGAGAAGTCTCGGTAGAAGCCTCTACTTTCTTAGTTTGTTCGTACCAATCACTACAGTACTCATCTATTGGTCCTGGTATAACAGGAGAGCCATTCCACTTCTGAAAATACGTACTAGTACAATCTGTTTTGTTATCAGCTAAGTACTCACAAGAAGCACAACTAGAACCACCCTTTGGAACACGCATTCCTGCTTTGTGATCTTTCGGGTATGTTGCCGCTGCCGATTCTAGATCTTCTAAGAACTTTGGATCAAATCCCGGAGCATGCTTTTGACCCGGTCCGCCTGCTTCTAGGTCTTTTAAATGCGGAAACTTTCTCAACAATTCCTTGTAAGCTTCAGCGGGATCGATATTACCACTTTGCTTTCCACCTTTATTTTTACCACCGCCGCGTTGTTCTTCATATTCACCACGATCCTCACTGTAATCCACATTCTTAGAAACTTGGACTAATACTGGAATCTTATCTGTTGTTATACCGGGAAAAGCTCGTTTCAATGCCATCATACGATGATGGCCATCTAAAATGTCTCCATTCTTTTCTACCAAAAACATATCTAAATTCTTAGCTTTTCCTGAACGAAGCTCTTCCGCCAACTTACGTACAAAATCCATATCCTTCTTAGCTAGATTCTCTCTAGGCTTAAGACTAGATAATAAACGCTTAGACTTTACTAAATGCCCCTCCGCAATACCCTTCTTATATGCAGGATGTACTTTCCATCCAAACCCTGGACGTCTTCCGGAGCCTGGGCCTCCCGCATAGACATCATGGACTATGTCTGCGACTACTTCTACAGCAGACGCTTTAATTTCATCGAGAAGATAGCTCATATCTTTGCCGCTCCGAACGCTCTGAACATGCCTCCATTCCTACGTTTACGGCTTATACTAGACATCATTGCTGAAGTGTATGCTGCTTGATGTGGACTCAACAATGTCGTGTGCGCAGGAATCATTGCCGGCAATCCGCCCGGAGCACTTCTCTTCAGGATCTTCATACGATCCTTGTGAGCTTGCTTTCTTTTCGTTACGTCTAAGAATCTATCGTCCTTTTCCTTTGGATCATCAGTCGGTATCTTATCTGCATTCTTTAACGATGGCGGATGAAACCACAAGTTCGTATCTAGATGAGCATGTTGCAGAGCACCTGCCATTGGCTCACCGTAGTCTGCGTATGAATATAAACGAGATATCTTTGCCTTTATTCCGGATGAACCAATTACAAATTCTCTTTGAGAGAGATATCCTCTAGAACTACCAAAATCACCAGCATCTTTGAATGCAGCAGGATGTGTAAATGCACTAAACCATATTTGACTAGCGGGGACCTTTACTTTTAGTACAACTCCCTTACCAGAATATTTTTCAAGCTTTCCGTATTCATCTTCCTTACGAAGAAAGCCTGCACGAGCCTTAGCAAAATCTATAGCTGTACCTTTATGCTGTGTAAATGATGTCAAGCCACTCATCTTAAGATTCAACTGGTGTCCTTGCTTATGGGAAGAAGCTATTTTCTCAGCATCCTTACCAGCAAGTCCACGATACAAAGTAACTGTTCTATTACCATAGTATCGTTCGGAAACAGCCTTCATAACTGCTAATGCTTTAGCTAAAGGCGAAGTCGGTTTACCTCTCATAACTTCTTTTGCGGCCGATTGTATAGCTGCTATATCTTTCTTCTCTCCTCCTGCCCAACCAGCAATTGCCATATGCAACTTATCAAAACCTTTTTTTCCAGCTCCTAGCTCATCAAATAAAGCATGTACCGGAAACTTCTCGGGATTCCATTTTGTATCTCCATATGTTGCTGCACCTTTTGGAATCAACTTATCCATACCATGAGTCTTAGCAAATTCATTAACAACATCACCATGTGGACGACCACAATTAGGCCCTCTACATCCACTTCCAGGTCCACCTGCCTCAAAGCTAGGATTCGGAAGTCTATGATTCATACCCTTTCCTTGATGCATGGAAGGATTGGTCATTCTATGTCCTACTCCAACATTTCCTTTATTGACTTTTCCTTGCTTAACCTTTGTGCTTCTGGAGACTGGTGGTAAGCCAAATGCTCCCTTCATGGCAGGCTCAATGAATGATCTTCCGTTGGCGACTGCGTCTGCCTGTTCTTGTGAAGGATAACATCCAAAGTTCTTATCGATTCCGTCGGACTCGACACAGAACTGAGTTCCTTGTTTTACTATTCTTTTCTGTCCTGGGACAGGGCGAATTGGTTTTCCTTCCAGTTCTACATCTTCTTCGCCAGCCTTTACTTGAGGAAAATCTATTTCCCCTGAAGTCTGGTTTACTTTCATCGTGATCTTGTCACGGAGTTTTGTGACAGGACTGAATTTCTTAGACTTGCTTCCTGCAAACATCTCGATATTAGCGTTGAGATTCATTCCACTCCCCTTTAACGCGGTCTGCAATATTGTGCAGATTGTAGAAAGCTCTGGAGAGATACAATCCATTTCTGAATCTGACTACTACGCGTTCTCCATCTATTGCGTAGACTACTCCGCGACCGTGCATTCCATCGACTACGACCTGATCTCCGACTTTAAATGGATTCTTCATCTTTGGACCACAATACAATGCCAATGTATTTTCCATCTTTGATCCAGAACCGTGCATCATTACTGGTTCTTTTTTCATTGCAAATGCCTTTTGTCTGAATTCCTTCATTGGCATAGTTGTAATAGAAGCAAAGAAGTGATCTCCTTTATCGTAAGCTTTCTTATATGCCTGGGTTGCATCCACAGTGTCTTCGAATCCAAGCATTACTTTGTCTTCATCCCAGCCATTGTTGTACTTATCTGTTTGATGTACGATATACGCAAACTTCGCATTCTTTACAGGTCCAACGAAAGCATCAACTTCGTCTCCGTCTACTCCCTTTGTACCTTGGATATATCCGTAAGGGTATGGCATCACAGTTTCCCATTTCTTTCCCGTACTACGATCCACACCCTTACGGGTAGAACCCGCATCATTTTCTACTACTATCGTCATTCTTTGAAAGCGTATGGTCTTCATAGCTGTTTTTCGGGGTTTTACCCC
>Ga0193718_1000097_pt1 | contig 18435 bp, 15 predicted proteins | sample U2a1metaG_FD_144918 | JGI IMG/M metagenome (GOLD analysis project Ga0193718, IMG submission 144918) | Soil microbial communities from a riparian zone of the East river system, Colorado, United States - U2a1 | ecosystem: Environmental > Terrestrial > Soil > Riparian zone | place: USA: East River... | reverse complement strand
TGGAGGTCTTATGGGTGGTGACGGAGGGAATTGAACCCCCGACACAAGGATTTTCAGTCCTTTGCTCTACCAACTGAGCTACGTCACCGGGTCGCCTACCAGGCGTAATAAGGGCCACAAAAGTATGGATTTTTGCTATCGCGCCAAACCCGCAGGGTGATTTTCAGGTTTTCAGCGTTAAATTTAGGTAGAAAGATGAGTTCACTGTAAATTTCTCAAAATATTCAACGGTGGCCCTAGCACAACAAATCGCCTTTCTTATCGTCCTGGGAGCCGCCGGTTATTTTATTCGCCGGCGTGTTTTGCGCATACGCAACAACATCAGGCTTGGCAAAAAAAATGACATCACCGATCATCCGGGCCAGCGACTGAGCAACCTCTTCCTGGTTGCGTTCGGACAGAAAAAAATGTTCAAACGGTTTATTCCAGCTTTCCTTCATTTTTTTATTTACAGCGGCTTTCTGATCATTAACCTGGAGGTGTTGGAGTTTATGATTGACGGCATGCTCGGCACGCACCGGATTTTTGCACCCGTCCTGGGAAGATTTTATCCGATCCTGATGAATGGATTTGAATTTCTCGCCGTGGCGGTGCTCGTCGCCTGTGTCGTGTTCCTCACTCGCCGCAATGTGTTAAAGCTCCCCCGATTCCGGTCGGCAGAAATGACGTCCTGGCCCCGGCTAGATGCCAACCTCATTCTCACCATCGAAATCATGTTAATGCTCGCCATTCTAACCATGAATGGAGCAGATCAAGCCCTACAAGCAAGTGACCCGCATTATCCGGCTACTGGCTCCCTCTATTTTAGCTCCTTCATAACATCAGCACTCCAACACTTCAACACCTCACCACTTCAACACCTTAACACTTCAACACTTATCTTCATCGAACGCTTTGCCTGGTGGTTTCACATCCTGGGGATCCTCGGTTTCTCCATCTACATCACGTATTCCAAGCACCTTCATATTTTTATGGCATTTCCCAATACCTACTATGCCAACGTGGAAGCGAAAGGGCATAGTAAAAATATGCCGGTCGTGACACGTGAAGTAAAGTCGATGTTGGGATTGACGCCAGCGGAATCATCTCCACCGGCGGAGCCGGGAAGATTCGGAGCAAAAGACATCAACGACCTCAGCTGGAATTTGCTCATGTCGGCGTATGCGTGTACCGAATGTGGTCGCTGTACTTCGGAATGTCCGGCTAATCTCACTGGGAAAAAGCTGTCGCCGCGCAAGATCATGATGGATACACGCGACCGGATGGAGGAGGTAGGGAAAAGTCTGGAAAAAGCAGGACCCGGTTTGGCGGATGGTAAAGCATTGCTGGGAGATTATATTTCCAAAGAAGAGATCAATGCCTGCACGAGTTGCAACGCCTGCGTGGAGGCTTGCCCTGTGATGATCAATCCACTGGAAATTATCCTTGAACTCCGCCGGTATGTGGCCATGGAAGAATCGGGGTCGCCGGCTCAGTGGAATGCGGTCTTTCAAAACATTGAAACCAATTTTGCGCCCTGGAAATTTCCGGCAAGCGATCGGTTTAATTGGGCAAAGGAATAAATTCAAAATATGGAATTCAACGCCCCGACTATAGCAGAGATGACATCGAAGGGAGAGGTCCCAGAGATTCTTTTTTGGGTGGGCTGTGCCGGCTCGTTTGATGAACGGGCCAAACGGGTCACTCGCGCCTTTGTGAAAATTCTGAATGCCGTGGGAATAAAATTTGCGGTGTTGGGGACGGAGGAAGCGTGTACCGGCGATCCCGCCCGCAGGGCCGGGAATGAGTTTCTATTTCAGATGCAGGCTATGAACAATATCCGGGTATTGAATGGGTACAGCATCAAAAAAATTGTCACCACCTGCCCTCATTGTTTCAACACCCTGCGAAATGAATACCCGGAATTGGGTGGAACGTATGACGTCGTCCACCATACGGCATTTCTTCAACAGCTGATCAACGACGGCAAAATCAAGATCAAGGAAGGAGGCCCCTTCAAGGGGAAGAAAATCACCTATCACGATTCCTGTTATCTCGGCCGCGCCAACAACATATATGAAGCCCCCCGCGAAGTGCTTGCTTCTCTGGATGCGGACCTGGTAGAAATGAAACGTTGCCGCACCACCGGACTTTGCTGTGGAGCAGGCGGGGCTCAAATGTTTAAAGAACCTGAGAAAGGAAGGAAAGACATCAACATCGAACGGTCGGAAGAGGCCTTGAGCACAGGAGCCGGCACCATCGCCGTAGCCTGTCCGTTTTGTATGACCATGATGAGCGATGGGATTAAGAATAAGGAGAAGGAGGCCGAAGTAAAAGTCAAAGACGTTGCCGAACTAATTGCTGAAGCGCAAGGTTTGCTTTAATAAAAAGAGGCTTGTCGGTCTGAATTCGGGGTTGGTGTTGCGAATGAAAATTTGTAATTCGCATTCCAGGATGTAGTGAGCTGAATTAATTCTATGTACGTTCCATTTGAGCATCTTCCGGATCATGCACGGCTTTGGATTTACCAGGCCGACCGGAAATTCTCTGTGGCGGAGGAGAAAGCCATTGACGGGGAGGTGCATGCCTTTTGCGAGCAATGGGTTGCCCACGGAAATCCCTTGAAAACTTCGTTCAGGATCGACCGCAGTCAATTTTTGATCCTGGGAGTGGACGAAGGGGTTGGCGGAGCGAGTGGTTGCTCCATTGACGGGTCGGTCAGGATGTTAAAATCGCTGCAGGAACGGATGGGGATCGATTTCCTGAGTCGTTCCAAAGTCCCGTTTCTTATTGATGGCAATGTAAAGCTGATTCCCGTCCGCGAAATGAAAGAAGCATTTGCATCCGGTATACTAGGACCGGCTACCCCGACGTTCCATCTTCTGGCCGCCACCAAAGGGGTATGGGAAGAAAATTGGATTATGTTGGCTGAAAAAACCTGGCTTGCCCAATACCTTCCGAAAACCCCTGTAGCCTGATGGCGTTCTGGTTTTTTGTAGCTTTAAAACAGATTTGGGTTCGCCTTTTGAATTTGTTTGTATGATGGTCAGAACATTTCTTGTCGTTATTGTCCTCGCCCTGACTTTTTCCTGCAGCCCGGAAAAGAAGGCAGCAAAAAACTTTCGTTACGGCAAATACCAAAAGGTAATTAACTACTATAAGAGTGTGTTAGCAAGGCAGCCAAATAATGGCAAAGCCAATTTTTACATTGCCGAATCCTACAGGCTGTCCAACCGGCTGAAGGAAGCCGAACCCTACTATGAAAAGGCGGGAGGCCGTGGGATCCAGAAAGACACCGTGCGCCTGTACTATTCCAAAGCATTGAAGTCGAATGGTAAGTACGACGAAGCCCGCAAGGCGTTGGGAGAATTAGAGGCCAGTTCAGAAAATGAAGAAATGAAGACCATTGCCCAAAGAGAATTGGACGGTCTTGATTATTTGGAAAAGCTCGCCGGAAAGAAAAGCTATTATAAGATCAAGAACCTGGAACCCATCAATACACCCCTCGCAGAATACGACCCCGTTTACCTTAATGGCGAATTGTACTTTACTTCCTCGCGCGGCACAGGAAGAATTTACGAAGCGACCGGCACCCCCTTTTCGGATTTATATAAAGTCGTAACAAAGGGGGCAAACGTGGATGCGAATACGATCACGTTGCTGCCGGTTACCCTCAACGATCCTATGATCAATGAGGGCTGTATCACCTTTTCACCGGATGGCAAGATCATGGTGTTTGGGAAAGGCAACTCGGGGAAACGCAAGGGAGCCAACGACGTGGATCTTTATCTTTCCCGGTTCCGCAACGGCGCCTGGTCAGAGCCCCAATTGATCAATATAAATCAGCCTGATACCTGGGACTCGACGCCTGCCTTCAGCCCGGACGGAAGAACGCTGTATTTTTCTTCTAACCGGAAAGGGGGCTTTGGGGGGGACGACATTTACTCAGCGCAAATGGATTCCCGAGGCCGCTTTGGTAAAATCCGGAATTTAGGTCCCGATATCAATACAGCCGGAGATGAACTCTTTCCGTACGTTGCCGATAATGGTAAATTATATTTTTCATCCGACGGACATCCGGGCTATGGCATGATGGATATTTTTGTTGTGAATCGGGCGAATGGAAAAACGGTAGTGGAGAACCTCGGTCAACCCATGAACTCCTCGGGAGATGATTTCGGGATTTTTCTTTTTAAGCCCGACAGGGGGTTCTTTACCTCTAACCGTGAAGGAGGCAAGGGGGACGATGACATCTACACCTTTATCAACGAAGACCCCAACCTGAAAGTCGTCAATTATTTCCTGGAAGGCATTACCTATACGACCCGAAAAGACAGCTCCCGTCAGGTCCTTGCGGAAACCAAAGTTATCCTCCTCGATGGTAAAGGGGATGTGATGCAGGATTTTGTGACCGGCAATGATGGAAAATTTCTATTTCGTGTGTATGAAAACGAAAATTACACGCTTACCGGTGAGGCCGACGGTTACCTCACCAAGCGGCAGGTGTACACCACGCACGGTAAGTCAGTACCCCTGGAGTCACTTAAGGAATTGGTGACCAACATCACCCTGGATACTATTCTGGTCTTAGACAGGAAAGAGAAAAACAAGCGCTTTGTTCTTCAGAATATCTACTTCGGTTACGACAGCGCCAACATCCGCCCTGAATCAGCGAGGGAATTGAGCAAACTGGTAGACCTTTTGAACGACAATCCGGAAATAAAAATTGAAATGGGCTCGCATACCGACAGTGTAGCGTCAAATGACTATAACATCGCCCTATCTCAACGGCGGGCCGAATCAACCGTCGCCTATCTGATTCGCAAAGGCATTTCCCCGGAGCGCCTGGTAGCGAAAGGGTACGGCGAAGAAGTACCCATCGCGCGAAACACGAACCCGGATGGTACCGACAACCCAGAAGGCCGCCAGCGCAACCGCCGGACGGAATTCAGAATTCTTGAAATAGGACCGACTCAGAAAAAACCGGATGAGTTGGACGATGATGAGAAGTATTTCAAGAACAGCGACAACGATAAGTAGAGTCGTGAGTCGCTAGCCCCTGGTCTTGAGTTGGATTCAACCAGGATCAAGGCGATTGACTCATAACTATGGATTCCCGACCGGGGACTCAAGACTATAAACTCAAGACTTAATTGTACCCGCTACATCAAATCGGAAAACAAATTTTCCAATTGCTGAAAATGCGTCTCACTGTTAAATTCTCTATCGGCTTTTTCTTTGCCGCGGTGTGCCAGCTGATTTTTGAAGGCAGGCTCCCTGAATAAATGTTCTAGATGACCGGCTAGTTGATCGGTGTTGCCCCATTCAAATAGCAGACCCGTTTGCTTGTCGTCTATAATTTCGGGTACGCCTCCGGCGTTGACACCCATCACTGCAATGTCGCAACGCATGGCTTCGGCGAGGACCAGGCCGAACGCTTCATTCCGGCTGGGTAAGACGAGGACATCCATGCCCATCATAGCGAGGGCGGGTTGTGGAAGAAACCCCTTGAAAACGACCCTGTCCGTCAGTCCCAGGGATTTCACCTGACTGAGTAGCGATTCGTTGTATTCTGCCGACATCACATCCCCGACGATGTAGAGCCTTGCCGGAATCTCCTTACCAACTAGTTTTTTTAAGGCATCAATCACAAGGTGTTGGCCTTTTTGATATTCCAACCGGCTAAAGACGCCGATAGTAAAGTCTCCGGGTTGGGAAATAGTCAGGAACTGTTTTAGGAAAACTTCGTCTTTCGGCGGAGGAGACGGGACGCCATAATAGAGTCGCAGAACACGATCGGAAGGGAGAGGCAACTTTTCCAATGCGTCTCTCTTCAGCAATTCGGTGATGGTGATGAATAAATCGATTTTGGTATAGAGCCAACGATGGTAGGGGTCTTTTTTCCGGTGCGTCAATGGCATTTGTCGCGTAAATACCAGTCGAAAAGGTCGTTTACCTGTGCTCTTGGTAAGTGCCGCCAGTGGCAGATCATCTTTGTGGTGAACATGGACCACATCAATCCGATGCTCGGCGATAATGTGGGCCAGCTGACGGGCGTGCCTCCAGGGGAAGAATTTGTTTCCCCGCAACATTGAACGAGTAGGGATTCCATCTTTCTTTCCCAGGGCTTCCAGCCGGCTCCCGGGTAATCTGACGCTCACAATAGTGTGACCTCTTTTTTGAAGTTCAACGCAGCATCGGTGGAAGTAAAGCTCAAGTCCGCCAAGGGCGGGGGCAATACACAGTTCCAGGATGTTCATGAATCAATAGACATATTCCTTGTTCCCGAACTTTACTGTCACCTTCCTTTTATCCGAGGGTTCAACCCTTCCAATCACTTTCGCATCAACATCAAAACTCTTTGAAATGGCGATTACCTGGTCGGCATACTTTTCTTCCAGGTACACTTCCATGCGGTGGCCCATGTTGAAGACTTTGAACATTTCCTGCCACCCGGTGCCGGATTGTTCCTGAATCAACTTAAACAGGGGAGGCACATCGAAAAGTTGGTCTTTGACCACGTTAACGTTATCGATGAAATGAAGGATCTTTGTCTGCGCTCCACCGCTGCAATGAACCAGTCCATGGATCTGATGCCGTAAGGTTTTAAAAACCTCGATGAGGATGGGAGCGTATGTCCGCGTTGGGGACAGCACCAATTTGCCAATATTGACGTCGACCCCGGGAATCGTATCGGTCACTTTATATTGACCAGTATAGACCAGATCGGCAGGGACGTTTTTATCATAGGACTCGGGATATTGGGCGGCATATGCGTTGTGAAACACATCGTGCCGGGCGGACGTAAGGCCGTTACTACCCATGCCACCGTTGTACGCATCTTCGTAGACTGCTTTGCCGGACGAGGCTAAGCCTACAATGACGTCGCCGGCCCTGATGCGGTCGTTAGAAATTACTTCGTCCCGTTTCATCCGGACAGCCACGGTGCTGTCGACCAGGATCGTGCGGACCAGATCGCCAACATCGGCCGTTTCACCTCCTGTACTGAAGATACCCATACCATGATGACGAAGCATTTCCAATACTTCTTCAGTGCCATTGATGATAGCTGAAATCACTTCGCCTGGAATGTGATTTTTGTTTCTTCCGATCGTAGAGGACAACGCAATGTGATCTGTAGCGCCTACACAAAGGAGATCATCCACGTTCATGACGATCGCATCTTGCGCAATGCCTTTCCATACCGAAAGATCTCCCGTTTCTTTCCAATAGACGTATGCCAGTGACGATTTTGTTCCCGCTCCATCGGCATGCATGATGGTACAGTAGGCGGGATCATTCGCCAGGTGATCCGGAACAATTTTACAGAAAGCCTTCGGGAACAAACCTTTGTCAAGTTTGCTGATTGCGTCGTGAACATCTTCCTTGGAGGCGGAGACGCCACGCTGTGCGTAACGATCAGGGTTCAGCGTCAATAGTCAAGTTGATGATTTTGAGAAAAAGATCCAGTCTGTCTATTTCAATTTTACCCCAACCGACATGTAGGTTGAGGAATTCCATTCACTATAGCTCGGTTGTGAATAGCCTGTGCCTCCATAGCCCCCGCCTCCCATTCCTCCCATTCCATACCCTCTCCTGGCATAACCCATATTTCCGGCACCACCACCGGCGGGTGTAGTATTTTGGGCTTTTGGAGGAGGCATCTTGCCTGTGACGAAGGCAACCCCTAAGACTTTTACCGCAGCCTTATCGATGCGGAAAGCTTTGAAGGGAATTTTTGCCTCATATGCGAAATCACCCTTGTCGTCGCCTTTGATATACACCTGGAGTCCGTTCATTAATCCCAATCGGGGCGACACGATAGGTTCTTTTGACAGACCGAGGAGTTCCAACACTTCGGCATCTTTGATCAGTCCCATTTTGAGTTCTTCCACCTGTGCCTTGCTCAATTGCCCGGTAGGGGTTTCTTTTTTCAATTCTTCAAGATCTTTTGCCATGGGATACCGAAAGCCGACTTTACCAATCTTTTTTCCTTTTGCGTTCAAAAAAATGCTGAGTCCAAAGAGTCCAATCTTACGTTGGGTCAGTTCGTCCGAGATCTTCAGCCGCAGGTAGAGATTGTCGGCATCGTTGCAGATATTGTAAAGAAACTTCCCTTTTGGGTCAATCATCCATTCGGATTGCCATTCCTCCAGATTGCCGTCCACGACGACGGGAGAAGACAACGTACAACTTTCGACCATGCCTTTTTGAGCATTGGCAAGCCCGGGCAAAAAGCCAACAAACAGTGACAACAACAGGTATACTTTCATCGGATGGACGGTTAGTGTCTTAAAATTAGCTCGAATGTAAGTGACTACAAAATCCCTCCTCAGATTAACACTAATCCAGCATCCTTTTTTTAAATACCTCCCACACGACAATCCCCAGGCAAACTGATATATTCAGCGAATGCTTGGTGCCGGCTTGAGGGATTTCCAGTGCCTGATCGGCCTCTGCGATCACGGCTTCGCTCACGCCATGGATCTCATTTCCAAAAACGAGGCAATAGCGTAAAGTAGGCTCAGGGGTAAATTGTTGAAGGGGCATGCTTTCCGTTGTTTGCTCGATTACGACAATCCGGTAGCCTTGAGCCTTTAATTTGCTCACCGTTGCCGCCGGATTTTCAGCATATTCCCAGGCTACCGATTCCGTTGCCCCAAGAGCTGTTTTTTGTATTTCGCGATGGGGAGGAACGCCGGTGATGCCCGTGAGATAGATTTTTTCAATCCGGAATGCATCGGCTGTACGAAAGGCCGAGCCGACATTGTGCAAACTGCGGATGTTATCCAAAACAATGCAAACCGGAATCTTCTCTGCTTCTTTAAATGCGTCAACGGAAATTCTCCTCAATTCTTCAAGTTTAAGTTTCTTCATAGGGCGAAAGTAAGAGTTGGAAAGGTGAGACATGCGTTGCCGGATTGAAACCAGCGAAATAAAATCCCGTTGTACCGTTGATGAGAGTCTCTTTTTTGCCCATTCTCCTTTTATTAGCTATTCAAGCCTTCTCGCAGGACCCCTGGAAAAATGTTTATTCGGAGAGCGCCTGGGCAGGCCGTGATTCATGGCAAAAGGCGGAAGCTATTCTGAAGCAGCTCGGGTGCAAAGCCGGCAACCGCGTCGCCGATGTCGGGTGTCATGAAGGGTACATGACGGTCAAGCTTTCCAGCCTGGTCGGACCTGCCGGTACCGTGTATGCGGTAGATGTTGATCAATCTAAACTTGATAAACTTAAGGGCCACCTGGAGACGCGAAAACTAACGAATGTCATAACGGTGAAAGGTCATTTCGATGACCCTCGCCTTCCTGCCGGCGTGCTTGACGCCGTGCTGATCGTTGATACCTACCATGAAATGAAAGACCATGACAAGATCCTGCAGCATATTTGGGTTTCACTCAAGCCCGGTGGCCGCCTGGTAATCTGTGAACCGATTGCTCAAGAACGACGAACGTTATTGCGCCAGGAACAGGAGCGCAAGCATGAGCTTGGTCTTCCGTTCGCCCTCCAGGATTTGAAAAAAGCAGGGTTTCAAATCCTTTTCCGGCAAGATCCTTTTGTCGATCGCGAGAAGATAAAAGGGGACAAGATGTGGATTGTAGTGGCGCGAAAATGATACGATGACGCGGCCTGTTTCCCGCAGATCTCGCAGATTTACGCGGCTTATTTCCCGCAGATCTCGCGGATTTACGCAGACGGGATCAGCGAAAATCTGCGAGATCTGCGGGAAATGCCTCTATATTTGCTTTCCATGGCTGGAATCAATGCAATGGACACCCCGTTAATGAAACAGTACAATGTCATTAAGACAAAGTACCCCGGAGCGCTGCTGCTTTTCCGCGTCGGCGATTTTTATGAAACATTTGGACAGGATGCCATTGAAGCCAGCAAGGTGCTGGATATTGTTTTAACCAAGCGCGGCAACGGTTCCGCTTCTGAAATTGAACTTGCGGGATTTCCTCATCATGCCCTCGACACCTATTTGCCTAAACTGGTTCGGGCCGGCCATCGTGTTGCCATTTGTGATCAGTTGGAAGATCCACGATTTGTCAAGGGAATTGTAAAGCGAGGGGTCACCGAACTGGTCACACCGGGAGTTTCATTCAATGATCAGGTCCTGGAGAAAAAACAAAACAATTTTCTGGCTTCGATCCACGCCGGCAAAACCGAGTTGGGGATCTCTTTCCTCGATATCAGTACGGGCGAGTTTTATGCCGCACAGGGCCAGGAGAATTACATCTATAAACTGATTCAGGGCTTTGCACCGGCTGAACTTATTTACAGCAAAAGTCAGCGTGAAAAGTTTGAGCTGCAGTTTGGCGAGGAATATGCTACGTTTGCCCTGGACGACTGGGTCTATGCGTTCGACTATACCCGGGAAAAACTAGTAGGCCAATTCAAGACGACTACCCTCAAAGGATATGGTATCGATGGATTGAACGAAGCCATTAGCGCGGCAGGAGCGATTCTCCACTACCTCGAGGCTACCGAGCACAACGACACACACCACATTGCCTCCATTTCCCGGATCGATGAGGATCAGTACGTCTGGTTGGATAAATTCACGATCCGCAACCTGGAAATTATCCATTCCCAACACGAGGGAGGGGTGCCGTTGCTGGAAGTTCTGGATCAAACGGTGACACCAATGGGATCGCGTCAACTCCGTAAGTGGATGATCTTACCGCTTAAAGAGAAGTCGGCCATCGACGAGCGCCTCAATAGTGTAGAACAGTTTTTTTTGCAACTTGAATTAGCAGAGGAAATTTCCGGCCACCTCCGTCATGTTGCCGACCTGGAGCGCTTGATTTCCAAAGTAGCGGTCGGGCGAATCAATCCACGGGAGATGCTGCTACTGAAACGATCGCTTCAAGCGGCTATTCCGGTGAAAGAATTGTTAACACGTGTGTCATCGCCGGAGTTGAATAAACTGGGAGATCAATTTGAGCGGTGCGAATTTTTACTGGAAAAGATCCAACGGGAACTCCAGGAAGATGCGCCTATGCTGGTCAACCAGGGCGGGATCATTCAACTGGGCGTGAATGCGGAACTGGATGAGCTGCGCGCTATCGCCTTTTCAGGAAAGGATTATTTGCTGCAGGTACAAAAAAGAGAAATCGAGCGCACGGGCATCGGATCTTTAAAGATTTCCTTCAATAAGGTCTTTGGCTATTATCTGGAAGTGAGCAACGCAAACAAAGACAAGGTTCCTGCTGACTGGATCCGGAAGCAAACCCTGGTCAACGCCGAGCGATACATCACCGAGGAATTAAAAGTGTACGAAGAAAAGATCCTGCATGCGGAAGAAAAACTAACAGTCATCGAACAACGGCTTTTTCAGGAAATGGTAATCCACGCGGCCGATTTTATTCCACAAATCCAGCAAAATGCCCGGGTCATCGCAAGGATCGATTGCTTGTTGTCATTTGCCGCCGTGGCAAGAGCCAACCGGTACACGAAACCCGAAATCGATGAGTCAACCCAATTGGAGATCAAAGCCGGCCGGCACCCGGTCATCGAAAAACAATTGCCGGCGGGAGAGCGATATGTGCCGAACGATATTTACCTGGACAAGGAAACGCAACAGATATTGATCATCACCGGTCCGAATATGGCGGGGAAGTCTGCCTTGTTGCGGCAAACCGCCCTCATTGTGTTGTTGGCGCAGATGGGAAGCTTTGTCCCCGCCGACAGCGCACGAATCGGAATGGTCGATAAGATTTTCACGCGTGTGGGCGCTTCGGATAATTTATCGCGCGGTGAATCCACGTTCATGGTGGAAATGACGGAAACGGCGAGCATCCTCAACAACCTCAGCGACCGCAGTCTCATCCTGATGGACGAGATCGGCCGGGGTACCAGTACCTACGATGGCGTTTCGATTGCCTGGGCGATTGTCGAATATTTGCACAACCACAAAGACTATAAACCCAAAACCTTGTTTGCCACCCACTACCATGAGCTCAATCAACTTGCTGAGGATTTGGTACGTGTCAAGAACTTCAATGTGTCCGTCAAAGAGGTAGGGGACAAGATCATTTTCATACGCAAGTTAAAAGAGGGCGGCAGCGAGCATAGCTTCGGTATCCATGTGGCCCAGCTTGCGGGCATGCCGAATAAAGTCGTCTTTCGGTCTGCCGAGATCCTGAAGTTTCTGGAAGTAGACAAACACAAAAATGAACCGAAAAGAAAATTCGATGAGCTTCCCAAGCCCCAGGCTCAGATGAGCTTGTTTGACCTGGACCCGCAGTCCAGGGCCGTTCAGGAGATCCTGAGCAAAATCGATATCAACACGATGAGCCCGGTGGAGGCGTTGTTGAAGTTGAATGAAATCGTGTTGTTGATGAGGAAGTCCTGAATCCCTGGTCTTGCGTTTTCGGGTAGTAGTAGTACCCCACTATGCTATGGATTACCAATTTGCTCTTTTCTTTCTTCCCCAACGTAAAAATTCCTGTCCACAATAGTTGCCGGAAGATCCCCGCTCTTGAGTTTTAGCCTTTGAATTTTTGTCTGCGGTCTTAGCCAGATGGATTTGCCCGGGGCAAGGGAAATTCTTACGGCCATGTCAAATCCTTCCACACACTTGTCCCAGAAGTAGACGAGATAGGGAGCGCCATTTTGCCGTTCGACGCTATACTTTAGTACCGGGATTTGGGTGGTACGCAAATACTGATCAAAGACTTTTGTAAAGTCGATACCGGATTTTTTTGAAATATAGTTTTCAATTTCAGTCGTCGTTACGGTGGTGTGATAGAAATCGGTATTCAGACCCCGGAGAATTTGCCTGAATTTTTCATCTTCATTAATAATCTGCCGGATCATGTGAAGCATGTTGCCTCCTTTGTAATACATGTCACCCGAGCCTTCCTCATTGACGTTGTACCGGCCGATAATCGGAACATCATTTTGAATGTTTTTTCTCGTTCCGATGACATAATCATTGCCGGCTTCCTTTCCGTATTCGCTGGTAGTAAACAACGTTTCCGCATAGTTGGCAAAACTTTCGTGTACCCACATATCGGCCAGGTCTTTGGTTGTAATGTTGTTGCCAAACCATTCATGCGCGCTCTCGTGGACGACAATAAAATCCCACTTCAGGCCCCAGCCGGTGCCGGAGAGGTCATGCCCCAGGTACCCGTTCTGATACCCGTTTCCGTAAGCAATGGCGCTCTGATGTTCCATTCCGAGATGAGGCGCATCCACGATCTGGTATCCGTCTTCATAAAAGGGATAGGGGCCAAACCAATATTCCAGATTCTTCAATGTTCGTTCTACATCATGGCGAAGGTGAGTTTGCGCCTGTGGCAGGTTGTAATCCAGGACCCAATAATTGACATCAAGAGGTCCCTTTAGTCCTGCGTAGGGTTGGCTGAGGTTGACATAGTAGCCAATGTATGGGATGATATTGTAATTGTTGATCGGGCTCACGACGGTCCAATGAAAAGTTACCTCGCCGTTTGCTTCCACCCTCTTGCCTTTCAGTCTTCCATTGGCAACCACTACCAGTGAATCTGGAGTGGTGATGTGAATGGATGCGCTGTCGGGCTCATCGCCCTGATGGTCTTTGCATGGATACCACACACTGGCACCCAATCCCTGGCAGGCAATCGAAATCCAGGGTCTTCCTTTCTTATCCCTGGCCCAGATGAGCCCACCGTCCCACGGTGGGCGCACAGCCGCCTGTGGTTTACCGTGATAATAAAAGGCGATCGAATGAATCGAATTTTCTTGCTGAGGAGAAAGGAGATGAACAAAAAAGGCGTTGCCCTCCTGTTCGTATCGTAATGTTGAACCGTCCTGAACAATGCTATCCATTACCATGGGCTTCATCAAATCAATCTGCATGAGGCGGGGGGCTTTTTGTACTTTGTAATGAATCACGTTATACCCTTTCAACGCGCTGTCAGCGTTGTTGAAGCGCACATGGAGGTCATAATGAACGGCGTCCCACCATTCCCGTTCCGGGGTAACGGTGCCGCGCAAGGTGTCCGCACGTGTATGCGTTTTTAGTTGTGCGCCAAGTTGTGCGCCTACGGGGATGGACAAAAAAATCAGAGCAAACGTTGCCAGCATTATTCTCATGGGAAGGAAATTTAATTGTCCGCGTTCATGAACTTTTTTGGTTTGTACCCTGGCGCACTAAATTGAAATGACTTCAGAACATTAGTTAGGCGATTTACAAAGTAATTTAACGCGATCGTACTGAAAACCATACAGGATCCGGGCAAATTTTAACCGGAATGGTTACCTTTGTATTCCCTCCTTTTGTTCGAACCGGATCCCTGAATTAGTATGTGTTGTGGAGGGACAAAATAAAATTTAAAAAAATGGAAATTCCAGTTGCCCTTGAAAAGCGAAATAAACCTTTGCTGAAGACGGAGATCAGTTTCATCATCGTTCATCTTTTACCGTTGGCGGCGATTTTTACCGGCGCCACGATGTTCGATTGGTTGATGTGCGCGTTCCTTTATTTCTTCAGGATGTTCTGGATCACCGGAGGCTATCACCGCTACTTTGCCCATAAGTCATACAAAACGTCGCGCTTCTTCCAGTTTGTCATTGCTTTTATGGCGCAGACGTCAGCTCAAAAGGGAGCGCTTTGGTGGGCTGCGCATCACCGTCATCACCATCGCTATAGCGATACACCTGCCGATCCCCATTCAATGAAGTTGTACGGGTTCTGGTATTCTCATGTGGGTTGGATTGTAGGACCCGACTACAAAGAGACCGACTTCAAGACCATTGGGGATTTTGCGAAATATCCTGAATTGGTTTGGTTGAATACCTATTACCTGGTACCGCCCTTCTTGCTGGCATTGATCGTTATGGCGCTGGGAGGAATCGTAGACGGCGGCAGCATTACCATGATGTTTTCTTCGGTGGGATTTTCCGCCTTGTTGATCGGGTTCTTTTTGAGTACGATCATTACCTATCACGGCACCTTCAGCATCAATTCGATCATGCACAAGTTCGGCAACCAGCGTTACAAAACCGGTGATGAATCAAAGAATAGTATCTGGCTGGCGTTGCTGACATTGGGAGAAGGATGGCACAACAATCACCACTATTATGAAGTGGCGTCACGTCAGGGATTCTTCTGGTGGGAAGTGGACATCACGTATTATGGCCTGAAAATGCTTTCATGGATGGGGTTGATCTGGGAGTTAAAAGGCGTGCCCGACCACATCAAATTCTCAAAGGACAAAAAACACGCCCAGGAATTGCGCAAACAGTATGACACCCAGCGCCCGCCGGTTGCCAAGGGGGAACCATCAAAAGTAGAAGACGAAGATGTCGCCGTCCACTGACGAAATTTCCTTGATTTGGAAATTCGACCCTGACCACTAAATTTGCAGTCCCTTTTGGGAAGTTTAGGGTTTAAGGTTCAATGTTCCAGGTTAGGGCACTCAACCTGGAACATTGAACCTTAAACCTGAAACCAAATAAGCGGGAGTAGCTCAGTTGGTAGAGCACGACCTTGCCAAGGTCGGGGTCGCGAGTTCGAGTCTCGTTTCCCGCTCATTCTCACAGCCCCTCTCCTGAAGGAGAGGGGTTTTGTTTTAAAAAGAGGAAGTGAGTCTGCCCGGGTGGTGAAACTGGTAGACACGCAGGACTTAAAATCCTGTGGCCAGAAATGGCTGTGCGGGTTCAAGTCCCGCCCCGGGTACGAATTTAGCAATGAAAGCACAGATTAGTGCATTTGCAGTTTATAGATAGCAAAGGGTGGCAAAATGATGCTTGGTGCATTGAGTTTTGGTTTAGAGACTTTTGCTCTAACTAAATGGGATATTTTATACCTTTCTCTTGCTTCTCAATCGGTATCTTACAGAGTTGTAGGGTGCTTCTATTTAATTTACTTTTGATTTACCATCTTAATGGCCGCTCAATATTCAAATAAACATTTAGCTGAGGTCAACTGTGGATTTCAATTTGTGGCCGAAACTGTCCCTTGGGATAGCATATATTTTGGCCAATTTTATGATAGGATTAGTCCTCTGGGATTCACCGAAAGGCAGGAAAGAAAGGGTATTCAGATAAATTTTCAGGGTAACTTAATGGATTTTTCAAAGCCTTCTATAGCATCCTCTAATGTTGAAGATCAAGTTATATTTTCAAATGGAGAAAAAGGGTGGGCCGTGATGATTGGTAAGAACAGAATTTCATTCCATATTGTTAAGAACTATGGAGGATGGGATACGTTAACTAACGGGATAATGAAGCCTATCCTAAAAGAATATCAAGGATTGGGATTAGGTAACGGCTCTAGGAACTGTAGCGTAGTTTATCTTAATCGGTTTACAAAAGCAGTTTCTGAAAAACTTTCTGATTTTTTTACCATAATAACCTCATTAGAGCCAAAATTTGGAGTAGAAACTAATACATTAGTTCAAAGAATAATTTCCAATGAAAAGAATTTGTTAATCGCTAAACTGAACGCTATGGTTATCCAGCAAACTCAAAACATTACTTTTGAGTGTGGTGCGATTTGCACGAATCAGGAATGCATGACTTCTACGGATCTTATTTTCCAGGCGAATCAAACTCACGGACCTATTAAAAATTTCTTCGAAGCGATTATAACAGACAAATTGAGAAAGGAATTATAAATGTTACTTATCACAGACATACCGCAACAAGAAACACAGCTATTCAATAGCATATCCATATCGTTAAAGAAAGAGATTTCTGCAGTGACGAAGAAGACGGAGATTCTGGATTATATGGTTACCGTTTACCCAAGGAATGAATTTCAAAGCAGTTTCAACTTTGTGTATAGCTTATTTGAAAGGCAGTTGTCGTTTTCCGACAATCAGGACTCTCTTTTATACGTAGCTAGTAAAATGTTTGAAAGCTCAAAGAGCCTCACTGATTTCGAGCAGCAAGTGCTTAAGGATACATTTAAGAAATCGGTTAAGTATTCCCCTACATTACCTGGCAGAAGATAAGAAATGGCCTTTGGCGAAAACCTTGACCTCCTTTTACCCTCATATTTAGTTGACCCAGAAAAAAGTAGGTTAAGGAATTCTTTATTACAGTTTGTCACTAAAGATAAAGGTGAGATTAATTATTCTGATTTCTATAGAGACTTTGATTACTCCTATTTTTTACAATCAGATTTAGTAAGGGAAATAAGATTTGCAGATTGGGATGATAATTCCGCCACGTATGATAAGGTCTATACTCATGCGATCATAATTTCGAATACGTGCGACATCAGTTTCGAAAATAAGAGAGGCCTTAACACCAAACAATGTCTCTTAGCTCCTATACTTGATTTTGATGATTATAAGGCCAACCTTATTAGTAAAGGCTATACAGAAGAGAAGGTTAAGGAGTTTTCAAAGAACGTGCGTGAACAACTCAGCTCCAATATTTTTTACTTACCATCTAATCACAAAGACAAAAAGGAATACATCGTGTTGTTGGATAATATTTTCTGGTTTCCAACAGCAGAGCTAAACTCGTACCTAGATGAAATAAATCAAACCAAAATCACGTCTCTATCTCATTTCGGTTTTTATTTATTTATCCTGAAGTTGTCCTACCATTTGAGTCGACTCCCCGAGCAGTGTGATAGAGAGATTGTAACAACCTAACAAATAATACTTTTGTGTAAGCTTATATTCCGACGTATTTTAAGGGTGATTGCAAATTGCAGGTGCTAAATTGTAGGACCGCCGCCTCCGGGTAAAATACCCCCTTAATAGCCCTGCTTCGTGGGGCTTTTTTATTTTATTGAATTCAAATAGGCAAGAGCTAAACGTGGCCGATTGTCCATATTTTGCCATTTATAATGGGAATCGAAAAATTTTCAGCTCAGCCATTTTTTCGCAATTCCGCAATTCCTCTCCAGCTATTCATTTGATTCTCGGCGCCTCCTTTGCGCCTCTGCGTCTCCGCGGTGAAACAAGCACCGACTGAATATCGGAATAACCTCTCGTCATCCTGTCCTTATCCTTCGTGGATTCTTCATAGGGGCACTATGATTTACTCAAGTCACTATTTCACGACAGAATTTCGAATCATAACATAATGAAAAGGTAATCTTCCGGAAATGACAGCGTAACTAAAATCTATTACCGGGATGACTATCGTCATTGATTTTCGTTACCCGTGTTAGTTTTTTCGTATCGTGAAAGGCGACGGAATTTTCGCCCTCGCAGAAGGCAATGAAATTAGAAATAAAAAAACAATGGCGCTACAAAAAAAGATGAAGAGAGGAGGCCCTTGCCTATTTGTTGCAAGCCGGCCACGAAACGCATGACTTGAATATTGCAATTGAAGAATTTCTCTTTTTGATTGTGCACGTCAGAAAAGAAAAGGGAGAAGCTGAAAACCCTAACAATCGAGTAGGCAAAATTTTTGATTTTCATTAGTTATGGAAAAGTCAAATGTTAGTTTGGAAAATCTTCTGGATCAACTGTCAGAAGAAAAAATCAATTTGCTCGTAGATCGCA
>Ga0193718_1000096_pt1 | contig 18514 bp, 13 predicted proteins | sample U2a1metaG_FD_144918 | JGI IMG/M metagenome (GOLD analysis project Ga0193718, IMG submission 144918) | Soil microbial communities from a riparian zone of the East river system, Colorado, United States - U2a1 | ecosystem: Environmental > Terrestrial > Soil > Riparian zone | place: USA: East River... | reverse complement strand
GCGGCTCCTCCTGGAATACCTTTCCTTCCATTATTCCTTTGATCAGGTTGCGAAGGAGGTCATTTTTCACGGCCACATCAGGGGCATAATGACCGACCAGGTTCTTCGCATCCATTCCGAGAATTTTAATGGCCTCGGTATTGGCAAACAGCACTTTCTTTTTTTCATCCAACCCAATGATCGGGTCGTTCATTTTATTGATGATGGTCTCGATGCGCTTTTTCTCAAAGAGGATTTGCGCCAGGTTGCTGTGCTCGTATTCGTCCAGTTTTTGGGCCATGCTGTTGAAGGCTTCCGCCAATTCCCCAAATTCATCTCCCGATTCAAAGTGCAAACGCTCGTCATAATTTTTGTTGGAGATCGCCTTTATTCCCTCTGCAAGTTCTTTGATTGGATTAGCAATGTAACCCGGGAAGTTGACGATGAAGGCAAAGGTGAAAATGAAACAAAGCGACCCGATGATTCCAATGTAGAGGAGGGCCTTATCGGCAGTCTCCTGAGCCACATTGTTTTTCCGGACGATGGCCTCCATATTGATCCGCGTGAGCCCGTACAAGGTGGCCCGGAGAGAGGGGACCAGCGAAGTATCCGCCGGGGTATTCTTTAACGCTTCAAATTGTGACCGGAGTTGTTTTGTTAGTTCCGACTCGCCGGTTTCGGAAATATTGTTTTCCTGGTCTTTCAGATTTTTCTCAATCGAGTCATATTTCTTCTGGTCCAGGGCAACATGAATATTTTGCATGAACTCAATACTTTCGTAGTTGTCCTTGAGGATTTCCCTCGCATCATTGGAGAGGGCGTACAAATAATAAGCGCCGAGCGCCCCCACCACGACGGCCACTCCGAAAAGGAATGCCAGTCCCATGGCGAGTTTTGTTTTGATGCGGATCTTCATCAGGATAGTATCACTAAGTCAATATCGGACAGAGAAAGTTTCGTCAATAATTGGTTAAATAAATTCGTGCTTAAAATGATACGGATAAGGCTAACATGCGGCTTACCGATACACACCGTCGTAATTTGGTGCTGTTCTGCGGCCGCCATAATACCCGCGGTTATTTTATTATTTTTTAACCGGATGACTTCTGCGCCGAGTTCGGTAGCGAGCTTGAAATTGTTGATCAGGTGACGCTGTTTGGCCAGGTTGATTTTGTCGGGATCCTCCCATGGTGTTTGCACATAAAGGACGAACCATTTCGAATTGTAGTATTGGGCGAGGCGTGACGTTTTACGGATGATCTTTGTCGCATTGTCTGCGTTGGAGCTGATGCATCCCAAAAAACGTTCGGGTTTGAGTTTGGTATGCTGCGGTACTTCCGCATCGATCTTGCGCTCTACCTGCGTGGCGACCTCTTTTAGCGCCAGCTCGCGGAGCTGAAGAATGGTATCGGGCTGGAAAAAATTTCTTAAGGCAATTTCAATTTTCGATTGGTCATAGATTTTCCCCTCTTTCATTCTGGCGATCAATTCATCCGCGGTAAGGTCGATATTGACCACCTCATCGGCCATCTGCAAGACTTTGTCCGGCACACGCTCTTTGATCTCGATACCGGTAATCTTCTCAATTTCCTCATTCAGGCTCTCGATGTGCTGGATGTTCATTGCGCTGATCACGTTGATCCCGGCATTCAGTATATCCACCACATCCTGCCAGCGCTTTTCGTTTTTACTTCCTTCGATATTGGTGTGTGCCAGTTCGTCGACGATGGCTACTTCGGGATGTGCGTTGACCACAGCCTGCAGGTCCATTTCGTCCAGTTCCTTGCCCTTGTAAAAAAGGGTCCGCCGGGGGATGAGGGGTAAGCCATCGATCAAAGCCTGGGTTTCTTTCCTGCCGTGCGTCTCAATATATCCGATCTGGATGTCCACGCCGTTTTTCACCAGACTGTGTGCCTCCTGGAGCATGCGGTATGTCTTGCCCACCCCGGCGCTCATGCCAATGTAGATTTTAAACTTTCCTCGCCTCGATTTTTTTATCAGATTGAGAAAGTGCTGAACGGATTTGTCTTTTTCGGGCATTGGTTATCAGAATTTACAGAATTTCAGAATTTACAGAATTCTGATCATTCTGTGAATTCTGATCAATATTTATAGATAAACGCCGCACCTAACGTGGTTTGTTGAGCTGTTGGAAGGAGTTTATTACTTTATTGTACTGTCAAGAGCAATGTTCAGTTTCAGCACGTGTACGCGGGCCGGGCCGAGCAATCCAATGAGAGGCTGTTCCGTGAAATTGTTTACCAATGCCCTTACCCTTTCCTCTGCAAGGCCGCGTATTTTGGCAATGCGGGGTATCTGTATCAGGGCCGCCTGTGGGGAAATATGAGGATCCAAGCCGCTTCCTGATGCAGTGACCAGGTCGCCAGGGATCCTTGTTTTTTCAATGCCGGGGTTGTGCAGGAGAAATGTATCGATCCGGGCCTGAACTTGTGCGAGGTATTCCGGATTGGAAGGACCTTTGTTGCTCCCCGCAGAGCCGGCTGCATTGTAGTTCACGGCGGAGGGACGCGACCAGAAATACTTGTCCGCAGTAAAGGATTGTCCGACGTTGCTGAACCCGTATTTTGTAGGGTTGTCTATGCCGTAAGAAATAACTTCTCCCTTGCCCTCATTGGGTGAAAAGTAAGCAACACTCCAAACGACGGTCGTATAAACACCGCAGAAAAAGACGATGCAACAAAGTGTCAGAATGATAGCAGGCAAAATGTGATTTTTCATAACTCTTTTCTTTAAATAATGGCTGATACGACGAGGTCAATAAGTTTAATTCCGACAAAGGGCACTAGAATTCCACCTAAGCCGTAGATCAAAAGGTTTCTCCGGAGAAGTGCCGCCGCACCGATCGGCCTGTATGCAACTCCCCGCAAGGCCAGCGGGATCAGCAGCGGGATGATGATAGCGTTGAAAATGATGGCCGAGAGAATAGCGCTTTGCGGACTGGACAGATTCATGATGTTCAGACTTTGGAGCGCGGGAATGGAGACAATGAACAACGCGGGAACGATCGCAAAATACTTGGCAACGTCATTGGCAATGCTGAACGTCGTGAGCGTACCGCGTGTCATCAATAACTGCTTCCCGATCTCGACGACTTCGATCAGTTTGGTCGGATCGTTATCGAGGTCAACCATGTTGCCGGCCTCTTTGGCGGCGGCAGTTCCACTGTTCATTGCTACACCCACATCGGCTTGTGCCAGCGCGGGTGCGTCATTTGTTCCGTCACCCATCATCGCGACCAGCTTTCCCGCTGCTTGTTCCTTCTTGATGTATTCCATCTTGTCTTCCGGCCTTGCTTCAGCAATGAAGTCGTCGACTCCCGCCTTTTCAGCGATGTATTTTGCGGTGAGGGGGTTGTCGCCTGTCACCATGACCGTCTTTACCCCCATCTTGCGCAACCGGCCAAACCGTTCGGTGATCCCCGGTTTAATGATGTCTTGCAATTCAATAGCGCCCAGGGTCTCATAATTCTCTATTACTACAAGGGGAGTTCCACCGTTCGAAGAAATTTTCTCAACGATAGTTGAAATCTCAACCGGAATTTCACGGCCTTGTTTTCTGATGATCTTTTGGATGGCATCATACGCGCCTTTGCGGATAACCCTTCCGTCGAGGTCGATCCCGGAAGTCCTGGTCTCGGCGCTGAACTTGATGAGCCGTGCGTTGGGGAACCTTTTGATCCAATCGCTGCGGTTTCCGATCATCGAAGGATGCTTGTATCCTTGCTGGACGGCCAGGTCAACAATGGATTTGCCTTCGGGGGTATCATCACTCAACGAGGCGATGGTGGCACACTCCAGCAATCTTCCTTGATGGGAACCACTTGCCGGGTAAAAAGTTGTGGCTTTACGGTTGCCGATGGTGATCGTGCCGGTTTTGTCAAGAAGGATGGTGTCCAGGTCTCCCGCTGTTTCTACAGCTTTGCCCGATTTAGTGATCACGTTGGCACGCAAGGCACGGTCCATCCCGGCAATACCGATCGCCGAGAGCAATCCCCCGATCGTTGTCGGGATCAGGCACACGAACAATGAAATGTAAGCAGCAATCGTGATGGGCGTATTCGCGTAAAGCGCAAACGGCTGAAGGCTAACACAAACAATGATGAAGATCAACGTGAAGGCGGCCAGCAAAATAGTCATGGCAGTCTCATTTGGTGTTTTTTGCCTGGTCGCATTTTCGACTAATGAAATCATGCGGTCCAGAAAACTCTCTCCGGGGCGAGCGGTCACTTCTACTTTTATTCTGTCCGACAGGACCTTTGTTCCGCCGGTCACCGATGATTTGTCTCCACCCGATTCGCGAATCACCGGGGCCGATTCGCCGGTGATAGCGCTTTCGTCAATGGTTGCAATCCCTTCAATGATGGTGCCATCAGCAGGAATGATATCGCCAGCTTCGCAAATGAAGACATCTCCCTTAACCAATAGGTTTGATGACTTGGTCGTGATGGATCCGTCGTCCGATAACACCTTGGCAGGAGTCTCTTCGCGGGTCTTGCGAAGCGCGTCAGCCTGCGCTTTGCCTCGTGCTTCCGCGATCGCTTCCGCGAAATTGGCAAAGAGAACCGTGAGGAGCAGGATGACGAATAGGGAAACATTGTAAGCAAATGAACCCTGTGACGTTTCGCCGGTGAGGATCCAAATGCACACCACCAGCATGACAACCGTACCGATCTCTACGGTGAACATGACCGGGTTGCGGAAAAGGATTTTCGGATTGAGTTTTACAAATGCCTGCTTCAACGCTTCGTTAACAAGGTCTTTCTGAAACAGGGCAATGGCTCTTTGTCTTTTTGACATGGTTATTAGTCTTTAAATAATTTACCTCAAACTGAAATATTCTGCGATAGGACCCAGTGCGAGGGCAGTGAAGAAGGACAAGGCGACAAGGATGGCGATGACTGCAAATACCATCACCCCGAACGTGCCGGTGTCGGCTTTCAGTGTACCGGCGCTTTCAGGAATATGTTTCTTGGCCGCAAGGATACCTGCGATGGCAACGGGCCCGATGATCGGGATGAAGCGGCCCAGGAGCATGATCAATCCGCAGCTGATGTTCCACCACGGCGTATTGTCACCCAAACCCTCAAAGCCGCTGCCATTATTTGCAGAAGCGGATGTGTATTCATAAAGCATCTCCGAAAAACCGTGATGACCGGGGTTGTTCAACCAGCCATAGTCGGGATGAAGATGAATGAGGTAGGAAGACAGCGCCGTCCCGGTAAGAATAAGAAAGGGATGCAGCAGGAAAACAATCATGGCGATCTTCATTTCACGGACTTCAATTTTCTTTCCCAGGAATTCCGGGGTGCGCCCGACCATCAGGCCGGAAATGAAAACGGCGATAATGATGAAGATGTAGAAGTTCAGTAAGCCTACGCCTTTGCCGCCATAGAATGCATTGATCTCCATGCCAAGCATGGTAAACATTCCCGAAAGCGGGGTGAAGCTGTCATGCATCGCGTTAACCGAACCGTTGGAAGTGACTGTCGTGATAATTCCCCAGTACGCCGATGCTGCACTTCCGAAGCGCACTTCTTTTCCTTCCATGCTGCCGAGCGATTGGTCAACACCCATGCCCGTCATGGCAGGATTGCCGTTCATTTCAAGATAAATGGTGGGGATAACGAAGAGAAGAAACCCAACCGTCATCACACCAAAGATCATCCAGGCAAGTTTTTTGCGCTTGAGGTAATACCCCAGTGCAAAGACCAGTGCGATGGAGATGAGGGGGATGGAAATCGCTTCAACCATATTGGTCAGGTAATTCGGATTCTCCAGGGGGTGCGCCGAATTGACACCGTAAAATCCGCCCCCATTTGTTCCTACTTGTTTGATTGCAATCATAGCGGCAGCGGGACCGCGCGACACCTGAACCGTGTCGCCCTGCAATGATAGGATTGTGTCCTTACCCTCAAAGGTCATGGGTGTGCCATTGAACACAAGAATAATTGCGACAACGAGGGAGATAGGTAATAAGATCCGGGTACAAGATGTGAGGAAGTAGGCATAAAAGTTGCCGAGCTTCTCGCTACTTCTCTCCCTGAACGCACTAAACAGCACAGCCGAAGCCGCCATTCCCACCCCGGCGCTGATAAACTGATAGAGCATCAGTGTCAACTGTCCGAGATAAGAAACACCCGATTCGCCGGAGTAATGCTGCAGGTTGGTATTGGTGACAAAGCTGATCGTGGTATTGAACGCCAGGTCGGGTGTCATCGACGGGTTTGCATCCGGATTGAGCGGCAACCATCCCTGGTTCATGAGGATGAACATGCCGAGCAAAAACCAGATGACATTGATCGTCAGCAGCGCCACCATGTGCTGCTTCCAGGTCATTTCCTTCCTGGAATCAATACCGCTGATCCGGAAGAAGAGCCTCTCAACCGGATTGAAAACAGGGTCCAGAAAAGTACCTTCCCCGGCATAAATTTTGGCAATGTATTTCCCCAGAGGGATGGCCAAGGCTATGGTTGCCAGAAAGATGAAAAGGACACCAATAATTTCAGTATTCATAGCTAAAATTTTTCAGGTTTAACGAGTACGTAACACAGGTATAGAAATACCAGGATTGAAATGACAAATAGGGCGATCATAGGGTTTAGATTTTTTCGAAGAAATCAATCGATTTAAAAAAGAGTGCGAAACACGCCAGCGTCAGCACCAGGAGAATGAAGGTCATCATCGTTTTATGGTTTTAAGGTTCCGATACGGTGGCTTCCAATATCAGTGCCAATGACCCAGGTGGTGGTAACTACCTGATTAGCAAAGCAGAACAGATATTCTTGATGAAGGACAAACAAAATACACTTCGGAATCCGAAATGTACTTTCCGATTCCGAAAGGAGCGGTCTGCCCTGGTGTTAAATGATGTTGTAATCCTTGATCTTCTGGTACAGTGTAGTCAGCCCGATGTTGAGTAAGCGGGCGGCTTGGGCTTTATTTCCTTGTACGTGCACGAGTATTTTCTGAATGTGGGCTTTTTCGACGGATTGAAGGTCCAGGGTATTCACGTCTGCCATGGAGGCGTTGAAATCGGTGGGGAGCAAATCCGGTGTCAGCGTTTCCCCGTCGGCGAGAATCACGGTACGTTCAATCATGTTTTTGAGTTCCCGCACATTGCCTTTCCAGGCATGGTTCAGGAGTGCCTTCACAAAATCCGGACTCATTCCGCCGATACGTCGGTTGACTTTTGCAGCGAAGTGCTGAACAAAGAAATCGGCGATGGGCTGGATGTCCTCCTTTCGTTCTCGCAAGGGTGGCAAATGAATTTGAAATACTGACAAGCGATAAAACAAGTCTTCGCGGAAGTGGCCGGTTTTGATTTCTTCATCCAAAACCTTATTGGTTGCGGCGATGATGCGGACGTTCACTTTTGTTTCTTTGGTGTCTCCCACCCGGATAAAGGCACCTTCTTCCAATACACGCAGCAGTTTTGCCTGAAGTTCGACACTCATTTCGGCGATCTCATCCAGGAAAATCGTTCCCTCATTCGCCTCCTGAAACAACCCTATCTTATCTTTTGTCGCTCCCGTAAAGGCTCCTTCCCGGTGACCAAACAGTTCACTTTCCAATATGTCTTTTCCGAGGGCACTGCAGTTTACGGCAACAAAGGGTTCATTCTTTCTCGGACTGCCATAGTGAATGGCGCGCGCAAAAACTTCTTTACCTGTTCCGGTTTCGCCGGTAAGAAGAACAGTGGTGTTGGTGGCCGCCACTTTTGTCCCCAAGGCAACTGCTTGCCGTATTTCTTTGGACTCGCCGAGAACGTGGGTGAAATTGAATTTTTCTGAAAGCTTGCTTTCCAGCACGACGATCTTCTGCCGAAGGAGCGCCTTTTCTGAGGACTTTGCCAACAATGGAATAATCTTGTCCTTGTGATCGCCTTTGGTCAAATAATCAAAGGCTCCGTTCTTGATGGCCTGCACGCCATCCTGAATGGTGCCGAAGGCTGTCAAAACGATGACTTCAATGTCAGGGAAGCCGGATTTCAGTTTTGCAGTAAGTTCCACTCCGTTGGCATCGGGTAATTTTACATCGATGATGACGACGTGAATGCGTTCCCGTTCTAAAACCTTTAAGGCTGATTTAGCATTCGCTGCCTGATAAACGGTATACCCTTCCAGTTCAATGATCCGTGCCAATAGCTTGCGCAGATTTTCTTCGTCGTCGATAATGAGGATAGCGGCTCCGTTCATTCTGTAAAAGTAGCCACAGATTCATTGATTTTAATAAAATCTATCGCTGGATCCCAGGCCCACCTTTTTATCGGCGCAAGGTGTTGTCCCTACGGGACGATGAGTATCTCATGGCCCTTTTCTACAAATATGTTGTCCCTAGCGGGACATTAATTCCTCGGTTAAGCTTCCATACCTAAGTAATTATTGGTCGAGCATCGTCTCTCGAAGAGGACGATGCGAATTAATGAGTTCAAACGTATCGTCCCCTTAGGGAGATGATAATTGGCTATACTATCATCCCCATCGGGAGACGATACTTGACAGTGTGTCCAGCATCGTCTCTCGAAGAGGACGATGCGATCGGTTGGTTGTATAAGTTCTCTTGGGGAGACAATCCTTGGCGTTTGCGTCAAGGATTGCTCACCTCCAGCATCACCACGCCCCCATATTCATACTCCGAAGTTTCCCAACTTTGAAACGCATATATCGATTTTCCATTTTTTGACCAATTGGGCTGAGCAAGGGAAGCAGCGGAGTCAGTGATCTTTCGCAGACCTGTGCCGTCAATGTTAACAACATAGAGCTGGCCCACATTCGCTAGTCCCAACCGGTTTGATGAAAACACAATTTGCCTGCTATCGGGCGACCACCATGGCCATCCATCAAAAGCCGGACTTCTGGACAGGTTAATGGGATTGCTGCCATCTATATCCATTACAAAAACTTCAGAATCCCTGTTGTCGGTATTGATTGAAAGATCCCAGTTAAATGCCGGTCCTTCGATGACCCTTCGAAACGCAATCTTTTTTCCATCCGGAGAAACCGAGGGATAGGTGCACACCGTTTTGAAACGGGTTATTTGTTTCAAACCCGAGCCATCTATGTTCATGGAGAAGATTTCATGCCATTGCTTTCCCCAGGGTGCGGTCAGGTCAGGGGATGTACGCGGTGAGTTGAAAATAATCCGGGTTCCATCGGGAAACCAATGAGGGTGAGAATCGTCTCCCGGTATATTCGTCAACCTTTTTTGGTTGGTTCCGTCCGAATCCATGATATAAATCTCCGGATCGTTGTCGCGCTCCGAGGGAAAAACAATCTTCATTCCATCCGGAGACCAGATCGGTCCCCCATCAAATCCCGCAATGTGGGTGAGCTGATTGATATTCGACCCACCCATGTCGATCACAAATATTTCCCAATCACCAGTTCGGTTGGATTGAAAGGCGACCTTTTTTCCATCCGGAGAAGGCATGGGGTAACTATCGATTACGTTCGTGAGCCTTTTGACTCGTTCAACCGTGATCTGAGCCGCCGAGGTGATGGCTAACCCTAAACAGAGAAAGGCGGAGAGGAAAAAATTATAGTTGATGGATGGCATAGGAAGTGTTAACGTGATAGCACGTTGAAATGTTGAAGCGTTGTCCAGGAGAATTGTCCGGAGCGCCTCTCGCAGAGGACGATGCGAATTAATGAGTTCAAACGTATCGTCCCCTCGGAAGATGATACTTGACGATGCTATCATCCCATCGGGAGACGATACTTGACAGTGTGTCCAGCATCGTCTCTCGAAGAGATGAGTTCAAACGTATCGTCCCCGCGGGAGATGATACTTGACGATACTATCATCCCATCGGGAGACGATACTTGACAGTGTATCCAGCATCGCCTCTCGAAAAAATGAGTTCAAACGTATCGTCCCCGCGGGAGATGATACTTGACGATATTATCATCCCCATCGGGAGACGATACTTGACTATACTATCCCCTTTCGGGAGACAATACTTGACTATAATATCAGATAGTTTTTCTTACCTGGTAACCTGAGCCACGAGGAATTCCTGACCTCTGATTGTTTCCGCTGTATCGAAAGTAAAGCCATTTTCAATCAGGAGGTTTTTGATTATTTCTATCGATAATCTCAACTTGGGATAGGAACTTACTTTCAACTTCCATTGTCCTTCGACCTTCTCATGAAGAATATCCGTTACCATAACGTGATGAGGAAAGTATTCCAGAAAACAGGTGTGAATCCGATTCTCGTCAGAGCGAACGGGGATGAACCTTTGCGTTCCGGAAAGAGATGCAGTTAAATCCCGGAACGATAAAATCAATTTTCCTTTGGTGGTCAAAACCGACACAATCTTCTTAATGAGCGTCTGGACGGATTTTTCATCAGGCATATGAGTTAGGGTATCACCCATACACACCACCAAATCGACCTGATGGGGCACGTGGTCATTAAAATGAAGAATATCTTGCTCGATGATTTCAATATCCAGGTTTCCTTTTCGCCGACGATGTTCATCACACAATGTTTTGCCGAAATCGACTGCCCGGACCGAAAACCCAAGCCGGGCCAGAGCGACAGACTGAATCCCATTACCGCTGCCCAAATCAATCGCCAATTTCGTCCTACCTGGAACAATTCCATGATCCTTAAAGAAATTCTCCTGTTCTTGTCGCCGTGTATCAAAATCGCCAAGCATCCAGGAGTAGAAATACCCGAGGTGGTTTTCATAATGGTCCTTAACTTTATTCATTTTTCTTTTGACTCTTATATCAATGATCAATATCTATTATCCGTCCAGCGCCTTTGTCCAGCATCGTCTCTCGAAGAGGACGATGCGCGAACTTGGGCCAACGTATCGTCCCCTTCGGGAGACGATACTTGACCATACTACGATACTTGACTATCCAAGGGCCTGTTTCAAATCTTCGATCAAATAATCAGGATCTTCCAGACCAACATAAAAGCGGATGAGGCGATGCCGGGGGTTATCCACATCAAAATCACTGACTGCCATGCCGGCGATAGCAGGAAAAACCAATGACTCATGCCCGCCCCAGCTAACGGCCAGCAGGAAATGCTTGAGCGAATGGCAGATTTTTTCTATTTCTGCAGCGGATCTTGCTTTAAGAATAATGCTGAACAATCCACCGGCGTCCTTCATTTGCCTTTTTGCTAATTCAAACTGCGGAAAGGATGGATGAAAAGGGAACAGAACTCTTTCGATTTTCGGATGCGTGGACAAATAATCAACGATCTTCCGGGTACTGTCACAAACACGCTGCAATCGCAAGTGAATCGTTCGCAATCCACGGATCAAAAGCCAGGCGTTCATGGGCGAAATAGTTCCCCCCAGGTTCAGAAATTCGGCATCAAATATTTTTTTGATCATGACCCTGGAGCCCGTGACTACGCCAGCCACCACATCACTATGTCCCCCTATAAACTTGGTGGCCGACTGAGCAACCAAATCAATTCCCATAAGGAACGGTTGCTGGTTCAAGGGACTGCAGTAGCTGTTATCAATCATGGTCACGATGCTATTCTTCCTGGCCAGGTCCGCCACGGCTTTCAAATCCTGTAATTCGTAGGTCATCGTGTTGGGGGATTCCAGATAGATGAGCCGGGTGTTGGATTGAAGGGCCGCCTCAAAATGTTCAATTTTGGTGCCGTCCACAAAGGTGGTAGTGATGCCAAACCGGGGAAGGAGTGTTTCAAATAATTTGACGGTCCAGCTGTACGGTTTAGCAACACTGACTACGTGATCGCCTTGATTCAATAGTGAAATAATGGGAATGGAAATAGAAGCCACTCCGCTCCCAAAAACCAGGGCGTCCTCCGCTCCGTCGAGGGCTGCCAGTTTTTTGCGGAGCATATCCACAGTGGGGTTATTTCCACGTGAATAGAGATTAGCATCGTATTCGTTCGCGAGGGCCTTGCGGAGGTCAGCAACGGTATGGAAAGCGAAATTGCTGGTTTGAAGTACCGGCGGGGCGACCGCGTTGTAGTATAAGTCGCGTTCTTCGCCCAGTTCATTGAGGATAAACGACAGGTCCATCGGGAGCATAGGGTTTAGAATAAGGTTAAGAAATCAAGTCTTTTTCTCAATCAGCTTCTTTAATAAGAAATACAATGGCAATCCGGAGACAAACAATAAAAACCCGATAGCGGAAGCGCGAGGGTTGGAAACCATAACGCTGATATTGACTAAGGTATAAATAAGTATGAAAATGGCAGGCATCCAGGGATACCCTTTCATCTTATAAATCCCCGGGGGATCCCCCTCCTTTTTGGCGCGATGACGAAGCACGAACAAGGCTGCTGCTGCGCTGGCCAGGGCGATGCTGTCAAAAAACATCACATACGTCAATACGCTGCTGAACGACGAACTTAGAAACAACGTCACGATCATGAAACCGACGAAGACGGTAACAGAAAATTCCTGAACCTGGGTACGCTCATTTACTTTCTTAAAAATAGCCGGAAGCACACCATCCTCGGCCATGGCATAGTAGACCCGTGGGTTGGAAAGGATGGAAGCATTCACATAGGCCATTACTGACAAAAACATGAGTACGGCAGTAATTTTGTAAGCATATTCCCCCATCATTACACCGGCCATGTCCGCGGCCAACGCCTTTGAATTCTTTAGCCCATCAAATCCGAGTACCTGGAAATAGGAGAAGTTGACCAGCAGATAAAGAAATAAAATAACAGCGATCCCAAGAAAAATGGCACGGGGCATTGTCCGTGCAGCGTGAGGCACATCACTTCCGAAATTCATCGTTTGCTGGTAGCCGCCATAGGTGAAAAAAACAGGAACGAAACAAAGCCAGAACGATTTCCATCCGGCTTCGGAGAAAAGGACAACGGCAGAGGGTGCAGGGGAGGGAACCGGGGGCGCAAAAAAAACAGCCATGATCAATAAAACGACGAGACTGATTTTAATGATCATCAGAACGTTCAATACCCGGGCACTCATTTTTATTCCCAGCATGTTAATCCCATAAAGGAGAATGATGGCTGAAACGGTTGTGATGCGAACGGCAAGATCGCCTTCAAGACCCGGAAAAAGCAGGGGATTGATGTACTCTGCGCCGATGATGGCAACGATGGCCGTAGAGGCTGCATTGGAGATCAGCGTCATCCAGTTGACCATAAAGGCAAAAGCAGGATGATAACAGTAGGAGAATATCCTGTAAAACCCGCCAGCTACAGGGTATCGTGAACCGATTTCAGCAAACGTAAGGGCTCCAAACAGACTCACGATGGCGCCGAGGGTCCAGGCAAGGAAGAATATTTCCGGAAGGATAGACTTCTGCGCGACTTCTACCGGTGTACGAAAGATGCCCATCCCAATCACCAAACTCACCACAATCATGGTGAGATCGAAGAGACTGAGTTTGGGTTTAATGGACATGTGGTAAAGTGTTGAAAGTGTTGAAGTGTTTAAGTGTTGAAGTGTTTAAGTGTTGAAGTGTTGAAGTATTGAAGTTTTGAAGTATTGAGGTGCCATCAACACATCCGTACATCAACACCTCAACACAACTCCAATATGTTTAATTAAAGTGTTTAGTATAATTTAATTTCATTTCACTTAACTTGAAGAAGATTTTAAAACATTCAAAGAAACAGTAAAAAGAAGTCGGGATGAAATTTAACCAGGAAGAAGTTAATCAGTTGATCCGTCAACGAAGGTCAATCTTTCCAAAGGACTACACGGGAGAGCGCGTGGATGACGATACGATTCAACAGATGCTGGAGAACGCAAACTGGGCACCCACGCACCGACTAACGGAACCCTGGCGGTTCGTCGTGTTTTCAGGGGAGGGGTTGCGGAAACTGGGGGCGTTTCAGGCGGAATGCTATCGGAAAGTAACCGTAGCCGATGGCACCTTCAGCGAGGATCGTCACCAGGGTTTGTTGACTAAGCCATTGCAGTCGTCTCATATTATTTCCATAGGGATGAGACGCGATGAGAAGAAAAGCGTGCCGGAAATAGAAGAAGCCGGGGCGGTCTTTTGCGCGATTCAAAATATGTATCTTACTGCCACTGCCTATGGCGTTGGTTGTTATCTTAGTACGGGGGGAATTACCTACTTTGAAGAAGCAAAGGAATTCTTCAGATTGGGTGCAGAGGATAGGCTATTAGGCTTTTTCCATGTAGGCATGCCCAAGGGTCCTACACCACCGGGAAGAAGAAAACCGATACATTCTAAAGTGGTGTGGATAAAGTAATTCAAAATGAATCGAATACCTACTGCATCGGATATTGAACAAGCGCACGAGCGGATCAAGCCCTACATTCATCGTACTCCGGTGATGACTTCCAGCAGCCTGGATGAATTGGCAGCATGCCAGTTGTATTTTAAATGTGAGAACTTCCAAAAGGTGGGTGCATTCAAGGCCCGGGGTGCTATGAATGCATTGCTTTCGCTCTCGCGTGAACAGCGCGCAAAGGGTGTGGCGACGCATTCGTCCGGGAATCATGCTCAAGCCTTGTCGAGGGCCGCCAAAATCATGGGGGTAAAGGCCTATGTTGTGATGCCACGGACGGCACCGGCTATCAAAAAACAAGGAGTCAAGGGGTATGCAGGTGAAATTTTTGAATGTGAACCTACCCTGGCGGCCCGCGAGTCGACCCTTGCCGAAGTGATTGAAAAGACCGGAGCGGTTGAAATTCATCCTTTCAATAATTACGATGTGATTGCCGGCCAGGCCACTGCGGCGAAAGAGCTTTTGGAAGAAGTGGGGGGTCTCGATTTTATCGTTGCGCCGGTCGGCGGCGGCGGATTATTAAGTGGAACAGCGTTGGCGGCGAAGTACTTCTCGCCGTCAACAGTCGTGATCGCCGGTGAACCGGAACTTGCCAACGATGCGTTTCGTTCTTTGCAGAGCGGGGAAATTGAATTGCCGTCTCCCCCCACCAGCATTGCAGATGGGTTGCTGACCTCGCTGAGCGATAAAACATTTGCGATCATCCGCGAGCTCGTCCCGCAGATCATCACCGTTACCGATCCTGAAATTATTCAGGCCATGCGGCTTATTTGGGAACGCCTGAAAATAGTCGTAGAACCTTCCAGTGCAGTGGCCTTTGCCGCCGTATTGAAGGAGAAATCAAAATTCGTAAACAAAAAAGTAGGAGTAATTCTTACCGGTGGAAATGTTGACATTCATAACGTTGGAGAAAAGGCCGTATAATGTTTGAGCACTATACCAAACCGTTATTGCCGCCCGAGCTATTCCTCCTTCGCGTCCTCCGGTACGTTGGGTTTACGATGCTCCTGCTGGGTGTCTCGCTGGGGATAGGTATGATCGGCTATCATTATGTTGACGAACTTCCATGGCTTGATTCACTCCTTAATGCTTCCATGATCCTTACGGGTATGGGGCCTGTTGATCCCATGAAAAATGATGCCGCAAAATGGTTTGCTTCAATTTATGCCATCTTCAGCGGAGTTGCCTTCCTCAGTACCGTCGCCGTTTTTCTCTCCCCTCTGGTTCACCGGTTCCTTCACAGACATCATTTGGATGAAAGTAAGAAATAGATGAATTAATTTTTCTTGAACTGATCAAATTTGGAGACCGCGGGTTTTTTTGGAAAAACATTATCGCCCGTATTGACATCGCCGGTTTCAAACTCGGGATCGATAACCATGCCGGCCACTTCTTTGTCTTTGACAAAGACCTTCTTTACCTCCACCTCATTCAGTCGCCACACTTCGGCCGGGATACGCTCGACCTCCTTTGACCCGTCTTTAAATGTCCATTCGATAATGACGGGGGTGATCAATCCGCCGGTATTTTTTAATGTCACTTCGTAAATGTTTTTGTTCTCCAGTTTTTGACGGATCGCATTGTCGTCGATCCGGTTCTTGAATTCCCCGTAATCACTGTCCGGTGTGTTGGTCAGCGTAAATTCCTGCGGTCCATTGCTGAAATCGGTGGCCGTGTTCCTGGAAGTTTTTGCCTTGAGATCACCTTGCTTGACTTTTACGTTCTTGTTTTCCGGATCGACCTGTGTGGTTTTTACTTTATACCATTTTACCTCGTCGACTGTCACATCTACATTATCGGTTGTATAAAACCAGCCACGCCAAAACCAATCCAGGTCGACGGCAGAAGCGTCTTCCATTGTCCGGAAAAAGTCGCCCGGATTAGGATGCTTGAATGCCCACCGCTGAGCATATTCTTTGAAGGCTTTGTCAAATAATTCGTGGCCCATGACGGTTTCGCGAAGGACCGTGAGCGCCGCGGAGGGTTTCGTATAGCCATTGGGCGCAAAACTTCTTCCCTGGTTATCCGAAGAAGCCATCACGGGCCGCAGGATGCTTTTGTCGCCTTTCATAAACGGAACAATGCCTTTTGGGGTCCCGTGAACCAGATCCAATGCAGGATACCGTTCCCGCTTGGTTTCTTTTTCCAGGAATGTGTTGAGTCCTTCATCCATCCAGGTCCATTGCCGTTCGTCGCTATTCACGATCATCGGAAAGAAATTGTGACCTACCTCATGTACCACGACAGAAATCATGGCGTCCAGAACCCGATTGGAGTAGGTTCCGTCCTTTGCCGGCCTTCCATAGTTGAAACAGATCATTGGATATTCCATTCCCTGGCGTGCGCTATGAACGGAGTAGGCTGTGGGGTAGGGATAGTCGATCGTGCGGGCCGAGTACACTTCCAGGGTATTCTTAATCGCCTTGGTGGATTCCCGTGACCAGAGTGGATTTCCTTCCTTCGGATAAAGTGACTGCGCCAGGGGGGTCTTATCTCCGATCTTTACGGCCATCGCATCCCAGATGTACTTCCTTGAGGATACAAAAGCAAAATCCCGGACATTTTCAGCGTAAAATTCCCACGTACTTTTCTTCGTGGATCGTTGTTTCTCTTTCTTCCTGGCTTCTTCCTCTGTTACGACAAAAACAGGTTGGTCAAAAGTTTTCCGGGCCTTTTCAAAGCGTTCGATTTGTTCCCTGGACAGAACTTCCCTGGGATTTTGAAGCCAACCGGTCGCCCCCACGATGTGATCCGCGGGTACCGTAATCCACACCCGGTAGTTACCAAATGTTAAGGCAAACTCACCTGAACCCAAGAACTGTTTGTTCTGCCACCCTTCATAGTCATCAAACACGCACATTCTGGGATACCATTGTGCAATGGTGTAAGAATAATTCCCATCTTCCGGAAAGAATTCCATTCCCCCTCGTCCGTCCACGATCATCCGATCATTAATGTTGAATGACCAGTCTACCGAAAACGAGAATTTCTCACCTGTCTTCAGGGGTTGCGGCAAATCGACCCTCATCATGGTATAGTTGATCAGGAAAGGAAGGTCCTTTTTGGTACTGGCCTCTTTCACGGAAGTGACCTTATACCCTCCTTCATAATCCGTAATATTATTCCGGCTCGCGAAGAGATAGGCGGGAACAGAATCACGAATACTGGTCGTCGCCGTCCTGGAGGTCATACTTCCTTTTGCGAACAGGTTTTGGTCTAATTGCAGCCATAAGAACAACAGGGGCTCAGGCGCCTGATTGTAATACGTAATAGTCTCTGATCCGGTCAGCACCTGGTTTTGGTCATTGATCTCGACGTGAATGGCATAATCGGCGCGTTGCTGCCAGTACGCAGGGCCCGGTGCGCCCGAGCTGCTGCGATACGTGTTGGGCGTCGGTAGCATCTCACCCAATTGTTCAAACTTGCCTTTCCATTCCTGTCCGGCAGCGTCAATGATGGTGAATAAAAAAATTAAATTCAGTAGTTGTTTCATGATCTCGGTTCAGAGCGTGGGAAGTTCATTGCAATGAAGGGGCTTTTACTTCGCCTTCTTCTTGAACTCATCAAATTTCGTTGGTTGTGCGATCCTGGGAAATACGTTGTCTTCGGTGTTGATGTCGGCTGTCTCCTTCAGCGGATCGACAACGACATGCGCTACTTCTTTATCTTTTACAAAAACCTTGGTAATCATAGTTTCATTGGCTCGCCATATCTCGGCCGGGATGTGCTCCACTTCTTTTGTGCCATCCCGGTACGTCCATTCAATGATGACGGGCATGACCAGGCCGCCCTTATTGGTCAGCGTTATTTCATACAAATTTTTGTTCTCCAGTTTGTGCATGATCGCTTTGTCGTCTACCCTGTTTTGAAACTCGCCATAAAAGCGGGCATCGGTGTTGATGAGCGAAAAAGGTTCCGGTCCACCATTGAAGTCTTCGGATTTTTTCCCGCCATCGGCAGCCAGGTCACCCTTCGTGACAGTCTTTTCTTTACTTTCAATATTTCCCTGTTCCTTGCGCATCCGGAACCACTTTACTTTGTCAATCGAAACATCACATGCGTCGGTGGTATAAAACCATCCCTTCCAGAACCAATCGAGGTCGACGGCGGATGCGTCTTCCATCGTGCGGAAGAAGTCTGCCGGCTCGGGGTGCTTGAAGGCCCAGCGACGGGCATATTCTTTGAAGGCTTTATCAAAAAGCTCGGGTCCCATCACGGTTTCACGCAAAATGGATAAAGCCGTAGCACACTTGGCATATTGCTCGTTGCCAAAA
>Ga0193718_1000095_pt1 | contig 18529 bp, 13 predicted proteins | sample U2a1metaG_FD_144918 | JGI IMG/M metagenome (GOLD analysis project Ga0193718, IMG submission 144918) | Soil microbial communities from a riparian zone of the East river system, Colorado, United States - U2a1 | ecosystem: Environmental > Terrestrial > Soil > Riparian zone | place: USA: East River... | reverse complement strand
AGGGCTTTCACGATACGTCCCCTGCCCTTGCGATTTTCAACGAAGTGATGAATCAACAGGCAAATAAGCTGGTGAGTCGTGAGCAACTTCCCGCGGCCATCCATGCCGCCGACTCGGTCCGCATCGCCATCAGTAACCAAGCAAATATCGTGCGGATGCTTCTTCAAGTAAGCCTGGGTCGCGGCGTAATTCTGCTCAACCGGCTCGGGATTGATGCCGCCGAAAAGAACATCGTATTTCCCGTTCAGAGTCGTAACCTTGCACGTGGTCCCCGCGAGCAACTCTTCGAAACAGCCGGCACCCACGCCGAACAACGCCTCATGCGCAAAACGCAGTTTTGATTTTGCGATCAGCCTGAAATCCACCAGACGCTTCAGCGCCGCGTAATGCGCGGGGCGCACGTCTTTCACCATGATTTGCTTAGCCTTAATCGCCTCGCCCAAGTTTTTCGAACGCACCGGATTGCGGTCGAGAAGTTTTTCGATCGCCTGGCATTCCTCGGAACTGCTGGACCCGCCGTAATAGGATTTCAACTTGAATCCGTTAAATATCGGCGGATTGTGACTGGCGGTAATCATCACCCCGCCGACCGCGCGCTCATCTTTGACCGCAAACGAAACCGAAGGCGTGGGCGTGGGTTCCGGAGTCAGGATGACTTGAAAATCGTTTCCCGCGAACACTTCAGCGGAGGTTTGCGCGAAGCGATCAGAGAAAAACCGGCGATCATAACCAACCACGACCTTTTGTTCCGAGTTCCGAGTTCCGAGTTCCGCGCTCCAATAGTCCGCCGCCGCCTGCGCCACGCGCGCGACGTTCGCAAACGTGAAATCTTCCGCAATGACGGCTCGCCATCCATCCGTGCCGAATTTGATTTGTGCCATAAATAATTATTTTCGGAGCAGCAGCAAACCGGCAATCGAAAAACAAATTCCGAGCACGCGCGGGATCGTAACCGGCTCTTTGAAGAATAAAGTTCCCGCCGCGGCCATGATGGCCGCGCCGCCTGCGAGGATCATGGGAACCGCCGAGAGCGGACCGCCTTTTTGAAATAGCAGAAAAAAAGCAATGGTCCCCACCCCAACACAAATCCCGGTGAGGACTGAGTAACCGACACCCGCGGAACTGAAACTTTGATTCCAATGTCCGGAGGCTCGCAAATAGATGAGATACGCCAGGATGGTCAGCGCCGCCGTCCCCTCGACGACAAATCCGCCGAGGCCATCGCCGATTTTATCGGAGGCGAGTTTCGTGAAAATCTGATGTGCGCCATACAAAATCGCCGCCGCAACGGCGTACCAAAACCAGTTGTTCATAGGCTTTGAATTCATTAGACCGCCAGATCGGCGAGCGCCGGATCGTTGTCGTTGACGATTTTGCGCATCTTTCTGACCGCGGCTTTCATGCTGCGCTGGGCGAAGAGCGTGGTGCCGCTGACAAAAACATTGGCCCCCGCCCGCGCGCACTCCGCGGCGGTCTGGAAATTAATGCCGCCGTCCACTTCGATTGTGAAATTCAATTTTCTCTCGGTGCGCCAGGCCGCGGCCTGTTGGATTTTGGGAAGCGTTTCGTAAATGAACCCCTGCCCACCAAATCCGGGATTCACGGTCATGATGAGCAGATTGTCAATTTTATCGAGGTGCGGCAGCACCATGTTGATGGACGTCGCGGGATTGATTCCCAGGCCGGCTTTTTTTCCAAATGATTTTATCTTCCACAACAGTTGTGTGACCTGGTCGCCGAGTTCGACGTGGACGGTCATTTGAGCCGCGCCGGCTTCGACGAACGGTTCGAATAAAATATCCGGCTTTTCAACCATCAAATGGATGTCGAAAAACAGCTTCGAGAACGGACGAATGGCTTTCACGAAGGCCGGGCCAAAGGAAATGTTCGGCACAAAGTGGCCGTCCATGATGTCGAGGTGCATCCAGTCAGCGCCGGAGCGATCGACACGTCTGGCTTCGCGGGCGGGGCGACTGAAATCGGACGCCAGGAACGAAGGCGCAATAATCATGTGCGCCAGAATAGAGGATGAAGGATAGCAGATGGAAGATGGAAATGACGGCTATGAAATTTTCTAGTGCATTCTCAAAAAGGCGTGGCCCAGTTGAAGCTTGTCATCAAACCGTTGCTGGTAGGGCGCGTCACTCCGTGCGCGCCGAGGTTGCACCTGCCAACGATGGGTTTGTATCGCCTCAAACGGCGCGCACCGAGTGACGCGCCCTACCTTGCGCTTGGGGAAATTTACCGCGCTGGCCGGAATCAAATCGGCGCGGGAGCCGGATTCCCGAGCCCCGGCAATTTCGGCGGCGTCGGTTTCGCAGGCGTCTCCGGCAGCGGCGTGCCGGCTGGAGCGCCGTGCGGCGGATCCACCTGCGGTGGTGGCGGCGGCGGTGTGAATTTGCCCGTGCGGACAATTTCTTCCACTTGCGAACCTTCCAGCGTTTCGACTTCGAGCAGCGATTTAGCGATTATCTCGAGCTTGTCGATATTGCCCATGATGAGGTCTTTGGCGATCTTGTATTGCTCGTCAATGATGCGTTTGATTTCCGCATCAATTTCGCGGGCCGTATCTTCGCTGTAAACTTTGGAGCGCCCCATTTCGCGGCCGAGAAAAACATATTCGTCATGGTCGCCGTATTGAACCATGCCCAATTTATCGCTCATGCCGTATTCGCAAACCATCGCCCGGGCGATTTTGGTGCCCTGTTGAATGTCCATGGCCGCGCCAGTCGAAATATCTTCCGAAACAATTTCCTCGGCGATGCGTCCACCCATGATCATGGCGATGTCATCGAGCATTTCCTTGCGGCGACGGCTGAGCACGTCCTGCTTGGGCAAGGACATCGTGGAGCCGAGCGATTGCCCGCGCGGAATAATGGTCACCTTATGCAACGGATGCGTGTGCTTAAGGAGCACGTTCACGATGGCGTGGCCGGCTTCGTGCCAGGCGGTATATTTCTTCTCCTGATCGGTCATCGCGAGGCTGCGGCGTTCGCGACCCCAGCGCACTTTATCGCGCGCTTCCTCAAGCTCCTTCATCCCGACCGCTTTTTTGTTCGTGCTGGCGGCCAGCAACGCCGCTTCGTTCAAAAGATTGGCGAGTTCAGCGCCGGAAAAACCGGGCGTGCCGCGCGCGATGATGGACAAATCCACTCCCGGCGCGAGTTTCACGTTCTTCGCGTGAACTTTCAAAATGCCTTCACGTCCGCGCACATCCGGCAAATTCACCGTCACCTGGCGGTCAAAACGTCCGGGGCGCAGCAACGCGGGATCCAGCACGTCAGGCCGGTTCGTCGCCGCGATGATAATGATGCCTTCCTGCGTATCAAATCCGTCCATTTCAACGAGCAACGCATTCAAGGTTTGCTCACGTTCATCGTTGCCACCGCCGAGGCCATGACCGCGTGAACGGCCGACCGCGTCAATTTCATCAATGAAAACCAGGCACGGCGTGTTCTTGCGGGCCTGCTCGAACATATCGCGCACGCGGCTCGCGCCGACGCCGACGAACATTTCGACGAAATCCGAACCGCTGATGCTGAAGAACGCGGCATCCGCTTCTCCGGCGATTGCTTTCGCGAGCAAAGTCTTGCCCGTTCCGGGCGGTCCAATCATCAGGACACCCTTGGGGATGCGGCCACCGAGGCGTTGAAATTTTTTCGGGTCCTTGAGGAATTCGACCAGTTCAGAAACTTCTTCGATGGCTTCCTCGATGCCGGCGACATCTTTGAACGTCGTTTTATTGCGTTCCTTCGCGAGCAACCGGGCCTTGCTCTTGCCGAAACTCAACGCGCCTTTGCCGGCCATTTTAATTTGGCGAATGAAGAAGAACCAAATAAATCCACCGATGAGCAAGATCGGCAGCAACGTCATCATCACGCTCAGCACGATCGTATTCTGCTCCTTCGCATCGACATTCGGATAAGCCATGAGCTTATCCAACATCTTGTCGGTCAGCGGCATTTTGACGTGGAACGGCTTGAGAGTGGCGGGGCTCTTTGGGTCGCCGGCATTCTCCAGGACCTTGTACTTGCCGACGATGTCATACAGCGGGGACTGGGGGCTGTAATTGAGAACGGCCGATTCAATCAATCCGGCATCCAGTCGGGAAAGGAATTCCTGCGGCTTGATCGCATCCGGCTGGGGCGTCATTTGATTCCGGAAAAGTACCAGGGCGAGGATACCGCCAATGATTACAATCCAGACAATCCAGGTTTTCGGCGGAACGCGGAACTCGCCGTTTTTCCTCGAATCTTTGTCGTCGTTATTAATTTTATTTTCGTCTGACATTTTAAAGCTGCGCCAACCTAACATGATGGGGCGAAACCCGCAACCGGGTTTCGCCCTATTTTCCATTGCCATATCAGCCGGCGCGTAGTCTGGGTTGTGAGCTTAAACCGTTCCGAAATCCGCAGACTCTCGACCCAAAATACCTCATTTCCCGCCGTCGCCGCCACTATTAAATCGTGCCGCCGGGAACGGGGGATTTTCTGATTTACGAAGAAATCCTGCAATTTAATGGATTGCTTCATCCCAATAGGCTGGAAACGGTCCCCCGGTTGCCAATGCCGGAGGATGATTTTCGACCCTATTTTATCGGCATCAAAGAGCTCTTTTCGCGCACGGGCGCGTGGGAGCCGGAAGGCTTTTTGAGCCTCAACCGCCCAGGAAATCGTTCGGCCGCCAAAAATGGTTTCCCCTGCTCTGCCGGAGAGGTTTATTTGGAGTTGCTCGGGTTTTGAGGCCACGGCCGCACATTCGCGGAACCGCAGTTGGCCGCCGGCATCGCAAGAAACGGACACTTGCGGAACAATGGTGAACGGCTTGCCCGGCGACGTCCGCAGCCGTTCCACCAAAGCAAAATCCGCCGGGATTCCCTGACTCAACAACTGCGATTGAATGCAACGGCGTTGGATCGCCACCGGCAACTTTCCAAAATCCTTAATCGAACTAAAAGCCGATTTTGCGCCGCGGGCCAGCCAGCCTTTGGCCACTTCATTCATGAACTCCGATTCCGCCTTGAAAATTTCCATGAAGCGCAAAATGGTCCGCTGAAGCGCCGGCTGATATTTGCCACGCAACAAAGGCAACAGCTCGCGGCGAATCAGATTTCGCTGGATGTCGAGCCACTCATTGCTCTCGTCTTCGCGAAAAATTATTTTTCCCGAAGCCGCGTAATCGCGCAACGAGTCCTTTGACTGTTCCAAGATGGGACGCACCAGGTAAATTTTTGGATTCGCCGGAGACAGTCCCCGCCATTTCATACCCGCCAAACCTTCGCTGCCGCTCCCGCGCAGCAATCGCAAAAAAAACAATTCCACCTGGTCGTCCGCATGATGGGCCAGGGCGATGTGAGAAATCTTCAAGCGCGCGGCGGTTTGCGCCAGAAACTCATGACGCGCTTTGCGCGCGGCCATTTCGAGGGAGAGCCGGCTCGTCCGGGCCAGCTTTTTTACGTCGGCTCGCCCCGCAACCATCGGAACGCCGAGTTTTTTTGCGATGCGAGCTACCAACCGTTCGTCGGCATCACTGTTGCGGCCGCGAAGTTGGTGATTAAGATACGCAATGGTGATTTGCCACTTATACTTTTTCGAAAGCGCGTGCAGGACGTGGAGCAATACCATCGAATCCACCCCGCCGGATCTTTTGTCCACGCCGAAGAAGTCCGCGCGCCTGGATGGTCTCGTCAATTTTTTCCAGCAGATTGCCCACGCGGGAATAGTGGCACGGGCGTCTCGCCCGTGCGAATCAAAACTCCAACGCACGGGCGAGGACGCCCGTGCCACTAAACTACACAAACGGCAGCGGCTGAAATTTCCTTCCCAGAATCGGTTCACTGCGGGTGTGCAACCAATTCTCCAGCACCGAAGCGTAAACGCTGCGGAAATCAACGGTGTATTTGATATCACCCTGATACAAATCGCCGGGAGCGAGGCTGGGATATTGTCCCAGCAACCCGGCTTTCATGCGCTCGCCAATCACAAACATCGGCGCGGCGGCGCCATGGTCGGTGCCGGAGTTGGCGTTGTCGGAAACGCGGCGGCCAAATTCGCTAAACGTCATCAACATCACGCGCGGCATGTTCCCTTGCGCCTTCATGTCGTCGGTGAAGGCCTTCACTGAATCACCGAGATCCGCCAACAGGCGTTGGTGCGTATTCACCTGGTTGGTGTGCGTGTCGTAGCCGCCTTGCGAGACATAAAAAATTCGCGTCGGCAAACCGCCGCCGATGAGCTTGGCCACCAGCTTCAACGAATTGCCCAGTTGCGAACCGGGATAAACCGCCTTGTTATCCACGCGCGCGCTGATGGCGCGAATTTGATCGGAGCTGACTTGCGCATCGAGCGCCGTGCGTTCCAGAAAATCCATCACCGACCCGCGGCGTTGCGCCTGCGGTTGCGCGGCGCCGCTGATGGCGGCAATCGAGCCGCCGGAATTCGCCTCCACTCCCTGCTCGTTCAATTCGCGGAAAGATTGTTCCATCATCTCGCCTTCCTGGCCGTTTTCGGAATTGATGAAACGATAATTCTGCGGATTATCCACGCTGACACCTTTGGGGTTTTTCGCCGTGAACGACTGCGGCATTTGGCGGCCGATGTTCACGCCCACCGTGGGATCGGCGCCTGCACAGGCGTTATCGAAGTAACGGCCAATCCAGCCATACTTCTCGAACTTCTCCGAATCCGACGCCGTCTGCCAGATCTCAGTTGACCGGAAATGCGAACGATTCGGGTTCGGATAACCAACCCCCTGGACAATCGCCAGGCTTCCCTGGTCGTACAGTTCCTTGAAGCTCTTCAAGCCCGGGTTCAACCCAATCTGGTCGTTGATCTTCAAAACCTGGTCAGCCTTGATGCCGATGCGCGGGCGCGATTTATAATAATGATCGCTCCCATGCGGGATGACGGTGTTGATGCCGTCGTTGCCGCCGGCCATTTGCAGGACCACAAGAATGGTCGAATCCTTGCCCGTCGTGATTTGCGTCGCGCGATCCATTGCGTCCGCTTGCAGCGCGGAAAATGTGTTCGCGAGGAAAGTCGGCACCGTCCAGGAAAGCGCGCTGGTCAGAACCGTCCGGCGGAGAAATTCGCGCCGCGTTTGAAGTGTAATTTCGTTTTTCATATTACGTCACTTGGTATTCGGGCGTACACATCACGAGCCGGATGGCGTCGCGGATGTCATTTTCATCCAGGGCGGTTTTGCCATCGAGATATTCGCGCAGGGTCCGCTCCTGTTTCTCTTTCAAGCTGCCTTGCAACAATCTCTTTTCGAGCGCGGCAATCAACATCTCTTTATCCGCGCGTTCCTGTTCGGTGAAAATCTTACCCACGTCCACACCGCCCGCGCGCATATTGCGCATGCGATTTTGAATCTGCTTCACCTTTGCCGGATTCTTGACCGGACCCGTCGCCAAACTGCTGGCGATGGCCATGTCGCCCTGCGCCAGCATCGCGGCCTGGTTGTAACGCGCCAACAAATTATTCGTGGTGATCCACGCGAGACCGCCATCCCAACCTTTGACATTGGGCGGCGCGAAAATATCCTGTCCGAGACTGCGCAGGAGATTCGTGGAAACCAGCGGCGGCGGCAGCTCACACTCCAGCATGCGGCAACTCCCCACCAGCCATTGCACCGGGCTCTTGATTTCATTGCGCACCACCGACGGAGAGTAGAATTCCTCCGTCGAAAAAATCACCCGCATCAGCGGTTTGAAATTATTTCCGCTCTGGCGGAAAAAATTCGCGAGATCGGCGTTCAATTCCGGCGACGGCATTTCGCCCGCGAAGAAATTCCATAATTTCGCCGTGATGAAAACTGCCGCCTGCGGTTGCGCGACAATTTGCCCCAGGAAATCCGCGCCATCGAGGTTCCCGGTTTTGCCCAAAACAGTCTTGTCCCCGTTGTCATGAATAAACGGGCGCTCCATGAACTTCTGCGATTCCGGGTCCAGCGACCAACCGGTTAATGCGCGCGCGGCTTCCGTGATGTCTTTTTCAGTGTAATGCCCCTCGCCGAGCGCGAACAACTCCATGACTTCGCGCGCGAAATTTTCGTTCGGATGATCCTTGCGGCTTTGCGCCTGGTCCAGCCACACGAGCATCGCCGGGTCCTTGCCGGCTTCGGTCAGCAGTTCAAGCCAGTTGCCAGTCGCCATGCGGCGGAACAATTCATTCTGCCGCCACATATAATAGCTGTCGCGAACTTTCTCGAAGCTGGTCGCAAAATGACCGTGCCAGAACAAAGTCATTTTTTCCTGGAACGGACGCGGTCCCCTGGCCATGCGCTGCAACCACCAGCCGCGCAGTTCAAGAATCCGCCCGTTCTCAATTTGCCGCTCGTCCTTCTGCATCTGCTGGCGCTGCTCGGGACTCGCGTTTTTGGCCGCGCGACGGCGTTCGGCGCGACCCGGGTCGGGATGCGCCCAATCAGGATCCGGCGTCGGGTCGGGAATTTTCTCGAAATCAACCAGTGAAGAAAGCGCCCTTTCGTGCCCGAGCGCAACGAGCTTTTCAACATCGTCCGGCGTGCCTCCGAATCCGGCTCGGTTCAGCAGATGTGCTGCCGTGGTAAAGTCCCATTTACTTGCGGACAAAGGCTTAAGCATACACTTTTAAAGACGTGACGCCTTCGAAAAAGTTTCTCACCGATTGGAGATTTTGCAAACAGCTTCCCCTGCTCCCCCGGGGCTCACGCATTTAAATTCCGTGGCATAAGCGAGACGTTTGAATTGAGCAATCAGGGAACGTCGCGGGAAGCAACGACAGAAAATTAATGGGAAGCGATGACAAAAATTAAGCGAGGGATTTTCTTGATCGGCATCTTATCGAAGATAATATTCAAAAAACATTTGCCCCATTTGCGCGAAATCAAATGGGGCAAATGGAATTTTAACTAAAAATATTTAAGTGTCGAGAGAAATACTGGTCGGATGATTTCACAGGAGCTTAAATGCGTGAGCCCTGCCCTGCTCCCTTCTGCATTCTTCCTTCTGCCTTCCCCTACTCCTCCCCATCGTAATAATTATTGGACACTCCGGCGACATGCACCGGGTTCGGCAGCCCCGGCACCTGCCATTTGTTCGTGTCGGGATAATAGCAGACGTCGGAGATTGGATTATCGGCAATAATGTAATAAACCAAATCGGTTGCGCCGGTATTGGTGATCTGGTGAGCCTCGCCGGGTGGATGAATGATGCAATCCCCTTCCCTCAGATCTGCCGTCCCGCCCGGCGTGCGCACCTGGCCGCGGCCCGTCAATATTAAATACATCTCCCACTGCGCCGAGTGGGAATGATAAGGCCAGCTCACGGCCCCGGCCGGAATCCGAACAAGATCCACCTCAAACGGCTGCGAAATGCCACTCGTGCCCAAACCGTTCACGCCGGTCAGCGCCTGTGAAACATGCTGGCTCAGCCGACGAAAACGCCCCTTCGGAGACCGACTTTTTTCAATCGGAATCTCCGCCAAGTTGATTTTGTTCATTGACCCCGTTTCCTTCTAAATCCCAAACCCACAAAATTAACATCGTCTCCGTTTTCTCCAGGCTGCGGCGCGAACGGAGTGACGCACCCTGCCAATTCCCGCCGAATGCCGTCGGCGATACAGCGAATTAAAAATTTGCGTTTCCGCTACTGCGACATCGTAATCTCAGAGCCCTCTTCCTTCGCGGGCGGCGCGGCGGGCAGCGGCACCAACGGCGTCCCACGACGCTCCATCGCTTCCTGCTCCTGCGATTTGTGGAATTTCACGCTCACGATCTTGCTCACGCCGTGCTCTTCCATTGTCACACCGTAAAGCACGTCCGCCATTCCGATGGTGCGTTTGTTGTGCGTGATGATGATGAATTGCGAATGGTCAATGAACCTCTGCAACACACGAATGAAACGATTGATGTTCGATTCATCCAACGGCGCATCCAACTCGTCCAGCACGCAGAACGGACTGGGCTTGACCTGGTAAATCGAGAAGAGCAACGACACCGCGGTCATCGTCTGCTCACCACCGGAAAGCAGCGAGATGGTCTGCAATTGCTTGCCCGGCGGCCGCGCGACGATGTCGATGCCGCTTTCGAGCACATCGTTTTCGTCGGTGAGAATCAGGTCCGCTTTGCCGCCGCCGAAAACTTCCGTGAACATCGTGCGGAAGTTGTCGCGAATCTGCTCAAAGGTGGTCTTGAACATCTCGCGCGTCTGCGTGTTGATGCGATTAATGACTTCCAGCAATTGCGCCTTGGCCTCAACCAAATCGTCACTTTGCTTCGTCAAAAATTGATAACGCTGCTCGGTCTCCTCGTATTCCTCGATGGCGACAAGATTCACCGGGCCCATTTCGTCAATGCGCTTTTGCAGCGTCTCGACCTGCTGCGCGATCGCCGCCCAATCGGTGGCTCCGCCCGCCGCGGCCATTTCTTCCGGCGTCATCACATGCACCTTCGCCGAACCTTCATCGGCAAACGTGATCGTGATGCATTCGCTGCGGATGTCATCCAGGTTCAGGTGATATTTTTGCTGAACGCGCTCGCGCAGATTTTGGACCGACATGTTTTTCTGCGCGAGTTCAACCTCAATCGTACCCCGCTGCTGCTGCACCTCGGTCAGCCGGCGGCGTTGTTCGCGCAGTCCTTCCTCGCGCGTGCCCACCTCCGCCTCCTGCGTTTGCTTTTGCGCGAGAAGTTCCGCGGTTTGCACATTCACCTGCTCGCGATCGTGCTGCAAGCGATCGATGTGCGAACGGGATTCCTGGATTTCCAACTCCGCCTGCTCCTTGCGGGTGATGAAGGATGAACACTCCGCGCGACGCTGCTCCACCACTTGCGCGAGTTCGCGGATGCGCTGTTCCAAATTCTGTTTTTGATGACGGAACGACGCGCACAATTGTTCCTCGGCGGCGAGGGCCACTTTGCTCTCGGTCCGTGACCTGTTCCTGCTGGATGCGTTCGCGCGTTTCCAACTCGGTGGCGCGATCCGTCAGCACGTTCCGCTTCTGCATGCCTTCCTGTTCCTGGGCCGCGAGGCTTTGCACTTCATAAACGACCGTATCAATCTTTTGATGCAACAACCGGCGGGAATTCTCCAGCGCGGTGAATTCGCCCTGGCGGGTCGCAATCGCCACTTCCTGCTGGCGCAATTCCGTCTGCGCTTGTTGCAAACTCGCCTGCAACTCGGTTTGCTCACTTTGCAACGCGCCTTTGCGGCGGCTGAGTTCAGCGATTTTTTCCTGCAACTCAGCGAGTGCGATTTGCAATTCCGTAATTTGATTTTTGCGCCCGAGAATGGACGACGGCGCGCGGCCATTGCCGCTCCCGTTTAAATATCCGCCCGTGTAAACACCATGACGATTCAGCAAGTCGCCCGAGACCGTCACAAAATCACAGCCCGCATGACCGTTCTGCAATTGCACGGTCGCGGAATTCAGGCTGGGCGCAATGAACGTGCGGCCGAGCAGGCTCTTCACCAATTTCTCAACCGAGGGATCAATGCGAACCACGTTCAACGCGGACACAACCTCGCCTTTTGCCAATTGATTACGGATGGCTTCCTCGTTTTCGCCCGGACCCATGTCGCCCGAAAACACCAACTGACTTGTCGGCATCTCCACCGAAAGCGCTGCCACACTCGCGCGACCGGCTTTGCTGGCCGTGAGATCAACCAGAATTTGCTGCGCCTGTTCCGGCTGCTCGGTCAAAACCAATTGCAGGTTGTGACCCAGCGCGTTTTCAATGGCCACCACGTAATCGTCCGGCACGCGAATACGCTCGGCCAGTGAGCCAATCACGGCCTGCGAGCGCCGCAACGCCGCCACCGCGCCCGCGCTAAATCCTTCGTGCGAACCCTCGAGTTGCTCCAACACATTCAGACGTGAGCGCTTCTCCGATTGAATGTGAAGATACTTATCCTGCTCCTGGGTGGCCTGATTCAACTCCTCATGGATTTCGCGCAAACGTTTCTGCCGTTCTTCCACGGAACCGCGTTTGGTCTCAACACTGAGTTTCTCCGCTTCGACATTCGCCGAAAATTCGTGCAGGCGCGCTTCGAGGCGGGTGCGCTCTTCCTCCAATTGAATTTTCTCGGCGGAAAGTTTTTCGAGCCGCACCACATTGCCCTGCTTCTGCAAATCAAGCGCGGTGACTTCATTGCGAACGCGGGTCAGGTCCTGCGCTGCGGCGAAGGCATCCGTCTGCGCCTTGCGCAACGACTCCTGCCGTTCCTGCAATTCACGCTCGACTTGCTGCAGCGCCTGGCGCTTGGCTTCCAGCGTCTCGCGTTGTTGCGCGAGCGCGGCTTCCGACGCCTGCAATCGTTCCACGATGCTCGTGAGTTCGTCGGCGGCGGCATTGCGCCGTTCTTCGCCCTGCGTGATCTCGGCCAGCGCTTTGGCATTTTGCGACGCAATTTCATTGAGCCGCTCCTCATTAAATTGGATCCGACTTTCGTGACGATCGATTTCACCCTTCAATTCCAACCCGCGCTGCTGCATCGCCGCGATGGAATGTTCCAGTTCGGAGAGACGCTCGCGCAATTGCCCAATCTCATCTTCGCAACGCAGAACATTCGCTGAACCGCTTTCAATTTCTTCGCGCAATTTTTCCGCGTTCGTTTGGCGCTCGCTGATCTCCAACTGCAACACGTCGAATTGATGACGCGCCAATTGCGTGTCGAGATGTTGCATCTCCCGCGAAAGCTCTTTGTAACGGCGCGCCTTGCCAGCCTGCCGTTGGAGTGACCCAATCTGCCGCTTCACTTCGCGAATCAAATCCGCCACGCGCACGAGATTTTGTTCGGTGTATTCCAACTTGCGCAGCGATTCTTTTTTCTGCGCCTTGAACTTTGTGATGCCGGCGGCTTCTTCAAAAATCATCCGGCGATCTTCCGGCTTGCTGGAAAGAATTTGCGTGATGTGACCCTGTGCCAAAATGCTGTAGCTGGTCTTGCCCATGCCGGTGCCCATGAAAAGCTGCTGAATATCTTTCAGGCGGCACGGAACTTTGTTGATGAAATACTCACTGCCGCCATCGCGGAAAATCCGGCGCGTCACGGTGACCTCGCTGTAAGAGACCTCGACCCCGGCGGCGCGAAGATGTTCTTCGTCCACGTCACCTAAAGTGATGGAGACTTCAGCCATGCCGATCGGCTTGCGGCCATCGGTCCCATTAAAGATAACGTCGGCCATTTCGCCACCACGCAAGGCTTTGGCCGATTGTTCACCCAGTACCCAACGTATAGCGTCTGATACGTTGGACTTACCACAACCGTTGGGGCCTACGATGGCCGTGACACCGGGCTGGAAATTGAGGGACGTCTTGTCCGCGAAGGACTTAAATCCTAAAACTGTTAAGTTTTTGAGATACATTGCGATTACAAAAGCAAACCGGGTTAAAATAGTAAAGCGAAAAACCACTATATGCAGGGTTGTCCGCTGTCGGAGCACAACTAATTGGTGAGGAACCGAGAATCGCCGTTGTGCGCTAACCTAATCTAAACTGACTTATCAACTACACCCTTTTCTATAGTATTTAATGGCCTTTTTGCAACATAAATCTGCAAAGATTTTGACTCTTCTCAGGCGCGCGCCAGACCACGTTATGGACGGCCAAAGGCTGTGAATAAGTTTTTCGCGCTCCAGGTAGGGTGGCGCTGCCGCGCCACCCCATATTCCGTCCCGCGCGCAGCGCTGGACGAAAAAACGGTTATCACGTTTACACGGTAAATCGTCCACCGAAAATTTTAACGACAGCAAATTGCTCTGTGGAAAAGATCGGAAATACGATAATGCCCGGTCGCGCAATCCGTGCAGTTTGTAGCGCGGGCTTCCAAGCCTGCTGTATCGCCGACTTCCAAGTCGGCGCTGCGCAACCCATCTCTGTGACGGCCTAATAACAAGTTTTCTACAGATCAACAGCAAATCGGGTTTTTCATTCCCCTGCCAGAGAAATTTTGCGCCAGATTTCCTTCGACGCAATGAAAACGAATTCTTAAGGTGGTCATGCCGTCAGAGGAATTGAACATGCGATATTTATTTCTAGGCACGCTCCTTCTGCTCCCGTCGTGGGGACGTTGCGCGGCCGGCTCCCCAATTTCGCCCGCCGTGCCGCCGACCCTTGCGCGCGAGTTTCGCGGCGTTTGGATAGCGACCGTCGCGAATATCGATTGGCCCTCAAAACCCGGCCTCACCACCGCGCAACAAAAAGCGGAATTAATTTCTCTCCTCAATCACGCCGCGCAACTGAAATTGAACGCCGTCATTTTCCAGGTGCGCCCCGCGTGCGACGCCTTCTATGAATCAAAAATAGAACCGTGGTCCGAATATCTCACCGGCGTGATGGGCAAAGCGCCGGAACCTTTTTACGATCCGCTCGCGTTCGCCCTCGAAGAGGCGCACAAGCGCGGGCTGGAATTGCACGCGTGGTTCAATCCATATCGCGCCCTGCACAAATCTCACTCCGGAAATATTTCATCCGGTCACATCAGCAGGACGCATCCGCAACTCGTGCGCAGTTACGGCGAATACCTGTGGCTCGATCCCGGCGAACGCGAAGTGCAGGAATATTCCTTGCGCGTCGTGATGGATGTCGTGAAGCGCTACGACATCGATGGCGTGCAGTTCGATGATTATTTCTATCCCGACCCCACCGGCTTGAATCGCGAATTTCCCGACGAAGCGAGCTGGCGAAAATATGGCCTGAGCGGAAAATTATCGCGCGCCGATTGGCGGCGCGAAAATGTGAATGCCTTCATCAGCCGCGTTTACACGTCCATCAAAGCCGCGAAACCTTGGGTGAAATTCGGTGTCGCTCCATTCGGCATCTGGCGTCCCGGCGACCCGCCGCAAATCACCGGGTTCGATGCCTACTCAAAACTCTTTGCCGACTCGCGCAAATGGCTGGCCAACGGTTGGGTGGATTATTTCTCACCGCAACTCTATTGGCGCACCGAACAAAAAGAGCAAAGCTTCCCGGTCTTGCTGGATTGGTGGGCGCAACAAAACGTGAAGCATCGCCATCTTTGGCCGGGCATGACCGCCGCCAATGCCATCAGCCAAGAATGGGCGCCCAACGAACTCCCCGGCCAGGTTCGTCTCGTGCGCAAACAACCCGGAGACGATGGTTTTATTCTCTACAATGCCAGCAGCCTCTTTGGCGACGCCGCGCGAGCGCAGGAACTTCGACGCGACTTGACTGCCACCTTCAACGACCAACCCGCGCTGATCCCCGCCTCGCCGTGGCTGGGCAGCGGCGCTCCACTGAAGCCAAATCTGCTGACCAGCGAGACTTCGTCTGGAGTGCGCCTCGTTTGGAGCGCCCCCGGCACAAACGCCCCTCCAGTACGTTGGTGGGTAGTGCAAACCAAATCAGGCGATTGGAAGGCTGAGATTTTACCGAAAGAGGCGACCTCGGACGTTTTAAACGGCAGATTCGAAGCGGTGGCCGTCACCGCCATTGACCGCGCCGGAAACGCCAGCCCACCCCAAGTGGTCGAGATGAAAAGACATCCTGCACAACAACGGATTTTGTTGAAGAACTAAAATAGGGAAGTCGGACTCATTGAGAGCGATTATGGATTCTGGAATACTCGGATGGATCAAGGCCGCATTAGCGGCGGCTAAAAGCACGGCAGCGCCATTAGCGCTCCGTGACGCGGCCGCGATTGTTAAAGCGGCAAAAGGGAAATTCGTGAGGAACAATCCGCGAGCGTGGTGGATGAAGCTAAAAGGAGAACCTAAGCTCTACGACTCTCATAAATATACGGTGGGAGAAATTTTACCGACAAGAGACAATCGTTATTGGTTCATCCCCGAGACCGAGGAAAACGAACTCAAAGTTTTTGATTTAACGTTTTCGGAAATAGATCGCCTCCTTCAGGAATGTCCGTTTTTCGAGTTCTACATTGTTGACAAGGAATATCGTTGGCTAATTGCAGAGTCCGACCACAACCAATTTCACGTTCTCGATACTCGGCGCTTGAGTGAACCCAAAGCAAAGTAAGTCCAAGGCGCCGGCAGTTAAAAATTCGCGTAATTCGCGTAAAGATGTTTCTCGGTTCCCGCCATCCATCTCTTGCGGGCGTGGGAAGCCAATTCGCGTCACACCCCTTTCGACCTCGATTTTAAAAGAAATGGTTTTGGAAAGGCTGTAAGCCGAATTTTGTCTTCGCTCTTGCGAGCGGAGAGAATCATTTGTCTCAGCAGCCAGTACCCGGGACCCGTTCGCTTTCGCGAAACTCGGAGCGGGCAACTCCAAGGTCCCCTATTTGGCCTTGCACCCGATGGGGTTTTCCGTGCCTCGTTGCTTGCGCTTCGAGCGGTGGTCTCTTACACCACCTTTTCACCCTTACCACTGTAGCGGCGGTCTGTGACCGCCGCACTTCCGGCGCTCATAGAGCGCCGCTACAATGGCGGTATATTCTCTGTGGCACTTTCCGTCGGGACGCCTCACGGCGTCACCTCCCGCGTGTATCTCCGACAGAATCGGAGTTACGCGGCATCGCGCCCTGCGGAGTTCGGACTTTCCTCCCCCGGCTTGCGCCAGAAGCGATTCTCCGCCTTTCCAAAACCAAGGGGATTATACGCTATTGGCGCGGGGGAGCAAGCCAAGGAAAACATCCAAATTCCAACATCCAAGCTCCAGAGAAAATCCAATAGCAAAACACCAATCTGCGCGCGCAAATTGGTGTTTGAAGTTTGGAATTTCTCTGGAGCTTGGACGTTGGTGCTTGGAGCTTTTAATCCACCACTGCCAAATCCATATCCCGCGAGTAATACAAAATGCGTCCGCAATTAATACATCCCACCAATTCATTCTGCGCCTGGCAGGTCACGAGGATTTGCGCCGGCAATTTCATGTGGCAACCGCCGCAGACACCGTGCTGCACGCCGACGACCACATTGCCTCCACCCTTGCTTTTCATAAGCCGCTCATAGCGCGACCGCGCGGTCTCGTCCACGGCCGCCGCAAGTTCTTCGCGGTTGGTGGAGAGTTGCGCCAATTCCTTTTTTAAATTCTCTTCACGCGAGGCGAGCTGACCGAGTTGATCATCCATCAACTTCTTGGCTTCCGCCGCCAGTTGCGTGGCGCGGACAACACCTTTCTGCGCCGTTTCGCCCTGCTCCATCAATTCAATCTCCTGGTCCTCGATTTTTACGATCGCCTGTTTGCACCCCTCAATTTCGTGCGCCAGCGCGCGGTACTCTTCATTCTTGCGGGTCTGAAGCTGCTGGTTGGCGTATTTCTCAATGAGCGTCTTCTTGGCCTGAACTTCCAGATCCAAATCCTTCCGCTTGGATTCCAGTTCCTTCACTTTGAGCTTCGCCGCGTCCAAACCGCTTTGCGCGCCGGTGGCTTTGGTTTTGAGGGACTGGCGTTCCGGCTCGATGTGTTCCAATTCAGATTTAACGCGGTGAATCTGTTTATCCCGGTCCTGGAGAATTAGCAGTTTTTCAATCGTCTCAAACATTCGTGAACTTTCTATGAATAATGGGCAGGAAATTTATCCGCCAAACGCCAGCAAGTCAATGCAGGTATTAGATGTCCATAAACCATATTCCCCCGACCGAAGGTGGGGCGGGCATCTCCATGAGACATCGGGGCTTCTGCCTTTGGCTTCCACATCCCTTATAACGCAAACTTTCCAGCCTGCGGGCTCTGGCGATTATCCTTCCGGACTTCTTCATTCTACATTCTTCCTTCTGCCTTCCCCCTCTAGTCTCATATCACCTTATTTGACTCCCGGCGCGCTATCGTTAAGTTACTCCGAGGTCTTATGAAATTTTTTCTAACATTATTCGTCGGCATCGCGATCGGAATCGCCGCCGTTTGGTATTTTAACCACGACAAAACCAACTCCCAGTTTCAAACCGCCGGCCAGGAAATCAAAAGCACGGCGCAAAACGCCGCCGACTCCATCGGCGATAAATTGCGCTCCTGGCACCTCGACCGCGACACCATCACCAACGAACTCGCCAAAACTGGCCGCGTCATCCGCGACAAAGCCAGCGAAGCCGGCAAAGCCATCAGTGACGCCACCGCCGATGCACGCGTCACCGCCGCCATCAAAGCCAAACTCGTCAAAGACCCGGACCTTTCCGCGTGGGATATCCACGTCAGCACCTCCGATGGCGTAGTAACCCTCTCCGGCACTGTTTCAAACCCCGACCTCATCGGCAAAGCCATGGCGCTAGCGCTCGACACCGACGGCGCCCGACAGGTTATCTCCACGCTGCAGGTGAAACTAAAAACCTGATTTGATGACTTCAATTGAATCCACCGTCAATCCCGCGAACCTCGCGTTCGTCGAAGAATTGTATGAAAATTTTTTACGCGACGCCTCGTCGGTTTCGCCGGAGTGGCGGGAATATTTCTCGCATGTAGCCGACGGCGAATTGGGATTTCCGCAACCCCGCTTCGGACCGTCATTCAAGCCTTCGAGTTTATTCAATCCCTCCGGCCGCAATATTAACGAAACGTCCACCGCCCCTGGGAGCGCCGGCGTCTCGCCGGCTGCGGGCGTCCCCTCCGGCATTCAGGACCGCATCTA
>Ga0193718_1000094_pt1 | contig 18558 bp, 20 predicted proteins | sample U2a1metaG_FD_144918 | JGI IMG/M metagenome (GOLD analysis project Ga0193718, IMG submission 144918) | Soil microbial communities from a riparian zone of the East river system, Colorado, United States - U2a1 | ecosystem: Environmental > Terrestrial > Soil > Riparian zone | place: USA: East River... | reverse complement strand
CAGTTGAATTTTTAAAATGAAGCCCTGTATATTGGCGGATTATATCAAAGCAAAAGTGTCTACCTTATCGTAACTATGGCCAGTAAAGAGAACTTCAGGCTGCTATTGTCTGCCACTATATGATCACCATCGGAAGCAATAAACTGAGCTCAGAGGACTTTGAGCGCGTTCTTTACCAGGATGAAAAGGTCGGGCTGGAGGAGGCCCGCCTGAAGGAAGTCGAAGCCAATTTCAGTTTTCTCCAATCCTACGCCCAACAAAAAATTATTTATGGGATCAACACGGGCCTCGGGCCCATGGCACAGTACAAGATCAGCGAGGAGGATCAAAAACAACTTCAGTACAATCTGATCCGCAGTCACTGTTCCGGAGCCGGCCAGCCATTTTCAGAAGAATTGTCACGGGCTACATTGCTGGCCCGCCTGAATAGCCTGATGATGGCGCTGAGCGGCGTGCATCCCTCCGTCGTGATGTTGTTGAAGGACTTCCTGAATGCGCGCGTGAGCCCTTGCATCTTCGAGAAAGGCGGCGTGGGTGCGAGCGGAGACCTGGTTCAACTGGCGCACCTTGCCCTCAACCTGATTGGCGAAGGCGAAGTCATGGTAAACGGGGAATTCAAACCTGCCAGCCAGATTTTCAGTCAGAAAAAATGGGCACCCCTTCAAATCCATCTACGTGAAGGATTGGCATTGATGAATGGAACCTCGGCAATGACGGGTGTGGGGATGGTCAATATCATTCACGCACGCAACCTTCTCAATTGCTCCATTATTTTGTCGGCCATCACCAACGAATTGATGAAGTCGTTTGATGATCATTTTTCACTTGAGTTGAATCGCGTGAAACAGCACGCCGGCCAATCGAAAATCGCCGAAGCGATGCGGATCGTTTTGAGCGACAGCAAACTGGTGCGCAAACGTCCGGATCACCTCTACCATCGTAAAATCGAAGAAGCGGTGTTTACCGACAAAGTCCAGGAATACTACTCCCTGCGGTGTGTTCCCCAAATTCTCGGGCCGGTATATGATACGTTGGCGGAAGTAAACCGGGTGCTGGAAGACGAAGTGAACTCCGTCAGCGACAACCCTATCATCGATCACCTGCACGAGAATGTGTACCATGGCGGAAACTTTCATGGCGATTATGTTTCGCTGGCCATGGACAAATTGAAGATCGTGATCACCAAGCTGTCCATGTTATCAGAGCGGCAGTTGAATTACCTGCTCAACGACAAACTCAACCAGAAACTTCCTCCTTTTATTAACCTGGGTAAACTAGGTCTGAATTTTGGCTTGCAGGGCATGCAATTCACCGCCACGTCCACGACGGCCGAAAACCAAACCCTCTCCTATCCCATGTATCTCCACAGTATCTCCAACAATAACGACAACCAGGACATTGTCAGCATGGGCTGCAATGCTGCACTGCTCACCCGCCGCGTCATCGACAACAGTTTTGATATCCTGGCAGTACAGGCCATGGCCGTAGTGCAAGCCATTGACTATTTAAAGTGTCAACCACGAATTTCCACTTTTACGGAACGGTTTTATACCGAGATGAGGAGCCTGGTGAAGCCCATCGTAGAAGATGAGCCGCAGTACCAAAATATAAAGAAGGTGAAGGAATACCTGGGCAGATTAGGGGCTGCAAAAATAGTATAATATGAAATGCGCATTGGTAACCGGGGGATCCCGGGGAATCGGCCGGGCCATCTGCCTGAAACTGGCGATGCAAGGCTACACCATTTTAGTCAACTATAAGAGTAACGACGAGGAAGCCAACAAAACCGTTGGCCTTATTGAGGAAAAGAACGGGAACGCTCAACTGCTGAAATTCGATGTGGCGGATCTTCCGGGAACGGACAAGGTGTTGGGGGGTTGGATGGAGGCTCATCCGGAGGACACCATCGAAGTGCTGGTCAATAATGCCGGCGCCCGGGAGGATGCGCTGCTGATGTGGATGACGCACGACCAGTGGAAAAATGTTTTGGGCTCCAGCCTCGACGCGTTCTATAACGTCACCAGGCTGGTAGTAAAAGATATGCTCACGAAGCGCTATGGACGCATCGTCAATGTGGTTTCCCTTTCGGGAATCAAAGGCATGCCCGGTCAAACTAACTATTCTGCCGCTAAGGCAGGGGTCATCGGGGCCACAAAGGCGCTGGCCCAGGAGGTAGCCCGACGAGGCGTAACCGTCAATGCAGTTGCTCCCGGTTTCATCCGAACAGACATGACCCGAGATCTGAACGAAACCGATCTCATTAAACTTATTCCCATGCAGCGATTCGGGGAACCGGACGAAGTGGCCGAGGCGGTGGCCTTTCTGGCCTCCCCGCAAGCCTCCTACATAACGGCCTCGGTTTTGTCAATCAACGGAGGTCTTTATTCATGAGGTTGGGTGATCTGAAAATTAATCCACTATTTTGCTTGAACAAATAGGTAGCATGTCGATATTACTACTAATTTTTATACGTAATAGGTTTTCAAATTCATGAACAGGGTTGTTATAACAGGAATTGGCATTTACGGTTGCATCGGAAAAAATCTGGAGGAGGTAAATCAGTCTCTCTATACAGGAAAGTCGGGAGTTATTCTGGATCAGAAGCGAAAGGAAATGGGATACCGGTCCGGCCTTACAGGGTATGTTGAACGGCCCAAATTAAAAGGAGTATTGGACAGGCGTGCGCGGATCATGCTGGCGGAGCAGGGTGAATATGCCTATATGAGTACCGTAGAAGCCCTTCAACAAGCCGGTATCGATCAGGGCTATATCGATGAGCATGAGCTGGGAATTATTTTTGGAAACGATAGCTCGGCACAACCCGTCGTGGAAGCCACGGATATTATCAGAGAAAAAAAAGACACCATGCTGGTGGGCTCGGGTTCGGTCTTCCAGGCGCTGAACTCGACGGTGAATATGAACCTGGCTACCATATTCAAATTAAAGGGCATTAACTTTACCGTGAGTGCCGCCTGTGCGTCCGGTTCTCATTCCATCGGACTTGGTGCCATGTTCATTGGCTTGGGGCATCAGGATTGCATCATTTGCGGAGGAGCCCAGGAGACCAATATTTATTCCATGGGAAATTTCGATGCCCTGGGGGCTTTTTCGGTACGCGAAAGCAACCCAACGGCAGCTTCCCGCCCATTTGATAAGGACCGGGATGGACTCATTCCGAGCGGCGGGGCGGCTACGATAATTTTAGAAAACCTGGCGTCCGCGAAAAAGCGTGGTGCCAAGATCCTAGGGGAAGTTATCGGCTATGGGTTTTCGTCCAACGGCGAACATATTTCCAACCCCAGTGTACAGGGGCCATCGCGATCGCTGCGGATGGCGATGAAGAATTCGGGGCTGAAAACATCTGAAATCGACTATATTAATGCGCATGCAACCTCTACGGTTGCCGGTGATGCCAGCGAGGCACGGGCCATCAACGATGTTTTTGGAAGGGATCAGACACCCTTGAGTTCCACCAAGTCCATGACGGGGCATGAGTGCTGGATGGCCGGGGCCAGTGAAATTGTGTATTCCCTGTTGATGATGCAAAATTCGTTTGTAGCGCCTAACATTAATTTTGAGACACCGGATGAAGATTCAGCAAAATTGAATATCATTACCAAGACTTTGAATAAGAATATAGATGTATTTTTATCCAATTCCTTCGGCTTTGGAGGAACCAATTCAACCCTTATCATTAAAAAATGGCGTAACTAACGAAAATGGAAAAGCTTGAAATAGTTGGCAAAATAAATCAGTTCCTGGTGGAAGAGTTTGAGGTGGAGCCCGGTAAGATCGTACCGGAATCGAACTTGCGGGAGACCCTGGAACTGGATAGTCTTGATTACATTGATTTGGTGGTGGTCATTGAAAGCAACTTTGGCTTCAAAGTAAAACCAGAGGATTTCCTTTCTATCGCCACCTTCCAGGATTTTTACGATTACGTTGAAAGACAAGTTGGTGAGAAGGTCAGTGTCTGAAGGAGGCCTCATTTGGGAAATGAATGTTGATACCCAAATGTGATATCACCCTGTACATTCCCCAACGGCCGCCCATGGTGATGGTGGATGAGTTGGTACGGGCGGAAGCTGACCTGGCTGTTACCCGTTTTACCATTTTGCGGGACAACCTGTTTCTTGTATCGAACCGACTCGGAGAACCTGGCCTGGTGGAGAACATCGCCCAGACCATCGCCGCTATGGTGGGTTACAATTGTTTTTTAAAAAACATTCCTGTCCCCATCGGATACATTGCAGCGGTAAAAGATCTGAAAATAGCGTCGTTACCGGCCGAGGGATCCGTTATTGAAACTACGGTCATGATTACCAATCAGGTGATGGATGTAACAGTGGTAAAAGGAAAAGTAGAGCAGGCAGGCAACGTAATATGCTCGTGTGAAATGAAGGTGGTTGCCAAAGCCTGATCGGAACAGATCACCATGAAGAAGGACACCCGGAAAAAAAGATACCACCCTGAACAAGAAATACTCCAGGACCAGACTGAAATTACGGTCCGTTATAATGAAGCCGATCCCCTGGGCATTGTATGGCACGGACACTATTTGCGCTATTTTGAGGACGGCCGCGAAGCATTCGGTAAACGCTATGGCATTTCCTACATGGATTTTTACCATCAAGGGCTTGCCATCCCGGTCGTTTCTGTGCAGTGTGACTTCAAAAAACCCCTTCGCTATGGCCATACGATCAGGATCGAGACTACCTTCATCAATTTGCCTTCGGCAAAAATGAAGTTTGATTACAAGGTTTTTGAATCCGGCAGCCATTCACCGTCAGCAATGGGGTCGTCATTGCAAGTGTTCGTTGACATCAAAACATTTGATCTCCACTTGACCATCCCCGGCTTTTTCGAGACATGGAAAAGGAAATGGAACCTTACCTGAGATTCGCCCCGGGCAGGAAAAAGGAATAAAAATATTGGCGTAATTTTGCCCGAAAAAAAATATGCCGACGTGGCACGGTAAATCGCAGGGGAATCCATTATTAGGGTATCGCATTGTTTATTTTGTGTGCACGACACTGGGTGTTAACGCGGCCTACTTGCTGCTCCGGTTTGTTGCCTTCTATTTCTTTCTATTTTCCTGGACTTCTTCCGGCCATAGCTATCGCTATTTCCGGCAGCGCCTGCACTACGGTGTGATCCGATCGATGGTAAATGTTTACCAAAACTATTACGCGTTTGCCGTGACCCTTCTCGATAAAGTAATCGTGATGGGCGGCATTGAAAATGAATTTACCTATACGTTTGATGGCGAAGAACACCTCCGGGCAATCGCAAAGGGTAACCGTGGTGGGATTTTGCTGAGTGCCCACGTAGGAAATTGGGAAGCGGCCGGCTATTTGTTGCGCCGACTGGATACCCGTATCAACGTAGTCATGTATGATGCTGAGCATGAGGGCATCAAAGCCTATCTGGAAAGGGTCACGGGCGGGCGTAACCTAAATGTAATTGTCATCAAAGACGATATGTCGCACGTGTATGCGATTGGGGAAGCCCTGCGGAAAAATGAATTGATATGCCTCCATGCGGACCGGTTTCTGGAAGGTAACAAAACTGTGCCGATGAATTTCCTGGGGGGGCGTGCCAGATTCCCCGAAGGCCCTTTTGTGCTGGCGGCCGCATTCAATGCACCTGTCTCTATCGTCTTTGCATTTAAAGAAACCTCCAACCATTACCATTTTTATGGAAGCCCGCTGATTCAACGCGCCGAACCGGAATCAAAACAAGCCTTTGTTACCCGGCTCATGGGAACATTTCTTCAGCAACTCGAGCACAAGGTCCACCTGTACCCCCACCAATGGTTTAATTACTATAAGTTTTGGGATTAACCTTGCTCACCAGCCGTATCCGGATAGAAGGCATAGTGAATTTCGGTGAGAGGGTAATTTGTAAATGTGAAATGCGTATTTTTGCAAAGAAGTAGACTATGAAATATAAAAATCCCTTCACTGATCTGACATGAGTGTATGGGTGATAGCGAATAGTGTTGTATCGCCGCTGGGGGTTACCAGTGAAGAGAATTTTAACAGAATATTGCAAAATGCTACGGCTATTTCGGCGGTCACGGACACCGCCCTTTCTCCTACGCCGTTTTTTGCCGGACAACTCAATGGATTTCATTCCACGCCCCTTCAGACCAAGTTTGAGACGATGTGCCTGAAGGCTGCTGAAATTGCGTTGAACAGACTTTCACCGGACCCGGATCGCACGCTGTATATTCTTTCCACTACAAAAGGAAATAGTAGCCTCCTGGAACAACAACGGCGGGATCATCCCCGGATTCATCTGCATGCTACGGCGGAATGGCTTGCGTCCCATGCCGGCCTGATGCATTCCCTCGTTGTGTCCAATGCCTGTATCTCCGGTGTATTGGCGATCATTGTTGCTAAACGTTTTCTGGAATCCGGAAAGTATGACCATGCTGTGATCGTGGGCGCTGATGTCCTGAGCAAATTTGTCGTTTCCGGCTTTCAGAGCCTTCAAGCGTTAAGCCCGGAGCCCTGCAGGCCCTTCGATGCAGGACGAAAAGGAACTAATCTCGGAGAAGCTGCCGCGGCCCTTATATTGAGTTCCAAACCTGAAGCGCTGGGTGTACGACCTGCTATCCGGGTCACAGGCGGAGGAGTAAGCAATGACGCTAATCATATTTCCGGTCCCTCCCGCACCGGGGAGGAACTGGCATTCGCTATCCGTCAAGCGTTGGAAGAAGCGGAAAAAAATCCCGAAGAAATTGATTTTATTTCAGCCCATGGCACCGCTACGGTGTTTAATGATGAAATGGAAGCAAACGCATTTCATCATGCCGGCATGGGCCGTGTTCCATTGAATAGTTTGAAGGGATATTTCGGCCACACGCTGGGTGCCGCGGGTGTCGTCGAGACCGTGATGAGTATTCATAGTTTACTGCACAATGAAATAGTGGCAACCAAAGGTTTTGAAAAGTCAGGGGTATCCCGTGCCATACGGGTTAGCCATGACAGGGTATCCATGCCGTTAACGACTTGCCTCAAAACAGCATCGGGATTTGGCGGCTGCAATGGCGCTCTTGTTTTACAAAAGGAAAATAATTCTTGAACCATGAATTTTTTTGAAAAGGAAAAATTGTCGGCGATACAGGCAAAAGAAGAAGCGCAATGGATCACCTTTGCTCCTTTTGTATTTCAGGCTACACGCGTTCTTTGCAGCAGCGGGATCTTAAAAACAGTAGAAGAGCACCGGGATGGAATCACGCTGAACGATCTCACCGCTGCCGTAAACCTGCCGGCGTACGGCGTACGGGTACTGGTGGAGGCGGCGTTGGGGATTGGCTTATTAATTTTGAACGATGGGCTTTACAAGACGACCAAGACTACCTATTTCCTCCTGAACGATGAACTCACAAAAGTAAACATGGATTTTACCCATGACGTCTGCTATCAGGGCATGTTCTTTCTGGAGGAAAGTATTGCCCGCAAAAAGCCCGAGGGATTAAAAGTATTTGGTGAATGGCCTACTATCTATGAGGCGTTGTCCACCACCCTTCCCAACAAACCGAAAAAAAGCTGGTTCGCATTTGACCACTTCTATTCGGATGGTGCTTTCCCGGAAGTGCTGCCGGTCGTCTATCAGCGGAAGCCAAAAACGCTGCTCGATATTGGTGGCAATACAGGCAAATGGTCTATGCGAAGTTTTGAATTTGATCCGGATGTAAAAATCACGATTATGGATTTGCCGGATTATGTGGAATCCGCAAAAAAGCAATTCCATGAAAGGGGATTTGGTAACCGCGTCTCGTTTTATCCGAGTAACCTTCTGGACGAATCTAAACCTTTTCCGAAAGGATTTGATGCTATCTGGATGAGCCAGTTCCTGGATTGTTTTTCGGAAGAGCAGATCATCTCTATTCTGAAACGCTGCCAGCAAGCACTTGCTCCCGGGGGGACGATTTATATCCTCGAACTCTTCTGGGACCGCCAACGGTTCGAAGCGTCTGCTTTCGCTCTGCAACAGACCTCTTTGTATTTCACCGCGATGGCCAACGGCGATAGTCAGATGTATGATTCAAAAGTCTTCATTCGCTGCGTAGAGGAAGCCGGACTGGAAATCACCGGGCAGACCGACTACATTGGCGTTAGCCATACCCTTTTGATTTGTCAACCAAAAAAATGACGTGCTCCCGTTTTATCCCATTCTAATATGACAGATAAGGTCGATGTTTTAGTGATCGGCGCGGGGCCAGCCGGTTCCGTGGCAGCCTCGATGATCCATCGGGCAGGGTATTCGGTTCGCGTGGTCGAACGCGAGAAATTTCCCCGCTTCGTCATCGGTGAAAGTCTACTCCCCCGCTGCATGGATGTATTGGAGGATGCCGGATTCCTGGACGCCGTAAAGGCTAAAAATTTCCAAAAGAAATTCGGAGCGAAGTTCATGAAAGAGGATAACGTATCGGATTTCAATTTCGAGGATCAGTTCTCCCGTGGATGGACGTGGACATGGCAGGTCCAGCGCGCGGAGTTTGATCTTACCCTGATCACAGAAGTACAACGCATCGGTGTGCCCGTCGATTTTGAGACCAGTGTTACCGCCATTGATTTTTTCGAAGACGAAAGCTCCAGCACGACCGTTCAGCGCAAAGATGGTTCAACGACGAAGATTTCCGCACGGTATATTGTCGACGCCAGTGGGTACGGACGCGTCATCCCTCGTCTCTTCAACCTTGATAAACCGTCTAACCTTGACCCGCGGAAAGCCGTCTTTGCTCATGTCAATGATATTCATCGCAGTGAACACGACGAACCTAACAGGATCATTGCCGTCATGTATGCACCGGGGGTTTGGGCCTGGATCATCCCTTTTTCAACGGGAGTAACATCATTAGGGTTCGTAGGAAGTTTTGAATTCTTTTCCGGTATCCCTGGCGATCACGGCCAGCAATTTAAAACCTTCATCGATGGCAACGCCTACCTGAAAAAACGCTTTGGCGACGTTTCATGGGTATTTGAGCCGCGCAAACTGGAGGCCTGGTCGGCGACAACCGATAAATTTTATGGGAATGGTTTTGTCCTGGTCGGTAACGCGACGGAATTCCTCGATCCGATCTTTTCATCGGGCGTGATGTTTGCCACCGTTTCCAGCCACGTCGCGAGTAAACTGGTGATCCGAAAACTGAAAGGTGAAACAATCGACTGGGATACCGACTATACCCATTTTATTCGTCAGGGTGTCGATACATTCCGCTCGTTTGTGATGGCCTGGTACGACGGAACGCTGGAGAAAATTTTCTTTTCAAAAGATCCTGATCCCAACATCAAGCGACAGATTTGTTCTGTTCTGGCAGGGTATGTCTGGGACCAGGAAAACCCCTACGTGCGCGATCATGCAGTGCAACTAAAACGATTAGCCAGGCTGCTGGATGTACGGGACAGGTTATCCTCCTCATAAATTTAAGACCGTGATCTCCATCAACCAGTATTGTCATATTCAAAATCGTTCTATTCATAGTCAAGGTCAGGTCATTTTTCAACATTCAGCGGGAACCCTGGATAACTTCCTGGATGCTGCTTTTGACGCATTGGTTTCCGGTTACCCCAAGTTTCATAAGATGGACCATCTTTCGAAGTTGGGCTTCCTGGCCACGGAAGTGTTATTAAAAGATATTCCGCTTCGTCAGCGCTATCGTCCCGAACAGGTGGCCGTGATCCTGTCCAATGCCCATGCCAGCCTGGATACCGATGTACGTTATTTTGAATCCACGAAAACAGCGGCAAGTCCTGCCTTGTTTGTGTACACCCTCCCCAACATCGTTGCAGGGGAAATTTGTATCCGGCACGGCATAAAGGGCGAGACTTCGTTTTTCATTTTCCCCGCTTTTGATGCCGTCTGGATGGCGGATTATGTCAACCTGGTGATGGCCCCGGAAAAAACGCAAGCTTGCCTGGCCGGTTGGGTCGATGTGATGGGCGACCACCACAATGTTTTCTTATATTTGGCGGAAAAACAAAGAAATTCAAACGCGCTGGAGCATACAGCAGAACACCTTCAGAAACTATATGACAGAAACTATTGAACAATTGACGACCGATCTGAAAAAACAGATCATTGAGGCGTTGAATCTGAAACACTTAAAACCGGAAGATATCGGGGACGATCAAGCCCTGTTTGTAGACGGCGTTGGTCTTGATTCGATTGACGCGCTTGAATTAATCGTGCTTCTCCAGCAACGTTACAATATCAAAATCGCCGACCCCCAGGACGGACCGAAGATCTTTAAATCTGTAAGGACCATAGCCGAATACATTAACGCTAACCAACCTGTCTGACCGTTTTGAAAGACCGCATTCATGTAGCCGGCATCGGTGTAATTTCGGCCATTGGAAATTCGGTGCCCGAAACATGGAAGTCTTTCGCCAGTCAATCCTCCGGCATCGGACCGATTACACTGTTTGACTCCGTTCATCGCGATGTTTTGCCCGTTGGAGAAGTCAAACTGACCAATAAAGCCCTTTCAGAAAGCCTATCGGTAAGACCTGACGTAACGCGCACGGCCTTGCTTGGCATTCAGGCCGCGCGGGAGGCCGTTGCTACTTCAGGAATTGACTTGAAGCGGTGGCGCACCGGACTCATTTCTGCTACCACGGTAGGAGGCATGGACAAGACGGAAGATTTTTTCATTGATTTTCTGAAGAACCCGTCGCAGGGAAGACTGCGCAATGTGGTGAATCACGAGTGCGGAAGATCCACTGAATTAATAGCGGATGACCTGGGCATAACAGGATTTATAACGACCATCAATACCGCTTGTTCCTCTTCCGTCAACTCCATCGCTTTCGGAGTCCGGCTTATCCGGGAAGGAATGCTTGATCTCGTTGTGGCCGGAGGAACCGATGCCCTTTCAAAATTTACCCTCAACGGATTTAATAGCCTGATGATCCTTGACCATAACCCCTGTCGTCCGTTTGATGCCAACCGCAATGGATTGAATTTGGGTGAGGGCGCAGGGTTTTTGGTATTGGTTTCAGACCGGGTGAAAAGCACGGAACATTTGCATCCCTATGGGTACGTCAATGGCTTTGCGAATACCAACGATGCCTATCATCAAACCGCATCTTCACCCGACGGACGAGGATCATTTGGCGCGATGCAAAAGGCACTGACGATGAGCGGGCTCCATCCGGACGACATTGATTATGTCAACCTGCACGGAACCGGAACATTGAATAATGATCTTTCGGAAGGAATTGCCATTAAACGGTTGTACGGCGATCGGTATCCTAAGCTTAGTTCAACAAAAGCCTTCACGGGTCATTCCCTTGGAGCAAGCGGCGGGATGGAAGCCGTATTTTCAATCCTGGCCATCCATAAGCAATGTGTGTTTCCGAACCTAAGGTTTGAAAATTCAATTCCCGAAACCGGCATTCAACCTCAACTCCGCTTTGAAGAGGGGCTTGAAATCAACCACGTGATGAGTAATTCTTTTGGGTTTGGGGGAAATTGTTCTTCCATCGTATTTTCCAAAAGTCAACCCTAAATGCCAATCTACATAAAAGGCATGGGCACGATCTCCCCACAACAATCCTGGGGCGACGGTGGGTTGCTTTCCGAGCTTCGTGATCATAAGGGCAACCGGCTTTCCTGTCTTGAACCGGACTATACTCAATATATATCTGCCCCGTCCCTGCGCAGGATGAGTAGGATCATTAAGATGGGTGTAACGGCCAGCGCGATTGCCCTGAGGGAGGCGGGAATGGAGGCTCCCGACGGGATCATTACCGGAACGAGTTATGGTTGCCTTGACGATACTGGAATTTTCCTCGGGAAAATGGTGGAAAACAAGGAGCATGCACTCAACCCCACGCCCTTCATTCACTCCACACACAATACGATCGGTTCACAGATCGCATTATTGATAAACTGTCAAGGCTACAATCAAACCTATACCCAGGGAGCATTTTCATTTGAAAGCGCTTTGCTGGATGCCCTCCTTGAATTGAAGGACAATCCCAATCAATCCATCCTGGCGGGAGGAGTGGATGAAATTACAGCCAACAGTCACGCCATCCAGAAACGCTTTGGTATTTTCCGGAATGCACCCGCCAGCAGCCTCGATTTGTTTAACGTGCCGGCCGCCGGTACGATCAACGGCGAAGGCGCAGCCTATTTTGTCTTGTCCGGAAAAAAAGGGAGCCAAGATAAAGTGGCTGTTGATTCCGTCGCAACATTCTATAAGCCTGGCCATCAAGCTTTATTGAATGGAATATCGCAATTCGTCCAAGCTGCTGCATTACTTCCCGGGGATATTGATCTCGTACTGTTGGGTAAATGTGGCGATACAAGATTGGATCAAGCGACGGAAGCGATTTCAACCACCTTGTTTTCTTCTAATGTGATCGGATCATTCAAACATCTCTGCGGTGAATATCCAACTGCATCTGCTTTTGCATTGTGGCTGGGGGCCAGAATGATTCAAGCCCGCCAAATTCCCGAGGTTGTAGCTACCGGAAATGTCCACCGGCCGTTGCGGACTATTTTGATTTATAATCCGTATTTTGGCAACTATCATTCATTGATCTTGCTGCGCGCATGCTGAAGTATAAGACGATCAACATCCTGTTCCTGGTTATATTGGTTCTCCTACTCGGTTATGAGCGAGTAGACATACCTTTTATTACCGTGGGATTTCTGCTATTCGCCTACCTGGTCATTCAGGCTTATGGAAGTGCTGTTTTGTCGTCTCAGTTTTTTCTGCCGGTGCGATCCAGAGGCGACGAGCATTCGAATTCGGTCGCGATTACATTTGATGATGGCCCCATCCCGGGCCAGACTGAGAAAATCCTGGACATTTTGAAAGTGCATGAAGTATCAGCTGCATTTTTTTGTATCGGAAGCCGGGTCGCTGCCCATCCGGGGTTAGCAAAACGCATTCATGAAGCGGGTCACGTACTGGGCAATCATAGTTATTGGCACGGCATGCTATTTGATCTTCAGACCGCTAACAACATCGGGCGTGAATTGGGGGACACGGATGAAGTCATTCTGCGCACCATCGGTGTAAAACCAAACTTTTTCAGGCCGCCGTACGGTGTTACTAATCCGATGGTAGCAAAAGCGGTTAAAAAGGGTGGGTATAAAACGATTGGCTGGACGATCCGATCACTTGACACGTTTATTAAAGATAGTACGGTGTTGATGAAGCGTGTAACAAAATCGTTGAAGGCCGGTGATGTGATCTTATTCCATGACAATGGCAACACGACCCTCGAGATATTGCCTGCCCTGCTTGACCACGTTTCCAAACTTGGATTGAAAATTGTACGACTTGACGAACTATTGAATGAGAAAGCCTATGGGTAATCCTATGACAACGTTCGCTATCCCTGACCGGGCGTTTAGCTGCACTGGCTCCTCATTCCTGGTGAAGAACCTGTGCTGCGGATTCTTCTGCCTGCTTTCTCTTTCCTCGTTCGCTCAACACCCCGGTTATCATTCGATTACGGATTTACCCGCATTCAAAAAACAATTCACCGCCCAATCCCTTACCGTTTCCACCATCACCAGCAACTTCACCCAGGAGAAAATACTTTCCGAACTAACCGAGAAAATTATTTCCAAAGGCAAGTTCTGGTTCAAACGAAGCGATAAGGTTCGGATTGAATACCGGGAGCCCTTTTTTTACCTGATGGTCCTGAATGGCGGTAAGATGCTGGTGCGCGATGATCAAAAAGAAAACAAGATCAACACCAGTTCGAATAAGCTGTTTCAGCAGGTCAACCGGATCGTGCTGGATTGCGTTCAGGGAACGATACTCGACAGCAAGGATTTTTCCGTCCTGGTTTTTGAAAATGATAATTCATTTCTGATGGAAATGACCCCTTCCTCCAGAGTACTCCGTGAGTTTTTTCAAACCATCGTTCTTACGGTGGATAAGAAAGACCACTCGGTGAAGTCGATTAAAATGAATGAACCGCTGGGCGATACGACTACGATCACCTTCACCGATAAGAAATTAAACGAACCGGTTCCTGATGCGGTGTTTACTCTTTAGTTCATCGATTCTGCTGTTGAGCTGTACCTCAGACTATCGTACGCTAACCGCTATCCCCGTCGATAGCAATTGTGTCAGCAAAATGGCGCCCCGTCCCCTTCCCACCTCCTGGTATCACGCCAGCGTGGAGGTAGTGGGGAACCACATTAGTGGTTTATTGCTGATCAAAAACATGCCCGATAGCGCAATACGGGTGGCGTTTACCAATGAGGCAGGCGTTACCTTTTTTGATTTTGGTTTTTCACGGGACCGAACGTTTACTGTTCATTCCATCATTAAAAAACTAAACAAAAAACCCGTTGTCCAAACCTTGCGAAAAGACTTTGAATTGATCCTGGCCTTGCCCTTTGTAAAAGCCTCTTACCAAAGTTGGAGAGCAGGAGAGGAAATTTTCTTTGGAGTAAATCAAAAAAAGCAAACCGCCTATTTCATTATCAGTAAAGATTGCAGTTCTTTGCACCGATTGGAGTGGGGTAGCGCACGAAAGAGAAAAGTAACCGTGCTCTTGGCCGGATCGGGGTATCCCTCACCGGAGAAATTGGAGATCATCCATCACACCTTCGATATGACAATAAGCCTAACTCGCTTTCAAAAAGAATGATGCTGCTCAATGATTTTTACTCTATCGTTCAACAGGTGCCAGCAGCGGGCTCGGTAAAGGCAAAAATCGCAATCAACACAAGCCATGGGATATTAAAAGGTCACTTCCCGGGACTTCCCGTTGTGCCCGGCGTTTGCATGATGCAAATGGTACTGGAAATGATGGAAGTCAGTTCGGGCAAACAGGTTAGCCTGATTGCCGCCGATTCGATGAAATTTCTTGCCGTCATTAATCCAGAACAGACCGGGGAAATCGAGATGGCGATCAGTTATACCGAGGATGGCGGACAGTTTCTGATCAGCGCTACCTTATTTGCCGGCGCAGTCACGTTCTTTAAGTTGAAAGCCACGTTGAAGATCGTCTAATGGTATCGGCCGGGATTCGCACGTTGTTTAAGAAGAATAAAATCGGAGTCTTACTACCGACTTATAACAATGCCCAAACATTGGGCAGCGTGTTGAGCAGTGTATTGGAATACACCGATCAAGTGATCGTCGTAAATGACGGATCCACCGACACGACGCTGGAGATCTTAAAACAATTTCCTCAAATCGACCTTATCTCCTATCCTGCTAATCTGGGTAAGGGGTTTGCTTTGCGCAAAGGGTTTCAACGTGCCGTGGAGGCAGGATATGATTATGTAATCAGTATTGATTCGGATGGACAGCATTATGCAGACGACTTGCCGCTGTTTTTGGACAAACTGGACACCAACCCTTCAGCGATTATTATCGGGGTCCGGAATATGGATCATGCCAGCGTGCCCGGCAAAAGCAGCTTTGGCAATAAATCGTCGAGCTTCTGGTTTTGGGTAATGACCGGATTGAAAATGAACGATACCCAGAGCGGCTATCGACTTTACCCTGTAGGGCAGTTAAAAGATATCAGATTCATTACCAGGAAATTTGAATTTGAGATCGAAGTATTGGTCTTGTCGGCCTGGCGCGGGATCACAATTACGGAAGTCCCCATCCGCGTATTTTATCCCGAAAAGGGGAAACGGATCTCGCACTTTCGCCCCCTGATCGACGTCCTGCGGATCATTTTTATGAACGTCATTCTCGTGCTCATTGCCTCGGCCTATATCAAGCCGCGTGACTTTCTCAGAAGGATAAAACAAAAGCAGCACGGGCAAATCCTCCGCGAGCAACTCTTCAATCCCGGGGAACCCGACTGGATCAAGGCTTTCTCGATCGGATTTGGCATTTTCATGGGCATCGTTCCCCTTTGGGGATTCCAAATGGTCATCGCGCTTTTCCTATCGGTCTTGTTCCGGTTAAATAAAGCGCTGGTCATCGTTGCCGCCAACATCAGTATTCCGCCGATGATTCCGTTAATTCTGTTTTTAAGTCACCTCACAGGAGCCCTCTGGATGGGCAGCCGGGCCCAACATATTTCATTCAGTCAGGAGATAACTCTGGAATTGATGGAAAATAATTCCATTCAATATGTTCTGGGGGCGGTTACATTGGCCTTGGCCGCCGGTATGATGTTTGGCGGACTAACGTATCTGGGATTGAAACTTTTCAAGCGGTCGGAAAAACCAGGATTATCAAACGTCTAGAGGGTTCATGACTTCGATCATTCAGGAGCGTTTCAAGCGACTCAAGGTCTGTGTGCTACTACCGACTTTCAACAATGCGGGTACGTTGGAGAAGGTATTGACTGACATTCTGCACTACACCGACCAGGTCATCGTGGTAAACGATGGCTCCACCGACCGGACAGGGGACATCCTTAAAACCTTTCCACAACTCGGCCTGATCAGCTTCTCAAAGAATAAAGGCAAAGGATGGGCGTTGCGGTGCGGGTTTAAAAAAGCACTGGAAAGCGGATTTGACTATGCCATCAGCATCGACTCCGACGGGCAGCACTTTGCTGAAGACCTTCCAAAATTCCTGATCAAACTCGAAGAAACGCCGAACGTTTTGATCATCGGGGCGCGCAACATGGGACAGGCGGGGATACCCGGCAAGAGCAGTTTTGGAAATGCGTTTTCAAATTTCTGGTTCCGCCTGGAAACGGGTTATAAAATGGACGACACGCAATGCGGCTATCGTCTCTATCCGCTCCGCGCGTTGCAAAAAATTCGATTTTTCACCAGCAGGTTCGAGTTTGAAATTGAAGTGATCGTGCGCGCCGCCTGGAAAGGTATAGCCATTGACTCCGTACCGGTACGAATCTTCTATGAAGAAAAAGCAAAACGCGTCTCCCACTTCCGGCCTTTCCAGGATTTTGCCAGGATCAGCATTCTCAATACTGTATTCGTGGTGATCACCCTCTTGTACATCAAACCCAGGGTTTTTTTTAGGAACCTGTTCAGGATAGAACATTCTGTAACACCCTTATCTTAAAAAAAGATACCTCACACCACTCCATGGAACTCCTTTTTATTTCCCTTTACGACTACTTTAAGAAGAACCGGTCGCTCCTGTACGGGATATTTATGGGGTTGTTTTTATTGATGGGTGCCGGTGCATCACAAGTGAAAGTAGAAGAAGATATCGCCCGGTTCTTTCCCAATGATAAAAAGCTCGAGAAAATCAACCAGATTTTCCAGCGTTCAAAATTTATGGACAAGCTGGTCGTCATGGTCTCTCTCTCTGACTCCACCCGGCCGGCCTCTCCGGACTCCCTTATCCGTTTCGCCGATGAATTGGTGAACAGGATGGAGGCCGACCTCGCTCCTTACGTAAAGAAGATCACATACAAAGTAGACGATGCGCTAACCTTGCAACTGTTCAACGTCATCTATCACCACCTGCCGCTGTTTCTTGACGAGAAGGACTATGCTTCCATCGATTCTTTAACAAAGGAGGAGGCGGTAAGAACCAATCTTCAACGCAGGTATCGGCAACTGATTTCGCCGGCAGGCATCGCGCTGAAGAAAATAATTGTCAAAGATCCTCTGGGCATAGCCGTATTGGCGCTGAAGAAGCTCCGGCGTTTGCAATACGATGAGGGATTCGAACTGGTCGACAATGCTATTTTTACCAAAGATCACCGCTATCTGATCTTTTTTATGGTGCCGTCCTTTCCGCCCAACGACACCGGAAACAATTCCGCATTCCTCTCCGGTCTTGATCAATCCATCGCTCACGTTTCCCAAACCCACCCTGACATCGGTGCACTATATTATGGCGCAGCGGCAGTGGCAGCAGGCAACGCGAACCAACTGCGGACTGACACCGTGCTGACGCTAAGTATGATGATGGTACTCCTTGTCGTGTTCCTCTTCGGGTTTTTGCGAAAGAAAAGAGCCCCTTTCATCATTCTCATTCCCGTATTGTTTGGCGGCCTTTTTTCCCTTTCCGTAATTTATTTGATCCAGGGTTCCATCTCTGTGCTGGCGATTGCCGCGGGGTCAATCATCCTGGGTATTGCCGTAAACTATTCCCTCCATTTTCTTTCACACCTCCGGCACATCGGTGATGTGCGGGAAACCATTAAAGACCTTGTCAAACCGATGACCCTGGGCAGCGCCACCACGGTATTGGCATTCCTGTGTCTTCAGTTTGCCAATGCCTCCATCCTGCGCGACGTAGGTCTGTTTGCCGGTTTCAGTCTGATTGGGGCTGCGTTTTGTTCGCTGGTATTTCTTCCCCACCTGGTGACGAATGATTTTTTTGGCCATCACCCGGCGCGCGCTACGTCCTGGATGGTCAAACTTTCGTCGTATCACTCAATCTACAATCGAATTCTTGTGCTCCTTATTTTCTTGTTCACCCCCGTGTTGCTGTACTACGCTGGTGACGTGACGTTCAATAGCGACTTGACCAAGTTGAACTTCATGTCATCCGGATTGAAGCACGCAGAAAACGTTTTTAACCGCATCAATCAACGCTCCCTCCGGTCGATCTACATCGTCGCGGATGGGGCGACTACCGAGGAAGCCCTCCGCCACACCGAGAGGGTTGTACCG
>Ga0193718_1000093_pt1 | contig 18639 bp, 32 predicted proteins | sample U2a1metaG_FD_144918 | JGI IMG/M metagenome (GOLD analysis project Ga0193718, IMG submission 144918) | Soil microbial communities from a riparian zone of the East river system, Colorado, United States - U2a1 | ecosystem: Environmental > Terrestrial > Soil > Riparian zone | place: USA: East River... | reverse complement strand
GCCTGAGAATACCGATGAAGGTCGTGCTGCTCGGAAGACCGTTCTTGAATACCCGCTTAACTTTGTTCCAGCTATGAGTGAGATGAAGTCGGTGGCACGCGCGATCGAGGAAGGTCACGGGAACGAATGGCCGCCGTCGAAAGAAGGCCTGCTGCGCGCGTTGGGGTTCAAGCCGCTTGCCGATGTCCAGTCCGACCCGGACTTCCAAGACCTCGTCAAAACTCAACTCGGGTACGGCGCAGCAAGGAGGCGTCAATGATCGTTACGAATTTACTGCTACTAATCCTAGCAGTACTGTTGTTAATTCTGATTACAAGGATGGGACACATCATGGCAGCTATTGATGACTTGGGAACTGCAGTAACAGGACTTGAAGCTGAAGTCCAGACCGTGATCGCGGACATCGCGACGTTGAAGGCGTCGGGTGGCACGCCTGACTCCGCGATTACTCCGATCACAGACCGCGTGAACGCAGCGACGGCAGCGTTGAAGGCTGGTGAATAATGCAGAGCCAGCTTGGGATGTTGCTACCGTTCTATCATAAAGGTTGCGGAGGGCAGATTAAGCAAGCTGCCCACCCGACCGTTGTCTCGGCGCAAGGGATGGGGCCTGCGTTGAAGTACTTCTGTACGGGCTGTCAGAAGTACGTCGAGCCAGCTGACGTCACCGAGGACGTCGAGGCAGCGAAGAAGATGGCGACGGCGGTTAAGACACCGGTTGCTCCGGCGGTTACTCCAGCAGTAAAGCCAGCGGCTGTCCCAGCGCCAGCGGCTGCGCCGAGTAAACCTGCTCCGGTTGTTCCACCTGCTGGAGTAACCAGCCAGCAGCCCGAACCAAAGAAAGGAACCTAACATGGCAAGCGTAGGACGAGGACCAAAGGGAGATCGAGACAAACCAGCCATCCCGAACGTGATCACGGCAACAGGTGACAGTGCAGATACACCAGGCACGATCGACGGGACTATCACACAAGCAAAGCCGACTGGGTTCGACCCACCTGTCGCCAACACGATCACGTCGGCAAAGGGGTCCTAATGGGTAAGGATCCAAACGAACTCGCATCGTACGTTAGGCCACTTTGGGAGCAGTTCAGTGCTCTCGCTCAGGCTAGAGGGATCCCTATCCTGTTGGTGGATACCGGACGTACGCCTTCGGAACAAGAAGTCAAACTAGAACAGGGGGTGTCGTGGACCCAGCACTCACGACACCTTCCTCAACCTCCAGAGCTGCTCAGTGAAGCGTTTGACGTCGTGCCGAAGGCTTACCTGGCTGTCAAGGGATGGAGCCCAGGGGGCGACCTCTGGAGCGAACTCGGTGAAATCGGTGAAGGTCTCGGGTTGGAGTGGGGTGGGAGATTTCCCGGGCGCGCTCGCGACCCAGGTCACTTCCAGTGGAAACGCGTCTAGCAGACGCAGGAGGCAAGCATGCCTGAGAAGTTTCTGTTAATCAGTGGAGGAGGTGACGGCCTTGGCCTTGCACTTAGACTCAAGCAAGAAGGCAACGATGTCGCAGTCTGGATCCGGGAAGGCAGGGCGAAGTCCAACTACGACGGACTCCTGCGCAAAGTTAAAAAGTGGGAAGAGTTCCTTGACGCTTCTACAATCGTTGTCTTTGATAGCAGCGGAGGTGGGCGTACCGCTGACCGACTTCGTGCTCGAGGGCATTTCGTTTTCGCCGGAAGTCAGTTTGCTGACCTCCTTGAACTCGATCGATCTGCTGCTATCGATTTCATGTCCCAAGCCGGGATTAAGACTCCCGAGTCCAGAACCTTTCACTCATGGGAAAAGGCGAAGGGTTATGTCAAGGAGAGAGACGTTAGACTTGTATTCAAGGCAAGCGGGGAGACCGGGAATTATCTCGGATCGTACGTTGCATACGATGCAGGCGACCTTATCGAAATGCTTGATTACTTCGCCGAGCTCACGAAAGGGAAAGGCAAGCCCGAGTTCATCCTCCAGGACTTCGTGAAGGGGTGTGAGGTGTCAACCGAAGGTTGGTTCAACGGAGAGGACTTCATGTCCCCGTTGAACCACACACTCGAGCGTAAAGCACTGATGAACGACAACCTCGGGCCGAGCGGCGGCTGCAGTGGCAACGTCGTCTGGCCTGTCAAGGAACTCAACCATGTCATCGAACAAGGAATCAGCAGAATGGCTCCTGTCCTCCGTGAGCATGAGTACGTTGGACCTATCGACCTCAACAGCGTCGTTAACGAAGAAGGAGTGTGGGGATTGGAGTTTACTCCAAGATTCGGTTACGATGCCCTCCCTGCTCTACTTGAACTTGTTGAGGGCAAAGTGGGCGAAGTCATCTCAGCGATGGCAAAGAGGGAGGTTCCGACGGTGCTGCCACTTAAAGATAAACATGCAGGCGGCTTGCGGATCTCTATCCCACCCTACCCATCCGAACATCTCCACCCAGATGAAGGTATACCGATTAGAGGACTGACAAGGGAGGATCGTGAACATCTGTACTTCTACGATGTCAAACTCAATGATAAAAATAATCTCGTATCTACAAGCGCATTCGGCGCTATTGTTACTGCTACCGGCACTGGCGATAGCCTTCTGGAGTCTCTGGAAGGCCCGCTTGAAATCGCCAAGCGTGCTAAAATCCCGAACAAGCAGTTCAGGACAGACCTTGCCGGTGTCCTCCTCTCAAACTGGTGCGAGTTCGACAAGCTTATCAGACGAGAAGATGTGGCTGTTGGACTTTCTGAGAAGTAAGTTCGACAACCTTGCGCTGTTGTTCCTGATCTTGATCCTGATCGGCGTTGTTATGTACGGGGGCAAGCTGGGCGATGAGAAGTTAGTCGCGTGGCTGGAGCAGACGGTAACAACTGTTCTAGGAGCGTATATCGGACTAACGCAGTCACCCAGGCAACCGTGGGTGAAGCAGAACGGAGGAACTTCGGAAACAAAGGTAACGGGGACAGTAACGACAGTATCAACTGAACATAAAGGAGTGGTAAATGAAACTGCTAACAAGAAGGTTTAGTGTACTTGTATTTGCAACAATGTTGTTGTTGGGACTTGCAAGCGGCTGTGCTAAAGATCCGTACACAGCAGCGATGGCGGCTTCGCTTGACGTGTCGAACGTAGTGAGTGATGGCCTGGTTGTCTTGACCGAGTTGAAGAAGGACGTTCTGATCACGCAACCAGAGGTCGCGACGTTCGCAGGCTATCTCGGCTCAGTCACGACTCTCAACGGGACGTTTAGGACCTCGGTCAAAGCGATACATGCATCAGGAACGTCAGGCAAAGCAGCTTACATCGCAGCCGCGCAAGTGTTCGTTACGGCGGCAGATGATCCGAAGGTTCTGGCAGCGGTGCACGTGAGTAACCCAGCTGCTCAGGCGAAGGTGGACAACATAGTGAAGGGAATTCAAACCGCGTTGACCGGGATTCAAACCGCGATCAACAGTGCATCGGGAGGTGCATGATGGATCCAGCAATGGCGATTAGTCTCGGGTTTACCGTGATCAACCTTGTCCTGGGTGAGATCAACAAGATCAAGGCGCAGGCAGGCTTGACAGCTGATCAGCTGTCAGCTATGGCTGATACGCAGGACTTGGCCAACATCGAAGCTATCAAGGCGTTGATCGCGGTGGAGCCTCCGCCGGCTTGATAACAAGGATCAGTTCGTTCAATTCGAGGGAGCGGTATTCGACTCCTTCAATTTGACAGAACGTACCAGAGTTCCTGCCGAACGTTACAACGTCCCCCACGCTGCACAGTTCTTGGATAAGTGGATCGCTGCCAACGGCGACCACGAGCCCGGACGTCGGCTTGGGGGCGTTTTCGTCCAGAACGACAGCGTGAAGGCCAACTGCGTTCATTCGTTTGACAACGCTGACTTCGGGGTCGATGTCGGTGACAAGTACGCGGGCTCCGATCGGTGTTGCTCTCATGGCTTCCTCCAGGGAAGGCTGTCAAGCGCTTTGATGCCTGACTTCGGTCCTTCGTAGACAATGCGCTCCGTACTGAACACGATGAAGTCGATCTTGCCTTCGGGTGACTTAATCATCGCGAAGGAGTCCTTGATAATGAACGAGCTGTCCGCGTCTTCGAACAGTGAGAGGTCTTCAGCGACCAGGCGGATGACCCGCCATTGTTCGCCGGCGTGTGGGACTTCAGATCCTAGGGTTAGCGTCGACACCGCATGCCTCCAGGTTGGCTAGGATAAGTTCGTGATTACTTTCCCATCCTTTTACGTTATGTGAGAAGTCCACCGGGGTTCCTTTTTCCTCCCATTCCATATGGGAGAACTTTCCGTTGAGACTGACGCCGTTCCACCCTCTCCACACCGGAGCGCTGGAATCAACGCTGTTCACCCCCGCGGCGGCCAGGTAAGGAAGTTCGTGAACGTCACCGTTAACCATACCAAAAGCATGCAAGCGCAGCCGAGGATGCTGCGACCGAACCAGCTGAGCGAACTCCACTCGAGCAAGAGGGTTATCAGTAATATGCAAAGGCAGACATCGAGGAATGCCGAGCCAAGTAATGCGAGGATCTTCAGCAGCTTCCTGGTAGGACGAGATGAACCCATGGAGGTCTCCTGGAGTTGACTGTGGCACGTAAAGCCACTGTTGGTCGGGAAACTTGTCATAATACATGTCAAGGAAATGGATACTGGCGTGCCAGGTTTTTCTCCATGATTGAAGGTAAAAATCAGGCAACGCGACGACTTGTGGGTCATACCACTCAATACACGCTTTGAGGTTGTCTATTGGAAGTGTCATGCCTTCATAAGCACCGTTGTCGAGAATGATAAGGTCATCTGCCTCACGGCGTTTCTTGTAGAAGTCAAGATACTCTTGCTGGTTAATCTGGCTTAACACAACCTGCGTCTTGCTCAGCTTTGCATATCGTTCAAGTCCTGCTGTGGGACTGATAACTGCGAATTCCATATTGTATACACTCCTCGTTTGAATTTGTAAACAATACTGATACTGCAAGACAACCACCCTGCCACGATAACATCCCGGGTCTTGAACACCACCCTTGGATCAAGGCGGTGGAGCTTCCAGAGCACGCGGCCTGGACTATGGGCTCCACCGCGGGGCCTGCGTGGGAAGTCGAGTTCGGACATCCACCTGAACAAGGTGAAGTTGGACACGTCAAGCCTGCGCGCGAGCTGCGTGATCGACAGACCCTCATCCTCATACAGCGCTTTCAACATCGCGCGCTTGTTCGGGTAGCCAGCTATCGGTTCGTTATCTTCCATCATGTCACTCGTCCCTTCTGATTACATACCAGCAGTGGATCAACCGGTCGGTCGACTCCCCAATAACCCCAGAATCCTTGAGACTACCGAGGACTGCGCGTAGTTCCGCCCCGTTAAGTCTATGCTGCATTCGTCTAAGCAACTCGCCGTGTTCGATAATGCCGCCGCTAGCTCGGATGAGTTGGAGGACGACATCCGCGCTATGTCCGCTAGCTGTCTTGAACATCTGCCTGATAAGCCCAGGGAGGAACTGTTCGATCCAGTCGAGGATCGCGACAGCTCCAGTAAAGCAAGACTCACAGAGAGTAAGTGTACCGTGTTCTGCAAGGTGGAGGCAGATCGCGATGCGCTTGGCGTGGTCGGGTTTGCGCTGGTAGTACGTCGCGAGGATTTCGTGCTCGACGCTCTTGCTCGCTTGCTTGTGCTGTTTGTACCACCCGATATACGCATCGAGCGCTCCTTTGGAGAAGAAGATCTCACCTTGGATTTCATGAACAGCTCCTATCTCGAACATTAGTTTTTCCCTAAGCGATGGATCCCCTGGTCTTGGTAACGGTTCGTTTCTCGGACTATCATTTTGCACAACGAGAATGTTGCGTGCGATAAAACCCCCACCAACCACATCTTCAGTCGTATTATTAATAAACCAGTCTGCGGTGGAGCACATGAGCGAAGATATAGCAAGGTCAGTGAGAGTCGTCTTTCCTCTACCGATAGTTTCGGAGGACCAGACATCCGGGCAATCCATAAATCGTGTGATGAGAGGCACAATGCCTTCCATGTACCGTTGTCGTCCCAGAAACACAGCCATTTCGGGGGCGTATATAAGTCCTTGTGCATGTTCTTTCATCGCCTCCACGAGTTGCTCCGGGGTCAGCTTCTCGGAGTAGATCTTTGACAGCTCAAGCTTTGTCAACATCTCGACAACTATATTCGACGCGCTAGTCTTCTTGATACCACTAGGGCCAAGTAGAATGACGCCAATGTTAGGAAACACACGGTAATACCCCATATTGAACCAGACCCTGCGGTTAACAGTAACACCGATCCCGACAAGAGCACAAAACAGGTGATAAGCAAGAGGCGCTTCACTATGTTCAGTGTACGAGAGATAACGGTCGAAAAACCCGCCACGGGGTACAAGCGACCTGAGCGATTCTTCAAGCGTACGTGGGTCAAGTGTGCCTCCTGCATCGACTTCAACTCCTTCGTTCAACGCACTGATCAAGCCGTCCTGGGTGATCCCGAACGTCGTGCAGATCAGCTCTCGGATTTCATGCCGTTCTCGTTCGGTCAGCGTTCCTGGGAACATCCTCACCCATTTCAACGCATGGTCGAAGAGTGGGTGCTCGACGTTCAACAAATTACCGCGCAGGAACTCCTTGAACGTCTGAAGTTGGTCCCGCGTGTTTATAGCCATGGTCTAGCGTCCAGTCCTCCCAAGTGACAGTGTCACTCCAGTTCGGTTTGCCTGTGGTCGACGTTTCCTTCGTACCTACCTTGATGGTACACGGGATCCAGAAGTTGTTCATCTCGGGGATAGGCGCTTCCATAGTATCTCGAACGAACTCGACAGCGCCTGCAAGAGACCTGCGCGGGTTTGATATCTGGATCGAGTCGTGGACAGGGAATAAAACCCTTCCGCCGAAATCTTGAATCCCCCGTCGCAAGGCCACGATAGCTTTAATGAGGATATCAGCTGCATTACTCTGCCCTGGATACGCGAGGATTTCATTTCGCATTCCATATGCGTTCGGGAACCGTCTGATTCTGTCAAAGAAATTTCTAAGATAGCCATGCTGACCTGCCTCCGTCATGAGAGTTTCATGGTAACGTCCCACCGCCCAATGCCGGTTGAAGAAATCGTTGTAGATTTTACCTGCGACCGATTTGGCCACACCAAAACCGTCCTCCAGGCTCTTCGCGCCTCGCCCGTAGAGCATCCCGAGAGGACCAGACTTCGCAACGAGGAGTTCCCACGGTGCGATAGTTTTAAGGCGGTAAGGCTTTTTAGGAGGTCGCCCAGGTTCGAAAAACGGCTTGTGGAAGATTTCCTCGTAGAACATCCCGTAGATGTACGTGCCGTTGCGGCGGCAGTCGAGAATGGGTTGGTCGTTGGCGGCAAAACCGTATATAAAGAATTCGATCGCTTCGAAATCAGCAGATATGATGCAGTCCTCGTCCGGATTGTCAGGTATGACGATCGTCCGTGGGTGAATGCCTCCCAGTTCTTCGGGAATATTCTGTAAGTCAGGGTCCTTGGCTTGAATCCGACCTGCAGTTTGCCCGTGTATTTTATGTGTAGGATGGGCACGCCCGTCTGCCGCGTAAATATGAGTGAAGTCGGACGCTTTCTTAAGCTCGCGCATTGTAAGCAGAAGTCCAGCGAGTTTGTTCTGGTGCTTGTCACGGTACATCTCCAGGACGTCCTGGTCGCACGAGGGTGTCTTCTTCACCGACTTGTCCTTCGCCACGCGCTTGCGCAGGACCTGGGGCAAGCCAAGTGTGGAGAACAGCGCGATAAGCTGCTGCGAGCTTTGCCAGTCGACCAAGGGCAGGTTCTTCGACCACCACGTCGTGTACTGGTCCAGGATCTTGTACATCTGCAACTCCATCCGTCCCGCCTGCTCCACGTCGCAGTTCGTGCCAACTGTCTTCATCTCGATTACGGCATCCCATAGGGGGACGTCCTGCGTGAGGTACGCGTTCCATAGTTTCATTCCTTCCATGTACATCTGAGCATTACGACTGCCAACGAGCGTGCCGTAAGTATCGCATGCGTTGTAACGGTCCGGATCACTCTTGGACAGGTTCTTTGTATACGGCATATCAGTGAACAGTGACAGCGCAGTGCCCAGATCTTTCCTCTTCGAGTCACTATAGCACCTGTTCAGCTGGAGCATTAAATCTACCGGGACAACTGACAAATCTCCAAACGTCCGCTGTAAATGGTAACCCTCAAACCCCCAGTTGAACACTCGACACAGGAGACGGCTAGGATGTGTCCGCGTAAATAAAGGCCGCAAAAGGGAAAGCATGTCAGCTGGTACTCCGAGACACCATCCCGGAGCGTGCGAGAGGCCAGCAACTTGGATATCAGTTGGACCTGATCCCAGGAGTTCTTCTTCCTGCTCGACTGCGGACTTCTCGGGGGTTTCGAAGTCAAGAGCAAAGTCCCCGCCTGCGATAATCTCGTCAGAGTACTGGAGGACTTCGTTGGATGTTGGATTGTAGTCGTAGTGTTCATCTATATGGTGCCTTTCTCCGCGCGCGAAGCCAACCGCTTTAGCGATGTCCGAGTCGAAGAACGGCGCGTCTCGAAAACCTCCGGAAGCAATGAAAGCTGGGTGGGCGGCTGGAATAATCTGTCGGGTGAGTCCCAGACGATAGACTGCTCCTCGGAGCCAGTTGGATGGGTCGGGGGGTTTCTTCTGGCTGCGTGGTGGGCTGACCGTACACATCTTTTTACCACTGAACTCATAGAACGCCTCCTGACCGAGGGTGAGGATGGTAGTGTACTGATCTAGCGTCGCGAGTTCTTTATCAAGCAGAGGGCGGCAGCACGCGGCTGCTCCGTGTGGGACAGGAGTCTTGGGCGCCACAAAGCATTTAACCACGTTTGTAACAAACGCTTCGCTGCGAGTGAAACCTGTTCTAGATAGCGAGCGTTCCAGGATCGAGCCACTCCCTCCGATGAACGGGCGACCTTGTTGGATTTCGTCCGGGCCGGGACACTGTCCGATGATGACCAGGCGCGCGTTGGAAGGTCCATCACCCCAGACCGGACCTGGCGCTGCGCGGAGCGGACACTTGTGGCACAGTGGGCCGGGTTTGGTCATGGGCAGGTGAAGACCGCCGGTACCGTGTTCTTGACAACGGTAAGCTTGCCTGTTTGGAGGTTGATGTCGACCTGGAGGACACCGAGCTGCCGGCCTCCGCTAGGATGCTGCCGACCGTCACTTCCCATAACCATACTGTTCGGACACGTAACCGGCGTATCGATCAGGTAGATTTTATGTCCCTGGATCTGGCTGGTCATGTCGGAGTACATTTTGATTGTTGGATCGTGGTGCTTGCGTCCGATGTAGTACGACCCACCGATCACAACACCAAGTGCAAGAGCTAACCATACTTTATTCATCGTCGTCTTCCTCCTCTTCCATTTCGGTTACGTCGTCGTCCTCACTGCCGGTGTCTTCTTGCATGATGTCTTCGTTCTCTGGGTCGACTTCATCAGGGTTTCTGTTACCTGGTTTCAACTGTAGCGAACGCATTATTTCGTGAATACGTTCCCTAAGTAAAAGGTCTCGATCGGAAGTTCTTTCGTGAGGTCGAACCGTTTCAACAAAACCTAACGCTAGCAATGCTAAATTACGTTTTACGTTAAGATAAGGAAGAGCGTCACGAAGTACCCTTCTGCAGCCCAACCCATTTACCCGCCAAAGATATGTATCACGTTTTCTGCTTTGAGAAGGCTTCGCGATACTGAAAGAACCACTGTAACGGCGATAAAGAGAGGCAGGGTAGAACTTGTCCGTCATCCCGAGACCTACTATTATTTGTAGGTCTCCTGCCTTAGAGTGACGAGTGCAAGAAATGTAACCTTCCGTGTCCAAGAGAGTGCCAAGTTGCATACGTTCTTGGCGCCGGTCAAATACCGCACAGTCTGAAGAAACGATCCTCAAGTGATTTGTCCTCCTTAAACAGGCCCTCGAGTCGATATGTCACAAATTTACCCTGAGATTTAATCCCTCGTACTTTGGTACAATCGTGCTGGCCGATAACAAGTGAAGCTACGCCTTGTACACCTTTACAGACTTCAGATAAACGTTCGACGACATCTTTAGTTAGTTTTTCCTGCAAGACCGGTTTCGTGTTGGCTTCGTCGAATATCCGAGCGAGCTTGGATAAACCTAACACGTTACCATTGGGGACATATGCAAGAGAAACGTCAAACTCCACAACGAGTAGATGATGTGGACAAAGTGAATGTAGTGTATGATGCTTGAGAAGGATGAAGTCGTTGTACTCCTCCGGGAAGACCGCCCATTCACGTTCTTTAGCGCCGAACATCTCACCGTAGAACCGCGCTACTCGCTCAGGCGTGTCAGTAAAATTACGGTCCTTGAGGTCACAGTCGAGTCCTTTCAGGATGAGTTCAACTCCGCGTTCGATCTTGGACAGGTCCACCTTGTACTCCTTTATCTTGTTCTTCCTCGATCATGACAAGTCCGATGAGGGCATACGTTGCAATGTCGAGAAGGGAATCATGCACGGGTTCATTGAGCAAGGAACCTTTGGTGATGTATGATTGGATCCGAACGACCTTATCGTTCAGTCTGAGCATGAGTCCGGTGAAAGGCCTCACGCCGAAGTGTTCCGCCCGGTTGAAGTTCACGTGGGGGTCAGAGTCCAAGCCATAGTCGTGAGCTTTCCTCTCGTGGATTTCTTTGATCATATCCGCGAGCTCCTTAAACCGCTTGATCTTACGATGGATTGCAACGGGTGGGTTTTCCGTTGGGCCCAAAGATCTTGTAGACATCTTTTTCCTCCTCCTCAGATTCGGTCCGAGGTGCCGTCATTGCTTGTTTGAAGTCTTGCCACCGAGTCATCGCCTGGGCTTTGTCGTCGCGGAAGTGGAGCCGCGTGGCTATCCCGGTGACCTGGTTCAGCGCTACGATGTCGTAGCAAATCTCAGGCGTGAAGTGCTGGCCGTACGCGATTGCGTACTTGCCGGTGGTGGATACAGCCTCGTCAATCGCAGTGAACTCAGTGGCTCGAGTAACTCGGGGTTCGGGCAAGTTCCGCTCTCCGTTTCTCTGGCGTCCAGGGCTCACGCGGTTTCCAGATCATGAAGTATCCGCACGAGGAACACTTGTGGTGGACCGAGCGATCCGCGTCAAGCGTCTCGCGCAGCCGCCGTGCGGTACAGCTCGGACATTTGAACAGGCCTTCGATCTCAGCATTGGTTAGAGACATTGATGTCATCTCACGTTGATGAATTTGTGCAGCTGTACGCTTAAGTTCCAGTGTGGCATCTCGCGCAGCAGGTCGAGACACAACTTGACATTGTCTTGGTCGACGCTCAGCTCGCTGTTGACAGGCTGTACGTAGACAAGATGGTGGTTGAGGATGACCTCGGGCACGTCCGAGAGCTTGAAGCCGGGGTCGATCAAGAGCTTGATTTCATCAGCACGGTGGATCACGTCTTCAAGGAACCCGCGCTTTGGCGAACACGTAATCCACGTTGACCGAGCAGCGAACTGTGGGTGGAGCGGAACCGTGCCTGATGTCTCAACATGGCATTCGTACTGCGGGTACGCGTTGAGGAAGTCAAGGATCCGGTCCTGGTGGAGGACTGGTTCACCTCCAGTGAAGACGACGTGACGTTCGGTTGTTAGGTTGGCAAGGAGCTCAAACGACATTACCTTGCCGTGGAAATAATCCGTGTCACACTGGAACGGCCTGCCGTCGTATGTACAGCATTCGGCAGCCGACTCACCTGTCTTCAGCTGCATGACGAACGGTCCGGCCTGCTGGCGCTTGCCGACGTTGCATCCGGCGAGTCGGATGAAATGCATAGGCGTGCCGGTCCAACGTCCTTCACCCTGGACACTGTTGAATCGTTCAGCGACAACAAAGCTACTCGGGGTCAGCGTCTGGTTCGGGTTCACTAGTCCTCCTTAGGTTGACATGGTATTGGATATGGCAGAGCTTGTGGCTAGGTGCGAGGTTTGACCTGTCGTTATTACTCCTGTTATGATCCTTATGATGAAACGTGATCTTACCGTCGATCGCTGGATGCCGCCTATGCCCGAACGTACTGCCGTTGGGTGGATCGTCGATCAGGCGCCGATGGCAGAAGAAGCACGGAGTGACCGGGAGGAAATACCACGCGATCTCCCGCAGCATCTGGAACTCAGCTTTAGTCGCGCGTTGCAAGGTATTCCGTCCTTGTCAGCTCGCAGTACGACGTGCAGGTTTCCTCGAGCGCGAGCATATGCCACGGGAAGTTATACTGGTCGAGTCTCTGAGCGATGTACAGGACGACGTGTTCGCTGGACGGGTACGGCATGATGTCGTTCAAGTGGTAGTGGTCAAGGCAGTCGATGATCGGGCGGACGCGCTCGCTGATGTCGGCATAGTCCATGACGAACCCGGTTTCGGAGTCGATCGGGCCCGAGACTGAGACGTGTAGAACCCAGCTGTGCCCGTGGAGGCGTGAACACTTCCCAGGGTGTTTTGGCAGTACGTGCGACGCTTCAAACCGGAAAGTCTTACGTAGGATCATTTTCCTTCTCCCTTATCCGGCGTCCCTGCGGGCGGCGCGGCCAAGGCGACTTCTAATTCTACTGCGTGGCGCTCAGAGTCCACCGAGTTCTCACTAAGCCACTTCGCCACTAACCCATTCAGACGAGCCTGTGAAAAAGTATTGCTCTTATGCGCCGGACACACTTCAATCCCCTTCGATAAGCATTCACAATCCCCCGCTTTAAGCCATACCCAGTAAGCGCAGCGTTTCTCCCACGCCCAATCGTTAGGCACTTTTGGCTGTTCATCTTCGTGACCTTTGACGAGGTACCAGAGCGCATCAAACTGCTCGCGCTGCGCCGTCTCCCCCGTCCCTACCGGAGCCAGCGCGTCAATAGCCTTAATCAGCGCCCTTCGCGTGGGGATAGTTATCCCACCTGATGCTGGGTCATCATCGAAAACGGCCTTTACGATTCGCTCTCCAGCCGCCGCCCGGTCTAGCAGCGTATTCACTTCTTGCGCGTAAGCTCTGAGTCGCTGGTCGTTTAGCTTGACGTTAGTTCCGCAGGTCGGACATGGGCCGTCAGCGGGCGCTACCGGAGACGCTGGCGGCTGGGCAGCGATGCGGTGAGCGGCGAAGTAAACTGCTAGACATTCGTCGGAAGGCAATTCACAATCGCCGTCAGGACCGCCAGCGTGTTCGTTCCATTCTGCAACACGATCCCTATCCGCCTGCGTCACCTGCACTGGTTCGGTCATTGCTTCCTCCTGGACTGCAGGCGACCCTCGACGAACAGCACGAAGATCGCCCACGCAATCGGGATGATAACGATAATCATCCTGCTGCTGCCATTGCTCCCTTGGGCCCTTCGTTCAGCGACCTGATGTCAAACGGAGCGATCTTCGCCCGCTTTTCGCCTTGATACGTCTCATGCGTGACCTTGACGAACAGTTCGCCGCCGTTCAGGCGTTCTGGATCATGGCCTTCAGGTCCAGGCGCGTAGCCGACAGCTACATAGTACGCCTTGAGCTTCTGGAGTGCGTGCGGCTGCAGGCTCGGCTGGTCAAAGATCACCCGTCCGACAAACGGTTCGTTCTGGACTTTCAGCCACAGCGCCCACGTCGGCTGATCGGACTCCTTGGACTGGCGTGCTTCACCTTTCTCAACCCGGACGCGGTACCATCCTTCCGGCATTACGTCACCGAACTTCTCGACCTTCCCCATGTCTTGATTATACATTGGCATTGTTCATTTGCTCCTTCGTGAGGTTAGTATTGACTCCACTGCGAGTCTAAGAGCGTCTTTTACCGCAGGCTCGAACTGCGAGTTCGCGATATCGTACTGGAACGGTCCTTCTGTGCGCACGTTCGGTCCTCGTCGGACGATCAACTTGAGCTTCGGCCATTCGTCGATCACGGTTACTTCGAAACTCTGATTCGCCATTAGATACCCTCTATTCCTAAATTCCTCTCTCTAACGGCAACCATGAACATTTCACAGAGACGTGCTTTTACGAGTACTTCCTGCTCTGTATACCTTGTTCCAGATGTACCCATCGTAGTTAGTAAGGTTAGAGCGATGGTTACTTCCTTTTGCTTGACGATGAGATAAGGTTTAACATAAGTAAGAAATTGGAACATCTTTTCGGTTTTGTATAACCACCATTGATAACAGTTACCAGAACTTCGGTTGATACTTCCACTGAATTGTTGTTTTACCTGTTCTATTACAGGTCTGTAATTATTAGCTAAAGAAACTCTAAGCTTTGGCTGACCTGAGTTATCATACGTTATACACACAGACCCTTCACCATCGAAGAAACCGGCTAAGTATTGTGGAGTAAGCTCACCCATTGTACGCTGCCTCCAGGTCACAGATCAACTTCGGGTAGTCGTCGCACTCTTCACTATTGTACTGACTGACTGAGATGCCGTCGGGAAGCTTTCCATCCTTTCCTTTAAGAACAGACGCCCCTCGGTCGATGTCAAAGATATGCATTGGTCTTGGGAATGACAGAAGACTGCGAGTCTTCCCGACTCCCGGTTCACCGTACAGCATCCATATATAAGGCGGAGCCCATGAACAATCCTTATGAACCGACGCAAGGGATGCGAGCTCCACGTAAGAGGCGGGCAGAATACCGGCAGCGTTAATCGCAGGAGCGCCAAATCGATCTTTGGCGACCCAGTTATCTCCACCTCCCCCAAGCGCTTCAGGAATACAAATCCATGATGGCTTTCCGTTGACGCGTCGAACCCGGAACACATTGTCACACGCTCCCATGATTTCTGTCGGTGCTGTAGAGCCGGGGATATTCGGCCAGCCTTTCACACCGACAGGCTCCTGCGGCGTAGTCCCCTTTGCGTTGATCATTCCACCCCTGGCGTAGATCTTTTCGATCTGCTCGTGAGCGGTGAGGACAACCGTCATACCTTTGATCTGGTAGTCTTTGAACCGTCGGACAACCATGTTCACGCGTTCGGTGGCTCCTGGGTAGTTGTTTATCGCCCGGATCTGTTCCTTGATCCCGGAGGCGTCAGCGATCACTCCGTGTTTTTTCATATCGTAGCTGAAGGTTAGCCGACACCATTCGTGGACGGAGTCAACAACGATGGTCGCGTATTTAGGAGGCATAGGTTGTTGGGTCCTCTAGTCCAGCTAGGTTAAACGCTTCCCTGCGCTCGACACACGTCCCGCACTTACCACAATGGACCTGGCCGCCGACGTAACACGACCAGGTTAGGTCAAACGGTACACCGAGCCCCGCTCCAAGTGCAGCAATCTGAGCTTTCGTCTTCCCTACAAACGGCGCCCAGACGGTCACCGGACTCCAAGCGTTGGCAAGTTGCATCACGCTGGAGAACGCGTCGATGAAGTCTGCTCTGCAGTCTGGATAGATCGTATGATCCCCCGCGTGTGCTGCGAAGAATACCTCATCACATCCGGTTGCAGCGGCCCACCCACATGCGATCGACAGCATGATCGAGTTGCGGTTCGGCACGATCGTTGTCTTCATTGACATTTCAGTGTAATGGCCTTCAGGAGGTAGCTCTGACCCGCTTTGACTGCCCGCCCTGATTAGGTGCTGAATCCCGATCAAGTCAGCTACCTCAAACTCGACATCCGCCATGCAAGCAAGCTTGATCGCGAACTCGAGTTCCTTGACATGACGTTGGCCGTAGTTGAACATCAGAGCCTTGACGTTTGGCCTCATCGACCAGAGCAGGACCGCGGAGTCCATGCCGCCGCTGATCAGTGCGATACGTGTGACGCGTGGTTCGCTTTCCACTGTGCCTCCAGTTCCCAGTTGTAGTTTTGGTCAGGTGACTCGGTGTTCGACACCAAGCCGGTACTCGCTCTGCAAGGACAACGGACTGAGTACCACAGGTCCTTCCCAGTGATCAACACGGGAGCACTTCGGTCAACAACTAATCCACCACCACATTCTCTACAGATGAGCAAGCGGTCTCCATTCCGGGCGGCAACGGCAGCCCTAGGACTTCGTAGTAAGCTTTCTCGACGTAGTCGGCGTCGCGAGTGCGGAACTCACCTGGTTCCGGCCTGCCACTGTCACGCTTGCACGCAGACCAATAGTCACACCGCCGGTTGTAGTTGCAGCAGGCCTGCGGGTTGCGGTAGAACGCTTCGAACTGATCGGGATCCGACGCACACCGTTCGTAATCCGAGGTAATCCGTATGATCTCTCGTTCGAACTTCGCCAGATCAGATTCACTTCGTAGGTACGGCTCCCGCTCTGGACTAAAATCGAACGTGAGTGGGTTTTGATTCCTGGCAGGCTTAGGCATCTTTTCAAGCACAACACCGTTAATCTCCAATCCGGTGGCTTTCCTTGCCCCGTAGACATACGCACTCAGCTGATGGTTGAGATACCACTGATCCCAGAAGATGTTTTGTTTCATTCCGCTGGTCTTGCGCTCCAGGATCCAGATCAGGTTGTTCCATGAAAGGATCCCGTCAGTTCGTCCTTTGAGGTAGTGAGGTTGGATGCATCGAGGGTCCTGACAAGGTGCCTGGACGCTACTACAGGCTTCGCCTGGATGGAGGATTCGGTGGACATAGTAGCAATGATGCTCGGTCCCAGGCAACGCGACCAGGAACTCGACTTCGGGTTTCAACACCGTCCACGTATCACGCGCGTACTGCGCGCCCTGCGCGTCGAGCATCCGTTTGACGATCGTGATGTTCTGGTTGTGGAGTGACATCTCTTCAGGTAGGACCATCGGGACCTTGGCAAGTTCGTCTCGATAGCACTGCTCGGCTGCTGCCTTTGCCTCAGCAACGTTCTTCGTGACAACGAGGTTCGCTGTTCCTTTATGATACGCGGAGCCGGTGATCAAGGGTTCTGCAACACCGAGCTGAACAAACCCTTCGTCATAGAACCAGGCTTTCCTCTTACACGCCTGCCACTGTTGCGACCGACTGATGTTCAGGATCAAGTGACCTCCGATCTAGGTATATTATACTATACTTGAAAGGCAAAATCAAGAGCCAGTGGGAACCGTGGGCTTCTCGTCCCCACGGAGGGAGCGTACGAGTCTCCACGGCAGGTGGTAATCCTGCGACAGTCGTTAGGGTGAAGGGATGGCAGGCTTGTCCTCGAGCCATCCCTTTGGAGGTGACTACTTCACCCTGCTCGGTGGGAGAGATTAGCACCGAGCGAGCTTGCGTTACGCGGTCGGGGTTGCTTCCGTTTCATCATCGCCTTCGACTTCGGTCGACTCCAGGAGCTTCGCATCCGCTTGCTTCTCCGCGGAAGCATTGATCTGCTCCCACAGGTTCGCAAACCCGGGTTCGGTCGCCGCCGTATGCAACGCGGTCTCCTTCATCGCCTTGACCTTCTCTCGTTGCCGGAGCTGGTACGCCTTCATCGCTCCCTTGCCGTACTGTTTCTTCTGTTGGACCTTCTGCCGGACCCTGACCTTGGTCAGTTGTTCAGCTAGCTCCACGGGTGACAACTTCGCGATCTCGGCGTTGATAGCGGCGAGGTCGACGTTCGGTGCGCTTGCGCTTGTTTCATCAGCCATGCTTGGTTCACTTCCCTTCGTTGAGGTGTTGAACGAAAAGCTTCGTTCAATTTACAAAACCGATTATACTATAGAATGATTTTCAAATCAAGAGCCAGTGGTTGGTTGATCCATCTCGTTCAGCTTAACCGCCTCTGCCTGGAGTTGCTCGATCATATGGGTGATGTACTTCTTCGACGCCTCAAGCGAGTGCGCGTCGAGCGACTCGATCGTTGAGTGGATTTCGTCATGGTACTTCTCCATCGCGTCGTACAGATGGTAGACCCGACGCAGGTTCAGCGATCCGGTGGGTGTATACGCTGGCTGACCCATGTTCGACGCCTCGATCAAGTATATCCAGACCTCGAATCCTGCATCAACAGCAACCTGACACCGGTTCGCCACGTCCTGGGTCTCCCCGTTGATCATAAAGCAGTGGTTGGCACCTCGCCCGTGCACGCTAACTATGTGGTTCTTTTTCGTCGAGTCGTCGCTCAAGTTGGAGTACCTCCATCTGAAGAGATTTGACAAGTAGAGTGAGTTCACAAATAAGTTCATATGCGGTTTGTTCTGGGTAGTTCTTACTCAAGTACTCAGTACGTCCAAGTAAGTTGGACGCTTTACACATAGCTTCAAGCGACGGCATCGTTGTCCTTCCTCCTCGCACTGAACGCGTCAGCGGGTCCGATCTGGACTTCGTAGTTCATCTGTTCAAGCTGTTTGATGACCGATATAACCTCCACGAGGTTCGTTTGGGTTTTGTTATGACAGTACACGATGTATTTGTTTCGTCCGAGGTCGATCAGAGCACGGATGGATTTGTTCAGTGCGGCCTCGCGGCTTCGCAACTCATCAGCTGCTGCAAGGAGCCCACGCCAAGCGCCCAGGTCCAACTCCAGGCAGTCGATGACTTTCGTCTCGTCTTCAACTGTAATAAATACTTTCACAGTCCTCTCTCCTTTAGCTTGTTGTCAACCCGAACATACCACGGTCGCGGTGTCTCCTGGATCTGGAGGAACAACGCGTGATCAAACGCCGTGATCTGTTCGACTTCGCGGTAGCGAGCGTTCCACCAGACCTCTGCAGCGATAGCGATTGACCATCGAACAACACAGAGCCATATACCCAAACCGAAGG
>Ga0193718_1000092_pt1 | contig 18644 bp, 16 predicted proteins | sample U2a1metaG_FD_144918 | JGI IMG/M metagenome (GOLD analysis project Ga0193718, IMG submission 144918) | Soil microbial communities from a riparian zone of the East river system, Colorado, United States - U2a1 | ecosystem: Environmental > Terrestrial > Soil > Riparian zone | place: USA: East River... | reverse complement strand
CCCGGCCCAGATGTTGGTTTCTGTGCTTTCGCAATCCAACGCCGCCCAAGCGGGTTCGCCCGGGCCGTTGAGAGTCAGAGATTCGTTTGAGATGCTCAAACCGCCTTGCACCACGAGCGTCGCGCCGTTGCTGACCACCGTGCCGCTGCTCGTCCCGCCGAGGGCCAATGAATTCTCCGCCCACAACCAGCCCTCACTGACCGTCGTTAATCCAGTATAGGTATTGGCGCCATACAACTTGAAATCGCCCTGGCCCATCTTTGTAATATTGGCAGACCCCTGCACCGAGGGAAACTGGAAAATCCGTTGCTTGCCGTAATCGTGCTGGGCGCAGTGAGCGTCAGGGTAGCCGTTCCCACCGACACCGTGGCATTGCCGATCAGCGTCAAGTTGGGTCCCACGGTTTCGCTCCAGTTGTTCAAGTCCCATGTTCCGTTTTTGTTGATGGTCACATTGGCCGTATCCGCAATTTCAATGTTGAACACATTTTGCACGGTCGCAGTTACTGTCCCGCCGCCAATGACCAGGTCTCCGGGAATTGCGGTGGCGAAAGGAACACCCAGTTTCGCCATCTGCAGCAGGCCCGCGTTCACGGTCGTCGTGCCGCCATAGACGTTGGAAAAAGGCCCGTTAAAAACGAGCGTCCCGGCGCCGTTCTTGGTAAAACCCACGCTGCCGCTTAAGATGCCGCCCAGGGTCAGCGAGACGCTCACATCCACGTTCGGAGTCACCGTGGCGAAGGTGATATTGTTTTCGATGATGTTCGCTCCCGCCGTATTGGTGGCTTCAATGCTGTTCGTCAACGTGAAAGCATTGCCCCGGATATCGTAGCCCCCGCCCGGACCGACGAAGCGGATTTGAGCCAACGTCAGCCCGCCAATATTGTTCGTGTTCAGCAAATTGGGCTGGCTGGCGGAGAAAATCAAAGTGTCGCCATTCGCGGGCGTGGCGACAAAGCCCCAGTTGGCGATGTTATTCCAATTTGCGTCCGCGCCACCGCCGCCGGACCAGCTCAATGTGTTGGCAGCACGGCTTTCCACGACACTGGCGAGCCAGAAAAGCCCAAGCATCGCGACGACCCTCAACGATCTTGCCAATGGTAGGCACAGGGAGAGATAAGGCCTAAACAGATTGATAGTTTGCATAATCTGCGCTTCTGACAATTTGGGGGAACGCATTTTTCTAACAGAGCTGGAATTTAATACAAGCAGTTTCTGCTTCGATGCAGACCCATGAGCGCATCCTGACACTGCCCCCGGAGCGCCGGTTTGCAACCGGCTTAAGGCGAGAGCCTTCAAGAAACGCGCCAGATCGTATTCCGCCGCTCCAAACGCCGTCAGATTTTGGGGGCAGCGCCAGGGTGCGCCCGGCCGTCACCTTCCTGTCCGGAGGACATCCGAAAATTGCCCAGCGTTTCAACGCTGGGTTTAGCGCCAATTCCCAAGTCCCGCAGAGACGGCAGAAAAAATCGCACAAGTCGAACAAATCCCCGTCAAAACTGTCTAATATGCAGAAAGGAGAAGCGCGAACGGGAAATGAAGAAGGCAGAATGTAGAATGCGGAAACGAAGGATTTCCATCCTCATAACTTACTCAACACCAACGAGTGCCAACCTATTCCAAGCGGTGCCACCCCCTGGAGGTACCGAAACCGAAACCAAAAACTCGAAACGCCAAATTAAAATCCCACCAATCCAATTATCCAAAATCCCCATCACGGCCCGCCGGTCGTGCCCAGTCGTGCCAAATCGCAGAGAGGGGGTGCCGCGCCCGCTCAGCCGTCCGACCTCCGGCATCCGACCTCCGACCTCCGCGTTAACCCGGCCATTCGTCATTCGTGGATTCGTCATTTTGAGCCCATTTTCCCCTTGCTTTCGCGCGCCCGCGGCCTATCTTTCACGCTGCCTGAGCGCCGCGTGTGCGGATGCTCATTTAGGCTGAGAAAAGACGTTAACGAATAACCTAACCCTTAACCTCTGTTGCCATCGCAACGTTGGTCGTTAGGCAATGGAGCTTAGAGAGCTAATCCCGCCCTCAAGTCTCCTCCAGTTCAATCGGTCCGTATTATTATGCTCACAATGGAAGAAGCCATGAAGCAAAGCTCAATGCGCTTTGTTGCTGGCGAAATCGTCAAAGGCACCGTCATCGAAGTCCGCCCCAAAGAAGTCATGGTGGACATCGGCTACAAAAGTGAAGGCGTCATCGCCGGCAACGAATTCGATGACATCAAAACCGTCAAGGTCGGCGATGAAATCGACGTCCTGATCGAGAAGCTCGAAGATAAAGACGGCATGGTCGTTCTCTCCCGCGAGAAGGCCGAATTCAAGAAAAACTGGGAACGCATCCTCACCATCTGCAATGAAGGTGGCGTCATCAACGGCAAAGTCAAAGCCGTGGTCAAAGGCGGTCTGTTGGTCAACATCGGCGTCGAGGCCTTTTTGCCCGCGTCGCAGATCGACATCACCACCCCCAAGAATCTCCAGCAATACGTGGGGAACAATTACGATTTCAAGGTCGTCAAGATCAACCAGGAGCGCCAGAACATCGTTCTCTCGCGCCGCGAATTGATCGAGCAGGAACGCACGGAGCGCCGCCAGAAATTGCTGTCGGAAATGACCCCGGGCGATATCCGCAAGGGCACCGTCAAGAACATCACGGATTTCGGCGCGTTCATCGATCTCAATGGTATCGATGGCTTGCTGCACATCACCGACATGAGCTGGGGCCGCATCGGTCACCCGTCGGAAGTGCTCAAAGTCGGCCAGGACATCGACGTCGTTGTCCTCGACATCAACCGCGAGAAGGAACGTGTCAGCCTCGGTCTCAAGCAGAAGATGGCCAATCCGTGGGACAACATCGAAGGGAAATTCCCCATCGGCGCCAAGGTCAAAGGCAAAGTGGTCAACCTCGTGCCTTACGGCGCGTTCGTGGAACTCGAACCCGGTGTCGAAGGCCTCGTGCACGTCACCGAACTTTCCTGGACCAAACGCATCGCGAAACCCGCGGATGTGCTCAAGCAGGACCAGGAAATTGAAGCCGTCGTGCTCGGCATCAATCGCGAGGAGCAGAAAATCTCGCTCGGCGTGCGCCAGCTCGAAACCAATCCTTGGGACAAAGCCCAGGAGAAATATCCGCCGGGAACCAAAGTCAAAGGCAAGATTCGCAACCTCACCAGCTACGGTGCGTTTATCGAATTGGAAGAAGGCCTCGACGGCATGATTCACGTCTCGGACATTTCCTGGACGCGCAAAATCAATCATCCGTCCGAAGTCTTCAAGAAGGGCGACGAAGTCGAAGCCATCGTGCTCGAAGTGGACAAGTCCAACCAACGCATCGCCGTGGGTGTCAAACAGCTCTCGATCGATCCGTGGGCGAACATCGACACGCTCTACAAAGTCGGCGATCTCGTCACTGGCAGCGTCACGAAGCTCGCGAGCTTCGGCGCGTTCGTCGGCTTGCAGCATGATATCGACGGCCTCGTGCACATCTCGCAAATCAGCGAAGATCGCGTGGACAAAATCAAGAACGTGCTCAAAGTCGGCCAGGAAGTGACCGCGCGCGTCATCAAGATTGATAAGTCCGACCGCCGCATCGGCCTGTCCATCAAAGCCGCCAACTACTCGCAAGAGCAGTTGAAAGCCGAACAAGCCGCGCTGGACGCCTTGAAACCCGGCGAAGACCTGGTTGCCTTGCAACACGCCTTCGACGCCGCCGACGAAGCCGTCAAAGAAGAACCGAAAGAGTAAGCTCATTTCGGAAAATAAATTACGCCAACAGGCGGGCCAGCAATGGCTCGCCTGTTTTTTTATAGTGGCACGGGCGTCCTCGCCCGTGCGATGACTTTTCGAACGACCAAACGCGTTCGCACGGGCAAGATGCCCGTGCCACTATGATTTCCTCCTTTCCTGCCTTCCCAATTCACCGCATCTTCGCCGGCGAATGAGCGCGTGCCGCGAACAAAAACGATGAACTGGTCCTACCTTCGTTCCGTGCCGTGGCTGGACACCCGCGCGAAATTCGTGGCCGGCACTCCCAAAGGCGGCGCGTTGCTGGACCTTGGCGCTTCCGATGGAGAAACCCTTGGTCACATGGCGGAATTGCGGCCGGACCTGCGTTTCTTCGCCGCCGACAAAATGGGCGCGCCGGAAAACTATCCCGCCGGCTCCCAGTTTGCCCGCGTCGATTTCGAGCGCGATAAATTACCGTGGCCCGACGGCTCGATGAACGCCATCACGTGCATGCATTTGGTGGAGCACCTGCAAACCATCGATCCGTTGATGAAAGAGATTGCGCGGCTGCTCGCGCCGGGCGGACGAATTTATTTTGAAACGCCGCATCCCAAATCTCTCAACGAGCCGCGCGCCTCGGGAAAAGCCGCCGGAACCTTCACGTTGAATTTCTTCGATGACCCCACGCACGTGCGAGTGGTGCCGGTGAAGACGCTCGCCGACTGCGCCCGGCGCGAGGGGTTGCAGGTCGTGCAAACCGGAATCTCCAGGAACTGGCTGTTCGCGGCGGCCTATCCGCTCTACAGTTTTCAATCGCCGAGCCGGAAAAAATTCACGTCTTACATCCATTGGCTCGGCTGGTCCGCGTATCTGGTGGCCCGCCGCGAGTTCGGAGTTCCGCCTTTAGGCGGTCCCGGAGCTGCGTAAACGCGGAACTCCAAGCATCAACGGACCTTCAAAGAGCCGCCATCTGATTTAACTTTCCTGTCTCCCTCATTCAATTCATCTTCATCAAGCGAATGAGCGCGGATAAATTGAAGGATTTGCAGATTCAGCCCGAGCAAAAGCAACGGCGGCAGCGACCGTTTTGGGTGATCGTGATCGTCGTGCTGGCGGTGGTGTTGATCGCGCTCTTCTTTGCGCGACCGTGGTCGCCGGAAAAACAGCGGCGCATGAAAGGCGCGGGCGATGCCGGAACGAACTCCGTTGCTGGCGACAACTCGGCGGCCACTTCTGCGTCAGCCGCTTCAACCAATTCACCCGTTAACACCAACGACAACACGGTATTGACCGTCAGCGGTTACATCATCAATCGCGAGCGCATCGAAATCAGCCCGCGTTTCCTCGGCGTGGTGAAATGGATCGGAGTGAAAAAAGGCGACGCCGTGACGAACGGCCAGATTGTGGTGTTGCTCGACGATACCGAATACAGGGCGCGCCTCGCGCAAGCCGAGGGGCAACTGGCCACCGCCCAGGCGACCGTGGCAAAGGACGATTTAAGTTATCAGCGCGTTCATCAATTGGCGTCCACCCACATCGAATCGCAGCAGGCCGAGGACGACGCGCGGCTGTTGCTGGAAGCGGATCGCGCCGGCGTCAAAGCGGCCGAAGGCTCCGCCGATGTCGCGCGAACTTATGTGGAATGGTGCACGATTCGTTCGCCGATTAACGGCGTGGTGGTGGAAAAATTAGTGAATCCCAACGAACTGGTCATGCCGCAAAGCTTTGGCGGCACCCGCGGCCCGAGCACGGCCTTGCTGGCGGTGGCGGACCCGAAAGATTTGCAGGTGGAAATCGACGTGAACGAAGCCGACCTCTCCAAAATTTCTCTCGGCCAGAAATGCCAGGTCAGCCCCGAAGCTTATCCGGACAAAACCTACGATGGCGTGGTGGCGGAAATCGCGCCCGAAGCCGACCGCGCGAAAGGCACCTTGCAAATCAAAGTGCAGATTTTAGGGCCGGATCATTTTCTCACGCCCGAGCTGAGCGCGAAGGTGGAGTTTTTGAAACAGTAGATTCAGGAAAGGGGAGCGGCCGAATTTTTTTTCAACGCGGTTTACTCCAGTAATCCAAAGCCGCTTCAATCTCGTCCTGAGGTAAATGCGGTTCCTGCCATGACAGTGCCGCTATTAACCAGTCTCTTATGGCCGAGGCCTGTTGGATATTGAACCTGTCAAAGAGCGCTTTTGATTCTCTTTTCTGGACTATAGTGAAATCCAATATTTGAGACGTGTCGAGTTTGCCGCCCGGCAGAATATCCAAGGCGGGAGGACTAGCGCTCGCTAAAAATCTCACGACACAATCTGCAGTCGCAGGATCAGTCGATGCACGGGAATGGTGCGAAACGAGATCGATAAGGACCGATCCTAACAAACTGAGGACGTCCTGCCCCTGGGCAGAGAAAAGTTGTGTCCGTACTTCGATACACGCTTCGTGAGGCAGACTAAACGGAGAAGGGAAAGCGTTCGCAATTCTGATCTTCAATTTATCGGATGACTCATCAGTGTCCATACGTTTATTCACACTTTCTGACTCACTAATCCAATCACGCCGACTGCAAAATCATATTCGCGTATTGAATTGTGTCGCCGGTGCGGATCAGCCCAATTGCGTGCGGCACGCGCAGTTTGAATTCCTCGTGCGGCTCGTATGCCATTTTAATTCCCTCGAGCGCTTCGCTGAAATTCGCCTGGATTTTTGGAGCGTTCACCTTCAGGAACTCCTGCGCCATCCACGCTTTGCCGGCGACGAAATTTGACCGCAAAGCGCGCACCACATCGAGCACACAGGGAATGTCGTCGCAGAGGGAGATATCCACGGTTTCAATCGTGGGCCAGAAAGGAAAACCGCGATCAGAAATCACGATGGTGTTGGTATGACGCACGCTGGCGAGCAGCGAGAGAATATGCGGGTTCAGAATTCCAGTTTTAAGCATAACGTGAATCGGTTAATTGTCTCACGATTAATAGCGAATTGTACGGCGGCTGAAAACGAAATTCAGCTAGTGGCACGGGCGTCTCGCCCGTGCGTTTCTAATTGCTTTTCAAAACCGGCGTCATCTCGCATAAAACGTGTCCTCAGACCAAGTTGAGCCCTAAGAGAACTTCCAGGCTCAAGGTTCTCACGGGCGAGACGCCCGTGCCACTATTTGCTTCCACGTTTCCAAAACCGGGCGTAGAGTCGTCTTACGAATGAAACTCAACGCGGGTTTGCATCTGGCGTACTGCACGAATGTCCACCGCGGCGAGACCTGGGCGGAGACGTTCGAATCACTCAACACGTATGCCCTGCGCGTGCGCGAGCGCGTCTGTCCCAAACAGCCTTACGCCATCGGCCTGCGCTTGAGCAACCAGGCGGCGCACGAACTCGCCGAGCGCGACACGCTGCTCAATTTCCAACGCTGGCTCGGAAAAAACCATTGCTACGTCTTCACCATAAATGGTTTTCCGTTCGGCCGTTTCCACGGCGCAAAAGTGAAGGAGTACGTTTACACGCCGGATTGGACTTCGCCGGAGCGGCTGGCCTACACCAATTTACTCTTTGATCTGCTGGCGCGCTTCACTCCGGAAGGGGTGGAAGCGAGCGTCAGCACGTTGCCGTGTTCGTTCAAGGGTTTTCCGCTTCACGGCGAGGACATGAAAAAAATTCGCGAGAACCTTTGGCATTGCGTCGAACACATCGCGCGTCTCAGCCAGCAGACCGGCCGCAAAATGCATCTCGGCCTTGAACCTGAACCGCTTTGCCTGCTCGAGAGCAGCGGCGAAACCATCCAGTTTTTCGACCGGATGCGCGGGGATCATCCGCGCGATCCGCGACTAACCGAGCATCTGGGCGTGAATTATGACACGTGCCACTTCGCGGTGGAATTTGAGGAGCCGGAAAATGCGCTCGGCTGCCTCCTGCAACGCGGCATCAAGATCAGCAAAATTCATCTCAGCTCCGCGCTCAAGGTCCGCCCAACGGCCGACGCCCGTGAAGCACTCGCCGCCTTCGCGGACGACGTTTATTTGCATCAAGTGGTCGTTTGCCGCGGAGACGGACAACGTTTTATTTATCGCGACCTCGACGAAGCGCTGGCCGGCGAACCGCAGGAGCCTGAGGATGAGGCGGTAGAGGGGGCAGAATCTGCTGAGTGGCGGATTCATTTCCATGTTCCCTTGCACAGCCCGCCAACCCCGCTTTTTGATAACACTTCCGACCATATTCTGGGCGTCCTGGATATACTCGCGGAGAATCCCGGCATTTGCACCCATCTCGAAATGGAAACCTACACCTGGGAAGTCTTGCCGGATGAGTTGAAAGACCGTGATGTGGTGGATCAGCTAACTGCCGAATACGAATGGACGCTTGGGAATTTGCGGGAACGCGGGTTGGCGTAGTGGCACGGGCGTCCCGCCCGTGCGGTTCTATCTTTCAGACATGAAATATTCTTGAAACACACGGGCGAGACGCCCGTGCCACTATCTGAAAGATTGAACCGTCCGCGGTTTCCAGTTACAAGCTTGCGCGGAATGTCTCGTTTGCGAACCTTGCTCGTATTGAGCCGCGCGTCAAACCTGCCGACAATTTGGTCAAATTGTCTCGCGGGTTGGTGGCTGGGCGGCCATGGCAACACAGGCAAGCTTCCGTTTCTTTTCGCCGGCATCACGCTGCTCTATATCGGCGGCATGTATTTGAACGACGCCGTGGACGTGAATTTTGATCGGCAACATCGCAAGCAGCGCCCCATCCCGTCCGGCGCAATTTCCGAGGGTGCAGTGTGGAAGCTGGGGCTGCTATGGCTGGCACTCGGCCTCGCGTGCCTCTTTCGGATCGGGAGCACAACTGGACAGTTGGGCGTTTTCCTCGTCGTTTGCATTCTCCTTTATGACATCGTTCATAAAGTAATCACCTTTTCTCCGCTGCTGATGGGCGCTTGCCGTCTATTTGCGTATGTCGTGGCCGCTTCCATCGGCGCGAGTGGCGTGACGGGTTGGGCCATCTGGTGCGGATTGGCCCTGGCGCTTTACATCATGGGGTTGAGTTTCCTCGCCCGGCGCGAAAGCGCGCGGGGACCGATTCAATACTGGCCGATACCTTTCCTCGCCGCTCCGATGGTGCTCGCGTATTTCATGAATACCGGCGACTACCGCAAAAGCGCCGCGCTCCTTTGCCTGGTGCTGGGTTTGTGGATCCTTCGCTCGTTGCGCGCGGTCTTGTGGTCCATGGACCGGCAAATTGGCCGGACCGTCTCCGGATTGCTGGCGGGAATTGTCTTCGTCGATTGGCTGGCCGTGGCCGATGCGCCGCGAGAGCTGGGAGTCGTTTTTTTAGCGCTGTTCGGCCTGGCGCTCCTTTTTCAGCGATTCATCCCGGCGACGTAATTAAGCAGTTGGAAAAGGGGAGCACACGCCTCCGGCGTGTGGTTTGCGGCGTCTCGCCGCAAACTTCGTCCTACCAATTTTCCAAAGCCGCCTGATGAATCAAGATGGTAGTTACGAAGCCGACGGCGGGACGCCGGTCGGCAGCACGCGAGACGCGTGCGCTCCCCAAAACCCGCCACAAAATTCCAAATTAGGCGGTTACCGTTTTGCTCTGCGACTTCTTTCCCGAATGCGAATGCCCCCGCAGCTTTGCAATTATTGGCGGCAAATGTTTTAGCAGAAAATCCACGTCGGCTTCCGTGTTATAAATCCCCAGGCTGAATCGGACGCTGCCGCGCGCGCGCGCCGTGCTGCAACCCATCGCCAGCAGCACGTGTGAAGGATCCAACGATCCGGAGGTGCACGCCGAACCGCTCGACGCGCAAATGCCGAGTTCATCCAGCAGCAGCAGAATCCCCTCGGCTTCGATGCCTTCAAAAGAAATATTCGATGTGTTCGGCAAACGCGCGTCGCGCGCGCCATTCAGCACCGCGCCGGGAACGCTTTTAAGAATCCCGTTTTCCATTTTGTCCCGGAGCGCGCGAATGAGGGCGGTCTCGTCGCGCAAATGCGCCATGGCGAGTTCCCCCGCGAGCCCAAAGCCCACAATGCTCGCCACATTTTCCGTTCCGCCGCGCCGGCCCTGTTCCTGGCCGCCGCCAATCACGTGGGCTTGATATTTGACGCCGCGTTTCACATACAACAAGCCAACTCCCTTCGGTCCATGCAGCTTGTGAGCGGAGAGTGAGAGCAAATCCACTCCCAAATCGGCCACATCTATTTTCAGTTTGCCGGGCGCCTGCACCGCGTCGGTATGAAACAAAACTTTCTTGCCTCGGCAAATCGCAGCGATTTCCTCAATCGGAAACAGGACTCCCGTCTCGTTGTTCGCCCACATCACCGAAACAATTGCTGTATCCGGACGAATGGATTTTTCCAGCAAAGGAATGTCCAGGCTACCGTCGGATTCGACCGGCAGGAGCGTGACCTCAAATCCCATCTTCGTTAAATGCGCGCAGAATTTGATCGTCGCTGAGTGTTCGACAGCGGTGGTGAGGATGTGCCGCTTCTGGGGTTGCGTCGCGAGCGCGCTGTGGATTGCTGAATTGATGCTCTCCGTGCCGCCGCTCGTAAAAATGATCTCGCGCGGCTCGGCGTTGATGAGCGCCGCGACTTTTTCCCGCGCGGCTTCCAGCGGCTTGGCCAATTGTTTGCCGAAACCATAGACGCTCGACGGATTTCCCCACAGATCGCGCAGATACGGAATCATCGCCTCCACCACTTCCGGCGCAACCCGGGTGGTGGCATTGTTATCAAAGTAATAAATCGCCTGCGGATTCATGCCCAAATCTGCCGTTTGCTATAAACGCAATAGTTAGACTGGAGTTTATCCCCGTTCTTTGCTAGGTAAAACGGTTTGTCCCTCGAATTCAAAAGGGATTTGACAAGACAGCAGGATTTGACGATAATCATTACTAACATTAGTAAATTACTTGTGATTGAAGAAAAGCCAGTAAAAGTGACCCATAACGAGGAGATTAAGGAAGCCATTCCGACCCTCGCGGGTACCATCGCGTCCACGATTGCCGACGCGAACACCGACCATTTTACCGAGGACGACAATCAATTCCTCAAATTTCATGGCTCCTATCAGCAGGACGACCGTGACCTTCGCAAGACCGGCAAGAAATACATCATGATGGTCCGGGGCAGAATTCCCGGCGGCGTGATGACGGCCGCGCAATGGACCGTTTTCGATGATCTGGCGTCGCGGTATGGCAACAATACCCTGCGCATCACGACCCGGCAAAGCATTCAGTTCCACGGCATCGTGAAATCCGGCCTGCGTCCGCTCATCAAGGGAATCAATGACGCGCTGCTCTCGACGCTCGCTGCCTGTGGTGATGTGAACCGCAACGTCCTCGCGCCGCCCACGCCCGCCTACACCAAGGCGCGCGAACAGGTTTTTGCCGATGCGCACAAGGTCGCGCTCGCGCTCGCGCCGCAGACGAAGGCCTATCACTCGATCTGGATTGATGGCGTGCAATTGGATAACGAAGCCGCAGAGAATAAAAACTTCGTTGACCCGCTTTACGGCAAGACCTACCTGCCGCGCAAATTCAAGGTCGCCTTCGTCATTCCGCCGGTAAACGACCTGGATGTTTTTACGAACTGCCTCGGCTTCATCGCCGTGGTGGAGAACGACAAACTCATCGGCTACAATCTCGCCGTCGGCGGTGGCATGGGCCGCAGTCACGGCAATGAGCAGACTTACCCGCGCCTGGCGGATGTCATCGGATTTTTCACGCCGGATAAAATCGTGGAAGTGGCGAAAGCCGTGCTGACGATTCACCGGGATTTCGGCGATCGCACCGACCGCAAACACGCGCGCCTCAAATACGTGGTGGCGGAGCGCGGGGTCGCTTTCATGCAGACGGAAGTCAACCAGCGCGCCGGCATTACGCTCGCGCCCGCGAAGCCCTACAAGTTTATTTCGATGGGCGACCTTTACGACTGGCACCAGGCGGTGGACGGAACGTGGTTCTTCGGTTTGTTCGTGAACATGGGCCGCGTGAAGGATGCGCAGAAGAATGCGTTGCGCGAAATCGCGCAGAAATTTCCGCACCTCGAATTCCGTTTGTCCGCGAACCAGAACGTGATTCTCGCGAAGGTTTCCGAGAACGACAAAGCCGCCATCAATGCCATCTTCGCGCAACACGGCGTGAAGACCGAGAAGCAAGCCAGCGTGTTGCACGCGGCTTCGATGGCCTGCCCGGCCCTGCCGACCTGCGGCCTCGCGCTGGCGGAATCGGAGCGCATGTTGCCCGGCTTGATTGACCGCCTCGAAAAACTTTGCGGCGACCTGGGTTTGGGCGGCGAGGAAATCATCATCCGCTCCACCGGTTGCCCGAACGGTTGCGCGCGGCCGTACATGGCGGAAATTGCTTTCGTCGGGAAAGCCCCTGGCCGTTACCAGGTCTGGCTCGGCGGCAACACCTCCGGCACGCGCATGAACCGCATTTGGAAGGACGTTGTCAAAGATCCAGAAATCGAAAACGAACTTCGCCCGATTCTCGCGCGCTATGCGAAGGAGCGGAGCGCTGGCGAGCGCTTCGGTGATTGGTGCGACCGCTCGCTCTGGAAACAAGAGCTGGTTGCAGCTAATTAATGGAATCGGAATATGAGCGAAACACGCACACGAGTCATTGAACCTATCGTTACCCGCTTCGCAACGATGAAGGAAGCGGAGGCCTCGGATCGCGCGTGGTGGCATTCACTCACTCCGCTCGAACGGCTTGCGCAACTGCAACACTTCCGTGAATACGCCTATGGACCCGAATCATCTAAGCGACGAATTCCGAGACTTCCTGAAATGTCTCAACGAAGCAGGCGTTGACTATTTGCTTATAGGCGGCCACGCCGTGGCTTTTCATGGCTACGTGCGCCCCACAACCGATATGGACATCTGGATTTCATTGGACAAAGCAAACGCTGAAAAAGCGGTTGGCGCCATCCGCACTTTTTTCGGGACCGACATGGAAGGATTGACTCCCGAGTGGTTTATGGATCCCGAACAGGTCAGTCGTTTTGGTTCGCGTCCCAACATGATCGAAATTCTCACTCGAATTGATGGCGGAGATTTTGCCAATGCGTTCAAGCGGCGCATCCAGGTTGATATAGATGGCGTGCCAACCAACGTAATTGCTTTGAATGACCTTAAAGAAAACAAGCGCGCCACTGGCCGAAACAAAGACCTGGCCGACCTGGACAATTTGCCATGACACCCGAAAACATATCCAAAGCCAACGCCGAATTGCGCGACAAGTCGCCATTAGAAATTGTTCGCTGGGCCATCGCGCAAACGAACGGCCGCGCCATTGTCTCCACCAATTTTCGCCCGTATGAAGCCGTCGTTTTGCATTTGGCCGTGCAGGTGCAGCCGGATATCCCGGTCCTTTGGGTGGATCACGGTTACAACCGCCCAGCGACGTATCAGCACGCCGAGCAGCTGAGAAAAATGCTCAAGCTGAACATCAAGGCTTACCTCCCCAAAATGACCGTCGCGCATCGCGAGGCGATTTATGGCCCGGTTCCGACGACGGACGACGAAGCGGGTCTCAAGCAATTCAGCGCGCAGATGAAGCTCGAACCGTTTCAGCGCGGCATGAAGGAACTCGCGCCCGCCGTTTGGATTACCGCTCTGCGCAAGGTGCAGAATCCGAATCGCGCCGAACTCGACATCGTTAGCGAGGACAAAAACTTTGGCGCGCTGAAAATCAGCCCGGTGTTTTATTTCAGCGACGCCGACATGGAAGCGTATTTGAAGCAGCATAACCTGCCGAACGAGTGGGATTATTTTGACCCGGCCAAAGCCGACGAAAAACGCGAATGCGGCCTCCACGCCGCCTGGGGCAAGGACGTCGTCACTGCCGGTTCGGGGATTTAGACACGAATTTAACGAATTAACACGAATTGAGTAATTGCCGGAAGCTCTTTGCTAAATGACATCATACCACCTGGACCACCTGGAGTATCTTGAAACGGAAGCGATTCACATCATGCGTGAAGTCGCGGGCGAATTTGAGCGGCCGGCGATTCTTTTCTCCGGCGGCAAGGATTCCATCTGCCTCTTGCGCCTCGCGGAAAAAGCCTTTCGCCCCGCGGACATCCCAATGCCCCTGCTCAACGTGGAAACCGGCCACGAATTTCCTGAGTTGCTCGAGTTCCGCGATCGCCGCGCCAAACAACTCGGCGCGAAACTGATTGTTCGCACCGTGGACCAGGCCATCGCCAACGGTTCAGCCGTTGTGACCAAAGGCGATATCAGCCGCAATCGCCTGCAAATCCCCGCGTTGCTCGGCGCGATTGAAGAATACCGCTTTGATTGCTGCATCGGCGGCGCCCGGCGCGATGAGGAAAAGGCCCGCGCCAAAGAGCGATTTTTTAGTTTTCGCGATGGTTTCGGCCAATGGGATCCCAAAAATCAACGGCCGGAAATCTGGAATCTTTATAACGCCCGCCTGAATCCCGGCGAAAATATGCGCGTCTTTCCGCTTTCAAATTGGACGGAAATGGACGTGTGGGAATATATCCGCCGCGAAAAGTTGGAGGTCCCCAACATTTATTTCAGCCACGAGCGCGAATGTTTCCGTCGCGGCGGCCAATGGGTGCCCGTCCCTCCTGCGCATACCGACACCACGAAGCCCGACCCGTTTGACGGCGGACGTCCCAAGCCGAACGAGTTAACCAAGAAGCTCGTGGTGCGCGTGCGGACCATAGCCGACATGATCAGCACCGGCATGATTGAATCCCGCGCCGACAGCGTGGATGACATCGTGGCCGAAATCGCCGCCGCGCGCGTCACCGAGCGCGGCTCCCGCGCCGATGACAAATCCAGCGAAGCCGCGATGGAAGACCGAAAAAAGGCCGGGTATTTTTAACCGCAGATATACGCAGATGAACGCAGATCTTAACTACGAATCGTTTTGCGCCACAGGTGTTACCTGCGTGGTTCGGAGGAATTGTTTTTCCCCTATCTGCGTAAATCTGCGTTCATCTGCGGTTTAATTTTAATTTCATGCCACTCTCACAGCATCCAATCGAAATCCTTCGCTTCAACACCTGCGGCTCGGTGGACGACGGCAAGTCCACGCTCATCGGCCGTTTGCTTTACGACTCCAAAAATTTGATGGAGGACCAGATTGAAGCGCTCGAACGCAGCGCCGATATCACGGGCGGCGGACAAATCAATCTGGCGAACCTCACCGACGGCCTCCGTGCCGAGCGCGAGCAGGGCATCACGATTGATGTCGCTTACCGCTATTTCGCCACGCCCCGGCGCAAGTTCATCGTCGCCGACACGCCAGGGCATGTGCAATACACGCGCAACATGGTCACCGGCGCTTCGACCGCGAACCTCTCCGTTGTGCTCGTGGACGCGCGCCAGGGCGTTATTGAGCAAACGCGTCGTCACACGTACATCGCGGCGTTGCTCGGCATTCCACACATCGTCATCGCGGTCAATAAAATGGACCTGGTTGATTGGAGCGAAGAGCGCTTCCTGGAAATCCGCGACGAGATCGAAGCGTTTCTGCCGCGCCTCGATGTGTTGCGCGATGTAAAATTTATTCCCATCAGCGCGTTGCAAGGCGACAACGTGGTGGACACCTCCAAGCACACCCCCTGGTATCAAGGGCCGAATCTGCTGGGCCACCTGGAAACCGTGCACATCGCCAGCGATTGGAACCTGAGCGCATTTCGTTTCCCCGTCCAATGGGTGAATCGTCCGAATGATCCGACCGACCATAAGCTGCATGATTTTCGCGGACTCAGCGGCCAACTCGCCGGCGGTCTTGTAAAAAAAGGCCAAACTGTGCTTGCGCTGCCGAGCGGATTGAAAAGCAAGGTCAAGGACATTTGGACTCTTGATGGTTCGTTGGAGGAAGCGTTCTGCCCGCAATCGGTGACGATTTGCCTGGAAGACGATATTGATATCAGCCGCGGCGACATGCTCGTCGGCTTTGAAAATCTTCCGGGCTTGAATTCGGACCTGCACGCGAAGATTTGCTGGATGCACCCCAAACCGCTCCAGCAGGGCAAAAAATATTTTGTCAAACACACCTCGCAAACTGTGCAAGCGGTTGTGACCAGCCTGGAGAGCAAGTTGAGGTTGTCCACTTTCGAATCTGAACCAAACCCCAGCGAACTTGCCATGAACGACATTGGTGTGATTCGGTTGAAAACGGCGAAGCCGTTGGTCTTTGACGGCTATACCACCAATCGGCTCACCGGCTCGTTTATTTTGATCGAGCAGGGCACGAACGCCACCGTTGGCGCCGGCATGTTTTCGCCTCCGACCGAAACCGTGAAACCCGACGACGTCGATTTCACGATCTAGGCATAGTGGCACGGGCGTCTCGCCCGTGCGGTTGGTAGGGACGGCGCGCTTGCGCCGTCACCGCCCGCGCAGTAGCGGGCGGAACAAAATCACACCATCGACAACGGGCACGTTTTAGGTTGCGGCGCTGAACGCGGCGCGGACGGCGCAAGCGCACCGTCCCTACCTCTGCCACTATTTGCATTGGATTTTCCCCTGCCCTTTGCATTAAATTGCGGGTATGGCAGAAAAGAGCGTGAATGAGATTTCCCGGGACATCCGAGCGATATTCCAAAAAGGCAATGATGCCTTGCTTCGCGAGAACTACGATTACGCCGTCGATCTTCTCACTCAGGTTATGGAACGAGAACCGGCGTTTTACGAAGGCCGCAAAGCATTGCGGGTGGCGCAGTCCAAAAAGGCCGGTGGTGGCGGTGGTTTTTTCAAAAAGGCCTGGAGCAGCGCCAGTTCTTCCCCGCTGGTCGCCAAAGGGCAGATTGCCCTGCGCAGAAATCCAGTGGAAGCGCTGGCCATCGGCGAGCAAATCCTGAACAGCGACCCAAACAGCTCCGGTGGGCATCGGTTGATTGCGGAAGCAGCCGTCGCGCTCGACATGCCGCGCACCGCAGTGATGTCGTTGGACATGCTCTTCAGAAATTCCCCCAAGGATAAAGCCATCGCCATTCAATATGCCAACATGCTCGCCGAAACCGGCGAAGCCAGGCGCGCGGAAAAAATCCTCATGGACCTGGCGAACGCGACGCCGAGCGATCCGGAACTCCACCAGGCATTGAAAGATTTGTCCGCGCGAAAGACATTGAGCGAAGGCGGCTACGACGCGCTGGCGGACGGAAAAGGTTCGTATCGCGACATTTTACGAAACGAGAAAGAGGCGGTGTCGCTGGAGCAGGCCAATCGCTCGCAGAAAACCGAAGATCAGGGAAAGAACCTCATTGCAGAATACGAGGCGCGGCTGAAAACCGAACCGAACAATGTGCGACTGATGCGCAACATCGCGGAACTTTACACCGAAAAGAAACAGTACGATCTCGCGCTGCAATTCTACGAAAAAATCAAAGCGAGCGACGCCGGCGCCAGCGACGCCACAATTGACGCCGCCATCGCGCTCACCAAAACGCGCCGCTTTGAGAATCAGATTGAAAAGCTGGACGCAACCGCCCCGGATTACACGGATAAGGTTGCCCAGATCAATGCCGAGAAACAGGCCTTTCGAATTGCCGAATGCCAGAAGCGCGTCGAGAAGTTTCCGACTGACCTGGCCATCCGTTACGAGATGGGAGTGCTTTATTTCGAAGCCGGCAAAATCAACGAAGCGATCGCGGAATTCCAGAAATCGAAGACCAATCCCAATAAGAAAATCCCCTCGATGAATTATCTGGCGCAATGTTTCGCCAAGCGGAAGATGTATGATCTCGCCGTGAAAAACTTCCAGGAAGCCATCAAGGAAAAGCAGATTTTCGACGAGGAGAAAAAGGATTTGGTTTACAACCTTGGCACCGTTCTCGAAGCGATGGACAAAAAGGATGAAGCCATCGAACAATTCACACTGATTTACGAAGTGGACGCCAGTTACAAAGACGTCTCCGCGAAGATGGATAAGCATTTCGGGGCGCAGTAATTAGAGTATTTTAATCGTCGTGTCAGAGCGCACCACCATCAATCCGGACATCTGCAACGGCCGGCCAGTCATTCGTGGCACACGGGTTGCCGTGCAAACGATTTTGGAATTTTTTGCGGCCGGGGATTCCGTTGAAGAGGTGCTTGAAGAACATCCAAGTCTCATTCGCGAAGATATTCAAGCCTGCCTCGACTATGCGTCCAGTGAAGGAATCGGCTGAAGAAGTTTTAACAAGGCATCTTCAAAGACTCTATCGAGTCCTCTTTTGCCCCCGAATATTCAGGCAGAAACGGCCGGCTCATGCCTCAAGACGAGCAACTCCGCGCGTGATAATTTACTCAAAGCGATAGTCTTGCCATTTGGATCGAGAAATTCCACTTCAAACACATCGGGCGCGAGTAATTCCACCACGGTGCCGACTTGCCCGGCGGCCAAGCCCTCGTCCGGCTTGTCGTCCAACAGCGCCACAACATCCAGCAGTTTGACAGGAACATTCTGCATGTTTTTCCTATAGCACGTAACAGGTAATCAATCTAGGGAAATCCTCATTCGGGCGCACATTCCAGACGCTCCTGATGCGCGCGGATTTGTTTCCGTATGCCAGCGTTATATCCAGATGGTAATGCTCACCATAATGAGATTTGCGACCAGGTTCGCAATCCGCATTTCGCGCTGCGGCAAGCAATTGCGTCCGCAACCAATCGGCATCGTTGCGGGACAAACCAAGCGCCGCCGCAAACACTCGCGCTTTGTGTCGGCCTTCTTTGTGGACGGGGTCGAGCGAATAGTCTCGCAATTTTGCAATGTCCCACAATGGCCCGCTCGGGATTTGGCAATTTCATTTACCGATCCCGTTTCAAAAGAAACTCCGCCAATCCTTCCAATGCCGCCGCTTTGCCCTTGAACATTTTCAGCGCCGAGAACGCTTTGTCCGTCAGTTGCATCGCAATCTTGCGCGATTTTTCCAGGCCCACGATCGACGGATACGTCGCCTTTTGG
>Ga0193718_1000091_pt1 | contig 18887 bp, 14 predicted proteins | sample U2a1metaG_FD_144918 | JGI IMG/M metagenome (GOLD analysis project Ga0193718, IMG submission 144918) | Soil microbial communities from a riparian zone of the East river system, Colorado, United States - U2a1 | ecosystem: Environmental > Terrestrial > Soil > Riparian zone | place: USA: East River... | reverse complement strand
TTTTCGTCAAAGAACGCGTCGCCATGCTCAAGCTCACGGACACCTACGATATTTTGGATCCCGCGACCGGCCAGACCGTCGGCATCGCGAAAGAAGAACCGCCCGTCTGGGCCAAGTGGCTGCGCCTCATCGTCAAGAAACATAGGCTGCCCACCGCCATCAACGTTTATGAAGCCGAAGGCCACCCGCCGGTGCTCACGGTCACACGCGGGTTCACTTTCATTCGGGCGAAAATCAACGTCATCGCCGAGGGACGGTCGCTGGGTTATTTCAAACGCAAATTGCTTTCATTGGGCGGCAGTTTTCTGGTGTACGATCACTCCGACCAACAGGTCGCGGAAGTGAAAGGAAACTGGAAAGGCCGCGATTTCCGATTCACCAACGTCGGCGGACGCGAGATCGGCCAGGTAAATAAAAAATGGGCGGGCCTCGCCAAAGAGCTGTTGACCTCCGCCGACAACTACGTCGTCTCTCTGACCGACTTGAGCGGGGCCAACCAGGACGCGGCTGCATTATTGCTGGCCGCCAGTTTGTCCATTGATCTGGTTTTTTACGAAGCGGAATGAGGAATGAACTTACGCCATAATCCAAAACTTGAGGCCGCGTTAAAACATTCTCTCCGAAGCTCGCTGAAGAAATACAAACGTTGCCATTTTGCAAAGCTGGCTCGCCGCCGTGCCGCGCCAGTCGTTTGAATAATCCCTACGCCTGGCCGAACGCGTAATTTCAACTCCCTCTCCGCCACGAAGTGGGGGAGAGGGTCGGGGTGAGAATTCTCCTCAACCAGTTGCGCGCAATGAACTCCGGAAACCGTGTGCAGCCCGAGACTTCTTCTCCCTCTCCTCCCCAGAAAGGAGGAGAGGGTTGGGGTGAGGAGGCACTTAGGGTTCAAGGGGAAAACACTTTGCTTTCAGATTTGCTCGCACCCATCAATTCGCTTTCGCCTTCGGCGACTCTTCCGGCACCACTTCCAATGGCAACTTCTCCGTGTGCCGAATCACCGTGAGCGGCGAACGCACGCCGACTTGCGGGCCGGTCAATTGCTTGTGCAAATCATCCACGCTCGCGATGGCGTGACCGTTGAATTCCACAATCAAATCCCCTTCCTGCAAACCCGCGCGACTCGCGGGACTGCCCGGCTCAACGCCCACCACCAGCATTCCGGTTTCAATCGGCAGATTAAAATGCCGCACCACGCGCCGAAGGATCTTCGTCGTCTGCCCGCCCACACCCAAAAACGCGCGATGAATCACGCCGTCCTTGATGAGCCAGCCCGCGATGTATTTCGCGGTATTGATTCCGATGGCGAAACAAAGCCCTTGTGCCGGCAGAATCACCGCCGTGTTCACGCCAATCACTTCGCCGCGCGAATTCACCAGCGGCCCGCCGGAATTGCCGGGATTCAACGCCGCGTCCGTCTGGATGATATTATCCATCAGCCGGCCTGAATTGGAGCGGAACGATCGCCCCAACGCGCTCACCACGCCCGCCGTCACCGTGTATTGGAAGCCATACGGATTCCCAATCGCGATGGCGAGCTGCCCCACGCGCAATTGATTCGAATCCGCCAACCGCACCGGCTTGAGATTCGGCGCATAAATCCGCACAACCGCCAGATCCGTGTCCGGGTCAGTGCCGATCACGTGCGCATCCGGTCGCCGGCCATCCGCCAGCGTGACCTCCACCTTATCCGCGCCATGAACCACGTGGCTGTTCGTGAGAATGAATCCGTCCGGCGTGATGATAAATCCCGAGCCGCTCCCGGCCCCTTCGCGCCCGCCGCGACTGTTCTTTTTCAGCACATCAATCTTCACCACCGACGGGCTGACCTCATCCGCCGCCGTGGTGACGGCGTTGGAATAAGCATCGAGCAAAGGCCCATCGGACACGGGAGCGCTGGACGCGGGGAAAGTGTTAAAAATCTCGTGCTCGTCCGCCAAGGGCACGACCTCAAAATTGATAGATTTTTTCATAATAACGGCCCCGGTTAAATTCGGGGTTAATCACCAGTAAGCGAGAATGGGGAGATGTCAAATTAGCCTCGCAATCCAGCGTTCTTATGTTTCGATTGACTAGCTAAATGGCTAAGTGCACGCTCGAATTTGCAGGGAAGGAATATGAGCAAATCGATCAATCAAAAGGACGTGGACAGAATCGCTTCATTTGTAGAAGCGTGTTGCGAATTGGAGATGGAACCATTTTTTGGGAAAGATGAAAAACTCTCTTTTGGAGGAAGCAATCAACGATTTAGCTTCACGTTTGGAGACCGTTTTCATTTTCGATCGGCCCTGATTTCTTTCAGGCGGCTGTGGATGCAGCGCGAGCCCTCAAACTGGGAGAAAACAGTCACCATCCTTAAACTTCCCGATTGGCCTCTGGTGATAGCCGCATCTGCTGGATTTCATGAAAATTTTATCCGTGCCACGCTGAAACGGGACTCGCACATCCTTAAACTGAAGATGCCAAGCCACCGGATTATTGATCTTTGGTTAAACACCGTCTTTGCGCACGGCGGTTTAGAAGGGCCAAACAAACGAAGCGATTTTGAAGCGACAGTCGACCAATACGGACATGCAGTATTTGAATTCTGTTTTCGCTCTCTCGTGCGTGAAATTGGATTTCAATTTATAAATATTAGCAAGATGGCTGCAAAACCGGCCCTTGATCACAGCAATCGAATCTTAAATCTGTCGCCATCTTTTCGAATCGGCGTTGCGTTTGGCTCGAAAAGAAGAGAGAAAACCAAAGAAGGTCACGTTATAATAAGGGAGGGTTCTTCAGAATTTTTCTCCGAGGAATCTTTTGAGGAGAGATTCAACCGCATTTTGGCACGCCATGAGCACAAAGAAATCCAATTTGTATTTAAGAATCTTGATGCGAGTAAAAACGAACTACTTCAGAGCACATTACGCCATTCGTCTTTAGCTAGCTTGCTCGAATCCCTTGGCGGGGCAATGCGATTGGAATCCCTTAAACTCGGCGGCGTTTTCGCGCCTGGCCAAAAATTTCGAGGTTCGTGGGCGATAAACTCATCACGCATGGATGTTTTAGATGAGTGCGTTTTAATCACCGACGGAATAGGAGCCGCGGCTTTGGATAAAGCGTTGGCCAAATTTCGCAAACAGTTTTTAGCGGAAGAGCAGTGAAATAGTCGCGTTATCGGAGCAATCTGTCCTGGCCGACCCGGCAAAGATTGATGAGAATCGAGGTGTCGGCGACAACTATCACTTGTCGAAGGATTCGTTGAGAGTCTGAATATCCGAAGTGAGCATTTGCTGGGTATAAAGCGGAACGCCTCGCTCACTCAAAGCGCGTTGAAATGAAAAGAAATCCACACCAGCCATTTCCGTCGCTGCCACTTTGCCGATCCGTCCGCGCGCGTACAAAGCACAGGCAAGTTCCAAGCGAATCTCCTCCGGCGTGAGTTGTTCGCCTGCGGGAAGGTCTGGTAACTCGATCTTCATGGTTCCTTTTACTCCTGTTGGAACTAGGAGTCAAACGCTGCAACCCAATTGGTCACGCCAGCAGTTCGTCCCGCACCAGGTGGAGACGCACGCGAGCGGGCTTTGGCTGATCGAAGAAGTAAGCGGAAACCGCCTCTTGCACATTCTTGCGCAATTGCTCCCAGGTATCGCCCTCAGTGAAAATGTCGTGTGACAAGCACTCAGCCACGAATCCGCCATCAGCTTCCTGAGTGACACTAAAGACGATTTCCATGCGTTCAATCTGTCATGTTCTCGAGGGAAAGACAAGCTGCCAAAAGCCTTTTACGCCTCCGCCCCCCTTATCCGATTCCGCCTGCAACTTCTCCACTTCCTTGATCAACCTGAGAAACTTTTTTCCAAAATCAGCAAGAGGATATTTTACGCGCGGCGGGATTTCGCAGACTGGCAGACTGAGGTATTCTGAATTACCGTGGCGCGCGGGAAACTGAGGCAAACTGGCAGGTTTCCCGGATCATTTTAGAAAGGCTGCGACTATGCCAAATCGTTTTAAACAAACCGTCTCCACGCCCGCCGTGTTGGCGGCGCAGGAACATTACTACGGCCGCGCCGCGCAACCCGGCCCCGCGCCGGAACGCGATCCGCTCACCGATGATGAACGCGCCTTCATCGCCGAGCGCGATTCGTTTTACCTCGGAACGATTTCGGCCTCCGGCTGGCCCTACATCCAGCATCGCGGCGGGCCCAAAGGTTTCCTGCGCGCGCTCGATGCCAGGACGCTGGCCTTCGCCGATTTCGGCGGCAACCGGCAGATGCTCTCGACCGGCAATCTCGCCACCAACGATCGCGTCGCGCTCTTCCTGATGGATTACCCGCGCCGCGAGCGGCTGAAAATCCTGGGCCACGCCCGCGTGCTCGATGCGAAGGAACATCCCGAGTTGATCCCACAAGTCTTGCCACCCGGTTTCAAACCCAGCCAGGTCGAGCGCATCTACACGATCGACGTGCTTTCCTACGATTGGAATTGTTCGCAATTCATCACCCCGCGTTACACCGCCGAAGAAGTAGAGACTGCCGTCGCGCCCTTGCGCAAACGGATTGCTGAATTGGAGAAACAGCTCGCGGGCAAGTGACTGGGCGGCGCGGATTAAAGGTCCACAAAAACGTAGGAGACGAGGTGACGAGTCTCTCACTTCCTCTTTTTAAACCACGGAAATTTGAGACTCGTCACCTCGTCTCCTACAAAGAAAACGGTTTTCACGGACCGCTAATGACTGGATGGTTGCACACCCAAGCTGACTTGTTTGCGTAGCACGCCTGCGCTACAATACGCCCGTGATTTACGACGCCTCATTGGATGAATTGCTGCAAAAAGTCTGGGATGGCCAGCGCATCAACCAGGCTGAAGCGCTCCGGCTGTACCGCCTCCCGCTCGAGGAACTCGGCGCGCTCGCCGATCGCCGGCGGCAGATTGCGAAGAAGCCCGCCTACGACGGTCGCGGCAACGACGTCGTCACCTACATCGTGGATCGCAACGTCAATTATACGAACGTCTGTAACGTGTATTGCAAATTCTGCGCGTTCTATCGCACCGAGAAGGACGACGATTCTTATGTCATCACTCTCGATGAGATGGATAAGAAGATCGAGGAGACCATCGCGCTCAACGGCACGCAGATCCTCATGCAAGGCGGACATCATCCGAAGCTGACCAAGCAGTGGTATCTCGATTTGCTCGCGCACATCAAAGCCAAATTTCCGCAAATAAATATCCACGGCTTCAGCCCGAGCGAATTCATCCATTTTCGCGAAGTGTTTAATGAGCCGCTGGAAAAAATCATCGGCGAATTCAAAGCCGCGGGGCTCGGCTCCATCCCCGGCGGCGGCGGAGAAATCCTCGTGGACAGCGTGCGCGAGCGTATTTCGCCGCTGAAAGCCATGAGCAGCGATTGGCTCGAAGTGATGGATGTCGCGCATCGGCTCGGATTGAATTCCTCGGCCACCATGATGTTCGGCCACGTGGAAACCGTGGAGCATCGCATCGAACACCTGGAGCGCTTGCGCGCGCAGCAGGATAAATCAAAAGGTTTCACCGCCTTCATCTGTTGGACCTTTCAGGCCGAGCACACCAGGCTCAAAGCCCCGACCGTCGGCGCGCAGGAATATTTGCGAACACAGGCGCTCGGCCGGATTTATCTCGATAATTTTCCGAACGTGCAAAGCTCGTGGGTGACGCAAGGCCAGGAAATCGGCCAGGTGGCGCTCAAGTTCGGCGCGAACGATCTCGGCAGCATCATGATTGAGGAAAACGTCGTCTCCCAGGCCGGCACCACCTTCCGCATGACCGTCGCCGACATGCAACGCCTCATCAAGGAACTCGGTTACGAGCCGCATCAACGAGACAATTGGTATCGCTTGCTAAACTGACATGGTAGGGATGGCGCGCTTGCGCCGTCCGCGCCGCTCAGCGGCGTAACGACCGGTGTGGTGTTAGGTGGGTGATCTTCACAAGTCTGCATTACGAAATTTTGGTTTCGCGCGGAGCGCGCCTACTGACGACACCAAAGGTGTCGAGGACCTCAGCCCGGGGTTGCCCGATTCCGAGAGGGCTACCCCGGGTACCCATCCATTCAACCCATCACTTTCGCGCGACCTGTCCGCCGTAGCTTTAGCGAAGGCGGAAGCGCGGCGAGCAAAGCGAGTATCTGTATTCGAAAGAATCGAGCAGAGGTTGCAAATGATGTAACAAACTTCGCTAAAATCACACTGGATATGGGCGGCGCAGCAGAAAAGCCTCCCCACCTCATTTTTTCGTCATCACAAACACCCCGTCCCACGATTCATCGGGAGGATTCTCGACGAGCGCCTGGCAACGCTTCAGATACATGGAACTCAGGTAATCGTCCGGCTGTTTGCGCAGGCATTCCTGGAATTCCACCGCCGCCTCGGAAAATTTTCGTTCGCGATACAGCCTCACGCCATCTTCATAACGCGCCAGCCACACAGGCATTGAGACAGTCTGCGCCGCGCCGTCACCCATGACCGTAAAAACATCCACCGGTTTGGTTTTGCCTTTGACCTGCACGAAATCCACCGTACGCAAAATGTAAGTGTTGCCCACGAGCGGCGCCATATTCTCGCCCAGCAGCAGATCGAGATGGTATTCTTTCGTCAGACCCTCCAATCGTGAGGCGAGATTAACCGGGTCGCCGATCGCGGTGAATTCAACTTTTTCAGACGAGCCCATTTCGCCGACGATAACCTCGCCGTAGTTGATACCAATGCCGATGGCCCACTCCTTTATGCCGCGCGTCTTCCAATCGGCATTTAATTTCGCCAATGCTTTGTGCATGGCGAGCGCGGTGGCCACCGCATCGCGGGCGTCCTGGGCGGCACTCTCGCTTTTGATGTTACCCCAGACGGCCATCACCGCATCTCCGATAAACTTGTCGAGCGAACCGTTGTGCGCGAACACGAGTTCGACCATTTCCTGGAAGTATTCTTTGAGCTGTTTGACCAAAGCTTGCGAGTCGGCGCTTTCGGTCATCGTCGTAAAATTTCGAACATCGGAGAAGAGAATGGCGACCGAGCGGCGCACACCAGCGAGTGCGTTGAAAAAAGTCTCCGGATTATCGAGCAGTTCCTTGACGACGTCGCGCGAGACGTAACGCTCCAAGGTTCTTCGCACCCGTCGTTTTTCCAAACGCTCCAGCAGGTAATCGTAAGTCAGAGCAATGCTGCTGCTGGAAATAAGAGCGACCGCAGGGATCATGACGAGCAAAACGTTGAAAGTCGAATCGGACCCATTGAAAATAAAATAAGAAGCCACCCAATACGCCGCGGTAAGCAGAGCCACGAGGAAGAATCGTTTCAGCGGCTGTTGAACGAGAAAACAAAAGGCCAGCGCACAAATTCCGGCGATTATGATGGCAAATGATTGTGCCAGGAGAGGGGGCTCATTCAAAAATTCTCCATGCAGGGCGGCATTGATAATATTGAGATGAATCTCCGGACCCGGCATTTGGCGCTTGGGAAAAGCGAAAGGGGTGTCATGTATGTCGTGGAAAATTTCCGCGATCGGGCCGATCAGTACAATTTTGTCCTTGAAGAATTTGCCGTTCCCGAAATTCTTCTCCCAGATTTTCGGCGACAGCACGTCTCCGACGGGCAACGGCTTAAAACCCTCTAGCGAGCCAGGAGGTGCCGTGTAACGAAAGAGGTGCGAATCGAAACCGGCGGGAATCAGATCCGGCCGTCCGAATTTGCGTAAAGCCCGGGCATCGAGTGATTCCAGGACCACATCCGGTGGAAGCAAATTGGCGAGTTGTTCCCCGGTTTTTCGATAATCCGCACGCCGCAAAATGTCGTCAAAATCGGCCCAAACGTTGTCATAACCGAGCCGGTCATCTTCCACGGGCGAGTTAGTGCCATGAGCGTCAATCACCGAGGCATTCGGCAAGTCCAGCTCTCCGAAGCTTCCGCGATCAGTCTTATTTTCTCCTATATTATAACCAATGACCACGCGGTCTTTGTACTTTTCCAGCGCTTGCTTAAGTTGTTCGTCACTATCGCTCTCCGCCGCAAAAACCAGGTCGAATACAATGACCTTCGCGCCCGCATCACCGAGCTTTTGAATCAACCGCGCCCACACCTCCCGTGACCACGGAAAATTTTTCTGCAAATCGCGCAAGACAGGCTCTTGTCGCAGTTGCTCGTCACTGAAGTCGGACGATGGATAAACCGGTTTATCGATGCCGATAAGGACCAGGCGGTCATCCATAGGTGTTTTACGGCCTATGCGCGTTTGCCAGTCCTGCGCGAAGAATTCCATTTCCTGCAGCGGAACAAAGTGCCGCATCCAGAGCACCGTGAACACGCTGGTGCACACGACACAGATTGCCAGCACCACCAATGCGCGCTTGGTCGCCGGTTTCATCGTTTCACGGCAGACTCCGTGCCGTTATTGCGTTGACAAGTCATTTCGGGGTGCAAAGATGGATTCCACGATACCACCCCGGAGCAAACATTAAAATCAGATTTCTTTTTCTGGGTTTGCTGGAGCGGTTAAAAAAATACCGCAGCCAATTCGGAGCGAGGATTTTTGGTTTTTGGCAAGGCTTTGGCGAAGGCGCAGGTTTGCAAAACCCTGTAACTGAGCCGAAACGCAGCCAAAAACCAAAAAGACCGCTTCTTCATTTTTCAAAACCGAATGGCTACGGTATTTTTTTAACTGCTCTTGTGTTCGGCTGCACAGCAGCGCACGCCGCCATCGCGCTGACGGAAAGCGTTTTCACCGAAATCATCAACGACGCCAAAGTCGTCACTGCCTCCACCCAGGCCGCCGCACCCGCCAAACAGAACGAGCTTTTCAAGGCGCCCGACCTCGTCCGCACCGGTCCCGCTTCGCGCGTGGAATTGACCGCCGCGGATCAAACCATCACGCGCATCGGCGCCAACACGATTTTCACCTTCGAGCCGACCGGCCGCAGCATCTACTTGGAAAAAGGCAGCGTTCTGTTTCATTCCCCGCCCGGAATGGGCGGCGGCGCCATTAAACACGGCGGCGCTTCGGCGGCAGTCCTCGGCACCACGATCATCGGCGCGATTCTCTTCGACGGCAGTTTCAAGATCATGGTGCTGGAAGGCCAATGCCTGGTCACGTTGCGGAACGAATCGACCCTCACGCTTAATGCCGGGCAAATGGTGATTATTCCCGCCGATGGCAATAGCTTTGGCCAAGGGGTGATGACCTTCAATATTCAACAACTGGTGGCGCGCCTGTTGCTCGTTCAAGGTTTTTCAAACCCGCTGCCTTCCCTGCCGCAGATCAATGACGCCATTCAACAGCAGAACACGGATATCGCGAACGGCACCGCCGGGCCAATCGTGAGTTTCGATGTGGCAAGCCAAGGGCTGGATCTCACCGGAGGAAAGCCTCCCAGCAATTTTCCCCCGGTATCGCCAGTCATCGATCATACGGGCCTGCCCATTTCGCCGACATCGGGCAAGGCTCCCTGAAGAGCGCTCCGATGGCATCATCAGAAAGCTCTCGAAAGCCGCTCAAATTTAACTGGCAGAAATTCGTCCTGACAGGTAAAAACGTGTGTCACCTATGAAATCCAACCTATTCCTGGTTACCCTGCTGTGCGCCTGCGTGCCGGCCTTGGCCGCGCCTTTGACCGAGAGCACCTTCACTGAAATCGTCAAAGAAGTGAACGTCGTCGCTGCCGCCACGAAAGCCGCGCAGCCGGGCGCTGTCAACCAGGTTGTCAAAGCACCCGACCTCGTCCGCACCGGGCCGGCATCGCGCGCGGAATTGACCGCGCCCGACCAGACCATCACGCGCGTCGGCGCGAACACGGTTTTTTCCTTCGAACCCGTGGGCCGCGACATCAATCTCGAAAAGGGCAGCGTGCTGTTCCACTCGCCCGCCGGCAAAGGCGGCGGCTCCATTCGCAGTGGCGGCGCGGCGGCGGCGGTGTTGGGCACGACCCTCATCGTTTCCTCGACCGGCACCGGCGGGTTCAAAGTCATTCTGCTCGAAGGCAAAGGAACGGTGACCTTGCCCAACGGAAAATCCACGACGCTCAAAGCCGGCCAGTTAGTTTTCGTGCTGCCCGGGCAAACCGATTTCGGCCCAGTGCTGGACATCAATCTCAAAAAACTGGTGGATGGCTCGCAACTCGTGAATGGATTCTCTCATCCGTTACCGTCCTTGCCTCTGATTCAAACGGCGGTTAACAAACAATATGATGAGATTGCGAAGGGGCGCATGGTGGATACCGGGACGCCACCCGAGACCTTCGGCAAAAAAAGCCTGCGCCGCGGGCAGTCTGGTAATGGGATTAACACAATTGATAACACCGGCTACCAGGCAGCCCTCTCACCATCTGTGCCTCCAAACCAGGTTGGACTTTTACAACAAGGCGAACTTCCGCCCGGCTTCCTGCCGGGCAGCCGGGGTATCGTCGTGATTTCACCGAGGTAGTTGTGCGAATCAAGTTGACGCTCTTATGAAAAAATTTGCTTCCATCCTGCTGGGAATTTTCACCCTCCTCGCGTTTGACAAAACGAATGCGCAGATTCCCGACGCCGCTCAACAGGTCGATAATTCTCAGCAACGCCGCCAACGTGCCGAGGACGCCGGGGTTTATCTGGATGGCACCAGCGCGCCCGAATTGTACCCGGATGAAACCAGCGACGTCGGCCCCCAGACAGTTTTGAAAACCAAACCGCGCCGCCATCTTTTTGAAGCCATGGCCGACGTGCAGTACTTTTACACGGACAATATGTTCCTGACCGAAAACCACCACCAGAACGCCGATGTGCTGGTGAGCACCGTGGAATTTGCGCTGGCACCCACACCGTATGACTTCGCCGGCGGAACTCTCGCCCCAACCATCGGCTACGAACATCAATGGTTCGACTTCGGGCTCGCCGATAAAGATCGTGTGAACGTCTTCCAATTTGGCGCCGGCCCATTTCCACCCGGCACGGTCAAATCAGAGCATTTAAATATTTTTGATTTCAATTCCCAAACGGCCTTCACCGGCTTGCGCTGGACCCGCGGAAATTGGAGCGCTGACGTCGGTTTCGATTTTCGCCGGTTGCTATCCACCTCCGACTATAACGAGTTTTACAAGGAATACGTTCCGCGCTGGGGACTGCAACGGGGGTTTGCCTTCGGTGACCGCGCCGCCTTGACCGTCGGTTACGCCGGCGATTACCGCTTCGCGGACCCGAAAACCCTGACCGTTATTTTGGGCGGTGGCTCCATTACCAACCAGGTTAATCCCGACATGCGCGACCGGACCGACCACACCTTGTTTGTCACTTACAATCAAGTCCTGTGCTCGCACGCCGTCCTGCAGCCGTATTATCAACTCAAATACACCCGCTTTGTGGATTCAGCCTTCGGCACGCGCAACGACCTGTTGAGTTCGGCCGGGCTGGCGTTGTATTGGACGGTTTGCCGGAATTGCGACGTGCGCGCTTTCGTGGATTACAATGCTCGTTTCTCCAACAATAAAAGCGCGTCCGAGTACCGCCAGTTTGACGGCGGCCTCGGTTTAAATGTGATATTCCGATTTTAGTAATCGAGGTTTTCTCTCCAATTCCATTCGATTCGCCGAAGGTGCCTGCGGGGCGTGATTCAAAGTGATGGTCAAAATGGCCGAGCGCGATGTCCTCTCCCTCTCCGCCACGAAGTGGGGGAGAGGGCCGGGGAGAGGTGGTGCTTAGGGTTCAGAGGGTTGCAATTGATGCGGGCGGGGCTGGCTGACCATCAGTTCAAATCACACCCGTGCCTGCGAATCAGTCTCGACGCTCGGCGCGGGTTTTGCCACGCTTTCCGGTCGCGATAAGATAACTATGCCCGAAACGCCGGAACTTACCTTTGTCATTCCCTGCTACAACGAGCAGGACAATTTGCGCGCACTGGTCAAAGCCATCGGCGATTCCGTCGCACCGCTCAACCGCACTTACGAAATCGTCATCACCGACGACTGCAGCAAGGATAACTCCTGGCAAATCCTCAAGGAAATCGCGGCCGCCGATCCGCGCGTTCGCGGGCTGCGGTTCGAGTATAATTGCGGTCAATCCGCCGCGATGTGGGCCGGCATGAAGGCGGCGCGCGGCAAAATCATCGTCACGTTGGATGCCGATTTGCAGAACGATCCGCAGGACCTGGCGCGCTTGCTCGATGGAATGAAAAATTTCGATTGCGTGTGCGGTAGCCGCGTCGAGGCGCGGAGCAAGGGAGACAATTTTGTGCGCGTGATTTCCTCCCGCATCGCGAACTGGGTGCGCAACAAATTATCCGGCGAGAACATCAGCGACGCGGGTTGCTGTTATCGCGCCTTCAAGCGCGAATGCATCGAGAACCTGAAATTTTTCAAAGGCATGCATCGTTTCATGCCCACGCTGTTCAAGATCGAAGGCTTCACAGTCACGGAAGTGCAGGTGCGCACGAATCCGCGCGTGGCCGGCAAAAGTAATTACGGCATCGGGAACCGGCTGTTTGCTTCGTCCTACGATTTGATGGCCGTGCGTTGGATGAAGAAACGCATGTTCCGCTACAAAGTCGCCGAGCGCGTCAATTGAATCGCTGATCCAGTGACCCGAGACATAGAGTTGAAACCGCAGATAAACGCAGATGGACGCGGATAAGAACTTCTTTCGAGGCCACTTGCGCGAAGATTGATGTGGTTTCGCTGTCGCCCGCACATCTGCGTTTATCGGCGTCTATCTGCGGTTGAATTGGAGCTCTTTATTTCTTAATCCCAAAAACGCTGTCCAGAATTACCTCTTTGGTTTTCCAGATCATCGCCATGGTCATGGCCAGCGGCAGAAGCATTAGCGTAATCAACAGCCACATGCCCCCGCGATCCCACAAGGCGAGAATCGGCCCGAGTTGCGCCGGCAATCTCGGAACGCGAGCGAGCGCGATTTGCAATGCCATGAGGATCAGCAAACTCACGAGCAACGTGTGGTTCAGCGACGTGAATTGCCGCGTTTCGTGGCGCAAGGTTTCATCCGGCAACATCGCACCCAGCCGAAGCAGCACCGTGTTCAAAGTGAAAATGAAAAACCAGGCGGATAGCGCCAATACACCCATTGAAACGCCATAGAAAATCAGGCCCGGATCGCTGTTCCACCAGAACGTAAATGGGCTGAGCCCAAGATTGATGAGCGCGAAAATCTTCGCGCGGTCCAGCGCGCTCCGCCACGGACGTTCCTGTTTCTGGAATGAATCCAGTTGCCACAGGCCGAACGCCAAAAGCCCCGTGGTCGCCAGCGGAGGAACGATGCCGTAGATCCGGAACCACCCGGCGCCGGCGGTGCCCACGCAGATAATCAGCGCCATGGGCAATCCCCAGAACAACGCCGACAGACCGCGCACCATGCGGCCCAGCGAATGCAGGAGTTCGGGATTCGAAGCAGGGTCAGGCATGGGGAGAATGCAGAAGGAAGAATGCAGAATGCAGAAACGTTATCAACGCGCAAGGTCCACCGAGAAATTCTTCATTCTTCATTCTTCCTTCTACATTCAAAAATTCAGGTAAGTGTAGTCCTTCAGACCCTTTTCGTAATCATCCAGCAATCGCATCGCCTCGGACGGTTTCATCCGATCCGATTTGATGGCTTCGTCCATCTGCGCTTTCATCTGGCGCTTCAATTCGTTTTCGTCGTACTGCACGGACGCGAGCGCCTGCACGATCGTGGTGCCCTCGATGATTTCTTCCACGTAGTAACCGGTGGCTTCATCGGGATCGAGGAAGACATGCACTTCATTTACGCGACCGAAAAGGTTGTGCAAATCACCCATGATGTCCTGGTAGGCGCCCATCAGGAAAAAGCCGAGATAATAAGGCTCCTGCTGGCCATTGCCGTTGATATTGAGCTTGTGCATCGGCAACGTGTCGCGCACGTCGCGCAGGTCGATGAATTTATTCACCTGCCCGTCGGAATCGCACGTGATATCCACCAGCGTGCCTTCGCGCGTCGGGCATTCCGTCAACCGGCTCACTGGCATGATGGGAAAGAGCTGGCCGAGCGCCCAATGATCGAGCAACGATTGGAACACTGAAAAATTGCAGAGATATTGATCGCCCAGGCTGTCCTCGAGTTTGCGAATTTCCTCCGGCACATAAGCCTGCCCCTTGAAACTCTGCACCACCTCGCTGCTGATTTCCCAATAAAGATTTTCGATCTTCGCCTTGTCCGGCAAATCCATCACGCCCAGCGTGAACATGTGCTGCGCGTCCTCCCGCCGCTCGTGGGCGTCATGAAACGCCTCCAGCTTGTTCGGCTTCGCGAGATTTTTTTTGATGTCGAGCAACTCCTTGACGAGCGGATGCTCATTCTCGCCAAACTGGAACATCTCCCCGGGCCGGATTTTTTCAATCGTCCCGAACACTTCCACGATCAACACGCTGTGATGCGCCACAATCGCGCGGCCGCTTTCACTGATGATATCCGGGTGCGGCACTTTTTCCGCGTTGCAAACATCGGCAATGTAATAAACCACGTCGTTCGCGTATTCCTGGAGCGTGTAGTTCATCGAACTGTCAAAGGCCGAGCGGCTGCCGTCATAATCCACACCCAGGCCGCCGCCAACATCCATGTATTCGATCTTGAAACCCATCTTATAGAGCTTCGCGTAAAAACGCGCCGCTTCCTGCACGGCTTTCTTCACCGTGAGAATATCCGGCACCTGCGAGCCGATGTGGAAATGCAGCAGTTTCAAACAGTGCCCAAGTTTTTCGGCGTTCAACATTTCCGTGGCGAGCAACAGCTCCGCGGTGCTGAGACCGAACTTCGCATTTTCGCCACCGCTCTCGGCCCAGCGCCCGGCGCCCTTGCTCAACAGCCGCGCGCGAATTCCGATGATCGGCTCCACGCCGAGTTGTTTCGAAACCGAAATGATTTGGCGCAGCTCCTCGAGCTTCTCCACCACCATGATGATTTTTTTGCCGAGCTTGATGCCCAGCAGCGCCATCTTGATGAAACTGGAATCCTTGTAGCCGTTGCAAATAATCAGGCTGCCCATCTGGCTCTGCATCGCCAGCCCGGCGAACAGCTCCGGCTTGCTGCCCACTTCCAAACCGAAATCGAAGGGCTTGCCGGCATCGAGGATTTCTTCCACGACTTCGCGCAATTGATTCACCTTGATCGGGAACACGCCGCGATATTTGCCCTGGAAACTGAATTCCGTGATGGCGTTGCGGAAGGCGAGATTGATGGACTCCACGCGATGGCGAAGAATGTCCTGGAACCGAATGAGCAACGGAAATTTCAGGTTGCGCCCGCGCGCCTCCTCGATGACATCCGTGATGTCCACGGAAGCGCCCGCATCCTGGAGTGGCTTCGCCACCACGTGCCCGGCATCGTTGATGTCGAAATATTTCGCACCCCAGCGATGGATGTTGTACAGATTTCTTGCGGCCTGGATATCCCAGGGGCCATTGGCGTCGGTCGAATTACTCATTTAGCGGCATCAAACGAACGCACTATAAAAGTCTGTGCGCGGAAAGCAACAAGGGGAATGAAAAATCTTCGTGCCGATTCCCGCTTTGCACGGCCGAAAAAACCTGATTTCATCCGCTCATGCCGAAAGTTTCTCTCACCGACATCGTTCAATACTGCGATCGCACTCTGCGCACGAAGAAAATCGGCGACTACCCGCACATCGCCAATGGCCTGCAGGTGGAAAATCGCGGCGGTGTTTCGCGCATCGCCGCAGCGGTGGACGCCAGTCTCGCCACGGTGAAGCTGGCCATTGCCGCCCGGGCGGATTTGCTCATCGTGCATCACGGATTGTTTTGGTCGCCATCGCATCCGTGGGTTGGGAAAAAATACGAACTGCTGCGGTTGCTTCTGGAAAATAACCTCGCCGTCTATAGCTCGCATTTGCCGCTGGACGCGCATCCCAAACTCGGAAACAACGCGCAACTCTGCGCCGCACTCGGCTTGAAGCATCCGAAACCATTCTTCGCCAGCCACGGCGGCACGATCGGTTTCAAGGTGCGCCAAAAAATTTCCCGCGCCGAACTGGCGAAGCGTTTACACCGCGCGCTCGGCGCGAAACCATTGCTCATTCCGGGCGGCACAGAGCGTTGCGAGAATATTGGAATTGTGACGGGTGGCGCGGGCGATGGATTGAAGCAAGCTGCCGAGGAAGGCGTGGACACGTTCATTACCGGCGAAGGCCCGCATTGGACCTACGCAATGGCGGAGGAACTTGGCCTGAACGTTTTCTACGGCGGCCATTACGCCACGGAAACTTTCGGTGTCAAAGCCTTGGCCGCCGCATTGTCACGGAAATTCAAAGTTCCCTGGGAGTTTCTCGATCACCCGACCGGTCTATAATGGCAGGGCCGCGCTGCCGCGCGGCCTCATAATAGCCGTTGGTGACGCAGTCACCAACGCTCTCTATTCCGCCCGCTTCTTCCGGCCCGCCACCGCCACATACGCCAGCAAACAGACACCGAATCCAATGGCCACGAGATTGACGTAAAGCATATGGATGTTCGGACGGAACTTGAATTCGACTTCGTGCTGGCCCGGTTCCAGATAGACGCCGCGCATGAGGAAATTGCATTTCAGCAACTCGGCGCTTTTGCCATCCACCAGGACTTTCCAGCCCGCGTCGTATTTGTCGTTGAGCATAAGGACGGAAGCGGCCGCCGGGTTGGCTTTGAGTTTAATGTCCGCGGGAGCGTAACTCACGAATTCGACGGCAGGGCTTTGATTTGTGGCCGCTGGCTTCGCACCGGCTGGAAGCGGTGTGGATACGAGCACGGTTTGCGCAGGGTCGAAGGACGGCGCGATCAATTCCTCCAGCGTAGCTGAATCATTGGTGCTCACCTCCCATTTTGAAAACAAAGTGGCGCGCGGCAGTGCGCCGGTGAATTCGAAGAGAGCGTAAGTGGCGTTGGGATTATCAGTCGGGATGGCGGCGACCTGGGAATACTGGTAGGCGTTGACCACGCCGGGCCTTGCCCCGAGTTCGAATCGTTGAATGATGCGGAAACGATTGGACACGGTGTCAAACTGCTGGTTTATCAGAGGAAGCAGAGGCGCCGGGCCGAGGAGATAACGGGTGCTGGTCAGTTCCCAAAGCCGCCCAAGGCGATAAAATGTTTTATCATCCAGCATCAAGTGGCCTTGATCGTCCTGTTTCACCCCGACGCGCATCGCATTATTGAACGTATCGAGGTCCTCGGGGGTGCGCGGCATCTGGACGATGTCGATGGTCTGAATATCGTAATAGGGAAAAAGCTGTTGTTTCCATTCAAGGCCGTAAAGTTCCTCAAAGGACCGAAACCCATCCGGGGTGGGTATTGGCGAGGGCAGAACATAAGCAACGCGATGCTCGTAAGGCTTGGTGCGAAGGAAATCGATAATGGGTTCAGGTTTCCCGCCGGTTTCGTATTTCTCCTGGTAGTTCCAATAACCGGTGTAGGGCTTTTCAAAAGAATTGTTGTACGGCAGATTCGCGTGCAGGAAATCTCCGACTAAAATCAGCCCCAGCAAAATGCCCGCCCATCGCGCCTGCTTACCGGCGAACGCCCCACTGAAAATCAGCAGCAACAGGCCGCTGCCGGAGACAAATAACAGCATAAACCAGCCGATCTGCCGGAGACTGAAATCCAGTTGTGCCACGGCGAAATCGTGCGTGTCGCTGGCACTGAATTTGCCCAGTGTCCCTTGGGCGGTGGCCTGGATTTGTTGCATCTCGACCAGATGATCTTGCACGTGGCCGCGCATGCCGGCGTAAAGGGCCCAGCCAGCGAGGCTCAGGAGAATTGCCGCCACGCTGCCGACGACCCAGCGTTTATCGAACGATGACGCTTTGGCCCACCAGGTTTTCAGCCGGCCGCCGGAAGCGCTGGCGAACGGAACGTCCAGATAGCGGCGACTAAGCCCGTGAAGGCCGTAGGCAAAGAGAATGAGGACCGCAAAGGTCAGGATATGTAGGAATTTATCCGGATTGCGGATGGTGGAGAAATAGGGGAGCGCGTAAACAGTATGGTAATAAAGATTAAAAGGCAGGTGGCGCCCATAAGCGAGCAGCAAGGAAACGCCGGCGACGCCAAACCAAAACCAGACCAGTTTGCGTTCGGCGGGAGTGAAGACTGAATCTTTTTTGCGAACAGATTGCAGGGCCGCCCAGAAAGCGATGAGCGCGACCAAGGCGCCCACATAGATTCCCCGGCCGGTGTGGCGAAGGAAGCCTTGCGGCAGCGGCCCTTTTTTGCCGGAGTCAAAATAGCGCTCGTAGGAGGGGTCGGTCCCGATGCCGCCCCGATAGGTGGCGGCGCCGGGCGTGATGACGCTGCAACCAAAAAGATTGGGAATGATCAACGCGAGCGTTTCCTGTTTGGGCAGGCTCCACTCGGTGGCAAAATCATAGTGCGCCGCTTTGGTCGGTTCGTCCTGCTGCGTGCCGGCGATGCCCGTGAGGCTGGAGGCGATCAGGGCGAAAACCGAGTAGGCGGCAATGAACAGAGCGAAGGCTGTTACGATGAATGTTCGCCCAAAACCACGAGCGGTTCGCGCCGGTAAGGATGAACCGTCTTCGGCGAGTGATTGGTAAAAAACAAACGCGGCGATCATTACGCTGAAAAGCGCGCCAACATCCGCGGCCTCCATGACATTCAAGCCCACGGCCAGCCCGGCGAGGGCGGGCATTATCCAGAACGGCACGTTATCCCGTTTTGCGAGGGTGGCCAGCGCGAGGAAATCCGCGCCAAAGGCGATGATCGGCGGGACCGAGCCCCAACAGGCATTGGAGAAATAAGAGGTGACGAGGCAGGCGGCCAGGCCGCCGAGAGTGGACGCCATGACGCCGAAGCCCGAGCGCCGGCAGAAAAACCAGGCGCTGAAACCCAGCAACCACAGGCTGATGGGGATCATGAATTTGGTGCAGACTACCGGAGA
>Ga0193718_1000089_pt1 | contig 18898 bp, 33 predicted proteins | sample U2a1metaG_FD_144918 | JGI IMG/M metagenome (GOLD analysis project Ga0193718, IMG submission 144918) | Soil microbial communities from a riparian zone of the East river system, Colorado, United States - U2a1 | ecosystem: Environmental > Terrestrial > Soil > Riparian zone | place: USA: East River... | reverse complement strand
TCACGCCGAAGTCAACCTGAGCGACATCGACATCCAGAACTGCACCGCCACCGAGGTCATATTCTGCTCGGCGGTCACCGACGTGCTCTGCCCCGGGCCGGTCAACGGCTCGATCAAATCCGGCGTCGCCGCGAACGGCATCACGATCCAGGGCGCATGCCAGACCGTGCACCTGCTCGGCCTCGACGTCGGCGGCGGCACCGGAACCGGGGTGTGCGTGGTCAAGGCCGCCGGCGGCAGCAGCCCCTCCGACATCCGGATCGGCGGCAAGCTCCAGTCCGGCCAGGTCGGCCTGGTCGTGAACGACGGCGTTGCCGGGTCGCGCTTCGAAGTCGACTGCACCAGGAACCAGGGCGACGGCGCCCAGTTCAACGGCACGGGCGGCGCGAACAAGCTGCTGCTGATGGCCAACCTGAACAACCAGGCCGCCGGCACCGCCTACGACTGCAACGTCACCTCATCAGCCCACCTGTACATCGACTCGCCGCAGTACCGCACGCCAGGCGGCGGCGCGGTCACCGCGAACCTCAACATCACGATCGCCGGCAACCACGTCACCCACAAGGACCCCCCGGCCGGCACCACCACAGCCGGCAACGCCCCCGCCGGCTGGTAAAGGAGCAACAAAAATGCAGAGTTACCTGGTCCTGGCCGGAATCGTCCTGACCTTCCTCACCGCGCTGGTCGGCTGGCTGTCCAGCCGGGGCAATGCGAAGAAGCTCACTAAGCAGACAGGGCAGCTCGCCGAGGTGCACGTGCTCGTCAACTCGCGGCTGAAAACGGTAGTCGAGCGCGTCGACCAGCTGGTTACCACGCTGCAAGTAGCGGGAGTGCCCGTGCCCGACCCGCCGGGCACGCTAACCCCACCACCCCCACCAGCCCCGGCGCCCGGCCAGCCGGTACACCACCACGGCGGCAGGAACGACGGCGGCGAACACGACTAAGAACCACCAGTGCCAGGTCATGCCCCGTTTATTCTGGCCCGGATAGCCTGAATGGCCTCCCACTCCTGGGGGGTCAGCAGCACGTGGACCTTTCCGGCCCGCCAGTCCCGCATGTAGCCCGCGTGGCAGGCGGTGCAGTAGCGCTGGTTTTCCCGGTCGCGCGGCTTGCCGCATTTCGAGCAGCCTTTGGCCCCGCCGTCGGCGGTCTTGGATTCGCGTGAAACGACTATTGTCACTGGTCAGGTCCTATTTTGGGTTTTCGGTGAAACGGGGGTTTATATAATTCAGGCCGCCAGCTGCAGCCCGGCCGGGACCGGCAGCGCTGCCATCACGCGGGCCTTGCGGGCCTGGCTGACGAGCACGTAAATCCGGGTCGAGTTGACGTCCTTGTGACCGAGCAGCTCGGCGACGGTGAGCAGGTCGTAGCCCGAGGCCTCGAGCGCGTTGGTGGCGAAGGTGTGCCGGCCTTGATGCAAGGTCGCCTCGATGCCGCAGCCGCGCAGGTAGCGGCTGGCCCGCTTGGAGATGGTGCCCGGGGCGTTCGGCCCGCGCTGGCCGTCCCGGCGGGCGAACAGCCAGCCCGAGGCGGGCAGGCCGGCCATCTTAAGCTCGGCGAGCACGAACGGCAGCAGCGGGATCATCCGCTCGCTGGTGCCCTTGGTCGCGTCGGAGGCGATCAGGATCACCGGCACGTCGGCGTGGTCCAGGATGCATTCCCGCCTCAGCAGCGCGATCTCCTTGGGGCGCAATCCGGCGAATACGGCCAGGATCAGCCAGGCCCGGATATCGCGGGGCGCCCGGGTAATGGCGGTGCACAGGTCCGCGGCGGAAATCGGCCGGGGCAGCCGGCGGGGCGGCTTCGGCACCGGGATCTGCGCGGCCGGGTTATCGTCGCGCAGCTTCGCGACTTTGCGGGCCCATTCGAAGAACACCCGGGCGTCGGAGACGTAATTGGCGACCGACTGGCTGCACAGGTAACTCAGGCTGGCCCGCCATTCCAGCAGCATCTCCGGCGTCGCCTCGGCCAGCGGCACCGGCAGCCACGCCGCGAGCCGTTCCAGTCCCTTGCGCCGGATGTAGACCGTGGTCGCGGCCCTGCCCTGCAGCCTCGCGTACCGGCAGTATGTACCGATAACCGGATCAGATGATTCTTTCAGGGTATACGAGATCACTTGTTCTCCCCGTGGAAAAGAGTCCAGCGCAGTTAAGACGCGTCAAAAGCCATTCCGGCTAAAGAAGGCAGCCACACCCGTGCGCGACGGTGCAAATACCGCACAAAGTGCATGTATGGGCGCCGCACCAATTGCAGATCCCCGCCAGCCGTTTCACGCTGGCCGGCGGCCGCCAGGCCGGCTTAGGTATCCGCATTTTTGCCGCACATGCCGCAATAGCTGGTGCAGGTTCCCCGCGAGCAGGGCGGCAGCTCGGCCGCCACGGCGGCCTCGGCCAGCCAGGCGGCCTTCCGGGCCTGGACCCTGGCGTCAATTTTCGCCCTGATCTTTGCCTGCATTTCGTGATAGGTCTCGCCGTAGGCGATCGCGCGGCCGAGGAGCTCGGCGTCCATCGTCGGGGCGTAGCCAGAGCAGGACACGGCGAGCAGGCGCAGCGCCCCGCGCAGCTGCTCCTCGTCGAGTGCCTCGATGCGGCCCGTCAGGTCATCGACGTCGGCCTGGCCCAGCTGGCAGGGCGGCCGGCCGAAGTTGCGGATGCTGAGCGTGTAGCCCGAATGGGTGATGGCGCTGATCATGCCGCCACCTCCAGGCCGGATTCCCGCAGGTCAGAGGGGGTCTGGCTTATGTATAGAAGTGATGGCTCATTAGCTGAAGATTCACCGGTGATCAGCCATTCCAGCGGAACGCCGCACCGCATTGCCCAGACTTTTATGTAACCGAGCTTGGGTGGCGCGCCGCGATCGTTCAACCAGCGGCTGACGGTCCCCCGGCTCAGGCCAAGCTCGGCAGCCATTTGATCGGTCTGCATGCCTGCGTGATGAAGCGCGCGCTGCAAACGCCAGCCCAGCGTCCACTCCGGAACTGTCATCTCGTCCATGGGGGCAAGTGTTGTCCTAAGACCGTCCAACGTCAAGGTTTGTCTCAACAAAACCATCGGCCGGCCCTTGACCGTCTTTGGACAGTGTGCGATATCTTGTCGCAATGGCACATGAGAACCACTCGTCACTGCTCACCACCGATCAGGCCGGTCGCCTGCTCGGTCTGAGCGTGCGAACGGTGTCGCGCATGGCCAAGGACGGCAAGCTTGATTACGCCCAAAAGCTCCCCGGGCCGCGCGGCCAGTACTTGTTTGATCCCGAAATCGTCCAGGCCAAGGCGCTAGAGCGGGTTCTCGACGATCAGTCTGATCAGGACCAGCTCGATCTAGGTCTGCCAGCTCGGAGGGCCTCGTTATGGCTGACCAGGCCTGGGCTGATCTGGCCCGCAACTCGATTCAGGCGCTCGGGTTGCTCGGGTATCCGGTTCCTCCTTGCCTCCCTGACAATGCCGAGCCGTGCGGCGGTACTTATGCCGAGCACTGTGTCGCGAACCTGGCCGCGCTGTCCGCGGTGATCGATCACCAGCTGAAGCATCTGGCACCCCCGGACGGCATGTTCACCGAGATCTATACCGACATCGAGGCGAAGCTGCAGCATCCGGACTGTCAGCTTTTTGGCAGGTCGTGATGCGGCGTCTCATCGATGAGCCGGAGGTCTCGCGGCCGCCGTACGTCGGCAGGCGCCGGCGGCGGCCGCTGCGGTGGCCGATGCCAGCGGTCCTGGATCTCCCCCCCGCCAGGAACGCTGAGGTGGAGGAGGCCGGTACCTCCGGCGGTGCCGGTCTCCGCCGCCGGACGCTGGCCGAGATCGCGCTTGACGCCGAGCTGGACCGGTCGCTGACCGGCATCCGGTACCTGCTGCAGCGCGAGGCGATCACCCCGGAGCACGCGGCGGTGTGGTGCCTGATCTACCGGCAGCAGCACGACCAGGCCCTGGCCGACCTGCAGCGCTTCGAGGAGGCCGAATGCTGATCAAGGTCCTGGAGCTGGTGATCGCGCTGATCGAGCTGGCGGCCGCGGTGGCGCTGATCGGGCTGACGGTCTGGCTGCTGCTGATTGTGCGTCCTGATCTGCGCTTGCGGTTCCGGCTGAAGTGGTGGATCCGGTTGTGCAGCGCGACGTGCCCGTGCCAGTGCCCGGCCGATCATCATGACTGGGACGCCGACGATTACGAGTACTGCGCGGAGCTTGGCCACGGGAAGTACCCGTGAGGATCCTGGGCCGGCTGCGGCACCGGCGCAAAGACGCGATCAGGCGGTGCGGTTGCAGGGTGCTGTGGTGGCGCGGTCGCTGGCAATACGTGGTGTGCTGTCCCCGGCACGTGCCCCGGATGATGAGCCAGCTGCGATGAAACGGACCGGGCCCGTCGACGAGGCGGCGCAGCTGCGGCAGCTGATCCGCGAGGCACACGAGGCGTGCAAGGACCTGCGGGACGCGGTCCGGGATGCGAAGGCCCTGGCTGACCGGGCCAGTGCTGACTGCTCCGCCCGGATTGAGGGTCAGTTCGGCCGGGCTAGGCAGTTGATCAACGAGCAGCTGGACAACTTCACGACGGACCTGGCCGATAAGACGCCGCTGCAGATTCTCTGCTCGAGGTGCGGCACGCTGACCGCTGCGCTGGTCAACCCGACGATCAAGGCGTCCTGTGCGGGCTGCGGCCTGGACTTCGCGGTGCTGGCAGAGATGATCCAAAGCCAGTGGTACGCGGAAGATGCCGAGCCGGGGAGAGCCGGTGTGTGAGCGGCGGCCGAGGCGGCGCGCCCGGTCTGCGTCGGCCCGGGCGCGCCGTTGCCCCCGCACCCTATCCAGTGCCCGTCCTGCGTCCCTGGCCGGTCTTGCCGTGCCATGAGCGGCCGGCCCTACCGGGGCTTCAAAGCTCGCAGCGCCGATCTGGGGCGCAAGCGGCGGCGGTCGCGCCGCAACGAGATCCTCAACGCCATCGATGATGGCTGCCGGCGGCTGCTCGGCCGCCGGGTCCGCCGCCAGTGGCAGGAAGCCGCAGCCGCGTCGCCGGTGATCGCCAGGGTGCGCGCTCATCACCGCGCGAACGTGCTGGCCGTGGTGGACCTGATGGGTACCCGGGCCAGTTTCGCAGACGGCACTGTCATTTTCGGGCGCGCGGAACTCTGCGCCGAGCTCGGCATCTCCATCTCAACCTGGAAAGCGGTCCGCCGGACACTGCGCAGAGCCGGGCTGCTGTTCCTGGTGACCTCCGGACGCAAGTACTGGCACGGCACCGAAACCCGTAACGACGCCGCGGTGTACGTGGTCGCCGCCCCCATGACCGTTTTGCGAAAAATCGGGATTCGCCGGTCGCGCGCTTTCGCATGCCGGGAAAGTCGCCCCCCTACGGTCTTGGCTGAGGTAGTTAACACAACAGCCCGCGCGTACGACGAAAGGCCAGGTCAGCGAAGACCGCCCTCCGGGCGGGCTCAGCCTGGAGGCCGTCCGCGCGCCGCACCGGCGCGCGCAGCCGCCCGGGCGGCCGGCGCGGTGGCCGGGGCGATCCGCCAGTGGGCAGGCCAGATCATCGGCGAAGGATGGGTCAGCTGGCTGACCGACGTGCTCGAGGCGGCCGGCTGGTCCGGCGCCGATGTCACCGAGGCCCTGGCCTACGCCGGCCCGGGCGGCCCGGCCCACCCGTACCTGCACGGCAGCATGCGCCACGCTGACGCGGTTCTCCGGCACCGGCTGTTCCGGTACTGGTTCGACGGCGCCGTGCCGCTGCCGTCGCCCTCCCAGCGCAAGGCGGCTGCCGCCGCCGAGCTGGCCGCCGACCAGGCCGCCGAGCAAGCCGCCCGGGCGCAGCGCGAGGCCGCGAAGCTCTACGCCGACGAAGCGCCCCACATGCGGGAGTTCGCCCGCCAGGCGGCGCTGGGCAACCCGTTCGCGGCCGAGGTCCTGCGCCGGCGGCGAGGTCAGCGAGAGCCGGGCAGCGCACGGCCGCCGCCGGATTTACAGAAATCCCGATTCGTGAAATCCAAGATCAGCTGAGGAGCTATGTTCATGATCCAATTCCGTGACTCGGTCAGCCCGGGCTCGATCCCGACGGCGACCACGCACGTGGCCGCCTACGCGACCGGCCGGTACGTATGGCCAACTGAGCAGCTCGACCGGTTCGAGCGGCACATCAAGATCGGGGTGCTGTCCCGGTCGCCGTCCCAGGCCCGCATCGCCCGGGTGCTCGACATCGAGAGGTTCGATGCCAGCGTCGACGACTTCCCGCCGTTCGCCGAGGAGCGGCTGGACTTGAAGCACCCTGACCCGACCGCCTACTGCTCGATCGACACCATCCCGGCTCTTCTCCTGGCGATCGAGGCAGCCAGGCTGTACACCTGGCGGCTATGGGTGGCGTGGTGGTGGGAACGGCCGCTGCCCCCGACGGCCGCCGAGGTCCTGGCCGAGATCAGGGCGCTGACCGGCATCGAGCTGCCCCCGCGCGTCCTGTGGGCCTGCCAGTGGCAGAACGGCGTCTCCTACGACACCTCGGTGCTGTACGGCGCGGACGACTTCACCCGCCGGTGACCGAGGCTGATTTCCAGCAGGACGTGATGGAGCTGGCCGCCAGGCTCGGGCGGCTGGCCCATCACTGCCGGAACGGCCGCCTCTGCAGCGGATATCCCGGCTTTCCCGACACGGTGATCGTCGGAGCCTGCGGCCTGCTGCTCGCCGAGCTCAAGATGCCGGGACGCGGGCTGGAATCTGATCAGATCACCTGGAAATACACCCTGCTAGCTGTGGGCATCGCCTATTACATCTGGCAGCCCATCGACCTGGCCAGCGGCCTGGTCGAATGCCACATCAGGGCGAGCACGTGACCAGCTGCATCTGCTGCTGGATCTGGTTCGGGCGAAGTGAACTGTGGCACATTCACCCGCGCTGCCCTTGGCACGGCCGGCTGCAATACCGGGACCTGCCGATACCTCCTGGCACCTATTACGGCGGCTGCCTCCGCGATCACGCCATCGTCGGGCTGCATATCGTGCCGTGCAAGGTAAATGTCGACTGGTAGTCCCCTTTACAAGCAGTAAAGGGGCAAATGGGGAGACGGACGTAATTTACGCGGCCAAGTTGGCTCCGTCCGCGCAAGCTGGGCCCTTAAACCGGCTGGTCAGAGGCTTACCAGTAGCTCCAGCTGCTTTTGCCCGGGTCCTCGGGCACCGGACTCCCGCTTTCCCGGGGCTCGATCGTGTCGGCCGGCTCGGTTTCGGCGGGCGGGTCGCTGATCATCACCGGGTCGGCCGGGGGCTCGGGTTCCGGGCTCACGATGTCGGTCAGCACGTCGGCGACGGCCTCGGCGGCTTCCACGCCGGCGAGGGCGTCGATTTCGGCGACCTCGGTTTCCGCGTCGGTGTATATCTCGGCGGTGTCGCGCGCTACGCCGGCCTGAATGCGCGCTACCTCGATATCCCGCTTCGTGCGCAGCCTTTCCATCTCGACTTCGCGGTCCATCGCGGTCTGGGTCTCGGTCGCGTCCGCGCATTGCGCGCATTGCATCCCGCAATCGGTGCAGTAGGCCATTGTCATTCCTCTTTCGGCTGGCGGGCCCTCGGGTTGTAATGCCATTTGCTACGGTCGGTGCCGAGCGTGTCAACGACGTGCTTGCGGCCGCGGGGCTTGGTGAACATCGTGATCGTGAGCTGATATTTGCCGTTTACCCGGTCGGGCGGCCAGTGATCGCTTTTGCTGGTCATCACGCCGTTAAACGGCCAGGAAACCTTCACGCTGACTTTCCGGTGCTGGCCGCACCGGTATATGCCTTTCTTGATGTCGTAGGCACGGTGCTCGTCGGCGATGCCGTAATAGATCAGCTCCTCGCCCGGTCCGGCGCGGATCGCGGCGACCACCAGGTGATCCCAGGAGCAGTCGCGGGATCTCCAGCCCGGCGGCTCTCCCTTGGGCACTGGTCACCCGGCCTTTTTCAAAATCTGTTTCGTTTGGTTCCTAACGATCCATGTTACGCTCGGATCTGTGGTCAGCCTCAAGAGCGCGAAGCAGGCAGTGGCCACCGCGCGCGAGAACATCGACACGTCGGCGCGGCTGAGCATCGGGGCGCTGGCCGCCGCGCTGCTCGCGCTGCTCTTCTCCCTGATCGCCCTGGTGAAGGTGAGGCACGCGTGATGAGCTGCCAGTGAGCGCCGAGGGCCTGATGACGGCAGCCGGCGACGACGTCGAGCTGGAGGCAGCCGGCCGGGCTTTCGCCGCGGCGATGGCCACGCCCGAGCCGCCCGCGGACGGGCATCCGGATTACCCGGCGCCGCGCCGCAAGCGCGATCCGGAGGCGCCGTTCGGCCGCAATCCTGACGGCTCGCCGGTACTGAGGTACGGGCTGAACGCCAAGGGGCTGCCGGCCCAGAATCCGCCCGGGCCGGGCCGGGGCGGGAAGAAAGACCCGGCCGAGCAGGCACGGGTGCAGAAGCAGCCGGCCTCGGACGCCAAGGGCACCCCGGCGAAGGAGGACTACACCCGGGAGCTGGTCGAGTTCACCGACGGCTGCTGGATGCTGATGGCGGGCACCCCGGTGCCGTGGAAGCGGCTCGCCGGGTTCAAGGCCAGGATGCGGGCCCAGGCCGCGCTGCTGAAGGAAAATCAGGCCGGCATCGTCAATGCGGTCAACCTCGGCGCCGTGCACAACGAGCAGGTGCGGGCCAAGGTCGAGGCGGTGACCACCGGCGCGGTGTCCTGGGTGCTGCCGGCCATGTTCATGCTCACCCCGTTCGTCGCCTCCTCGGCGGCGCTGTGGCGGACTGATGCCGGCGATCCCGAGCTGGTCGACCTCGCGGCGCTGACCGAGCGGGACTGGAAGGTTTTCAGCGAGGATCAGATCAGGCAGATGTCCGCGGAGCACCAGGCCCAGCTCGCTGCGATGGGCCAGGCCGCATGAGCACCGCCGGCGAAGACGAAGACGACGTTTACCCGCTGATGCGGACCGCGGGCCCGGTCGATGCGGCCCCGCAGCTGCGGGCAATCGTCGCGGCGAAGATCGCCGAGAACTACCTCAGCTCCGACCCGGTGTCCTATGACCTGGGCCCGATCGTGCTCCCCGCCGACGGCGGCGTACAGGCAATGGCCGCTTACCTGCTGATCCTTTCGGTCCGCTCGCCGCTGCTTTCCCCGCCGCGGATCGCCGTCTCCGATGTCATCCGTGACGCCTATCCCACGCCCGAGCAGATCGAGGCCGCGGTCCGGAACGCGCTGGACATCCTGGCCCGGGCCCGCGCCGGGCTGCTCAGGCCCCAGCCGGGCGGCGGCTATCATCCGGGGGTGAACTGATGGGCGGCCTGATCCCGGCCGGGAAGACGGCCGAGGACCTCGCCGTGGCGGCCGCGCGGGAGATGGTCGGCTACTGGCGGCAGCCCGAGAACCAGGCCTACATGATCGGCTGCGTCCTGGCCGCCGGCATGGCCCCTAGATTCCGGCCGCTGCCCGGGGTGCTTTTCGTGCTGTGCGGGGGGCTGGTGATGCGGCAGGCGTACCTGACCGGGCAGGACATCGCCCAGATCGCGGAGGCGGCAAAAGGTGGGCCTGACCCGGCTGCCGCGTGACGTTTTCCTGCGCGATTACTTCGAGTACCTGCCCGGCCAGCACCTGGCGATCATCTACCCGACCGGCGGCGGGAAAACCCACCTGAAATACCAGCTGCTCCGCGAGGCGATGCGGCAGCAGCCGCAGCTGTCGGTGCGGGTCACGCTGCCCAAGCGGAAGGACCCGCCGGCCGCCCGCTGGAACAAGGCCCTCGGCCTGCGGGAAGTGCCGAGGTGGCCGCCCCCGCCCACGCTGCGGGGCAAGCCGCCGGGCTACGCGCTGTGGCCTAAGCACATCATCGGGCAGCCCGGCCAGGACCCCGAGGCGGTGCTGGCCAGGAACGATGCCCACCTGGAACGCCAGTTCAAGATCTGCGCCCAGGACGCTTACCAGACCGGTGACTGCATTTACGACGCGGACGACATCTACGTCCAGGCCGTGATCTACGACATGAACCGGTTTTTCGACGAGATGCTGACCATGGGCGGCATCATGGGCTGCGGCCTGTGGGGCGAGAACCAGAAACCCTCCGGCACCCCGCGCGGATCAGTCACCAGCTTTTTCTATTCGGCGCCGACCCATTTGTTCCTCGGCTATGACCGGGAGGAAAGAAACCGTAAGCGTTTCGGGGAGATAGGCGGCATCGATTCCAGGTACGTTTCCCACGTCGTTTTGAACGAGCTGAAGATGCATCGCATCGACGACCATGACGTTTCCGACGTGCTGTACATCTCGAAAGCCGGAACGGAAAGCGGGCTCGGCCCGCAGTTGTGCATTATCGGCCCGTGACTTGATTATTGCCGCTATTGCCATATGCTGGCGGGGACGGTCAGTCGCGCTGGATATCGGCTGACCGTCTGTGTCTTTGCGCGGCTGGCCCCTAGCCAGCGGCGAAGGGACACCCGGGTAATGGCCTACAACGCGTGCGTCACCGAGGCCTGTGATGTCGGCCTGGCCGCCTGGTCCCTGGACCCGGCGGCCTGCATCGTCTCGGGCGGCCTGGCGACCACCGTGCAGTACCTGGCCGGGATCTATTACCGGCCCGAGCCGGATCTGCCGCCGCAGCCCGCCAACATCTATGTCCCCAACGGCGTGGCCGGCACCTCGACCGCGTTCCAGGTCGGCCTGATCACCATGGACCCGATCGGCGCGCTGGCCGCGGGCACCCTGCTGGCATCGAGCCCGGCAGCCGGAGTCCTGGCCGCCGGGCTGAACAAGTTCGTGCTGGCCTATATCGCGGCCGCGCCCGCCGTGCTGCCGCAGGGCCGGTACTGGCTCGCGGCGGTCAACACCACCGGCACCACCACGACCACGCTCGCGTCCCCGTGCCCGGGTAACTCGAACCTGGGCCTGAACATGGGCACCGACGCCGCGCACTCCCGGTTCGGGATCGCCGCGGCGACCGGCGCGCTGGGCAACATCGTGCCCGGCACCATCGCCCTCGTCGGCGCGACCCTCGCCTTGTGCATGGGCCTGGGCTGATGGCCGGCCGCGTGCCCCACGAGCACGGCTGCGACTGGGCCAGGCCCAGCGGCGGCGCTCACAGCGACGCCGCCAAGCGGGTCCGCGATACCTACAACCTGCACCGCGCCGCCGGAGCGGCCGGCGCCGCGTTCGGCCTGAACTCGACGCTGAACAAGATCTTCGCGGTCGCGCTCGCCGACGGCGCCTCCGACGGGGTGCTGTACGACACCCGGCACGATGCGGTCCGCCACCAGCACCACAACGAGAAGTGGTACGCCTACCTGCGCGTCGAGCGGTACGTGATGACCGCCTGCCAGGCCGAGTCGGTGCTGAAGTTCCACCGCGAGGCCTACGACAAGGGCCTGGTCTTCGTCGACCGGGACGACGCCCGGCTCTCCTCGATGGAGCTGATCACGCGGATGACGACCGAAGACCACCGCCGCCAGCTCGCGGCCCTGTCCCGGTAAGACCGATGGAGGACATGTGACCACGCCCGTGATGGCCAAGCCAGCCGCCGGAGGCCAGCAGGCCGGCAAGCAGGCCCCGGCGCCCCGGCCCTACCCCTACCCGGTGGGGATGTACGACAACGAGGCCCAGGACGGCGGCCAGATGGCGCTGCTGCAGACCGCGGCGCCGCAGCAGTTCCCGATCTACAACGTCACCCCGACCGGCTGGGTCCGCGGGATCTGGTTCGACTTCACCATGGTGGTGACCGGGAACGTCGCCAACTCGGTGTCCTACGCCGGTGATAACCCGGTCAGCGTGGTGCAGAAGATGACGCTGCGGGACCTGGGCCAGCAGGCCGTCATCGGCCCGATCGGCGGCTATGACTGGCTGACGCTGTGCAAATTCGGGGCCTACCAGAACATCGGCGACCCGCGCGCTGACCTGACCTGGACCGCCATCGCCGGCGCCGGCCCGACCGCCGGGTCGTTCACCTTCAGCCTGTACCTGCCGTTCGAGTTCTGCGCCCGGGATGCGATCGGCACCGCGGAGAACAAGTCGAAGCCCGGCTGGACCGTCGAGCTGTGGGAGAACTCCCAGGCCGCGACCTACAACCAGGTTCCCTCGGTGATGGGCACCCTGAACATCGTCGCGTTCCCGGTGTCCTACTCCTCGCCGGTGTCGGCGACCCCGTCCAGCCGGTCGTTCGCGTCGACGCCGCCGCTGCCGGGCACCCTGCAGTACTGGCGGACCGAGAACGGCGCCATGCCCGCCTCGTCGTCCAACTATGACCTGGTCAACGGCATCGGGTTCCCGATCCGGAACCTGATCTACAAGTACCTGGACACCGCGTCGGGCACCCGCCTCGGCGGCGATGCCGCGTTCCCGACCCCGGTCACCCTGCAGTACGGGCAGATCATCCAGTTCGCCAAGACCAGGGCGAGGTGGAACAGCGAGATGGGCCGGTCGTTCGGGCTGACCAACCCGGTTCCCGACACCGCCCTGGGCCGGGAGAACGCCGTCTACGTGTGGTGGCGCACCCAGGACTTCGACATGCAGCCCGGCGCCGAATTGAGACAGAGATATCTCGATACCAAGACCAACCAGCTGGTCCGGATCAGCGGCACCTTCGCCGCGGCCGGGTCGCTGAACGTCCTGACCAACTGGATCGCGCCGGTCACGGCCGACTACTACTCGATCGTGCAGGGGTAACCCATGACCAGCCAGCCCGAATACGGTTTCGCCGCCAAGATCGCCCGCGACCGCCAGGCCGCCGCGCCTGTCGCCGACGCCGTTCCGGCGGCGGCCACCGCGGCGTTCTCGCTGGACCCGGCCGGGCAGCCCGCGCAGACCGGCGTGCCCGATGATTTCGCGGCCGCGCATGAGGCGGCGGTGGTGAACAGCGGCCAGCTGACCGCGGAGGAGATCGCCGAGTTCCGGGCCCTCCGCCAGGAGAAGAAGGACCGCGACGCCGAAGCCGCCGAAGAGGCGGCCAGGGCCGCCGCCCGGCTGCAGGCCCCCACCCACCACGTCCACCTGGCGGACGGGACGGTCACCGAGGGCAGCACGATCGCCACCCACTACGCCACCGGGGACGGCCGCCTCCTGGTCGTCACCGGCGTGTACGAGCTCAAGCCGGTCACGCCGGCCTAACAAGGCCGGGAAACCTGGAACGTAATCCGCTAGGGATTTGCAGAAAGGCAGACGATGAAGAAGGAATGGCTGATCTGGGCGGCGCTGATCCTGGGCGGCGTGGTGTTCGCCGACAAGATCCGCGGCCTGCCGGTCGTGGGCTCGAAGATCCCCCGGTTCTGACGCCATGGCCAGGAGCACCGGGATAGTCCTGGCTGTCGGCGGGATCACCGCCGCCAACGAGGTCCTGTTCGCGCCCCTGGCCGGCCACGGCGCGACGTGGAAGGCGTTCAACTGGCGGGTGATCCCGGCGACGCTGGGCCTGGCCCTCGCGCTCGGCGCGCTCGAGCACGCCGCGCCCGGGTTCGCGATCGCTTTGGCCTGGCTGTCGCTGCTGACCGTGCTGGTGATGCCGTTCGGCAACGCGCCGACGCCGCTGGAAAATGTCCTGAGGGTAATGGGGTACGCGAAGTGAGCGTTCTGCAGAAGTGGCTGGCCATCATCGGCGGCCTGTCCGCCTTGTACATCGTGGCCGCCAACCCGCGCGGGATCGCCTCGGCGCTGAACGCCGGGCAGCAGTTCATCTCCGGGACCGACAAGACGGCGATGGGGAGGGCCTAGCCATGCCGGCCCCCCAGGGGGTCGCCCCCGCAGTCACCTCCGTCACCCGCACCGCCCTGATCACCGACCCCGGCGCGACCGCCCCGGAGATCCACGGCCAGCCCGCCAACCCCGCCCACGGCCAGTACACGTGGGAAGACGGCGGCACGCTGTGGCTGCCCTGGGAAGTGGTCCCCGGCGGGCCCGGCCTGATGGCCGCCACCGTCAACCAGGGCCTGCTCGGCGACGTCCCCCCCAGCGCCGGACCCGGGTTCGACCCGGACGCCTACGCCAACTCCACCATGACGATGTCCCACGGCGCCCCGTGGCCCCATGAGCGGATCGACAACGCCGGCAGCGTATCGGACCGGCAGGCGACCGCGGCTCAGTCAGCGGCCAACATGGCGCTGCACGGCACCGATTCCGGTGACCCGGCCGCGTTCACCACCCAGCCGGTCCCCTCGACCCGCGGTGACTGGGAACGGATGGGCTACGTCACCCCGGGCACCTCCGGCCTGCAGCTCCCGAACGAGCAGATGATCGGCAACGCCGGCACCGGTTTCCGCCGCGACTCCGGCTGGACCGCCGACGGCGACAACCTCAACCGGTTCGGCATGGACTCCGCGCACGTCAGCCGCTACCGGGATATCGGCGAGTTCCCCGCACCGCCCAACACCACCCAGGGCCACCAGCGGCCCCTGACGATCTCCCCGGCCTCCTCGAGGAATTACCCGGTCGGGGCGGGTTCCCCGTTCGAGGGCCAGGTCCCCGGCGTCGGCGCCGACTACTCGGCCGGCTGGACCGGCCTGCCCTCGGACTACCAGGCATCCCCCGACCCGCCGACCGGCCCCCCGGTCGCCGGGCAGGCAGACAGCCCCCCGGCCTGGGGGTATGACCTGTATGGATAAGACCATCAGCATCGGCGGGAAGAAGATCCCGAGGAACACCGCGATCGCCGGCGCCGTGATCGCCGCGGTGGTCATCGCGGCCGCCGTGCACCGCAGCAGGAAAGCCGCAGGCAGCAGCGGCGCGGCGGCCGCCGGCTCTTACCCGCCGGACGGCACTGTCGGCAACCCGGCCGACCTGTACTCCACCGACCCCGCCACCGGGCAGACCTACGGCGATGAGCAGGCAGGCGCCGGCTACGGCGGCGCCGCCGGCACCGACGCCCAGGGCTATCCGCTCGGCAGTCCCGCCGACCTGGCCTGGCAGAACTCCCTCGGCGGTGCCGGCGGCTACGTCGCCTACCCGGTCACCGGGACCAGCGGCGGGCCGCCGTTCACCGACAACGGCCAGTGGGCCCAGTACGTCGAGCAGTACTTCACCGGCACGCTGGGCGCCGCGCCCGGGCCCATCGCGGACGCGCTCGGCAAATACCTCAGCGGGGAGCCCGTCACCCCCGCGCAGCAGTCCCTGATCGAGCAGGCCATCGCATTCGCCCAGAGACCGCCCGTCGCCGGCACGAACGGGATGCCGCCGAGCATCAACATCACCGCCCACCATCCCCCGCCCCCGCCGCCCCCGCCGGCCAAGGTCAAGATCCCGCACGTCACCGGCGACGCCTACGCGATCGCCGAGCACAAGCTGGCCGCGGCCGGGCTGAAAATCCACCGGTCCCAGCCGTTCATCGGCGTCGTCGGCCACACCTCGCCGGCCGAGGGCAGCGAGGTGAAGCACGGCTCGACGGTGACCGTGTTCCCGGCCGGCGTCTCGCCCCCGCATCCGCCCCGGCCGCACTAGGAGGAGCCCGTGAGCATCCTGAAGCCAGAGAACAGCCTGATCGCCGGGTTCGCCGTCGTCGGCCTGGTGATCGCCAACTACAACCTGCACAACGGGTCCGGCGTCGCCGTCCGCGCCAGTGATGCTAACCACCCGGCCACCAAGATGGCGAACAACACCGCCGGCTGGTCCAGCCTGATCCTGGTCGCCGGCGCGTCCCTGCTGGCCAAGGACGCCAACATCTTCATCCTCGGCACCGTCGCGATCGTGGTCATGCACTCCGCGTTCCTCGAGCACATGGCCGTCGCCCCCGACACCCAGCTGGCCGCCCCGGCCGGGCCGGCCGGGTACGCGCCCGCGCAGCTGTCCGCGGTCAGCTGAGCTGATGCCCCGTGTCCAAGGTCGACGGGTTGTCCCTGGGCCTGGTCTCGGCCGGGATCGTCATCGGCTACTCCGGGATCAAGGGCTACTCCCTGGGCCAGACCATCCAGGACATCGTCACCGGCAAAAGCCCGCTTAAGCAGGCCGTCACCTCGCCGATCACCGGCACCGTGGTGCCCGACGCGCCGGCCGGCGGGACCCCGACCGGGCAGCAGATCGCCACGGACGCCCTGGCCTACCAGGGCCACTGCTACCACTACGGCGGCGCGCCCGGCACCGACGGCAGCGGCTGCTGGGACTGCAGCTCGTTCGCGAACTGGGTGATCGGCCACGACATGGGCATGGCCATCCCCGGCTACAAGGCCGGCACCTACGACGGATCCGTCCACGGCCCCAGCACCCTGTCCTGGCTGGCCTGGACCGGGGTACACCGCATCAGCCCGGCCTCGGCCGGCGCCGGCGATATCGCGTGCTGGCAGACCCACATGGGGATCATGACCGGCCCCGACTCGATGATCTCCGCCCAGACCCCGGACAGCGGCACCCGGGTCGCCACCGGCAACATCGCGAACTTCATGCCCGGCGAGGTCCTGTTCGTGCTCCGCCTCAAGGCCACGCTGCCCCCGGGCGGATCGTCAGGAGTCAAGAGATGACAGCGCCCTTCTGGTTCGTCGCGGCGTTTGACAGGCCATTCAGGTACGTCGCGATCGCCGAGGCCGCGACCGCTGAAGATTACCGGTCATCCCATCCCGGATGTTTCGATATCCGGGGACCGTTCGACACCGAATTCGGGGCAACGACCTGGCTTAACCAGAACCAGAACCACTGGCCGGTCTACCCGACGGCCAAAAAGAAGCAAAAGAAGTCATCTGGCGGCAGCGGGAATTCAGGCGGCGGGAACCCGGCACCGGGCGGGGGCGGCGCGCCGGCCGGAGGACCGGGCGGGTCGCATCCCTCGCTGCCCGCGTGGTTCGCCGGGGTCGCGGACATTACCGGCGGCACGGTCGTGGCCCTGGTCAGCAACGACGTGGAACTCCTGGCTCACGAGGCCGAGGTCGCGCCCGGGCACTGGCAGCTGTTCCCCCCCACCGATGCCGGGCAGGCCGCGGCCAATGCCTACGTGGGCTCCCCGGACCCCAAGGGCAAGGCCACCACGCCCGGCAACCCGATCACGGGCGCAATCGGGAAAGCCGTGCCCGGCGTGTCCGGCTTCTTCGGCGCGCTGACCCAGGCCAGCACCTGGGAACGCGTCGGCCAGGTCCTCCTCGGCCTGATCCTCATCGCCATCGGCCTGGCCCGCATGACCAGCGCCCTACCCGCAGCAACCAAGATCGCCAAGATGGCAGGAACGGCGGCAGTACTATGACCATGATCCCGCCCGAGGAACTCACCCCGATCCCGGTCCGGATCGTCGACCGCTCCGACCTGGCCGCCAGCGCGAAGAAAATCCACCGCGACGTCACCTACCGCACCATCGTGCTGTCCGCCCTCAACCCGGTCCGGCCGATCTTCGTCCAGGACCTGAGCAGGGCACTCGTCATCGTGCAGGCCTTCAGCAACGACGTCGTGCTCTGCGAAACCCAGTCCAAGGCCGAAGACGCCGCCAACGCCGTCGCCGGGCTGCCCAACCCCGAGGGCTACCTGCTGGCCAAAGCCAACGCCGGCCCCACCTACCTGCCGACCACCGACCTGTCCTGGGCCACCGCGCAGGCCTTCCCCGCCATGATCAGCATCTGCCTGATCAACAAGGTCCCCGGCTAGATGGCCTCCGTCGTCCTCAACCAGTCCGCCGTCGTCACCCTGAACGGCGCCGGGAACGGCACCGCGCAGCTCGGCCCGCTCAACGGCCGCGAGCACTGGCAGCCCGCCTCGATCGCGGTCAAGACCAACCAGGCCGCGATCGTGAACGAGGCCCAGTGCAAGGTCTACATCGGCGCCGACGCCTCCGACCCGAATTTCACCGGCGGCACCCTGTCCGGTTCCACCGGCGATTCCACCTCCGATTGCGCCGGCCAGGTCATCGACTGCGGCGAGTACGTATTCGCGGTCTGGACCGGCGGCGACCCGGGCGCCCAGGCCCGCGTCAACGTGCAGGGAACGAAAACCCTGTGACCGGCTTCTCCAACCCGATCATCGGCGGCGGCGGCGCGCTGGTCTACCCGGCGATCAAATCACCGAACTTCGTCACCGGCGTGTCCGGCTGGCGAATCGCCAAGAACGGATCGGCCGAGTTCAGCAACGTCATCATCCGCAACGGTCAGATCATCTCCGGCAGCAGCCTGTACTACTCCGGGGCACCCGCCCTCGGAAACCTGGTCGCCTCGGTCTCGGCGGCCGCCGGTACCGACATCTACGGCAACGCCTACCTGTCCGGCATCACGAGCTACTTCGGCAACACAGCCCAGCAGAACAACTCCGGGCTGCTCACCTGGTACACCGCCCCAACGTCCGCCGGGCCCTGGACGATCGCCAACCAAGTCCAGCTGGACGGGCTAGGGACCGCCGAGTCACTCAGGGTCAACGGCGCTTTCTCGGTCGAGCGCGCCCTGATCCTGATCCCGCCGTCGGGCGACACGACCGGAGCGACCGATACCGCCGTGATCTCGGCGGCACTGGCCGCCGGGTCGGTCCAGCTCACGCCGGGCACGTTCTACCTGAACTCACAGGTCACGGTGGCAGGGACAACGCTGGCGGGCTCGGGCTTTGCCACGGTGATCCGCCCGAACACGACCGGGGGCGCCTACGCCGGCGCGCTGCTCGCGGCGGGGGCCAAGAGCTGGATCACCGGCCTGACGGTCAGCAACAGCGGCAGCGACGCCATCACGGTCGCAGGCGGCATCGCCGAATGGTGGCTGACCGACCTGAACTTCGCCAGCAACGCCGGCTGGTGCATCAACGCGACGATCACCGGCCCCGCCCACGGCCGGATCCGGGGCCCCCGCGGGCAGGGCGGCAGCGCCGGCAACGGCGGAGGCCTCGCGCTCAACGGCGGCACCGGCGGAGCGGTCACCGCCGAAGTCAACCTGAGCGACATCGACATCCAGAACTGCACCGCCACCGAGGTCATATTCTGCTCGGCGGTCACCGACGTGCTCTGCCCCGGGCCGGTCAACGGCTCGATCAAATCCGGCGTCGACGCG
>Ga0193718_1000087_pt1 | contig 19008 bp, 11 predicted proteins | sample U2a1metaG_FD_144918 | JGI IMG/M metagenome (GOLD analysis project Ga0193718, IMG submission 144918) | Soil microbial communities from a riparian zone of the East river system, Colorado, United States - U2a1 | ecosystem: Environmental > Terrestrial > Soil > Riparian zone | place: USA: East River... | reverse complement strand
AAAGTCTATTCCCAGTCCGATTCCATATCCGACGGCCTCTCTCACAGCCTGGATAGTTGCGATAGCATCCTGAACTTTTCTTGGCGTATCGATCCACTCCATTTCTGAGCAGGCATTCATCTTTACGGCAAGGAACCCCTCTTGTACCCTTCTCCTTGCGCCTTCTGCTACTTTGGATGGTTTATCCCCACCGATCCAGCCATACACCTTCATTTTATCCCGCACCGCTCCCCCTAAAAGCTCGTATACAGGCACACCAAGTGCTTTGCCTTTGATATCCCACAAAGCCTGGTCAATACCGGAAATGGCACTCATCAAAACAGGACCACCGCGATAAAATCCACCCCGATAGAGTACCTGCCAAATGTCTTCAATCTGCCGTGCATCTCTCCCTATAATATAAGAGGCCATTTCCTCCACTGCCGCTTTTACCGTGCTGGCTCTACCCTCCACTACAGGTTCTCCCCATCCCACTGTACCGTTTTCTGTTGTGATCTTCAGGAAAAGCCACCGCGGCGGAACTTTAAATAATTCTAACGTTGCTATTTTCATTTCTTGTTCAGGGTATAGTAAAGTGAAAGCGGGCAGGCACGATACCAGGACGGAAAAATTACCGCAGAGGTAGCGTTTTGTTTATTTTCTTTCGGCCTTGAAATCAGCAGCCCAAAACAAGGAGTTCGTTATCAGCTTAACAAAAATTGGATTTTTCCAATCCTGAACACCGCCTAACGCGATATAGACTACTCTCCTGCCATGTTGATCTCTAGTCCATGCAACAGGCTGGGATCCTTCCGATGTTTTTCCCGTGAGAAGTAATTTCGCATCACCGGCGATGGGAGCTGTCTTGTACAGACTATATTTTGAAACAAAGTCCTGAATACCTTCGAGGACGGGATGGTCTTTATTTAAAGAATCTACCGTTACCTTTTGGGGTTGGCCACTGGGCTCTCCCACCGTATAGGCCATCCCGTCAGGGCCGAGTTTACGTTTTTCCGGTTCTCCTTTAAAGTGCAATGAATAATTCCCGCCTAACACGTCTTTATCAAACTCAGGCCAGGATTGAAATCCATGACTTGAGGTCCGAAGCGCCACCAACGGTTTCCCTGACTTTACATAGTTCTTAATATCCTCTATCGCCTTTCCTGAAATAGTTGTCCTCCGGACAAAAGTCAGCAACAGATCGCAATCCGCTAACGCCTCAGTTCCATTCAGATTCGAATACTCGCCTTTGACATTGAGCGGTCCATCCGCCTGTAAAATCGTGACCCGGAGGTTTGAATAGGTATCTTCCAGCGTCTTTTTAAAATCTTTTAGGGTAATGTGGGATACATATTCATTACACCCTGAAATAAAAACAATATTCAGATCCTTCTCCTTTACTTTTTCCTCGCTTGCGCTTTTCTCGCTTACGCTTTTCTCCTTCTGGCCACACATACTGAAAAGGAAAAACCCTGACAATAAAATACACAGTTTAACGGTTCTCATGTTCTATCCTGTTTTGATTATGATGGTTACTATTTTTCAAATTATATCGCATCCGGAATGACATAGGGTGTCCGGTAATTCCCCTTTAGTAATTTATTTGCGTCGTCACTATTGGTAAAGCGTTCGGTTTTTGCATCAAAATACAATTGCTTATTCCCCGTGCGATAGGCGATATCGGCCAGGTGCACTAACGAAGCGCTTAGATGGGTTTGCGAAACTTCCCCATTCGGTGTTTTGTTTGCTCTGATCGACTCAATGAAATTTTTCTGGTGATCCGGATCAGGCATGATGCTTTTATCCTGAGCTATGATTTTAGAATCTTCGCCCTTTACCTGCCATCCACCGCCATGCCGGGCCAGGTACATAAGCCCCTCGGTCCCATATATTTCCGTTCTGTCTGCATTGGTCCGCCAATCCGGGTATTGCGTGGGATCCATCCGTATCGCATTCGGCGTTTTCTTCATGTAATTGGTGACACTTCCACTATCACACGTCATCGCAAACGTTCCAAAATCGTATGTGATGGACAGGAACTCAGGTGTTTCTTTTTGTGAATGAAATGCATTATTTCCACCCATACAGTACACCGATTTCGGGTGGCCTGGATTTCCCAGCACCAGACGGGCAAAATCCATTACGTGACTGGCATCATCGGAAAGAGGGCCGCCTCCATAATCCCAAAAGTCCAGCCATCCCCCACGGCTTGTCATACTATGACGGTTGGGATTATACGGCACGGCTCTTGCCGGTCCTTGCCACGCATCCCAATTCAATCCTTTAGGAACGTCGGTATCCGGTTTGGGCATCCATTTCTGACCACCGAGCATGTTATAACACTTCACGAGAACGATATCGCCTAACTTTCCACTTTTTATATATTCCCGTGCAGTAAATCCATGGGGAGCACTTCTGTTTTGAAATCCGACCTGGACTATTTTATTATATTTCTTTGTAGCCTCAATCAATTTTTGACCTTCCCATATTGAAAGCGTGGGGTTTTTTTCCATATAGACATGCTTGCCCGCCTGCAATGCCCAAATGGTTGCCAAGGTATGCCAGTGCTCAGGAGTAGCAATCACGACAGCATCGACATCCTTGTCGTCGAATACTTTTTTCATATTGGTGACAAACTTGGGAGCATAGCCTTGGAGTTTATTATACTTTTCGGTCTCGCGGGGAATGGCCGCCAGGGTTTCATTAACGTCGCATAAATATTTAACTTCAATATTTTCATTTACGCTAACAATCCCGGATAAAACGGTTGTACCGCGGCCACCACAGCCAATGAGTGCCAGGACAATCTTGTTATTGGCACCTTTTGCATCTGATAAAATGGAATATCCCAGGGTCGCTCCCAGCGTCCCGATCACTGCCTTACCGATGAAATTTCTTCTTTCCATGACCTTTTGTTTTTAATGGTTATTTTTTTAATAAGTATCCAACTGAATTGAGCATCAGCGTATGGAAGTCATTTATTTTCCAGTGGTCCCAATGCCCCAAAGAAGTATAAATGACCTTACCCCTTTCCAGATTGTTTATCCATAGGACCGGCTCAGCAGGCTGCCCAGGAATGGTTCCTAAAAGGAGTACCTCTATATTTTCAGACCTCAGGGGTCTGTTTTTATAAAGACTTTCAGATGGAGCGACCGGACCGGTAAAACCGTCCGGAGAGACTCCTTTTACTATCGGATGGTTTTCCATTCCGGGCACGACGGAGAACACTATTCCTTCTTTCATGTTACCGTAATGACCCTGATAGTTTCCCCCTAAGATATCCTTATCGAATTCCGGCCATTGAGCCAATACTTCAGGCACCTGTCCCGTTGCCGCAACGACACTGCCGCCTTCGTGAGGGACAGTCTTTTGAGCGTCGAAGGCGTGGCTTGCTGTACGGATTCCCAGTACCGGTTTTCCGCTTTTAACATATTCTTTGATGAGACTCATTTGTTCCGCAGGCAATGCCCTGCGCCGTACAAAAATCACGGCAAGATCCGCATCGTTCAGTATCTGAAGATTTTCAATATTGTGTACGCCCTCCCCTGTTGCGACCGGCTTTCCCAATGCAAACTCACAATTCACACCTTTTGTCAGCAACAGGTCATGAGCAAATTGGGGCAACGTTTGGTTGGCGTGGTACTCATTATCTGCGATAACAAAAGCCACGATAGGACGCTTATCTTCTTTAAATCTGAATTGCTTTTGACCGGTAAAGACACTGGAAACAATACTCGGGGCAATATAGGTTTCGATGTATTCGGTCATCAGGCTGTTCCCGGTAAAATGAGAAACAACCGGCCATTCCTTCGAATCGTACATGGCGTCGGTCAGGTCGCGCATGACAACGGCATTCATCCCCAACCGGACCATACTCCGTAACGCAAACGGGCGGTTAATAACGCACATGTTTTCATGAACCCCCATGAGTATCACATTCTTGATTCCCTTTGCCTGAAAAAGCCCTGCCGCTTCTACACCGGAATCGGTTATTGCATCGAGGTTCTTAATTTCGATCGCATCAATTTGACGTTCCCATGCGTTCCGTTGTTTGCATTCGATCGCACAATCACAACCACCGTCTTCCTGGTTGATTGGCCAGACAGCACCTTTCTCCGTATCCAGGAGGTCGGCCTTGCCGGCAAAAACCTGGTTTTTCTTGTTGTTATACTTCTGTGCCAGTTTCCGCGCCGGATGGTTTTCATAATAGGGCATGCAACTGCTGGGGGCATGCACAATCAATACTCCTTTTTCACGTGCAAGGGATACCACGTTGTTCAGGATCGGTGCCATTTCAGCAACCCTGGCGGTAGCTCCCTTGCACCAATGCTGGTTCCACATGTCGCAAATAATAATAGCTGTCTCTTTCGGATTCCATTGCTGTATCTCATTAACTACCATGTACGCTCCCCCGCCTAAATCAGAGGGTACTCGTTTCTGCACTGAGATTTTCATCATTTGCACTTTATCCTTTTTTTGAGCGTCAACTGTTAGTGAATAACTGGTAAACACGAACAACATGAAAAAGAGGACTACCTGTTTTGTTCTCATGGGTAAATAATTGTTACGTTATCGATATCAACATTCCGATTCATCATTTTCACTTCTTCTGCGGTGGGGGAGGTTCTGAATAATAGAGTTGTTCCGGGTGCATTCGTTTTGAAGGAGAAAGTTTATAAATCTGTACGGCATTATCATGCAGCATCATCTGTGCAATTTTTTTTGCCTCCCCCTCAGAGAAATAGCCATCTTTCACTTTATCGATCAGGACCCTCGAAACAATCTGTTTTGCGACCAGAAGATGTCCATAGGCATTTTCTACATTTCCGTAGTCCCCTCCGTATGCCGTTATCTTTGAAGCCGGAATGGTTTCAAGCCATTCGTGCAGATACCGCACGCTAAACGATGGAGAAAGAACATAGACCCACGTTAAATCCAGGTAAACGTTCCCGAACGCTTTTGCGATCGCCGACAACTCTCCGCCATACGGGTAGCTTCCGTGGAATAAAACAAACCTTACACCGGGGTATTCCCTGAACAAATTGATCAAGTGGGTAGGATTCGCATTACTGATCGTATTCCCATACTGCTGGAAACCGGTATGGATCTGGACCGGTACGTTGTACAGTTTAGCCTGGTCCAAAACGCGATGCGCCATATAATCCTGCAGGGGCTTCACATCCGCGGCGGAGAGCATTCTCTCATCCATATTCAGTACCGTATTAAAAACCTCCTCTGCCTTTTCCTTTGTTACATCTTCAAAGTATAAGATCCGCCGGTAGGCCATGCCGATCTTTATTGCAACGATTTCCTGTTCCGCCGCGGCTTTAAAGTCAGCTCCCAGCGTCTCTACCAACGCATCCAGTGTTTGAATGCTTCTATTGTGTTGTTGGGCAATGTAATTTATTTTCTCTCTCGAGTTAACGGCGATATAATTATCAAATCGTTTAACGTAGCGAAAACGTTCACTTCCGAATTGCTTCGCTTCCTTTTGCTGCATCAGGTTGTCCTCAATAACAAAATCGATTTTACTCTTTTCTATAACGCTGTTAATCCAATTGTCAGTCTGGTACGCCTTGCTGATTTTGTCTGAAAGTTCCGTTACGGTTGACTCATTAATATCTTTAATGTTAAAGAGTTTATCGGCCGTAAGAAGGGCGATGCGGTTATACGTTGTATTCGACGACGCCTCCCAATAGGGCTTCACGATTTGCCATTTTTCTTTTGGGGAAAGAGAGTCCTTCAGGACCAAATTCATGTTCGGCATTCCTGCCGTTCTGAAATCCGAATAGCCCTGTAGCAGGAGCATAAAATCCAACGGCGTTCTTTTTTTAAGATTGGCCGGACTCATCAGATGTTCATGCGTATCCACAACCGTCAGGTTATCAATAAAGTCCTTAATTCGTTTTTCATAACCGGACGAAGGCAAGGGCCTGACCTGAACCTGGGCGCTGGCCAGGAACGGGGTTGATCCTAAAATGAATAGCAGTAAAATTTGTTTCATGGAAATGAGCTTATTTAATCAGAGTCACTAATTATTTATTTATTTGTCGAGGACCATTATTTTGCCGTTTTGCGTCGCAACGATTACTTCAACGAAACCATCGGAGTCGATGTCGGCAACAACGGCCGGTCCGCAACCTGACGCTTCGTATTTCCATAAGACCGTCATCTTACCATTGCTATAACCAAAACAGGAAACGCCGGTGTTGTTGCTTATGATTATTTCATCGCGTCCGTCGCCATTCAGATCACAGGCAACCGGCATGATCGCCGATGTATAGCCGGGCTTGAGCCCTGGCATTTCCATAGAAAAGTTTTTATGCGCTGCGCCGTTTACCGGATCATAGGCAAACAACACAGGAACAGTATCCGAAGACCGTGTTGAAATTTCGACAACCCAAAGCTTCCCGTCTCCGTCAAGGTTGGCCATGCATTGCCAAAACCGATCGTTGTATTCAAGTTTTTCCGGACACCAGGAGAGGATACCGCTCGTATTCATGGTTCCCGCCGCAACACCGGTATTGAAGCAGGAAAGCGCGATCTCACCCTTGTTACGGAACGCAACCGGTAAAATCTGCTGCATCCAGAAAGAGGAGTATCCCTTTCCGGGATAATCGTATTTGTCGGTAAATACCTTTCGCATGAATGATTTAAACTTGATCGTGCCGTCATTGCTGTCGGCAAAAAATACAATATTGCCATAGCCGCACATGACTTCATCCGATCCGTCACCGTCAATATCATAAGTCGAAAAAATATTTCCCGCTGCCCCGCTGTCGATCGTCCTCCCCTTTCCGTTGTCTGCGGCCAATCTATTCAGTTCCCATATGACAGACCCATCCGTTCCGTTGAGACAATACGTCTTCCCTCCATGGGCAATTCCTCTTTGGACGGTCACGATAACATCCCTGTTTTTCCGTTTCGAGGATTGCGCCGTCCCAAAAAATGCCAGATTGCCATCAAATGAAGTCATATCACCGGCATTAATTTCCGGAAAGCCTTTTTGCCACAACACCTTGCCGTTGTGATCATACAGAAAGAGTACGGCACCTGCCTCATTCGCACCGCTTACAATAACCTCTTTATAGCCATCGTGATTGATATCGTCAACAGCAATACCATAGTCCATGGCCTGAGCATATTGCCACAGCATACCATGACCGGGCACTTTCCACTGAAGGGTCAACGTTCCCACGGCGTTTCTGCCAAAACACAACACCTCGCCAACATCATTGGGAATGACGATCTCTGGAAAACCATCTGCATTGATGTCCGCCACGACGGGGACGTACAGTTTTTTACCTGTGCTGATAAAGCGTCCCCGGTTTTTCGCATTGGCTCCCGTGATCTGAACGGTACCACCGGGGGTCCCGAACGCTTTTACTTGTAGTAGTAGGCTGGATTTACCACCGGCGTTCTTCCTGCTCCTGAGTATCTCTCCATACATCCCCGATGGAATGATTGCGCCAAGAGTCGCCTTTCTCACGCTCCCCTCCTTCGATACATAATAGCCGTTTATTACGGTGCTCCCGTCCGTATTTCTGGTTTTGGCAAAAAATGCTTTTTGCCCTATGTTTTCATAATCCACACACAGCACGGCGTCGTCGCCCAGGCTGGAAATGCCGTCGTTATGCGTTGTTAAGGTCGGAACAGTATTGGCTATTCTCGGGTTGATCCATTCACCTTTGTCAATGCGTAAAACCTCTTTGATCCCGCCGTTGTTAAACGCGACGGCCTTTAACGTTGCGGCAAGGGGCACCGATTGATCCTGCGTTTCCGTACAGAAAAAAATATATTTCCCGTCATGGTTTACATCCTCTGCCGATAAAACATAGGCTCCCTTTATTTGCGCTTTTACTTTTCCGTTGGTTGCATCGAACAAAACACCCGCCCAATTGTGGTCGTCATTATAGTTATACACGTTGACCAGAACTTCATAGGTGCCGTCTCCATCAAAGTCGCTTACGCTGTTTAGAATAGGTTTTGATATTTTATTTGCGCTTTCGACATGCTCGTCAAATATTCTTGTCCAGCCAAATTTGAGTACGCCTCCATCATTTTTAATGACATCAACATGCCAGGGCAATGAACTTATAATAACGACGTCCTTATATCCGTTGCCGTCGATATCGACAATGTTGGCAAAACCGCGTTTCCGCAGATGGTGCCAGCCGGGTACGTTTTGACTGAGACCGGCTATGGAATCTCCTTTATTATTAAATACATAAATACCTTCCCAACTGGTGATGATGATATCTTTTTGTCCATCATTGTTCATATCGGCCACGGTAACATGTGGCCTTTGCATAAAGTCTCCTTTCGGAAATCTCTTTTCTACGATGAGCTCATCCGTATTTCCTTTGTAGACACGAATACCAACAAAAACATTGTCATTTACATTACTGGTAACACCGAATCCGTCGTGGGCTTCAATCCGGTAATAGTTGGCATCCCCATTGAAAAGCGTTGCGTATTTTGTGTTTTGCATGGTGGATACGGCTGTGATTTTCCCGTCGCCGTATAAATCCAGATAAGCCTTGCTTTCGGTTTGCCATTCGGCGGACAAGGAAAGAAGCTCGTCTACTTTGTTTATTTCACCTCCGGCATACTTCACGGAAGACTTATTGCTGCCGGGGGAAAGTTCAACGTATGCCTCCGATGTCGAAAAATCAACCGACTGACTTAGGTTCACGCTGTTCTTAAATTCACCCGTTGCTTCCACTCTTCCATCTCTGTTATTGTCGGCGCGAAAGGTAGGCCACTCCGCAGCCGGAATTGATTTCACCTTTGATTCGGGCACAAGGTTGACCGGACCCTGAGCACACGTTAGTAATGCAACAGATTCAAAAATTAATAAGACCAGAATTTTTCTCATGCTATTTTTGTCTCGTAACAACTTATTCATTTTATCTGATTCCCTATGGCATGCACACCCCGCCTACGCTGAGACAGCTTCCGCCTTCGCCGTGACGCCTTCGGCGGACAGGTCCGCGGGCAGGCGGGGTCGTGTTTTTCGGCATGACATGTCAATAAACGAGCAGGCCAGGCCCCGCGCTCCAGCTTTCATTTTCAAAACTTGTTTTTTAGATTTTGTGCTTTCTCTATATTCTTTGTGCTTGCTTCACTTCTGCCCAGCCGAAAACTGCTGCATTCATCTGCGTTAATCTGCGAGATCTGCGGGAAACATCGTTCTAAAGATGACCCAGCACTATTTCCTCATTCAGAGCGAGATACTTTTTTTGTAAAATCATAGCCACGCCGCTTGTCAATTTCACTTCTGCTGCGATTCTGATACGCCGTAAGTTCTTCCAATCCATATTGTTTGGCCAGCGCGCGGGCGGATACGCCCGGTTTTTTCGCCCTCAACACAAACCATTGTTCGCGGTTCATAAATACTTCCTGCTCTACTTCATCACCATGCGCCTTTAACAATTCATCCCGTTTTTTTATGTTAAAATTCTCATGATAAATTGAACGATCCAGGTCAAGCGTGATCCTCGCCACGGTGATGTTATCACTTTTCTCATCCAGGATCCGTTCGCCGGTAATGTCATACACCTGACAATCTTTCGTGTAGGTGCTCGTGACGATGTAGTAGTGATGCATGATAGCATAGGCCTGCAATTGTGATCCCGCTGAATAGGCGCTTGGCCAGAAAACAATTTCCGCCCCCTTGTCCCGTAAGGCTTGCCATACTTCCGGAAAGTTCGAGTCAAAACAGATCGCAACACCAATCCGGCCGAAATCGGTGTCATACACCATCTGTCCATTTGCTCCCGGGCTAACCGGCCCTGCTTTCAGGTCAAATTCGGCCCAGTAAGGATAGACCTTATCATAACCGAAAACGACTTTGCCTTCCCGGTCGATCAGTATTGCACGGTTGTAGCGAGCTTTTCCTTCCTTCAAATCGATCGGCGAGAGAATATACGTGTGGTATTTTTTAGCCAGCTTCGACAGGGTTGTTATGGTTTCTCCATCGATGGTTTCAGGTTGGATCTGCCCGCGCCATGTCTCAGGCAAGACAATGAAATCGGTTCCCTTTGCCGCTTCCTCATCAACAATTTTTATTACCTCGGCAAAATTCCCGTTCTTAAAAGCGAGACTTACCACCCTGACCGGCCGGCCTATTTTTTCCGTGGCCTTCATTTCAAACGCACTCAAAAAGAAAAGGCAGGTCAATAAAACTACCGCTGATGCGTACTTTATTGATTTTGTTTTTTTTGTTTTCATTTTCTTTTTTTTAATGATGTCGTGTAACACTATTCTTTATAACAATTCTCATTTCAAAATCGATCATTTTTTCCGTCCTCACCCAGGCCCCTCTCCCCACCGAAGCTGTCTCAGCGCAGGTGGGGAGAGGGGGATTCCGGTAAAGGACGAAGGTGTGTTACAGCGAATCAAAAAAACCACACTATTGAGTAGCCGCTCCATTGGACTCTATAGGCCAATATGGGTTTCCGATCTTTGTCTGTCCGGGATTTCCTGCGTCCGTCGTTGATAGCTGAAACGCCTGAAATCCAATAGGCTCTAAATAGTAGGCCTGACTCCAATTCCAACCATTATAAAGCAGATTAGACGTACTCGTTCTATACGGGTAAAGGTATACGCCATCATTTGGACTGGATACGTTCGCGTTGTTAGGCCCGAAATTAATAATTGGATATTGTTTAGGGTAATGCTTCCACGCATTGTCCCAGAGATTGAATCCCATCGGCTGATAATTTTTTGCCATATCATACGCTCTCCACCGCTTCATGTCCATCCAACGGAATCCTTCAGGGAGTCCAAAATCTTCTGCATAAAATTCACTGAGGCGTTCCCTGCGAATGTTATACGTTGTGGCATCCACGAATGACGTTCCGGAATACCGCATCAAATTCGTTTCCTGGGTAAGGTCTGTATTGGCAATTGTTTTTTGAAAATCCGGATCAACACCGGCCCGTATGCGCAGTTTTTGCCAATATCCTGCCGCCGTACTATTGATACTTCCTTCTTTAAGGTAGGAGGCTTCGAGATAGTTTAAGTAAGCCTCAGCAGCCCGGAAAACCGGATAATTTGCCTGTCCGTCAGAATTTCCAAAGTCTTTTATATCAGCGTAGGGGTAATATTTGCGAGGCATATATCCTGTCTTCGCCTGGTTGATCGCTCCAAACGTAATGGGGGGATAGCCCCACAATCCACCTCCATCGGTAGCGTTTACACCTTTGATGGGGGGCTCCAGGTAGGCGTTGGATTGTACCGGCTTATCAACAAACCGAACATCTTTCTCACCATCGATGAACAATTGTAAACGTTCGTCTCTGTTTGCTTTTTCGAGCATAATGGTCGAGTCAAGTCCAAAACCCGATCCGGGAGCATATTTAGGCAATCCGTTTTGCATCAGGAAGACATCAATTACCTGCTTGGTTATCCCACAACCATTATTCGGACCAGAAGACATGGAACCTCCGGCAGTATGATAAACACCAAGGCTTCTGTCATAATCTCTCCAAAGCAGAACTTCAGGATACGCATCGGTTTTGGAGACAAACATTTCATAGTACGGGTTCCATCCCACGCCTGTCGCTCCTACACCGTACGCCGGATTCATCACATGGGAGTTGGTAGTCAGATCATACTTGTCCGCCACTTGTTTTGCTGCATCCATGGCCTGAGTGAGGAAAAAATCGATCTCTGCATCAATATTGATAGAAAATCCAGGATTGTACGAAGCGCCCGGCCATCCGGGACCACCGGGTACAAAAGGGGTGCCTTGGTGATATTTCTCCCAGGTGGCCTCGAAAAGGGCAACCCTGGACTTCAGCAGCAGCGCAACGTCTTTCGTGGTCCGGTTCTTATTATTCATATTCAAATACGTGATCGCGGTATCCAGATCAGCGAGAATATACCGTGCTAACAGATTTCTAGGCACGCGTTTGTTGGCATCCATCAGCGCTTGCTTGTCCGCATCGGTGTAGGTTTTTCTAATAATCGGGAAGTCACCGAAAATCTGGAGTTTATCGAAATAATTCACAGCGCGATTCACATACACCTCTCCGATATAATGTCTGATGTTGGGATCACTCCCTAAGATCAGACCTGCCTTGTACTTGGGAATTACTTGCTCAATAAAGTAAACCTGGTTCCTGATTCTGTTAAAGACCCAGCCGCCCAGCGATTGGGAGCTACCAAAATCGGCGGGTACTCTTTTTATACCCGGAAGCCAAAACGTAGTCGGCGTACCATTATTTGTATTTAACCACATGTCGTTGTGGTATTCAAACCGCAAAATATTGAACGGAGAACCGGCATAGTATTGATACCCGCCCATCGCATACGTTCCCAAATCCGTCTCCGTATTTAAAAACGCCTGAGGTGTAATTTTGGATTCCGGCACTTTATCAAGAAAATCGTTGCACGAACTCGAAAGTATCGTTAGCAACAGGATATATGAAAATGTATATAAGATCTTTTTCATAATTAGTTTGTTAGAAATTGATGTTTACACCGAACGAGTACACCCTGCTAATGGGGTAGGCAGTGCCTATTGATCCGGCGCCACCCCCCGTATTATTTATTCCCATAAAGCTTTCAGGGTCGATGACTTTTGTCAGTTTGGTCCACGTCAGCAGGTTATCACCACTCGCATAAATCCGAACCTTTTGAATATGCGCTTTTTTGGTGAAGGCCATTGGCAGCGTGTATCCTATCTGAAGGTTTTTCAGACGCATATACGCGCCATTCTGCAGATAGCGGGTTTGCGTCAGCTGATTCTGCGCACTGGCTGAGTAGGGACGTGGATAATAGGCATCCAGATTAGCACCATACGGATCGCCTTCCGGACGATAAAAATCCATATGGGGCGTTAAGATCTGCTGGTTGTTAGGATCTCCTGCCATTCCCCAGAAGGTAAAATCCCCGTCAGAGTAGCCCGGAACAACGCGTTGCGTCGCAGGCCAGATATCTCTTTTGGCAACTCCTTGCAGGAACACCCTGAAATCAAACCCTTTCCACGCTGCAGACAAATTGATACCAAATTTGTAACGGGGAAGATCATTTCCGATGATGGTAACATCTCCCGGATCTTTAAGCGTTTGACTACCCGAAGTGATTTTACCGTCTCCGTTCATGTCCTTATACATAATGTCACCTGCCTGCCACACCAGTCCAAGATTAGTTTGGCCGCCGTTCGGCAGAGACGCAAGATGGGCCGCCATTTGTTCTGTCGTTCTTGCCATTCCCTCCGTGGTATAGCCCCATATTTCCCCGACTTTCCTGCCAGCGTACCAGGAATAGAACCCGGGTGTTGAGTTATTATATTTGGTAATGGTTTGCGTTTCGTCAGACATATTTATGCCTGCACTATAGGAAAACGGACTATTTGCCAATTTGAAGCTGTTATTCCACGTGATCAGCACCTCAAAACCAGCGGAATACATGTTCGCATTGTTCGTAGGAGGGGTAGTCGTTCCTAACGTGTTGGTAAGGGGTGGCGGAGGGCCCACCATCCCGATCGTGGTCCGTCTGAAGATATCAAAGTTTCCAGTCAGTCTATTGTTCAGGATTCCGTAGTCAAGTCCAATATCCCAGGATTGAACTCTTTCCCAGGTCAACGCTGAACTGACCAAACCGGGCGCACCGGATACGTTACTAAGCGCGCCGTTCAATAGCCAGTTTACGCTGCTGTTGGGGAGACCCGTGCTAACGGTAGTCGTTGGGTTGACTTGACCAATGGCGAGGGGTACGGTGGGGTAGAATGGATACAAGTTCGTTGTATTCATATTTCCGAGAGATCCATAGGATCCGCGTATTTTCAGGAGACTGATGTGATTACTGAGAGGGTGAAAGAACTCTTCGTTGGTAATATTCCATCCCGCTGAGAAAGAGGGGAAGAAGCCCCACCGTTTGTCGCCAACAAAGCGTGACGCGCCATCATACCGGCCGTTCACTTCCAACAAGTATTTTTCCTTGAAGTTGTAGTTGATCCGGCCAAAGAAACCAGCGGCGGACCAGGTCTGAGAATTTCCAAAGACATCTCTGGGTACAGACGTGGCGGCATCAAGGGCAGTGATACTAGGTGATATCAAACCACTTCTTCCCACGCCGAAGCCGCTGAAATGATTTTGCTCAGCCTGAAAACCGACCAACCCCTTAATGTAGTGGCCGCTCTCCGTTTGCTTGAAATAGTCGGTGTACATATTGGTCGTGTAGTACGTAGTCCGGTAAACTTTATTCCCCACATAACTATCACCAATGCTCTGACCGTAAGCCGACGTGTTGATCCCAACCCCGTATTTTTCCCCATTCTGGTAATGCAGGAAAATAGGTTTTTGGTTTACATCCTGCATGTCCGTTCCTATGTTCGAGCTCCCGTTGAGGTAGATATTCCAATTTTTCGCCGGATTAATTGTAAACGTCAGCTTGTGATTGTTCTGATCTTTGTGTTGCGTGTACCTTCCACCGTCAGCAATAGCAATCGGCATATCGCTGGCATACGTGCCATCGGGATACCGGTAAGGCTGATAGGCAGCTCTGCGGGAGTTGGTGTAAAAGAATCCCCATTGAAGATAACTCGGAGCATCATACTTGGTCCAGTTAAAATTACCGATATACTCCAACTTTACTTCCTTACTGAGTTTGGCAGTCAGGTTAAGATTTAAGGTAGAACGATCAAAATTCTCGGGGCTGGCCCTCAACAGACCGGATTGATCCAGTCTGTTGCCGGAGATGTAGTAAGAAAAATTTTCACCTCCTCCGCGAATATTCAAACTGTGCGACGATGCAGGAACAGAGCTTTTATACAGCGCTTTGTTCCAGTCGGTCGATCCATAATAGGCAGGGTAATATTTAGGATTAAGCGGGTCGGGCGGACCCCATTCAGGACCCGTGCCATTATGAAATGCAGTTTGACCCGCTATGGTTGCCGGCTGAAGATACGTGGGCGCCGAACCACTGTTGCCGTATGCCTCTATATTATACATAGAAGCAGACCATGCATCGGCATACGAGGTCAACCCTATCGGAGAGGAGAAACGCATGTTGCCCGAGTAGCTGATCTGCATTTTCGTATCCTTTCCCATTTTACCGCTTTTCGTAGTAATCAGCATCACGCCAAAAGCAGCGCGGGAACCGTAAATGGAAGAAGATGCAGCATCTTTCAATACCGAAATACTCTCGATATCCTGGGGATTGAGGGAGTTGATATCTCCTTCAATTCCGTTTATCAAAATCAATGGAGTTGAAAGGGAGTTTTGAGGAACAGGGCCAGGGCGGGAGAAACCGGTCGATGTCGTTCCGCCTACGGGTGCTGTAGCAATTGTGCCGTTACCCCGGATATTGATCGTTGGAGCAACGTCCAGCATCCCGCCACCCGCACCGGTATTGATATTCAAACCGTTAACAACACCTTGCAATGCCTGCGCAACGTTCTGTGTAGGGCGATCTTTCAGATCATCATAGTTGACCGTACTCACGGCTCCAGTCAGATTTACTTTTTTCTGGGTTCCATACCCCACCACCACCACTTCATTCAGGATGGCAATATCCGCCTCCAGTGAAATATCAATATTGGTCCTTCCTCCCACCTCTACCGTCATCGTTTTGTAGCCAATAAAACTAAAGCTCAGCGTAGTTTCACCCGGTCCAAGATTGAGCGAGTATTTACCATTTGCATCCGTGGCCGTTCCATTCGTTGTGCCCTTAACAACAACACTCACACCGGGCAACGTTTGTTGCGTCGCGGCATCTTTGACCGTACCGGTTATGGTACCGTCAGCAACATCACTATGTACCGCATTTTCGGGGTTTTCTTCTACTGCGGCAGTAGCTCCATTGTCCTTGTGCAGGGTGAGTACGATGTAGTCGTTACCGTCCTGTACGTTGAATTGTATATTGCGCGGGGCAAGGAGTTCCTCCAGTATTTCGCCCAATTGTCGCTTTTCCGCTACCAGGGAAACTTTATCGCTTAGTTTAAGGTGGTTGCGGCTGTATACAAATTTTACCTTCGTGGTTGTTTCCAACTCATTCAGGGCCTTTTTCAGCGTTACTTCTTTCAGGTTCAATGATACTTCCCTGCTGAGCACTTCCTGGGCGCGGTCATCATGTGCTATTGCCATTCCGGAGAAGATCATTCCAACCGTGATCTGTACCAACGATAGTTTCATAAGATTCCAGATTAGCCTCCTTCTGTCGGGCTGGCTCGGAAGTCTGCCAATGCTAAAACTACGGCCGATACGCAGTTTCCCTGCCAGTCTGAAGCAAGTAGAATTTTTTTCCATAATTTTGATTGTTTGTTGATTTCAAGTAGTTGAATGAGACAGGCTGCCCGACTTTTCCTTACCCGGGACTGGGCGGGCACTAAATGGGGCCCCGACTTTGTCGGGGCCTTTTTTCATGGAGAATGGTTCTTTTCTGCTGTTTTCATGGCTATTGAATTAAAGCTTTAGGTTGCTCGGGCCCTCCCTCTGAGTCGCAGCCGGTACCTCGGAGTGATATTTGATTTCCATCAATTTCGTATTCAAAGCCGAGGGCTTGGGAGATCATGTCAAATGTTTTATCCAGGGACTGATCGGTAAAATCAGCCGTGATCATGCAATTGCCAAGCTTTGGGTCGCTGATCATAACTTTTACGTTGAATTTGCCCTCGATCCTTCGGATAATCTCGCCCATTCGGGTGTCGTCAAAGTCCATCCTGTATTCCGTACTCGCCACGGTGGCTATTTTCTCTTCTTTTTTCACCGTTTCTACTTTGACAAGTTGCTTGTTCAACCCGTTGTAAACGGCTTTTTCGTTGGGCAATACAACGATGCCTTGCTTATCACTGACGGAGGTAAGGGATACCTTGCCGGTCAGCACGACTACTTCAATGTTCTTCTCGTGCGATTTTATATTAAAGCTGGTTCCCAATACGGTCGTGGTCAATTCTCCGCACTGGATGACGAAAGGATGGGAAGGGTCTTTGGTTACTTCAAAAAGGGCCTCGCCAAGGAGGGTGACATGGCGTTCTTTTCCAATGAATTCTTTAGGATACGTAAGCATGCTGTTTCCCTTCAGCCATACCAGGCTGCCGTCGGAGAGCAGGACTTTATTGACATTACCAACAGCGGTAGCCTGGAGAACTTGCACCGCACCCGGTTCCGTTCGCCGGAATTGCCATACGAAATAGGAAACGGTTGCCAGGAGGAAGAGGGAGGCCGCAATACGATAGGTGGCTTGGAAGTGACTTCTGCGCCAGAAAACGGGCAGTCTTCGCGAAGAAATGGAACTACTTTCTTCGCCGGCCTCTGTCTTTATTTTCTCCTCTTCTATCTGTTGCAGAATTTTTGTCTTCAGGGTAAGTTTGTCCTCTGCCGACCAGATCGGGTGGACCTTGTCGTGACCCATGGCAGCAAACCATTCATCCAACAGTCGTTTTTCCCTGCCGGATAACAGGCCCTGCTGGTATTTTTCTATTAGCCGCTTGAATTCAAGTTCTTTCATAACCATGGGTTTAATCGCAGACAGGAAAGTTGATTTCCGGGCTTGCGAACTTTTTTTGCTGTAAGGCAGCGTTAAAGTGAAATGCCTTTTCATTGTGTAGGTAGCCTCAGAGAGACGATAGGCATAGTCACCGGAAACTTTTTTTTAATGAGAAACCCGGAAAGGCAGAATTTATTGAAGTTTCAGGGTTTTTGCCGAAAACAAAATGGTATAGCTATGAGAAACAGGAGGAGGCTCACTAAAGTCCGACCGACTTTCCAAGCCAGAATAGGGTTTTTCAAATTGGAGAAATAATTAAATTCCTCCCAATTACAGGGCAGGGTAAGGGAAGGATCTGAGCACGGTGAGAAGACATATTATTTATAACACAGGAATCGGTTGCGAAGAAAAGCGAAAACTTTTTCACTAAAATGTTTCGCAGTTTCTTAATAGAATCTTAATTTAGGCTCAATGAGTCCCAACGGATATGATCATCGCAATCTGTTACCTTCATTAAGAGAGGGAAACCAGAAGGCCTTTGAGGTGATCTATGACTTCTTTGCCGATCGTTTGTACAGGTATGTTTACAGACGGGTTCACGTCAAAGAAACCAGTGAAGAGATTGTACAAGAAATTTTTGTTTCGCTCTGGGTCCGGCGTGAATCATTGGAGATTACCACTTCGCTGGGATCCTATTTATACGGGGCCGCCAAGCATAAGATACTGAGTTATATCCGCGCTGACCGAGTCCGGAAAAAATACGCTGCCGAGTTCACCTTATTTAGTCTGGAGAGAACGGACAATTCAAATCAGGAATTGATGGAGCTGAAGGACCTGCAGCAAGCCATTGACGAACGCATTTCCGAACTGCCGAAAAAGTGCCAGACCGCTTTCCGCATGAGCCGGATAGAACACGAACCGATACAACGCATTGCAGAGCGAATGAACATTTCCAACCGGACAGTGGAAAACTATATCTCCCAGGCGTTGAAGCATTTGCGGCTGCGACTGACCCATATTATCCCTCCGATCATTTTGCAATTGATTTGGTTCTAGGGGTTGCGGGAAGGTCCAAGGGACTGTAATAATCAAAACATTTACACAGAGTTAGGGCAATTTTTGGCAATTATCAGCACAGAGTTAGGGTGAAATAGGCCAGTTTCCGCTACGGAACCGGGGGATCCAATGGAGTTCAATGAAACTGCCGTCGTCGCTCGTAAACAACTGAATCTAAATCCATTCAGCTATTTAGCCCTCTCAATATGACTTTTCGCAACCTCATTTCATTTTTTTCCCCCCACTTTCCCAGGGTATTGATTACGGGAAGTAAGGTCTTTCCGAATTCAGTCAGTCGATACTCCACTTTGGGAGGGATTTGAGGATAAATGGTTTTCGCAATCAATTCGTGCTGTTCCAATTCCTTTAATTGACATAAAACAAAAATAAGTATACGCCACAAAAGTTCGCATAGGGATAAATTTGTCCCTATCGCAATCTTTTTTCCCTACTTGTATTAAACGGGTATACTCCCGAAATCTGCATCTACTTAAAGACAACATGAATATGGACTTACCAAAGGTGATAGCCGAC